>Ga0209347_1000046_pt1 | contig 339664 bp, 345 predicted proteins | sample AutmiccommuBRH23_FD_187382 | JGI IMG/M metagenome (GOLD analysis project Ga0209347, IMG submission 187382) | Deep subsurface microbial communities from Mt. Terri, Switzerland - Autotrophic microbial communities BRH/23 (SPAdes) (version 2) | ecosystem: Environmental > Aquatic > Deep subsurface... | reverse complement strand
TATCGCCAGAACACCGCCGCCTGCGTTTCTCTTTCCAATTCAACAATGTCAAAGACCAAACCGGCTTCCGCCAGCCCCGCCAACCAGTCCGTCGGCGGCGAAGAGCGGCGTATCTAGTCGCCACCCCGGGACCTGTCAATCAGCCTTTTTCGACTTTTTGCGACAGTCCGTTGCCCCACCCAAGGGCGCTTGCGGCAAGATCGGCGTCATTCCTCTGATCGATCAGGGAAATTCGCCCTCCGGCCCGCCTTGCGGCGTTCAAACTATATCTCGGTTCTCCGCCGAGGCGCCCGCCCGCCTGGGAGATAGCGCCCGGCCCCGGCGCAGATCGGCTGCGGGCCACTGGCCAGGTTTACGCAAGGTCGCGCCTTCCGCCTGATCGCCGACCGGTGTTACTCCTGGCTGACAACAAGGTTCGGGGGAACGCTCATGGCGCAGGACGCCGCAGACGCTCAGGCTGGCGAGGAGGGCAAGGCGCCGTCCATGCGCACCGTGGTGGTCGCCTCATCCGCAGGCACCGCCTTTGAGTGGTACGACTTCTTCATCTTCGGCACCCTCGCGACCATCATTTCGCGCAACTTCTTCGCCGGGCTGAATGAGACGGCGGGCCTGATTGCGGCCCTGGCCCTGTTCGGGGCCGGCTTCGCCTTCCGCCCCCTTGGCGCCCTGATCTTTGGACGGATGGGCGACCGGGTCGGGCGCAAGGCCGCCTTTCTGATCACCGTCACCCTGATGGGCGGCGCGACGCTCGCCATCGGCTTCTTGCCCACCTATGAGCAGGCCGGCCTGATCGGCCCGGCCCTGCTGATCGTCCTGCGCATCCTGCAGGGGCTGGCCCTGGGTGGGGAGTATGGCGGGGCGGCCATCTATGTGGCCGAGCATGCGCCAGACAACCGGCGGGGCGAATACACCGGCTGGATCCAGACCTCGGCCGCCTTCGGCCTGATCGGCGCTCTGGTGGTGATCCTGATCACCCGGCGCATTGTCGGTGAAGAGGCCTTCGCCGACTGGGGCTGGCGGCTGCCCTTCCTGGTTTCGGCGGGCCTGCTGGCGATCTCGATCTTCATGCGCCTGAAGCTGGCCGAGAGCCCCAGCTTCGCCCGCCTGAAGGCCGCGGGGGAAGAGGCCAAGGCGCCCTTCGCCGAGGCGTTTGGACAATGGGGCAATCTGAAGCTGGTGCTTCTGGCCCTGTTCGCCTTCATGAGCGCCCAGGGCGCGGTCTGGTACACGGCCTTTTTCTACACCCAGATCTTCCTGGAGCGGTTTCTGAAGGTGGAGCCGGCCACGGTGAACACTCTGATGATCTGCGCGACCCTGGCCAGCGCGCCGCTCTACGTTTTCTTCGCCTGGCTTTCGGACCGGGTGGGACGGAAGTGGGTGATGTGGTTTGGCATGACGCTGGCCCTCGTCGCCTTCTTCCCCGGCTTCAACGCCCTGACCCTGGCGGCCAATCCCGCCCTGGCCGAGGCCCAGGCCGCCACCCCCGTGGTGGTGGTCGCCGACCCCGCAGATTGCGCCCTGCAGTTTGATCCGGTGGGCCGGGCCCAGTTCGTTTCGGCCTGCGACATCGCCAAGACGTCCCTGGCCAACGCCGGGGTCTCCTATGACAACCTCGCCGCGCCCCCTGGAACCTTGGCGCAGGTGCGGGTGGGCGAGACCGCGGTGTCCTCCATCGACGGAGCCGCGCTCGCCCCCGACGACCTGAAGGCGGCCCGAGCCCAGGTGGACGGCGAGATCCGCGCGGCCCTGGCGGCCAATGGTTATCCGCCCCAAGCCGACCCGGCGCGGACCAACCTGGCGGCGGTGTTCGGCATCCTGATGATCTTCGTGGTTGCGGCTACAGCGCTCTATGGGCCCATGGCCGCGACCCTGGTGGAGCTGTTCCCCACACGGGTGCGCTACACCGCCATGTCCCTGCCCTATCACATCGGCACCGGCTGGGTGGGCGGCTTCGTGCCGTTCAGCGCCTTCGCCATCGTGACGGCGACAGGCAACATCTATTCGGGGCTCTGGTATCCGGTGATCTTCACGGGCGTCAGCGTCCTGGTCTGCCTGTTCCTGCCCGAAACCAAGGGCAAGCCCCTGGATTAGGCCTGCTCGACTAGAGCCCTTTCCGATCTGATTGCTTCAATCAGATCGGATAAAAAGGGCTCTAAATCATAAAGTTAGAGCATTTTTCGATCCGATTACCGCATCACACTTATCGGAAAATGCTCTAGACCTGCGGCGCAGCCAGCATCACCTCGACGGCGAGACCGGAGTCGGCATAGGCGCGCAGGGCGTCGGCCTGCGGCATGGCGGTGATCAGACTGACTACCTTCAGGCCCTGCCGCCCCAGGCCGATCAGGTGGTCCGGGGTCGCGGCCTCCGGCGCCACCCGCTCGGCGTCGCGGCGGGCCATGCCGACAATCTCTGGATCAGCGTCAGGCGGGATGACCAGCACGTCGGCGCTGGCCAGGGCGCGACTGGCCCGCAGAGTGATCAGGTCGGCCGGGCCGCGGCCGGCGACAAACTGCAGGCGGCCGGGCTGCGGCGCGTCTTCGGACAGGGCCTTGCGCAGGAGGGCCTCGGCGGCCTCCATATTGCCGGCCACCGCCGCATCCGCCGCCGGCCCCTCCAGGGCCTGACGCAGAAAGGCGCGGCGTCGGGGCAGCTCAGGCAGGGCCTCTCGCACCTCGTCCTGCATCCTGCGGAACAGGGCGGCGATGCGCCCGGTCCCCTCGGGGATGCGGGTCTCGATGGTGTTGCGCAAAAGGGTGGCCAGCATGGGCGAAGCGCCGCCGGTGCCGACCGCCGCCACCACCTCGCCCCGGTCGATCACCGCAGGCGTGGTGAAGTCGCAGAGCGGCGGGCGGTCGACCACATTGACTGGAACCCGGGCGGCCCGGGCGGCGGTGACGGCGGCCTGGACGAAAAGGTCGTCAGTGCTGGCGATGAAGACCAGGCTCGCGCCTGCATAGGTGGCGGGCAGATAGGCCTGGGCGTCTTCCACCCGCACCAGACGGGCGGGAGAGCCGACGAACAGGCGGGCCTTGGCCTCGGCGCCCTCGCCGGACCCAGCGATGACGATCTTGGCGCCGGCCAGGGGAAAAAAGGCGGGAAAGGCGTCCAAGATCCTGCTCCTTCAGCCGGTGACGCAGCCGCGATAGGGCGCCCCGGCGGCGCCGTCCAGGCTCGCCTCGACCCCCTTGGTCATCAGCTCAACCCCACCGGCCGAAAAGCGCGCGCCTGAGCCCGAGGGCGCATGCGGCAGGCGGTATGACCGTCCCCCCGCCTGCACCACCGCATGTTCCCCCGACAGGGCGTAGGCGGCGACGAACCGTTTCCCCTCCCGGCAGGCATAGGTCATGGGCGCGTCCGTAGCGTCCTCCGGACCTGGTGCGGCCCGTTGAGGCGTGGAAAAGGTCGCGGGCGGCGTCGGGGCGACCGTCGAGCAGGCCGCCAGCGACGCAGCGGCCGCAGCGATCAGCGCCAGACGAAGCCCCAGTCCTGCCCTGAGGATCGAGGTCATTTCAGCGTCTTCATATAGGCCACGATGGCGGCGCGGTTGTTGGCGTCAGGCACGGCGACCATCATGCGCGTACCAGGGGCGAAGGCCATCGGCTTCGCCAGATAGGCGTCCAGGGCCGCGTCGGTCCAGACGCCGCCCTTGGCCTTCAGGCCCGCGGAATAGTTGAAATCAGTGCGACCTGCGATGGGAGCGCCCGCCACCCCCGCCAGGGTCGGGCCAGCTGGCGTGCTCTTGTCCCCATGACAGGTCTTGCATTGCAGGTTGAACAGGCGGGCGCCCGCGGACGAGGCCGCCTGCGCCTGGGCCAGACCCGGGGCCGCCGCCAGGACAAGACCGGCCAGCAGCAGGGAAAGCGGGCCTAAAGAGGCGCGGATCGATAGGGTCATGAGGGTCTCCTGGAAACGGGGCGATCATGGCGTCGGCGGATTTGGTAGCGCAGTTAGGTCACGGGCGCATCAAGGCTGGGCGGCGCTCGCCGAGGTCAGGGCTTACCTTGCTCCCTGAGCGGCGTTAAGATCGCACCGAAGCTCTGCAACCCCCTAAGGACCGTCATGGCCATCACCCTCGACGTGAATGGAAAGCCGCTCAAGGTGGAGGCGGCGGACGACACCCCCCTGTTGTGGGTGCTCCGAGATGAACTGGGCCTGACTGGGACCAAATATGGCTGCGGGATCGCCCAGTGCGGGGCCTGCACGGTCCTGGCCGATGGGGCGCCGATTCGGTCCTGCCTGACGCCGGTCTCGGCCCTGGGAACCGCGAAGATCACCACCATCGAGGGCCTCGGTGGCGACCACCCCCTGCAGCAGGCCTGGGTGGCGCTGGACGTGCCGCAATGTGGCTACTGTCAGTCGGGCCAGATCATGTCGGCCGCAGCCCTGCTGGAGCAGTCGCCCAAGCCGACGGACGAAGAGATCAACGGCGCCATGGCCGGCAATATCTGTCGCTGCGGCGCCTATCAGCGCATCCATGCGGCGATCAAGGTGGCGTCGGGCCAGGCCCCGGCCGACGCCTCCCCCCAGACTGACGCCTGACCGGACGGGATGAGAGCCATGAACGCACCCTTTTCCCGCCGCGCCGCCTCCCCAGGCGAGGGCGTTTCGCGCCGCCAGTTGATCATCACCGCCACCGCTGTTGGCGGCGCCCTGATGGTCGGCTGTTCCCCCACCGATCTGCTGGCGGCGGGCGCCGAGAGCGAGACCGGTCCCTTCGGCGCCTTCGTCAAGATCGCCCCCGATGGCGCGGTGACCCTGGTTTGCAAGCACATCGAGTTTGGCCAGGGGACCCATGCGGGCCTGGCGGCTATCGTCGCCGAAGAGCTTGACGCCGACTGGAGCAAGGTGGCCTGGGAGCACGCGCCGGCCAACGCCAAGCTCTACGCCAACGGCGGCCTCGGCGCTCAGCTGACCGGCGGATCCACGGCGATCAACAACAGCTGGGACCAGCTGCGAAAGGCCGGGGCTGCGGCCCGGGCCATGTTCGTCCAAGCCGCCGCCGCCCGCTGGGGTGTTCCGACTGGCGAAATCACCGTCAAGGACAGCGTTGTTTCTCACGCGGCCTCGGGCCAGTCCGCCGATTTCGCCGCCCTGCTGGCTGACGCCGCCAAGGTGGCCCCGCCGGCCGAGCCGACCCTGAAGGACCCGGCCCAGTTCACGCTGATCGGCACCGACCGGGTGCGCCGCAAGGACAGCCTGGCCAAGAGCACCGGCCAGACCCGCTTCACCATGGACGTCCAGGCCGAGAACATGCTGGTGGCCATGGTCGCCCATCCCCCCCGCTTCGGCGCCAAGGTGGCCAGCTTCGACGCTGCGGCGGCCAAGGCCGTGCCCGGCGTAGTCGAGGTCTATGAGATTCCCACCGGCGTGGCCGTGGTGGCCAACAACACCTGGGCCGCCAAGCAGGGCCGCGACGCCCTCACCGTGACCTGGGATGAGGCCAAGGCCGAGACCCGCAGCTCCGGCGATATCGCCAAGCGCTTCCGCGACCTGGCCGACGGCTCAGCCGCCTTGGACAAGGGCGAAGAGTGGCAGACCTTCGAAACCAAGGGCGATGTGGCGGCCCAGCCGGGCGGCGGCCAGCCTCTGGAGGTCGCCTACGACTTCCCCTATCTCGCCCACGCCACCATGGAGCCGATGAACTGCGTGGCCCAGGTGGACGGCAACAAGGCCAAGCTCACCTTCGCCTCCCAGGGGCCGACCCTGGACCAGCTGAACGTGGCCAAGGTGGTCGCCAACCTGCCCGGCGCCATTGAGATCGAGACGGTTCCCGCCGGGGGCTCCTTTGGCCGTCGGGCCAACTTCCAGTCGGACTTCGTGGTCGAATGCGTCCAGATCGCCCGGAAGGTGGGCGGAAACCGTCCGGTGAAACTGGTCTGGACCCGGGAAGACGACATGGCGGCGGGCTATTACCGCCCCCTGGTCCACCACCGGGTGCGGGTGACCACCGACGCTGACGGTTTTCCCAGCGCCTGGACCCACCGCATCGTCACCCAGTCGATCATGAAGGGCGCCCCCTTCGGCGGCGGCGGCGTCGACGAGACTGCGGTGGAAGGGGCCAAGGGCTCGCCCTACCTCAAGGCCACCCCCCATGTGGACGCCCAGCTGCTCACCCCCGACGCCGGCGTCCCGGTGCTGTGGTGGCGCTCGGTGGGCGCGACCCATACCGCCTATGTGATGGAGCACACCATCGAGCAGCTGGCCCGCCGGGCCGGCCAGGACCCGGTGGCCTATCGTCGGGCCCTCTATGAAAAGGCCGGCGCCAAGCGGCATCTGGCCGTCCTCGACCTGGCCGCTGAAAAGGCCGGCTGGGGGGAGCCCGCGCCCGAGGGCTGGACCCGCGGCGTGGCGGTGCATGAGAGCTTCGGCTCCGTGGTCGCCCAAGTGGCCGAGGTGAAGCTGGAGAATGGCGAGCCCCGGGTCGGTCGCGTCGTGACAGCTATCGACTGCGGCACGGCGATCTCGCCCAACCAGATCGCCGCCCAGATGGAAGGCGGCACCTGCTATGGCCTGTCAGCCGCCCTCTATGGCCAGGTGACCCTCACCGAGGGCCGGGTCGACCAGACCAATTTCGACACCTATCGGGTGCTGCGCCATAACGAAGCGCCGAAGGTTGAGACTTACATCGTCGCCCAACCGGCCGGGACCCATCCCACGGGCGTTGGCGAGCCCGGCACCCCGGTCATCGGGCCGGCCGTCGCCAATGCATTATTGGCCCTGACCGGCGAGGCGATCACCGCCCAGCCGTTCGTGAAAGTCTAGGCGCGGGCCAGGTCCCCAGGCCGGTCGACGTCGAACAGAACGCCCTCGTCGTCGGTGTCGATGAGGGCGAGGCCGGCGCCGAGGCCGGCCAGGGCGGCGCGGGCGCCCTCGTCGCCGGTGGCCTGGCGGAGAAGATGGAAAAGCTCGGCCGAGAACAGGACCGGGTGACCTCGGCGTCCGTCGCAGAGCGGGGCCGCCGCCGGTGCGCCCGCCTCAACCGCCTCAATTAGACGGGGCAGGACGGCGGCTGGGATCTTCGGCATGTCCGCGAGGAACACGAAGACGCCCGCCGCGTCCGCGGGCAGGGCCGCAGCGCCAGCGCGCAGGGACGCGCCCATGCCCTCGGCGTGGTCGGCGGCGTGGACGATCTGCAGGCGCGCGCCCTGACCCTGTCGCTCCGCAAGGTCGCGCGCGACCCCCGCCACCTCATCAGCTTCCGAGCCGGTCACCAGGATGACGCTCGCCGCTGGGCTGGCGAGCGCCGCCCTCAACGCGCCTTCGATCAGCGGGCCGCCCTCGAACGGGGCCAGCAGCTTGCGGCCGCCAAACCTGCGGCCGGCGCCAGCGGCAAGAACAATGGCGCTCCAGACCCCAAGATTGATTTCCGCCCCTGTCGCCATGCTCCGCCCTCGCCTATGTTGGTGCAACGCCATGACGCCTTATGACGCCTCATCCCCGCAAGCGCCCGCAAAGGCGGCTTCGCCCCTGATCGACGGCTTTGGCCGCACGGTGACCTATCTGCGGGTCTCGGTCACCGATCGTTGCGATCTGCGCTGCGTCTATTGCATGGCCGAGCACATGGTCTTCCTGCCCAAGAAGGACCTGCTGACGCTCGAAGAGTTGGACCGAATCAGCAGCGCCTTCGTCGCGCTCGGCGTGCGCAAGCTGCGGATCACCGGCGGCGAGCCCCTGGTGCGCAAGGGCGTGATGGGCCTGATCGAGGGCCTGTCGCGGCATCTCAAGTCCGGGGCGCTGGATGAGCTGACCCTGACCACCAACGGCACCCGCCTGGCGGAGTTCGCCGAGCCCCTGGCCGCCGCCGGCGTGCGGCGGATCAACGTCTCCATCGACACCCGCAAGCCCGACCTGTTCCGCCGGCTGACCCGGGGCGGCGACGTGGCCAAGGTGCTGGCCGGCATCAAGGCCGCGCAAGGATCCGGCATCGCGGTCAAGATCAACGCCGTGGCCCTGGCTCAGGACAACGCCGCTGAACTGCCCGACCTGATCGCCTGGGCGCATGGCGAGGGCATGGACGCCACCCTGATCGAGACCATGCCGCTGGGCGAAATCGAGGTGGACCGCACCGACCAGTTCCTGTCGCTCGCCAAGGTCCGCCAGGACCTGGAGAGCTTCTGGACCCTGGAGGACATTCCCCTCTCCACCGGCGGGCCGGCCCGCTATGTCCGCATCGCCGAAACCGGCGGACGGCTGGGCTTCATCACGCCCATGACCCACAATTTCTGCGAGGGCTGCAATCGCGTGCGGCTGACCTGCACCGGAACCCTGCACACCTGCCTCGGACAGGAGGACGCCAGCGATCTGCGGGCGGTCATGCGGAATGGCGGCGATGACGGGGCCCTGGTCGAGGCCATCCGCCTGGCGGTGGACGGCAAGCCCAAGGGTCACGATTTCCGGATTGAGCGCGCTGCGGCGCCGGCCCTGGCCCGTCACATGTCGACCACAGGGGGCTGAAGCCATGGCCCGGGTTCTGCTGTTTGGCCGCTTGAGCGACATCGCTGGCTGGCGGGAGAAGACGGTGGAGCCGGCGCCCGCACGCCTGTCCGATCTGCGCGCACGACTGGCGGCCGAAGACCCGGCCCTGGGGGAGGCCCTGGGGGCGCCGGGCGTCCAGGTCGCCCTGGACCAGGTGCTGGTGCGCAACGATGCGGCCCTGTCGGCGCGGTCGGAAGTCGCCTTCCTGCCGCCCATGAGCGGGGGTTAGACCACAATGATCAGCCTGACCGACCAGGGCTTTGACCCCGGCCCGCTGCTGTCGGGCTTCTGTCGCGGGCGGGCCGAGACCGGCGCCGTGGCGAGTTTCACGGGCCTGGCCCGGGCCGAGGGCGGGGAAACCAGGATCCTGGAGCTTGAGGCCTACCCCGGCTTTACCGAGGCCCAGATCAGCGCCATCGCCGAAACCGCCAAGGCGCGGTTTGGGCTGCACGACCTGATGATCATCCATCGCATCGGCCAGATCGCGCCAGGCGAGCCCATCGTGTTCGTGGCCACCGCCGCAGCCCATCGCCGGGCGGCGTTCGAGGCCTGCGACTATCTGATGGACTATCTGAAGAGCCGCGCTCCCTTCTGGAAGAAGGAGCATGGCCCCGATGGCGCGCGCTGGATCGAGCCCAAGGCTCAGGATCATGAGGATATCGCCCGCTGGGCGTGACCTTCGACGACAGACCACCCCGTGAGCCCATAGAGGAGCCGACCATGACCGGGCCCGCCTTGACCCCTGGCGGCAAGATCGACGAGACCAAGACCCTGGTCCCCGTCCGCATCGCCGTCCTGAGCGTCTCCGACACCCGCGATGAGACCACCGACACCTCCGGCAAGGTGCTGGCCGACCGTATCACCGGCGCTGGCCACGTCCTGGCGGGCCGGGCCATCGTCCGCGACGAAGTCGACATCATCCGGGCGCAGGTCCAGGCCTGGGTGACGTCTGGCGAAGTGGATGTGGTCATCACCACCGGCGGCACCGGAATCACCGGCCGTGACGTGACGCCCGAGGCGCTGCAACCCCTGTTCGACAAGACCCTGGACGGCTTTTCGGTGGTCTTTCACATGGTCAGCTTCCAGAGCGTCGGCCTGTCGACCCTGCAGAGCCGCGCCGTCGCCGGCATCATGGGCGGGGTGTTCGTCTTCTGCCTGCCAGGCTCCAATGGCGCGGTGAAGGACGGCTGGGACAAGGTGATCGCCGCCCAACTCGATAGCCGTCACGGCCCCTGCAACATGGTCGACCTCATGCCCCGGTTGCTGGAACGATGAGCAGCCTCACCCATATCGATGAGACCGGCCGCGCCCATATGGTCGATGTCTCGGACAAGGCGATCACCACCCGGGAAGCCCGGGCGGAGGGCTTTGTCCGCATGACGCCTGAGACCCTGGCTCTGGCCATCTCTGGCGACGCCAAGAAGGGCGACGTTCGGGCCACCGCAGAGATCGCCGGGATCATGGCCGCGAAACGCACCAGCGAGCTGATCCCGCTTTGCCATCCCCTCGCGCTGTCCAAGGTGGAGGTCCGCGTGGCGCCTGGCGAAGGGGGGCTGTCGGTCACCTCCCGAGTTCGCACCACCGGTCAGACCGGGGTGGAGATGGAGGCTCTGACGGCTGTTTCGGTCGCCTGCCTCACCGTCTATGACATGTTGAAGGCGGCGGAAAAGGGCATGGTGATCGAGGCTGTACGGCTGGTGGCCAAGTCCGGCGGCGCCTCGGGCGACTGGACCGCCCCATGAAGCTGCTCGCCGTCCCGGACGCCAGGGCCCGAATGCTGGCGGAAATCGTTCCTCTGCCGGCTGAGACCATCCCCTTGCGCGAGGCCATCGGCCGGGTCCTGGCCGAGGACGTCGCCGCCGTCCGTGACCAGCCACCGTTCAACGCTTCGGCCATGGATGGCTGGGCGGTCCGCAGCGGCGATACGCCGGGGACCTTGCGTATCGTTGGCGAGAGCGCCGCGGGCCATGGCTATGAAGGCGGCCTTGGCGCTGGAGAAGCCGTCCGGATCTTCACCGGCGGGGCCGTGCCCGCCGGGGCTGACGCGATTGTCATCCAGGAAAACGCCCAGCGAGACGGCGAGGCCGTGACCACGCCCCAGGCCTCGGCAGGTCAACACATCCGTCCTCAGGGCGGCGACTTCGCAGCAGGTCAGGCTCTGCTGCAGGCCGGCCAGCGCATTGATCCCTGGCGGCTGTCCCTGGCCGCCTCGGCAGGCCGTGCCGAGGTCTCGGTCCATCGGGCGCCCAAGGTGGCGATCATCTCCACCGGGGAGGAGATCATCGAGGCGCCGGGCGTTCCTGGACCCTTTCAGATCTATGATTCTGGCGCCCCAGCTCTGCTCGCCATGGTCGGCGCCTGGGGGGCCGAAGCCGTCAAGCTCAAGCCCGTCCGCGATGATCTGGACGCGGTGATCGCCGCCCTGCGGGGCGCAGAGGCCGACCTGATCGTCACCGTCGGCGGGGCCTCAGTGGGCGACCACGATCTGGTGCGGGCGGCCGGAGAGGCCCTGGGCCTCTCCATGAAGGTCGCCAGCGTCGCGGTGCGTCCCGGCAAGCCGACCTTCTTCGGGGTGCTGGCCGATGGCCGCCGGATGCTGGGCCTGCCGGGCAATCCGGCCTCGGCCTTCGTCTGCGCCGAACTGTTCCTGCGCCCGATCCTGCGGGCCTATCAGGGCGACGCGGCCCCCTTCGCCACGATCACCGCCCGGGCCGCGACGCCGCTCGCGGCCAACGGACCGCGGGAGCACTGGATGCGGGCCAGGCTCGCCTATGCGAATGGCGAGATGACCGTGACCCCCTACGGGGATCAGGACTCTTCGCTGGTCACCGTGTTCGCCGTGGCCGACGCCTTGTTGCGCCGGCCGCCGGACGCGCCCGCGGTGGAGGCTGGCGGCCTGGTCGAGGTGCTGCCGCTGGCCCGGACGTAACGCAGGGCGACAATCTCCCCGATCACCGATAGGGCCACCTCCCAGGGGGCCTTGCCGCCGATGTCCAGGCCGATCGGCGCATGCAGCCGCGACAGGGCCGCCTCGCTCACGCCCGCCGCCCGCAGCCGGGCCAGCCGCTCAGCCAGCCGCGCCCGGGCGCCCAGCAGGCCCACATAGGACGCCTTGGACGGCAGGGCGGCGCGCAGGGCGGCCTGGTCTGTTGTCAGATCATGAGTGGCGACGGCCACCGCCGTCCAGGGATCAAGACCAATGGCCTCCAGGGCCTCTCCCGGCTCATCCCTGCGGTAGCCGACCTTGGCCAGAGGCGGCGGCTCGGTCGGTCCCTTGGGCCGTATGAGGGTGGTTTCGAAACCCGACTGACCGCCCAGGGCGGCGATGGCCAGGGCCGTGGGATCAGCGCCCACCACCACCAGCCGCGGCGTGGGCTCATAGTCCCGGCGAATGGCGCCGGGCCAGGGCCTGGCCGCCTCTGGAGCCACACAGACCCGCCGACGGCCGTCGCTCAACCAGACGCAGGGTCTGCGCTCATTCTGGGCGCTAAAAAGATCGGCCAGGGCCGGATCGTCGCTCGCCACCTTCTCCAGGAAGATCTCGATCCGCGCCCCGCAGAGGAGCTGAATGTCGGGCCAGGGGCTGCCCTCTCCATAGACCAGGGTGCGGGGCGCGCCGTCCTCCAGGCAGGCCTGGGCGTGGGCAGCGACGTCGGATTCGACGCAGCCCCCTGAAAAATAACCGGAAACCACCCCTTGGCCGAAGACCATCTGGGTCCCTTCCGGGCGCGGCCCGCCCCCGCCCAGGGCCGTCAGGGTGGCCAAGACGAGGGGAGCGCCTGTGGCCGCAGCCTGGCGCATGGCCGGGCGGACATCCTCATCGAGGCCAAAGATCGGCCAGGGGGGCAATGGTTCGGTCATGGCTCAGATTAACCCCCGTGAAAGGTTCCAGATACGGGTTCTTTAGGCCTCACAGATAAGCATGCCCCTCGACAAGTGTAGTTCTTCAGAGCGTTCGCCCGCCCATGACCTCTCCGCTCGACAAGCTCGGCCTCGGTTCTGGCCAATTCGTCCTGGACCAGGCCTCCGTCCGCGGACGGCCGGCTCAGGCTGAGGTTCAGGACATCCTGGCCGTCGCCGCCCGGGCGGGGCTGTCACTGTTCGACGTGGCCGGCCGCTCGGCCCAGGGCGAGACCCTGATCGGCGAGGCCCTGCCCAAACCCATCCCCTTCCGCGTCTCGGTGACCACCATCCGCGCCGACCGCGGTCCGGATATGGTGGAGGCCGAGGTGCGCGCCTCCCTGCGCCGCCTGGGCGTGGCCCAGGCCGACTGCGTGCTCGTGCCTTCAGCCTCTGAACTATTCGGCCCCCATGGCATGGCGCTGTGGACCCGCCTGCAGCAGCTGCGCGACGCTGGCGTCTGTCGCCGCATCGGCGTGGCGGTCTTCGCCTCCGACGATCCGGTGGGCCTGGCCCGCCGCTTCCGTCCCGACGTCATCCAGGCGCCGGCCAGCCTGCTGGACCAGCGCCTGCTGATCGACGGCACCCTGGCCACCCTGGCGGGCATGGGCATTGAGGTTCAGCTGCGCTCGATCTTCCTGAACGGCCTGATCTTCCTGCCGCCCGATCGTGCGCCCAATCATCTGAAGGCTGCGGCCAGCCGCATTTCGCGAGCCCGCCGGCTGATCGCCGAGGGCCGCAGCGACCCGTTGCAGGCCGCCCTGGGTTTCGCCCTCTCACGTCCCGAAGCCACCACCGTCCTGGTGGGCGTCACCTCGGCGGCCGAGCTGTCGGCGGTGATCGCCGCGGCCTCCAGCCCGCCCCCGGACCTGGACTGGGACGACATGGCCATCGACGATCCGGTGGCGCTTGACCCCAGTCAGTGGGCGGCGGCTTAGGCCTTCCACACCCCGTAGGGATCGACCGACACCCGCCCCAGGGCTTGGGCCACCGCCGGATGGGTGAGCTCGCCCTTCAGCACGTTCAGCCCGCGCGCCAGGTGCGGATCGTCCTTCAGCGCGTCCAACCCCCGGTCGGCCAGGGCCAGCCCGAACGGCAGGGTCGCGTGCACCAGCGCCTCTGAAGATGTCCGCGGCGCGGCGCCCGGCATATTGGCCACGCAGTAGTGCACCACCCCGTCGACCACATAGGTGGGCTCGGCATGGGTGGTGGGCCGCGAGGTTTCGAAACAGCCCCCTTGGTCGATGGAGACGTCCACGAGGACCGAGCCCGGCTTCATCCGCGCCAGATGCTCGCGGCGGACCAGCTTGGGCGCCGCCGCGCCTGCGGTCAGCACGGCGCCGATCACCACATCGGCCCGCAGCACCTCCTCCTCCACCGCATCAAGGGTGGAGTAGCGGGTCAGCACCCGGCCAAGGAACATGTCGTCCAACTCCCGCATCCGGGGAATGGAGCGCTCCAGGACCACCACCTCGGCGCCGAGCCCCGCTGCCATACGGGCGGCGTTCATACCCACTACCCCGCCGCCCAGGACGCAGATCCGCGCCGGCCGCACGCCGGGCACCCCCGAGAGCAGGAGTCCCATGCCGCCATTGTGTTTGAGCAGGGTCTCGCCGGCCGAGAAGACCGCGATCCGGCCGGCCACCTCCGACATGGGGGCCAGCAGGGGCAGGCCGCCGGCGCGATCAGTCACAGTCTCATAGGCGATGGCCGCGCAACCGGACGCCAGCAGGCCCTCGGTCTGCGCCGGGTCTGGCGCCAGATGCAGATAGGTGAAGAGGATATGGTCGGGGGTCAGCCTGGCCCACTCGGCCGCCTGGGGCTCCTTGACCTTGACGATCAGTTGCGCGCCAGAAAAGACTGCGGCTGCATCGGCGAGCACCCTGGCGCCGGCCCGCTCATAGTCCTGGTCGGCATAGCCCGCGCCTTCGCCCGCCCGGGACTCCACCAGCACCTCATGGCCGTGGGCCACATATTCGCGGACCGCCGTGGGCGGCAGGCCCACCCGATGTTCGTTCGGCTTGATCTCGCGGGGCACACCGACGCGCATGACAGCCTCCTGAGGGGCAGATTGTTTTACCAATCCACAGGTCTGGGGGCGTAACCTTGTTTCGTCAACCCAGGACGCAGGCGTCCAGATTGTCCCGCCGGACGGCGCCGGCGGCCGCCTGAATTCGACCCGTGCGGCGACGGACATAGGGGCCAGGGGTGTCGGCCTTGTAGCGCAAGGGGCTGGGCAGGACGGCGGCCAGACGGGCGGCCTGGGTGCGGCTGAGATCTTTTGCGTCGACGCCGAAGTTCTTCCGCGCCGCGGCCTGGGCGCCATAGATCCCGGGCCCGAACTCGATGGAGTTCAGATAGACCTCCATGATCCGCGGCTTGCCCCACATCACCTCGATCAGGACGGTGAAATAGGCCTCCAACCCTTTACGGACATAGGAGCGGTCGGGCCAGAGAAAGACGTTCTTGGCCGTCTGCTGGCTGATGGTGGAGCCGCCCCGCACCCGGTCGGAGGATTCGTTATGCGCCAGCGCCTTGCGGATGGCCTCCAGGTCAAAGCCGTGGTGGCTGCAGAAATTGGCGTCCTCGGCGGCGATCACCGAGCGAACCAGATGGGGGGAGATGTCATCGAGGTTCCGCCAGCTACGGCTGAACCCGTGGCCCTCGAGCAGACGCTGGACCATCAGAATGGTGATCGGCGGCGGCAGGAAGCGATAGGCGGCCACCGTCAGGACCGGGCCGACAAACCCGATCATCAGGGCCAGGACCAGCAGGCCGCGCATGATGCGGCCAAGCCGGCCTCGGCGGGGTGGCGTGGCCTCCTCCGGCTCTGGCGTCCCCTCGGGGGCGGTCGTGTCAGTGTCGCTCAAGCTCGGCCATCCTTGCCTTGACCCTAGGCGCGGCTGCTACCGATGGAAAGACGGCGCGGCAAGCGCCCTAACCTTGCAGGAGAGCAGCATCATGAATGTCAGCCAGGCCGTGGCCCAGCGGATTTCAGTCCGCGCCTTCCGTTCAGACCCGATCCCCGGCGCCCTGATCCGGGAGCTCCTGGAAGCCGCCGCCCGCGCGCCGTCGGGCGGCAATCTTCAGCCGTGGCGGGTTCACGCCCTCACCGGCGCGCCCCTGGAGACGCTCAAGGCCCGGGTGCGGGCCAATCCCTTCGGCGAGACGCCGGAATACGACGTCTATCCCGCCAACCTGTGGGAGCCCCTGCGCACCCGGCGCTTCCAGTGCGGCGAAGATCTCTACGCCACCATCGGCATCCCGCGGGAGGACAAGCCCGCCCGCCTGGCGCAACTGGCCAAGAACGGCGAGCTGTTCGGCGCGCCGGTGGGCCTGTTCTTCAGTCTCGACCGCAAGGTGGGGCCGCCGCAATGGTCGGATGTGGGCATGCTGATGCAGACCATCATGCTGCTGGCCGTGGAGCGGGGCCTGGCCACCTGCGCCCAGGAATACTGGGCCCGCTATCCTCAGACCCTGGCTGACATTCTCGACCTGCCCGAGGATCACATGATCTTCTCAGGCATGGCGCTCGGCTATGCGGACGAGAGCGCCCCCATCAACACACTGCGCACCCGCCGCGACCCCTTCGAGGTCTGGGGCGAGATGCGCGGCTTCGAGGACGTCTAGTTCCCGCGCGCAGCGCGCCTAGAGCGCCTCGGCTATGCCGGCCGCGCCGTCTTCGTCGCCCCAGGCCACGCGCTTGCCATCGGCTGAGATGGCCAGGGCCGTGATGGCCGCGCCCTTTTCAGCCTTCAGCATCTCGATCTTCTGGCCTTCCAGGTCACACACCCAGACCCGGCCGTCCTCCAAACCGGCGGCGACCCGTCGCCCGGCCGGCGTACCGGCCACCAGCGCCACCAGGGTGGAGGCGTCATAGCCCACCTCGGCGGCCTCCTTGCCCATGGGCCCCGCCGAGCCGCCAAAGGGCCAGATGACCACCCCCTGCGCGCCGGACGTGGCCAGGAACTGGCCCTTGGACATGAAGACCAGGCTCTTCACCTTGGCCGGATAGCCGCCCATGCGCATGTTCTTCTCGTCGGCCACCCGCCAGCCATGCAGCTGGTTCTCCTGCATCGACGACATCAGGAACTTGCCGTCCGGGCTCCAGGCCAGAGCGATATGGCTGCCGGCCCAGGCCAGGACGGTGGGTTTCTGTTCGGCGATCTTTGCGAACCACAGGCGGGCGCCGCCATAGGCCGCCACCGCCAGGCGTCGGCCCTTGGGATCAAAGGCGAGGCCGAGCGCCGAGGAGTCATGGGCGAAGGTTCGGGCGAAGTCCGGGTCGGCGGCGTCGCGCACATGGACGTTCTTGCCCGCCGCAAAGGCGATCAGGCCCGACTCGGGGCTGGCGGTCACCGCGTCGATCCAGCGCCCTTTGACCTCGGCGATCTCTTCCGCCCCGGACGTCCGCGACCAGACCAGGCGACCGTCGTCGCCGCCGGTGATCACCCCTTCGCCGGAGGGGTGCTGATAGGCGCAGAGAACCGCGCCGTCATGGGCCTCGACCACCTCGCCGGTGTCGAATCTGACGGTCCCATCTCCGAGGGCGAAGATCCCCTGGCCGGACTTGGAGAACAGGGCGGCGGTGACATAGGCGTCGAAAGCGTAGGGCATGGGGATGCCATAGACGGCGAACGCGGGTCTTGCCCAGAGGGCCGATGCAAGGAATCTCGGGCTCTGGCGGCCTCTGTCGCAGCGCCCGCCAAGGCCAACTGCATGAATCCCTCCGGGAGTCCGCGCCTTGAGACTTTACAATCGCGTTTCGACAGGCGAATGGTCGAGGCGAAACGGACGGTCGCGAGCCTACGCGACCCTATGGGAAGGAATTGCATATGGCGGCGAAGCTGAGTGGCGGGGGGGGCGGCTCCAAGTTCGACCTCGGCCAGAACAGCGACATCAACGTCACGCCCTTCGTGGACGTGATGCTGGTGCTCCTCATCATCTTCATGGTGGCGATTCCCGCCGCGACGGTGTCGATCAAGCTCGACCTGCCGCCGGCCATTCCGCCGCCGCCCGGCACCGTGGTGGAAGAGCCCACCCTGATCAACGTGCAGGAAGGCGGCGCGATCTTCATCGGTGAGCGTCCGACCACCCTGCAGACCCTGGCTGCGGATCTGGCCTCCGAGCTGGCCGTGCCGGTGCCGACCGAAGAGCGCGTCTATATCCGCGCCGACCGTACGGTGCGCTATGGCGAGTTCATGTCTGTGATGAACCAGCTGCAGACCGACGGCTACTTCCTGGTCGCTCTGATCAACGAAGAGCTGGGCTGATCTCACAAGCGGCCTGATCGCCGCGATCAGACCTATCGATATGCGAACGCCCGCCGGTTCACCGGCGGGCGTTTTCATTGGGGCCGTGGGCAAAAGTCGTGGTCAGGCGGCACAGGCCTCGAAGCCAGCCTTCAGCTTGGCCTCATCCAGATTGCGGCCGATGAAGACCATGCGGCTGAACCGCGGCTCGCCCTCGCGCCAGTCCCGCTGGAAGTCGCCCTCCAGGATCATGTGGACCGCCTGGAACACCAGCCGGCGGTCTTCGCCAGCCACGTCCAGAATGCCCTTGGCCCGCAGAATGTCAGGCCCCTGCTCCTGAAGCAGGGCGTTGAGCCAATTGGTGACCCGGGTCCCGTTGAGAGGCTGATCGAAGGTCAGGGACACCCCGCGAATGCCGGCCTCGGCCACATGGTCATGGCCGTGGTCGTGTTGGTGACCATGATCATGATGATGATCGTGCCCATGACCGTGCCCATGACCGTGATCGTGATCATGGTCGCAGGACTCATCGTGCACATGGCCCGGCTCCCCGTGGGCGGGGTTGAGGAATTCCGGGTCCAGACCCGTAATCCGCTCCAGATCAAAGCCGCCGCGGCCCAGGACCGCCTCCAGCGGCACATTGGACCGTTGGGCGCGGTGGATCGGCGCCAGGGGATTGATCCGCCGGATCTGCGCCTCAACCGCCGCCAGCTCGGCCGGCGTCACCAGGTCGGTCTTGTTCAGAATGATCTGGTCGGCGAAGGCGATTTGCTCGACAGCCTCGTGGCTGTCAGCCAGACGCAGGGGTAGATGCTTGGCGTCCACCACCGTGGTCACCGAATCCAGCTGGGCCTTGGCCCGCACATCGTCGTCCACAAAGAAGGTCTGGGCCACCGGGCCCGGATCGGCCAGGCCCGTGGTCTCGACGATGATGGCGTCGAACTTGCCCTTGCGCTTCATCAGGCCCGACAGGACGCGGATGAGATCGCCGCGCACCGTGCAGCAGACGCAGCCGTTGTTCATCTCGAAGACCTCTTCGTCGGCGCCGACGATGAGGTCGTTATCGATGCCCACTTCGCCAAACTCATTGACGATGACGGCGTAGCGCTTGCCGTGATCCTCGCTGAGAATGCGGTTGAGCAGGGTGGTCTTGCCGGCGCCGAGATAGCCGGTGAGGACGGTGACGGGGATTTTGTCGGTCATGGGCCTCATCTAATGCCTGTCCTGGCCCGAGGGAACAGGCCCGCGCGCGGTTCAGCGCCTCACGCACCCTTGACCTGGGTTCATATGTTATAGATTAACACTCCCTCGCGCCATGTTGGGGCGCCGCGCCAGGAACCCCCAGTGCCCAAGGACCAGGAAACCAGGACGACACCACCCACGGTCTCCCTGCCGGGGCCCGGACCTCTGGATGGGTTCCGCGCCGACCGGGTCTATCTGGGCGCCGATCACCGGCGAAACGAGCGGCGTGTCTGGTTGGCGGCGGCTATCTGCGCCGTGACTCTGACGGCTCAGCTTGCGGGCGGCCTGGCGTTCAAGTCCATGGCCCTGGTGGCCGGCGGCGTCCATATGGCCGCCCATGTGGCGGCGCTCAGCGTCGCTGGGCTGGCCTATCTCCTGGCCCGACGCTACGCCGCCGACCGGCGATTCAGCTTTGGCGCGGGCAAGGTCGGCTATCTGGCGGCCTTCGCCAACGCCGTCGCCCTGGGGATCACCGCCCTGTTGCTGGCCAGCGAGAGCCTCACCCATTTCGGCGAGGGCGCCGACACGCACTATCATGAAGCCTCACAGCTGGCCGCGGCGGTCCTGGCCGTCAATCTCCTGTGCATGTGGCTTCTGCGACCAGGCAAGCCGGCCCATGACCGGGCTGATGACGACGACGTCAATCTGCGCGGTGCCCATCTTCACCTCGCCGCCGATGTGGCAGTCTCTATAGTCTCCATAGCCGGACTGCTGGCCGGCGCCCGTCTGGGCTGGACCTGGGCCGATCCCCTGGCGGGCCTCCTGGGCGCGCTGCTGGTGGGACGTTTCGCCTGGAGTCTGGGAACCAGCGCTGGGGCCGTTCTCTTGGACATGAGCCCCAGTCCACGCCTGACAGGGCAGGTGCGACAGCGGCTGGAGGCCCTGGGGGTCCGGTTGATCGACCTGCATCTCTGGCGCCTGGGCCCGGGGCATCACGCCGCCATCGCCGTGGTCGCCGATCCCGAGGGGCGGCCGGCCCAGATGTTTCGCGCGCAGCTGGCGGGCCTGGATGGCCTCAGCCACCTGACTGTAGAAGTTCGCCACGCCCCGCGGGAAGAGTCCGGGGAATCCCCCGGGCCTGCGTTGACTCACCAGTCTGCGTCTGTATAAGTCCGCGGCTCTCGCCCGCGGGGTTTCTCGCGGGCGTAATCCTTTTTGTATTCAAGTCCAAGGCGCGAACCATGTACGCGGTGATCAAGACCGGCGGCAAACAGTACCGGGTCCAACCTGGTGACCTGCTTGTGGTTGAAAAGCTGGATGGCGAACCCGGCGCGAACGTCGCGTTCGGCGACGTCCTGATGCTGGGCGACGGCGAGTCCGTGACCCTCGGCGCCCCCGTGGTGGACGGCGCCAGCGTCGAGGCGACCCTCATCGAAACCCGCAAGGGTGAGAAGGTGAAGATCTTCAAGAAGATCCGTCGCCAGGGCTACCGCCGGACCCGCGGTCATCGCCAGTTCGAGAGCGTCCTGCGCGTCACCTCGATCGCCGGCGTTGGCAAGACCGACAAGTGGGACGGCGAGGTCGACCTGACCCCGAAGTCCGTGCTGGACGCCCGGGCCCGTGGCCTGAGCACCGAGGTTCGCACCCCCGTCGAAGCCAAGCCGGCTGCGGTCGAGGCCGAAGGCGAGGCTCCCAAGGCCGCCGCCAAGCCGAAGGCCACCAAGGCGGCTGCCGGGGAAAAGAAGGCTGCGCCGAAGAAGGCCGCCGCCAAGAAGGAATCGGACGCCGAATAGGCGTCCCACGGTTTAGGAGAGCACCATGGCTCACAAGAAATCTGGCGGTTCGTCGCGCAACGGTCGCGACTCGGCTGGCCGTCGTCTCGGCGTGAAGAAGTTCGGCGGCGAAGCTGTGCTCGCCGGCAACATCATCGTGCGCCAGCGCGGCACCAAGTACTACCCGGGCGACAATGTGGGCATGGGTCGCGACCATACCCTCTTCGCGCTCGAGACCGGCGCGGTGAAGTTCGTGACCAAGCGTGACGACCGCACCTATGTGACGGTGGTCCAGGCGGAGATGGCCGCCGCCGAATAGGCGGGCCGCCTCTCTCCCGGTTCCGCCTCTCACAAGACTGAGGCGGACCGGACAGGAAAACTCCGAACGGGGAGTCCGGCCGCCGGACTCCCCGTTTTCGTTTTCCAAGGGCCCCCGTCAGAGGGGCCGGGAGGATCAGATGAGCATTCCAGACGACGGCTCGCCCGTCATCTCCACCCCCCGGCTGAGGCTGCGCGCGCCGAGCGCCGCCGATGCGCCGAAGATCGCCGCCCTGGCCAATGATCCGGACGTGGCGCGGATGACGACCCGCATGCCGCACCCCTACAGCCTGGCCGACGCCGAGACCTTCCTTGCGGCCTGCGAAGCCAATGACCCGGCGCAGGAGACCGTGTTCGCCATAGAGCACGACGGCGAAGGGCTAGTGGGCATGCTGGGCTTTCATCCGGACGAGAACGGCCGCACCGAGCTTGGCTACTGGCTGGGCCGGCCCTACTGGGGCCAGGGTCTGGCCACCGAGGCGGCGGGGGCGGCCCTGGACTGGGCAGGTCAGGCCTGGAAGCGGCGCTACCTGCTGGCCGGCCACTTCGCCGACAATCCGGCCTCGGGGCAGGTGCTGTGCAAGACCGGCTTTCTCTACACTGGCGATGTGGTCCTGCGCCATTCGCTGGCCCGGGGCGCGCCGGCGCCCACTCGCATGATGGTCTGGCTCGCCTAGCCCATCCCCATCTATGATATCGGGACCCGTCCCGTCAGTTTGACCGCTGGCGGGACGGACCCACCCTGGAACGCCGATGAAATTTCTCGACCAGTGCAAGATCTATATCCGCTCAGGAAACGGCGGCGGCGGGGCCGTTTCGTTCCGGCGGGAGAAGTATATCGAGTACGGGGGCCCGGACGGCGGCGACGGCGGCCGGGGCGGCGACGTATGGATCGAGGCGGTGGACGGCCTCAACACCCTGATCGACTATCGCTATCAGCAGCATTTCAAGGCCGAGACCGGCGAGCACGGCATGGGCCGCAACCGCCATGGCCACGCCGGAGCCGATGTGGTGCTCAAGGTGCCGGTGGGCACCCAGGTGCTGGATGAGGACAAGGAAACCCTCATCGCCGACATGGACCAAGCCGGCCAGCGCCTGCTGCTGCTCAAGGGCGGCAATGGCGGCTGGGGCAACGACCGGTTCAAGGGCCCGATCAACCAGGCGCCGCGCCACGCCAATCCCGGCCAGGACGGCGAGGAGCGCTGGATCTGGCTGCGGCTGAAGCTGATCGCCGATGTGGGTCTGGTCGGCCTGCCCAACGCCGGCAAGTCCACCTTCCTGGCGGCGGTGTCGGCGGCCAAGCCGAAGATCGCCGACTATCCCTTCACCACGCTCGCGCCCAATCTCGGGGTGGTGGACCTGTCGACCAATGAGCGCTTCGTCATCGCCGATATTCCGGGCCTCATCGAGGGCGCCTCGGAGGGTGCGGGCCTGGGCACCCGGTTCCTGGGGCATGTGGAGCGCACCGCCGTGCTGATCCACCTGGTGGACGCCACCCAGGACGATGTGGGCGAGGCCTATCGCACCATCCGCCAGGAACTGGCCGCCTATGGGGAGGGCCTGGAGGACAAGCGCGAGATCCTGGCGCTCAATAAGGTCGACGCCCTGGATGACGAGACCCGCGCGGCCAAGGCCGCCGAGCTGACAGAGGCCGCCGGCCACGCCCCGGCCCTGATTTCCGGGGTGTCCGGCGAAGGGGTGACCGAGGTGCTACGGGCCGCCTGGGGTCAGGTGCGCGAGCGCCGGGCCGAGGAAAAGGCTGCTGTGGAAGGTCCCGAACCGGGCTGGACGCCATGAACCCCCTCCCCGGCGCCCGCCGCATCGTCGTCAAGGTCGGCTCGGCCCTGCTGGTCGCCGCCGACGGTACGCCCAATCGCGCCTGGTTGAACGCCCTGGCGATCGATATCGCCCGGATGCGGGCCCGGGGGCAGCAGGTGCTGATCGTCTCCTCCGGCGCCGTGGCTTTGGGGCGGCGGCGGCTCGGCCTCACCCGCCGGGCGCTCACCCTGCCGGAAAAGCAGGCCGCCGCGGCGGCTGGCCAGTCGGCCCTGATGCGCGCCTGGGAAGAGGCCCTGGAGCCCCATGGCCTGTCAGCGGCCCAGATCCTGCTGACCCGGGACGACACTGAGGTCCGCCGGCGCTGGCTGAACGCCCGGGCGACGGTGGACACTCTGCTGGAGCTGGGCGTCGTGCCAGTGGTTAATGAGAACGACACCGTGGTCACCGAGGAAATCCGTTACGGCGACAATGACCGCCTGGCCGCCCGGGTGGCCCAGATGATCGGCGCCGACGCCCTGGTGCTGCTGTCGGACATTGATGGCCTCTACACCGCCGATCCCCGGCGCGATCCGGCCGCCACCCATATTCCGCGCCTTTCCCAGTTGACCCCGGAGATCGAGGCCATGGCCGGCGGGGCCAATGCCGGCGCCGGCGTCGGAACCGGCGGCATGGCCACCAAGCTGGCCGCCGCCCGCATCGCCCAGTCGGCGGGCTGCGCCACCCTGATCACCCTGGGCTCACGCCCGGCCCCCCTGGGCGCGGTGGAGGACGGGGCCAAGGCTACGATCATCGAGCCGGCGGTGACGCCAGGGGCGGCTTACAAAGCCTGGATCGCCGGGTCCCTGGCGCCGGCTGGAACCATCATCGTGGACGACGGCGCCGGGCGCGCCCTGCGGGCCGGCAAGAGCCTGCTGGCGGCGGGCGCGAAGGGAATCGAAGGCCGGTTCGGCAAGGGCGACGCCGTCAGCGTGCGTCTCGCGGACGGTGCGGAGATCGGACGAGGGCTCTCCCGCTACGACGCGGCCGAGGCCGAACGAATCTGCGGCCTGCGGTCCGACGCCATTGAAGGCGTGCTGGGTTACACCTCCGGACCACTGATCCACGCTGACGATCTGGCTGTCCTGGCCCCGCGTCTCGATTCTGCAATTTCGTGAGCGCGGTCTCGGAAATTGCCCAGGGTTCCAAAGGGGCCTAGGTAAGGCTCATCCTGAGCATAACTGACGGATACGGACCATGGACGGGGCGAGGCCAGACAGGCAAGACGAGGGCGGCGCGCGCCTGACGGCGCTTAAGCCCGGCATGGCCATCCCCTATGGTGGTGATCGCCTGGCGATTGTGGATGAGGACCTCGCCGCCCGTTTCCAGGCCGGCGACCGCCTGATCATCCTGCAGGATACTGGCGACCTGTTGCATGTGCCCGCCGCTGAACAGGCCATCGCCCATGCCGCCGTCAGCCGGGCCCAGGCCGCCTTCGCCCGGATGGGTGAGGTCCGCGACGACCAGATCAGCGCCTTTTTCGAGGCCTTCGCCGCACGTCTCGCCGATGACGCCGTCTGGGGGACCATCGCCACAGCCAATAGCGAAGACCTCGCCGCCGCCCAGAGCCGCGGGCGCTCCACCACGCGCCTGACCCTGAGCGACCAGATGCGCGGCGACATGATCGCAGGCCTGCGCGCCTGGCGGGACGCCGCCCCGGCCCGGGGCAAGGTGATCGACGCCGTCGACCATGACGGCTGGCGGGTGGAGCAGGTGACCGCCCCCCTGGGCGTCGTGGCCTTTGTTTTCGAGGGGCGACCCAATGTGTTCGCCGACGCCACCGGCGTGCTGCGGGCCGGGAACACCGTGGTCTTCCGGATCGGGTCCGACGCTCTGCGCACCGCCCGCGCCATCGTCGAGGGCGCCCTGGATCCGGCCCTGGAGGAGGCTGGCCTACCCCCCGGCGCGGCGGTGCTGCTGGATTCTGCGGCCCATGCCGCCGGCTGGGCCATGTTCGCCGATTCCCGGCTCGGACTTGCCGTGGCCCGCGGCTCAGGCCCGGCGGTCACCCAGCTGGGGGGCGTGGCCCGCCAGGCTGGCGTGCCCGTCAGCCTGCATGGGACCGGCGGCGCCTGGATGACGGCCGACGCCGCAGCCGATCCCGAGCGCCTGTTCGCCGCCGTCTTCCATTCCCTGGACCGCAAGGTCTGCAACACGCTCAACGTCTTCTGCGTCACCCGCGACGCCGCTGAGACCCTGGTCCCGGTCTTCCTCGCCGCCCTGGACGCCGCCGCCGAGCGCCGGGGGCACGGGGTCAAGCTGCATGTGGTCGAAGGCGATGAGGCGGTTCTGCCTGCGGAATGGCGCGCCGCGCGGGTTCAGGTGTCCCGCGCCGAAGGCCTGCGGGACGAGGCCAAGGTCGACATCCTGCCGCTGGCCGATCTGGGTCGCGAATGGGAGTGGGAGGAGACGCCCGAGCTGACCTTGAAGGTGGTGGACGACCTCGACCACGCCATCAGCCTGTTCAACCGCTACAGTCCGCAGTTCTGCGCCAGCCTGATCAGCGAGGACGCCGAGGCCCAGGCCCGCTTCTACGCCACCCTCAACGCCCCCTTCGTCGGCGACGGCTTCACCCGCTGGGTGGACGGCCAGTATGCGCTGAACAAGCCTGAGCTTGGCCTCTCCAACTGGGAATTCGGTCGCCTGTTCGCCCGGGGGGGCGTGCTGGCGGGCGATGGCGTCTTCACGGTCCGGGCCAGGGTGCGCCAGAGCGACATTCATCTGGATCGCGGCGGGGCGCCCACCCCCGTCCGCGGCGGCTGAGGCCGGTTAAATGTGGTTCGCCGGCCCTGCCCGCCGACTGCCCGCCGCCGGTCGGCCAGGGGCCCTGCGTCTGGGCTTCCACCTGGAGCGTGGGATGCGGGTGGGCCTGTTCGGGGGCTCCTTCAATCCGGCCCATGAGGGCCACGCCCATGTGGCCGAGACTGCCCGCCGGCGGCTGGGCCTGGACCTGGTGGTCTGGCTGGTCTCACCGCAGAACCCGTTGAAGTCCGCCCATGAGACCGCCCCCCTTGCCAGCCGCATGGCCGGCGCGCAGACCTATGCGCGCCAGCGGGGCATGACCGTATCCGACGCCGAGACGCGGCTGGGATCGCGCTACACCATCGACACGGTCCGCGCCCTCAAGGCCCGGTTTCCCGGGGTCGATTTCGTCTGGATCATGGGCGCCGACAGCCTGGCGACCTTCCACCGCTGGCGCGGCTGGACCCAGATCATGGCCGAAACCCCGGTGGCGGTGGTCTCTCGACCCTGGATCTCCCTGAAGAGCCGCACCTCCCCGGCCGCCAAGCGCTTCGCGCGCCATCGGATCACCTCATCCCAGGCCCGCCGGTTGCCAGGACTCCCGCCGCCAGCCTGGGTTTTCCTGCGCGGCCCGTTGAATTTTCAGTCCTCCACCGCCCTGCGGGAACGGATGCGCCCCACCGACCTGTGACATGTGCACAAGGCCCCCTGACCGGCGCGCGCAATCGTGCTATGATGGTCTTTGCGTGGACTTTAGAGGAGTTTCCCGCTGAATAGTGAAGCCGCGCAGCGCGCGCAGGAGACCGCCGGCTCAGCCGTCGGATCCTCGGACGTCCAGGCCCGCATTGAGGCCCTGGAGCAACTTATACTGAGCCGCCTCGACGAGGATCAGGCCCAGGACGTGGTGGTCATCGACCTGACGGGCAAGAGCGCGGTGGCCGATGGGCTGATCGTGGCTTCTGGCCGCTCGCAGCGGCATGTGGGCGCGATCGCCGACCATCTGCTGCGCGCCCTCAAGGAGCATGGCTATGGCCGGGCCCGGGTCGAGGGCATGCCTCATTGCGACTGGGTGCTGATCGACACCGGCGACATCATCATCCACCTGTTCCGTCCCGAAGTCCGCAGCTTCTACAATATCGAGAAGATCTGGTCCCTGGACGCCTCGGGTCACGCCGTCCCTACATCCTGACGGGGCGGACTTGCGGGTCGTGATCCTCGCCGTGGGCCGTCTGGCCCGGGCGCCGGAAACCGAGCTCGTGCGCCTCTATGCTGATCGCGCCACCGCGGCCGGCCGGGCCCTGGGTCTTGGCCCCATCGAGATCATCGAGGTGGAAAGTCGAAAGCCCGGCAAGGCGGCCGAGGCCGAGGTTCTGCGCCCGCACTTCAAGGACGCGCACGTCCTGGTCTGCGACGAGCATGGCCAGGCGCGGACCTCCCGGGCCTTCGCCGAGGAGATCGCGCGACTGCGGGATGATGGGACACGGCGGCTGGTCCTGGTGATCGGCGGCGCTGACGGCCTTGACCCGGCCCTGATGGCCGAGGCCCAGGGCCGACTGGCGTTCGGGCCCCAGACCTGGCCGCACGCCCTGGTTCGGGCCATGCTGGCCGAGCAGGTCTATCGCGCGGTCACCATCCTGGCTGGGAGCCCTTACCACCGTGACTGAGAGACAGGATCTGAGCTGGTCGCAGCCACGGACGCGCCTGGTCCTGGCGCTGGGGCTCGGCCTTGCGATCCTGGGCGCAGCCCTCACCACGCTGGCGAGCGAACTTCGGCTTGAGACCCTGGACGCCCGGGAACAGGCCCTCAACGCCGAGCGCGGCGAAAATGACAATCAGCTCGCCAGGCTTCTGTCGGTCCTTCAGCAACTGCGTCAGGATCCGCCGCCCGCCCTTCTGGTCGCCCCCGATGATGCGCGCGATGCGGTCCGCGCCGCCATTCTGGTCAAGGCGATGACGCCGGAGCTGCAGCGACGAGCCATGGCCTATGCCGCCGAGGCGACCGATCTCGCCCGGCAACGACGGCTCGCCGCCGTGGCCAGCGAGAGCCTGTTCACCGCCGAGAGCGAGCAGGCGGAGGCCAAACCGACCCCCGACGCGGTTGATCCGGCCGGCGCAGCCCTGCGCGGCTATGCGCAGGCGCCCGCCGAAGCCCTGTTTGATGGCCCCCTGCAGGCGCCAGATGTCCTGCTGCCGCCGGCGGCGGGGCCGGTCACCCACCGCTTCGGTGAGGCCCTGCACGGGACCGCGCGACGCCAGGGACAGACCATCCTCACAGCCCGAGGCGCCCGTGTGCAAAGTCCAGGCGCCGGCCTGGTGCAATATGTGGGACCCGTGCGTGGATGGGGCGTCATCTTGATCTTAAGGATGACGGGCGGATACCATCTGGTTCTGGCGGGTCTGGATCGCGTGAGCGTTGAGGTCGGGCAGACAATCGCGGCGGGCGCTCCGGTCGGCTGGATGGCCGAGGAGGGCGCTTCGCCATCGGAGCTCTATCTTGAGGTCCGCGAGAAGGGCGCGCCGGTGGATCCGGCGCGTTGGATGAAAAGAGAAGCGGACTAAACCGCTCAAAGGGACCGTAGACGCGCAGGCGGCATGAAATCGCCGCAAAGGGAGCCTTGGCTAGGGCCTATGAAGCAGTATCTGATGATCGGCGCGGCGGCCTTCGTCCTTGGGGCGGGCTCCATGGCCTATGTGAGCCAGCAGGCTCAGGCTTCGGCCCAGCAACCTGAAGCCCAGACCTATCGGATGCTGGAGCTGTTCGGCGACGTCCTCGACACGGTGGAGCGCCAGTACGTCACCGACGTGGATCAGACCAAGCTGATCGAGTCGGCCATCGACGGCATGCTCACCTCCCTGGACCCGCACTCGGGCTATTTGACCCGGGAGAGCTTCGACGAGATGCGCGACCAGACCCGCGGCGCCTATGGCGGCCTGGGGATCGAGGTCACCAGCGAAGACGGCGTCGTCAAGGTGATCTCGCCCATGGACGACACCCCGGCCTTCAAGGCCGGCATCAAGGCTGGCGATTACATCACCGCGGTGAACGGGGCGAGCGTCCTGGGCATGAGCGTCAGTGAGGCCGTCAAGCAGATGCGCGGCAAGCCCGGCGAATCTGTCGTGCTCAGCATCGCCCGCGAGAAGAGCGATCCCTTTGACGTGACCATCGTGCGCGAGGTCATCGAGCCCAAGTCCGCCGTGGCGCGGATGGAGGGCGACTATGGCTTCCTGCGGGTCTCGGCTTTCAACGAACGCACCACTGATGAGGCCGAACGGGTCTTCACCGAGCTGCGGGCCGCCAATCCGCAGATGAAGGGCCTGATCCTTGACCTGCGCAACAATCCCGGCGGCCTGCTCGATCAGGCCGTGGGCCTGTCTGACCTGTTCCTGGAAGGGGGCGAAATCGTTTCTCAGCGAGGCCGCAACGCCCGCGACGTGGAACGCTATAACGCCCGTCCCGGTGATATCGCCGAGGGTCTGCCGATCGTGGTGCTGATTAACACTGGCTCGGCCTCAGCCGCTGAAATCGTCGCCGGCGCCCTGCAGGACCGCAAGCGCGCCGAGCTGGTGGGCCTGACCAGCTTTGGCAAGGGCTCGGTCCAGACTGTTATCCCCCTGCGCGGCGGAATGGACGGCGCCCTGAAGCTGACGACGGCGCGCTATTACACCCCATCTGGCCGCTCCATCCAGCAGACGGGCATCGAGCCTGACCTGGAGGTGGCCGCCAGCCGCGCAGAGGCCCAGGCCATCGCCAACCGGGCCTTCCAGTTCAGCGAGGCCTCCCTGCGCAACGCCCTGAACGCTGACGAAGGTCAGGCCCGTCGGGGCGCCCATGAACCCGCTGAGGCGCCGCCCGAGTCCTTTGACGAGGACAAGGACTTCCAGCTGGTCCGCGCCCAGGACGTGCTCAAGTTCGGCTCTGTCGCCGCCACGCCCAAGCTGCCCAAGCCTGAGGCCCGCCTGGCCGAGGTGATCGGCGCAAGCCGCGACAAGGTGGCCACGGCGCCAAAGCCGAACTGACCCTTATTCGTCCCGTCGTCAGCTCTGAGATCGGCGACGCGGTCCAACTTAAGGCCTTCGTTAACCATGTTCGCGCAGAACCGGATCCAGGCTGGTCTGCAAGATAGGGTTCGGCGAGCCATGGCGAAATTTTCAAAGAAGAGCCTGACGCCGGCCCCGGCGTCCGCAAAGCCTGTGGCGTCTGGCGCTCTGGGCCATGTGCGCGCGGCGATCGCCAATCCGTATATCAGCGCCAGCGGAGCGGCCCTGCTGTTCCTCCTCACCCTGACTGCGCTGGTGATGATCATCGGGGACCCCAAGGCGGGCGCTCCGGTCATTCGTCTGCCCTTGGCCCAGGCCGTGGTAGCCGCCGCCCCTCCGGGCTGGCGCGAGGCGCTAACCGCCGATGGGTCCGGTCCCGGTGTCGTCGAAGAGGTGTTCGAGCTGTCGGAGACGCCGATCCCCGAGGGCGAGGCCCTGGGCGGCGAAGCGGTGATCACCCTGCCCGGCGCCCAGGCCGTCCGGCGCGTCCAGCCCCTGCCCCCCGCGCCCATAGCCGGCCTGCATAATCCGGGGCCCAACGGCCCCCTGCCCGTCATCGCCCCCAACGGCCGGACGCCGGCCCAGGCCTATGCCCGTCCGTTTCAGCCCAATGGCAAGCCCAAGGTCAGCCTGATCGTCGGCGGTCTTGGCCTGAACAGCCGCGCCACCCGCGAGGCCATTGAGACCCTGCCCGGCGAGATCACCCTGTCGTTCGTGCCGTATGCAGAAGGCTTGCAGGGTTGGATCGATCTGGCCCGTGAACATGGCCATGAGGTTCTGCTTGAGACCCCCATGGAGCCTGTGGACTACCCTGACAACGATCCAGGACCCTACACCTTGCTGGCCAGCTCTGGCCCGGCCGAAACCAGCCGGCGCCTGGAATGGCTGCTGTCCCGGGCCACCGGCTATTTTGGTCTCACCAACTATCTTGGCTCTCGCTTCCTGAACTCAGATCCCGCCATGGCGGCCTTCACCACCGTGCTGAAGACCCGGGGCCTGGCCTTCATTGATGATGGCCAGGCCGCTGGTCGCGGACTGGGCGTGCCCCGGGCCTCGGCCGGACGGATCATTGACGACCAGCTGTCGAGCGAGGCCATCGATCAGCAGCTGCTAGCCCTGGAAGCCCAGGCCCTGCAGAACGGCCAGGCCCTGGGGTCTGGCTTCGCCTATCCGCTGACCATCACCCAGGTGGCCCAATGGACCCGGGCGGTGGAGGCCCGGGGCTATCAGCTGGCGCCGGCCTCGGCCCTCACTCGCCGATGAGCCTTGAGCCTGATCTGCCGCCGCATCTGGCGCCCTATCGCCCCAATGTCGGGGTCGCCCTGTTCCGACCAGACGGCCGGGTATGGATCGGCCGTCGCGCGGGAGCTCCCGGGCCGCACAATTGGCAGTTTCCGCAAGGCGGCGTCGATCCCGGAGAGGACCTTCAGGCCGCGGCCCTGCGGGAACTGGCCGAGGAGACTGGCGTGCGCTCGGTCTCGGTGCTGGGGCGCACCGACGGGTGGCTGACCTATGACTTCCCCCCGGAACACGCCGGCTCGCCCATTGGTCGCGCCTGGAAGGGCCAGCGTCAGGTCTGGTTCGCCCTTCGGTTTGACGGGGATGACCGCGAGATCGACCTGGAAGCTCATCCGCCCGCTGAATTCGACGCCTGGCGCTGGGGTCTCCTCGCAGAGGCCCCCCTTGTCGTGGCGCCGTTCAAGCAGGCCATATACAGACAGGTCGTCGACGCCTTCACGGTGTTCGCCGCCGGTTGAGCCCGGCCCGTCCACCTCGGAGGAATGATATGGCCGCACCGATCGTCATGGTGCACGGCGCCTTCTGCGGCGACTGGACCTTCGAGACGTTTCAGGCGCCCTTTGTCGCCGCCGGTCACACAGTGCTGCGCCCAGCCCTGAGAGGTCATGGCCCTGAGGATCCCGCCGAGGCGGTGATCGGGGTGTCGATGCTCGACTATGCCGCCGACATCGCTGAACTCTGCGGCCAGCAGTCCGAACCCCCGTTCCTGGTCGGGCACTCCTTGGGGGGTCTGGTCTGCCTGCTGGCCGCCCGGCGGGCGCCGGTGGCGGGCCTGGTGCTGCTGGCGCCGTCGCCGCCCTGGGGGGTCACGGGCTGGTCCCTCGAAGAGGGCGTGACGGCGTTCGGGCTCCACATGTTGGGACCCTTCTGGAGCCAGGCGGTTACGCCAGACCGAAATCTGATGCTGCGCTACAGCCTCGACCGCCTCCCGCCGGGCGCCCGGCGGCCCATTCTGGAGCAGCTACGCCCTGAAAGCGGCCGCGCCTTATGGGAGACCCTGAACTGGTGGCTGGATCCCATGATGACCACCAGCCTCGGGGGGCAGGCCCCGGCGCCCACCCTGATCCTGGTGGGGGAGCGCGACGTGGTCCATCCACCGGCGACGGCGCGAACGATCGCCGAACGCACGGGGGCTGAGTTGCGGGTATTGCCGGGCATGAGCCACTGGCTGCCCGGAGAGCCGGGCTGGCGCGGGGTGGCCGATCAGGCGCTGGAATGGATGGCGGCCAAGGCCTGAGGGCCCGGTCGGAACGCACAGCGCCGACCGGGCGAAACGTCAGGGCGGCTTAGAAGCTGCGCTCGCTGAACAGCAGGGTCGCCTGATCGTAGCGACGCTCCAGCGGTGTGTCGTCGGGGTTCTTCAGCTGAACGAAGACCAGGCCGGTGGACTCCGCATCGGTAAAATGCTCCCAGGCCATGGTGATGCGCTTGATGTTGTCCGGGCCCACGGCGAAGTCGTTGCGCTGCAGACGCAGGCGCGGGTCCTGCAGGAAGGCCCAGATGTTCAGGGCCTCAATGATGGGCTTCTCACCACCAATGGCGTAGTTGATCTGCACATTGCAGACATTGTCATTGGCGCCCTTGGGGAGGACCGCGATCGTGTAGTTCCGATCGCCGCCAAGACCCAACTGGTAGCTGCCAGAGCGCCGATCGCGACGCATGCCGAGGTCTTTACCCACCTCTTCGACGGTCTTGCCATCGCGCACCATGGGCAGGCAGGCCCGGGTGAGGACGGAGAGGACGGCCGCGCCATCGCCGGTGGTCGGCAAGGTGGGCGGGGGCTCTGCGGGGGCCTGCGCGGCAGGGGCGGGCGGAGCAGCCGGAGCCGCAGCCGGGGCCTCGGCCGGCGTCGCCTGGGCGTCAGGCGCAGACTCGGCGGCGTCCTGGGCGAGGGCCGGGCTCGAGAGCCCAGCGAGCAGGATGAGACTGGCGATGACGGTGCGCATGAGTGTTTTTCCCTGACTGGCGCCCCATTCGGAGCTTCTGAGCATCACACTAAAGCCCGGCCGTCACTGCAACACCTGTCACGCGCCTTTGACGATTTCGCAGGCGCGTTGGTCGCCTGACAGGCGTCAGGCGGCCGCGGCGTGCTCGGCGAGGATGGTCAGGCCGCTGGCGGTGACGTCAGCGAAACCGCCCTTCACCTCATAGACCGTCTCTCGGCCATCATTGCGGACGATGACCTGACCTTCCCGCAGGGTGGCCATGAACGGGGCGTGGCCGGCCAGGACGGCGAAGTCACCTTCGCTTCCTGGCGCGTCCACCTGGTCCACCAGGCCGGAATAGAGCTCCCGCTCCGGAGAGACGAGGGAGAAGTGCAGCTTGTCCGCCATGATTCCTAGGCTTCCGACGCGAGCTTCTCGGCCTTGGCCACCGCATCCTCGATGGTGCCGACATTGTAGAAGGCCGGCTCAGGCAGGTGATCGTACTCGCCGTCGCAGAGCGCCTTGAACGAGCGGATGGTGTCTTCCAGGCTCACGAAGATGCCGGGCGTGTTGGTGAACTGCTCGGCCACATGGAAGGGCTGCGACAGGAAGCGCTGGATCTTCCGGGCGCGGGCCACGACCAGCTTGTCCTCTTCCGACAGCTCATCCATGCCCAGGATGGCGATGATGTCCTTCAGCGCCTTGTACTGCTGCAGGATTTCCTGAACGCGACGGGCCACGGCGTAGTGTTCCTCGCCGATCACCAGGGGGTCCATGATCCGCGAGGTGGAGTCCAGGGGGTCCACGGCGGGGAAGATGGCCTGGGCGGCGATATCGCGGCTCAGCACGGTGGTGGCGTCCAGGTGGGCGAAGGAGGTGGCCGGAGCCGGGTCGGTCAGGTCGTCGGCGGGCACGTAGATGGCCTGGACCGAGGTGATCGAACCCTTGTTGGTCGAGGTGATGCGCTCCTGCAGGTTGCCCATCTCCGTGGCCAGCGTCGGCTGATAGCCCACGGCCGAGGGGATGCGGCCCAGCAGAGCCGACACTTCCGAACCAGCCTGGGTGAAGCGGAAGATGTTGTCGATGAAGAGCAGCACGTCCTTGCCCTCTTCGTCGCGGAAGTACTCCGCCTGGGCAAGGCCGGTCAGGGCGACCCGGGCGCGGGCGCCAGGGGGCTCGTTCATCTGGCCATAGACCAGGGCGCAGCGGGAGTCGCCACCGCCGCCGGGCTGGTTCACGCCGGACTCGATCATCTCGTGATAGAGGTCATTGCCCTCGCGGGTGCGTTCACCCACCCCGGCCAGAACCGAGTAACCGCCGTAAGCCTTGGCGATGTTATTGATCAGTTCCTGCATGGTCACGGTCTTGCCCACGCCGGCGCCGCCGAACAGGCCGATCTTACCGCCCTTGGTGTAGGGGCAGAGCAGATCGATGACCTTAATGCCGGTGACCAGAATTTCGGCCGAGGTCGACTGCTCGGCGAAGGAGGGCGCCTCGCGGTGGATGACGCTGCTCATGGTGGTCTGGATCGGGCCACCTTCATCGATCGGCGCGCCGATGACGTTCATGATCCGGCCAAGGGTGCCCGGACCCACCGGAACGGTGATGCCCGCGCCGGTGTCGATCACCGGCTGACCGCGGGTCAGACCCTCGGTGGTGTCCATGGCGATGGTGCGGACGGTGTTTTCGCCCAGGTGCTGAGCGACTTCGAGCACGAGGCGGAAGGGCTCGCCGGTCCGCTGGTCGGTGTTGGTGGTCTCAAGGGCGTTCAGGATCGCCGGCAGATGGCCGACAAACTCAACGTCGACGACGGCGCCGATGACCTGGCTGATCTTGCCGGTGGCCACCGCGGTGGCGGCGGTCTGGGCCTGATCGCCGGCGGCGGGCGCGGCGGTCTTCTTGGCCGGGGCCTTGCGAGCCGGGGCCTTGGCGGGCGCTGCAGCGTCCGCAGCCACGGTGGCGGCCGGCTTTTTGGCGGGAGCCTTCGGGGTCGTAGCCATGGTGCTGTTCTCTTGCTCTAGATCGCTTCGGCGCCGGAGATGATCTCGATCAGCTCCTTGGTGATCTGCGCCTGACGTGTGCGGTTATATTGCAGGGTGAGGCTGGCGATCATGTCGCCGGCGTTTCGGGTCGCGTTGTCCATCGCCGTCATCTGGGCGGCGTAGAAGCCGGCCTGATTCTCGAGCATGGCCGAGAACAGCTGGATGGTCAGATTCCGCGGCAGAAGCGTCTCAAGGATCGCTTCCTCCGAGGGCTCATACTCATAGACCGCGCCCTTCAGATCGATCTGCGGGGCGTCGGCGGCAACTTCGGCCGGGATCAGCTGCTTGACGCTGGGCACCTGGCTGACCACGGACTGGAAGCGGCTGTAGACCATGCTGACCACATCGACCTCGCCCGCCTCAAACAGAGCGGTGACGCGATCGGCGACGGCCTGGGCGACGTCCATGGAGGGCTTACCGCCGGCTTCATAGAAGTCGATGATCTTGTCCCCGTGCAGGCGGCGCAGCTGGTCGCGGGCCTTCTTGCCCACGACGATCAGCTTCACATCCTTGCCAGCGGCCACGAGGCTGCTGATCCGCTCGCGGGCCGCGCGGACGATGGAGGTGTTGAACCCCCCCGCCAGGCCGCGATCCGAAGTGGCCACCACCAGGACGTGGCGCTGATCGGCGCCCGTGCCGGCCAGCAGGCGCGGGGCGGACTCCCCGCTCACCCCCTGGGCGAGGTTGGCGATCACCGAAGCCATCCGCTCGGCGTAGGGACGCGCGCTCTGGGCGGCATCCTGCGCACGACGAAGCTTGGCCGCGGCGACCATTTGCATCGCTTTCGTGATCTTCTGCGTGGCTTTCACGCTTCCGATCCGATTGCGCATTTCCTTGAGGCTGGCCATCCCTTGAGGTCCTGGCCGGGCTTAGGCGAAGGTCTTGGTGAAGGCGTCCAGCGCGCTCTTCAGTTCGGCTTCGAGGTCGGCCTTCAGTTCCTTCTTGGTGCGGATGGCGTCCAGCAGGCCCTGATGCTTGCCGTGCAGATAGCTGAGCAGCTCGGCCTCATAGCGGCTGACATCGGCGACGGCGACGCCGTCGATATAGCCACGGGTGCCGGCATAGATCACGCAGACCTGCTCTTCGACCTGCTGCGGCGCATACTGGGGCTGCTTCAGGAGCTCGGTGAGGCGGGCGCCGCGGGCCAGCATGCGCTGGGTCGTGGCGTCCAGGTCCGAGCCGAACTTCGCGAAGGCGGCCATTTCCCGATACTGGGCCAGCTCGCCCTTGATGGGGCCAGAGGCGGTCTTCATGGCCTTGATCTGGGCCGAGGAGCCCACGCGGCTGACGCTGATACCGACGTTCACGGCCGGGCGGATGCCCTGGAAGAACAGGTCGGTTTCCAGGAAGATCTGGCCGTCGGTGATCGAGATCACGTTGGTCGGGATGTAGGCCGACACGTCGTTGGCCTGGGTCTCAATGATCGGCAGCGCGGTCAGCGAGCCCGAACCATTGTCCTCGTTCAGCTTCGCCGCGCGCTCCAGCAGGCGGCTATGCAGATAGAAGACGTCGCCCGGATAGGCTTCGCGGCCCGGCGGGCGGCGCAGCAGCAGGGACATCTGGCGGTAGGCCACAGCCTGCTTGGACAGGTCGTCGTAGATGATGACGGCATGCATGCCGTTGTCGCGGAACCACTCGCCCATGGCGCAGCCGGCGAAGGGCGCCAGGAACTGCAGGGGGGCGGGCTCCGACGCCGTGGCGGCCACGACGATGGTGTATTCCAGAGCGCCGCGCTCTTCGAGGGTCTTGACGATCTGGGCGACGGTCGAGCGCTTCTGACCGATGGCCACATAGATGCAATAGAGCTTCTGGCTCTCGTCGCCCGAGGCGTTGACGGCCTTCTGGTTCAGGATCGCGTCGATGGCCACGGCGGTCTTGCCGGTCTGACGGTCGCCGATGATCAGCTCGCGCTGGCCGCGGCCGACGGGGATCAGGGCGTCAATGGCCTTCAGGCCGGTCTGCACGGGCTCGTGCACCGACTTGCGCGGAATGATGCCCGGCGCCTTCACGTCGGCCCGGCGACGCTCGGTGGCGACGATCGGACCCTTGCCGTCGATGGGCTCGCCCAGCGGGTTGACGACGCGGCCCAGCAGACCCTTGCCCACCGGCACGTCCACGATCTCGCCCAGACGACGGACTTCGTCGCCCTCGCCAATGGTGCGGTCGTCGCCGAAGATCACGACGCCGACATTGTCGCGCTCCAGGTTCAGGGCCATGCCCTTGACGCCAGCCTTGGGGAACTCGACCATTTCGCCCGCCTGGACGTTGTCGAGGCCGAAGACCCGGGCGATGCCGTCACCGACGGAGAGCACCTGACCGACGTCAGAAACGTCGGCTTCCTCGCCGAAATTGGCGATCTGCGACTTGAGGATGGCCGAAATTTCGGCGGCGCGGATGTCCATGTTCTTACGCTCTCTTGAGGGCGAATTTCAGCGAGTCGAGCTTCGTACCCAGCGAAGCGTCGAACAGACGGGAGCCGACCCGAACCTTAATGCCGCCAAGAATGGACGGATCAACCTGGGTCTCAATTTCCGGATCCTTGCCCAGGGCCTGACGCAGGGCCGCGGCGACCCCCTTGGCCTGGGCCGGAGTCAGGGGCAGGGCGGTCGTGACATGCGCCGAGACGACGCCACGACGCTCAGCGGACAGGGCCTGGAAGGCGCTGATCACCGAAGATAGGGCCGAGGCCCGGCCATTGGCCGAGATCAACCCCAGAAACTTGATGGTGGTCGGATCAAAGCCGGCCTTGCGGGCCACCGCCAGCAGACCCTTGGCCTTGTCCTGGGCGGTGAAGGCTGGGGAGGCCAGCAGGACGCGCAGATCGCGGCTGTCGGCCATCATCGCCTTCAGCGACCTGAGGTCGGCTTCCACCGCCGCAATCTTGTTCTCGTCATTCGCGAGGTCGAACAGGGCCTGGGCATATCTGCCCCCCACATTCGAAGTCCTGGAATCGTCCGCCACTATGTGTCCGCCCGGTGCGTGTCTAAAAGCCGTTACGAAGGGATCTTCGTCTCAGCTAAAGGCTTGAAAGCGCTTGAAAAAGCACGGCGCCGAAGAAGGAGGTCCGCCCCCCGGCCCTAAGCCGCGCGCCTGATAGCACGCGATTTTAGGCGCCGCAACCGAACCGGCGCCTGGGAATCTCGCCAATCGCCCTAGTCGGGGCTGGAAACCGCCAGCCTGCGGAACACTGCAGAGCCCGTGGCGGCCAACTCGCCATTGGCCCGAAGCACCCGACCATGGGTGAAGACGAGGGTCCGGGTGGCCCGCTCCACGGACGCTTCCATGGTGACGGCCTCGCCGGCCTGGAGCGGGGCGGCGTAATCAAGGGTGAGGGACACCGGGGCCAGGGCCTCGCCGCCGGCGGCGGCCAGGGCGGTCTCAATCAGGACGGCGGCCGCGCCTGGCCCGGCCGGGGCCTGGCCAGAGGTGCGAACCGGCGTGGAGGGGGAGTCTGGAAGCACTGAGGTCATGGCCGCGGTCCTTTAAGCTCCCCTGCGGAAAAGAAAAGGGCGCCGGAGGACCGGCGCCCAGTTCGACAGGCTCGACAGATGCGGCTGGGAGAGCCGACTTAGTTGTTGGCCGCCTGGGTCATGGGCTTGGCCGAGGCGTTGCAAGCTTCCAGTCGCGCGGCGTCATAGGCCTTGGAGCCGGACTCGAAGGCGGTGACCGGCCCAAAGCGGCTGGCGATTTCCTTGCAAGTGGCCGGAATGAAGGTGCGGCTGTTGGAGACGGTGGCCACGCAGGCCTCGCCTTCACACCAGAAGACCGCGCTGCCGGCGACCAGACGGGTGCGCTCGGCCACGGGCTGCTCGAGCTTGGCGGTGACCAGGGTCTGGGCGGCGGCCTGGCCGGCCAGGGCGAACGTCATCATAGCCGCGGCGGCGGCCAGGGTGGAACGGATCATCATTGCCATATCTCCGGCGTTGGGGAGGGTGCGGCGCGAGTGAAAACGCCGGCTGGCCGTTGAGCCTGCGCTATCCCGGCGCGGGCTCCTCGAACTAAGCATCGCTAAGATAACGGCGTTAAGATCAGGCGCAACCGCCATTTGCGCACCACAGCTATGCAGGTTTGGATAGAGGCGCATCTCCCGGGCGCCCTGGAACGGCCCTGTTCATCCCCCATCAATCCTGTCGCGCCACTTCTGGGCATCGGATAAACAGAGCCGCCCGCAGGGGCTGGCGACACTCACGACCAACGGCTGGGATCCCTATGGCCAACACGCAACCGCCAAGATCACAGCGCCCCAATGGCGGCGGACGCGCCCGGCGCACCCCGCTGCAGGCGGCGCTCTACTGGGGTGCGGTGCTATCCGTCTGGGGCTTGATCTTCGTGGCGGCCTTTTTCGCGGTGTTCGCCGTCGACCTGCCCGACACGTCGAAACTGTTTGAGGTCGAGCGGCAGCCCTCGATCTCCTATCTCGACCGTTCAGGCGCCCTGGTAGCCGTCCGCGGGTCGCAATACGCCCCGCCCGTCGATCTCGACACCCTGCCCGACTACGTGCCCAAGGCCTTCATCGCCATCGAGGACCGCTGGTTCTACTGGCACCCAGGCTTCAATCCGTGGGGCATCGTCCGCTCGCAGATCTACAACATGACCAGCGATGGCGGGCCCTTGCGCGGCGGCTCCACCATCACCCAGCAGCTGGCGCGCAACCTCTTCCTCACCCCGGCCCAGACCTATCGCCGCAAGGCCCAGGAACTGATCCTGGCGGTCTGGCTAGAGCTGCGATTCTCCAAGAAGGAGATCCTCGAGCTCTATCTGAACCGGGTCTATTTCGGCGGCGGTGCCTACGGCATCGAGGCGGCCTCGCAGCGCTATTTCAACAAGCCCGCCCCGCAACTGACGATCGGCGAATCCGCCCTGCTGGCGGGGATGATGAAGGGCCCCTCCCGTTACAGCCCGGTCTCGGCCACCGAGCGGGCGGCCCGGCGCGCCACCATCGTGCTCGACGAAATGGTGCGGCTGCGCGCCATCACTCCGGAACAGCGCACCGAGGCCTTCAATAATCCGGTGCGGGTGAACCCCACCCTGGCCAACCAGCGGGCCCAGTACTTCGTCGACTGGATTGATGACGAGGTTCGCGGCCTGGTGGGCGAGCCAACCGACGACCTGGTGGTGGAGACCACCCTGGACCTGCCGATCCAGACGGCGGCCGAACAGGCCCTGCGCCGCGGCGTCGCCGCTGGCGCCGATCAGGGGATCGGCCAGGGCGCCCTGGTGGCCCTGGATGGAGAAGGCCGGGTTCGCGCCTATGTGGGCGGCGCCGACTATGCCGAAAGCCAGTTCGACCGGGCGGCCATGGCCCAGCGGCAGGCCGGATCGGCGTTCAAGCCCTTCGTCTATCTGACCGCCATGGAGCAGGGCCGCACGCCGAATGTCCGGATGGTCGACGAGCCCCTGCGGATCGGCGATTGGGAGCCGCGTAATTACAGCGGCGATTTCCGCGGCGAGATGAACCTCGCCCAGGCCCTGGCCCAATCCACCAACACCATCGCCGCCCGCCTGGCCAATGAGGTGGGCACCGGCAATGTGGCCGCCACGGCGCGGCGCCTGGGAATCACGGGCAAGATTCAGCTGGACCCGTCCATGGCCCTTGGGGCCGTGGAGGTGACGCCTCTGCAGATGGCCCAGGCCTATGCGCCGTTCGCCAATGGTGGTTTCAAGGCCCAGGGCTATGGAATCGAGCGCATCCGCACGGCCGATGGCCGGGTGCTCTATGATCACAATGTCGACCGCCCCCAGCGGCAGGCGGTGATCGGCTCGCCGGCCCTGCAATACATGAACCAGATGATGCGCGGCGTCGTCACCAGCGGTACGGGGACCGCGGCGCGAGTGCCCAATTACGACCTGGCCGGCAAGACCGGCACCACCAATGATTATCGGGACGCCTGGTTTGTCGGCTACACTGGCGGCTTCGTGGCTGCGGTCTGGGTGGGCAAGGACGACAACAGCGCCATGCGCCGGGTGTCTGGCGGCGGCGCGCCGGCCCGGATCTGGAAGGACTTCATGACCTCGGCCCTGCCGCGTCTGAACGCTCAGCCGATTCCAGGCGGCGTCATCGAACCCCCGCCGATCACACCGGCGGCTGATCCTATCGGCGACCTGCTGGACGGGGTCGGGGGCATGATCGGCGGCCCTGACCCGGAGCCCGCCACGCCGGCGCCGGCCGATCCGGAGTCGATCCCCTATTAGGGGGGACTAAGTCGGCTCCCCCGCGCCGATAGCGTGCAGCCGGGCCCCGTGGGCGCGCAGCCAGGCGCGGTGCGGGGTCGGATCGCCCACCAGGGTCTCCACCAGGGCCCAGAAACGTGGGCCGTGATTGAGCTCGCGCAGATGGGCGCATTCATGAGCGGCCACATAGTCCGCCACGGCGACCGGGGCCAGGATCAGACGCCAGGAGTATCGGATCACCGCCGGTTGGCGGCCGATGGGCGGTTTGCAGGACCCCCACCGCGAGCGCGCATCTGTAAGAACGACCTTCGGCATGGGCGCCCCCAGGGCGGCGACATGCCCCTCCGTCAGGGCTGTGAGCCGCTCCAGGGCCTGCTTGCGCAGCAGTCGCTGCACCGCCCGGGTGAACCCCTCCCCTTCGCCCTGGGCGACGATGACGGCGCCTTGGCCATCCTCCGCCGGCAGCCAACGGGCGCGGCCGGCCTGTTGCGCCAGCCGCACGGGCTGCCCCATCACCGACAGTTCGACGCCGGGCGCAAAGGGCTGCGCCCGCGGCAGCTCGGCCAGGCGCGCAGTGACCCAGTCGATCCGGTCGCGGGCGAAGGCGGCGGCCTCGGCCAGCCGTCGCGGCGAGGGCGCGGTGGCCACCACCTCGCGGCGGCTCCGGTCCAGGCGCAGGGAAACCCGCCGGGCTCTGGCGTGGACTTTCAGGCGAATGACAGCGCCGGCGATCTCGATCCGGTCGCCGTCGGCGAAGTTTCGACCAAAGGGACTCATGTCCCGTCAGGTTTTACGGGCGGTCGGCGCTCTTGTGAAAGCGGCTTTCGTGCAGGGCGATGAACTCCCGCACCCTTGGATAGATCTCCTCCCGGAAGCGGCGGCCGTTGAACACCCCATAGTGGCCCACATGGGGCTGGATGTAGTCGGCCTTCAGCTCGCCCGGCAGATTGGCGCACAGATCGTGGGCCGCCTGGGTCTGACCAATGCCGGAGATGTCGTCGTTCTCGCCTTCGACGGTGAGCAGGCCGACATCAGTGATGGCCGCGGGATCCACCTTGCGACCGCGATGCACCAGCTCGCCCTTGGGCAGCAGGTAGCGCTGGAACACATAGTCGACGGTCTGGAGGTAGAACTCCTCGGTCAGGTCGAGGACCGACAGATACTCGTCGTAGAACTCCAGGTGCTTTTCGGCGGAGTCCCCATCATCGGCCATCAGGTGGTCGAGGTACTTCAGGTGGGCTTCCTTGTGCCGGTCCAGGTTCATCGACATGAACGAGTAGAGCTGGACGAAGCCCGGATAAACCCGCCGCCCCATGCCCGGATAGGGCGGCGGGGCGGTGTAGATCATGTTCGAGGCGAACCAGGCGAAGGGGCGTTCCTCGGCCAGCTGGTTGGTCACGGTCGGCGAATGCCGCGCATCGATGGGCGAGCCCATATAGGTCATGGAGGCGGGCCGGGCGTCATCGCCCTCCTCGGCCATCAGGCTGACGGCCGCCAGGACCGGCGGGCCAGGCTGGCAGACAGCCACCACATGGGCTCTGGGGCCCACCACCTGCAGCATCTGGCGCACATGGTCGATATAGTCGTGGAAATCGAACCGGCCCTCGAGCACGGGGACGGATCGGGCGTTCTCCCACTCGGTGATGTAAACCTCATGGTCGGGCAGGAAGGCCTGCACCGTGCCGCGCAGCAGGGTGGCGTAGTGCCCTGACAGGGGGGCGACGATCAGGACGCTCGGCTGCGGACCCCGCCGGCCGGCGCGACGCAGGGCGCCAGGATCACGGGCGAAATGGGTGAGTTTGACCCAGGGCGAGCTCCACACCGTCTTGCGGGTCACCGGCACGTCGTGGTCGCCGATGACCACACTGTCGATCCCCCAGTCCGGCCGCCGATAGCGCCGGGTGAGGTTGGAGAACAGGTCGGCGGTGGCGAAGAGCCGGCGCCCCAGGTCGGTGTTCCGCGCCGGATTTAGCGGCGAGCTCCAGAAATCCCGGGTCATCAGCGCGGCCATGCGAAGGGGCGCGGCGCCGTAATAGCTGGTCTCGTGCAGGGTGTAGAGCATCTGCGAAGGATCCTTGTGCACCGCAACATAACATGCGGAGCCTTAACGGAGTCCAGCCTTGGCCGTTCCCAATCCCCGCAAACCCCGCGGCGAGGGGTCACACCAGGGGCAGCTTTCTTCAGCCTTCCTGCATCGCCGTGCGGATCAGACGCGCCATTTCATCGGGCGAAAGTCCGTAAGCCAGGACCCGATTGAACCGGCCCTGGGGGTCCATCAGATAGGCCGCCGTGGAATGGTCAATGGTGTAGTCGGGACCTTCGCCGGACTTGCGGTAGTAGACATAGTAGGACTTGGCCACCTGCTCGATCTGCTCGGGCGAGCCAGTCAGGCCAACCACCCCGTCCGGGAAGGCCTCGAGGCTGAGATAGGTCTTCAGTTGCTCAGGGGTGTCGCGCTCCGGGTCGACGGAGATGAATACGGTCTGGAGATCGGCCGCCCGGGGGCCCAGTTGCTCCTGCGCGGCGGCTACCGCCTGCAGGGTCGAAGGGCAGATGTCGGGGCAATAGGTGAAGCCGAAGAAGACAACGCTCCAGCGGCCCTCGAGGATCGACTGGTCGACGGGCTGGCCATCCTGATTGACCAGCTCGAAGGGGCCGCCCACATCAGCCTGGCCTGAGGCGGCGCCTGCTGGAGTTTCCGCCCGCCAGAACAAGGCCGCCCCCGCCCCAAGACCGATGACGGCCACCAGCGCGATGATGATCAGCGAGCGTTTCGACATGGCGCGACCTTTCGCAAGCAGAAGCGATCTTTCGTTTGGGGCTCGCCAGAACCGCCGTTCTCGGTGATCCTGCCTGGGCCATGGCCCTGAAGAACGACGGATCGGCGGGCCTGAAGGACCCCTTGGGTCTCGATAGGCAAAGCACCGCCCTACTGCAAGGCGAGCTGGCCTGGGACGAGGCTGTCCTTGGCCAGGGACGGCTGCGTATTCGTACGGTGGTGACCCTGCGCTGGATGCTGTTGGGGTGCGAGGCGGCGGCCCTGACCCTGGGGGCCTTGGTCTTCTCCCTTCCCGGTCCCTACGCCATCGGCTTTGGGCTGGTGGGCCTGGCCGCCTGGATCAATCTGCTGGTCGGCGTCGCCACCCCGGGCCAACGGCTGCTGCACCCGGCGGAGGCCGCCCTGCAGCTGGGTTTTGATATCCTCAGGGTCGCGGGCCTCGCCGCGCTCACCGGCGGGATCACCAATCCCTTTCTGGTTCTTATCCTGCCGCCCCTGGCGCTGGCGGCCGCCACCCTGCCCCTGCGGCCGACCCTGGCCCTGGGCGCCCTGGCGACCCTGGCCCTGGCGGTCATCAGTTTCGCCGCCTATCCCCTGCCGGGCGCAGCCGGGCCGCTGGCCGATGTTCCCTTGGGATTCAGACTGGCCACCCTGGCGGCCCTGCTGCTGGCCCTGGGCATCGCCACGGCCTTTGTCCGCGAGGCGGCCCAGGAAACGGCCCGACGCGCCCTGGCCCTGGACGTGACCCAGGCGGTTCTGGCCCGGGAAAGGCGGCTATCAGCCCTGGGGGGCCTGGCGGCCTCAGCCGCCCACGAGCTGGGCACGCCCCTGGCGACCATCGCCATCGTGGCCAAGGAGATGGCCCGCGAGGCGCCCACCCCGCAGGTCCGGGAGGACGCCGACCTGCTGATGGCTCAGGCCCAACGGTGCCGCGAAATCCTCGCCCGCCTCACCCAGACGCCGGGCGCCTCCGACGAGGTGCATGAGCGGATGAGCCTGCTGCAGTTGCTGCAGGAGGTCATCGAGCCTCACAGGGACGTCAAGGGCGTGCGGCTGGAGGCCATTGTCACCGGCGCCCCCGACGCCCGAAAGCCGGGAATCATGCGCATGCCCGAGGTGATCCACGCCATATCCTCCTTCGTGGAGAATGCGGTGGACTTCGCCACCTCTGAAGTTCTGGTCACCGCCCGGTTCGACGCCGAAACCATCTCCCTGGAGGTGCGCGATGATGGCCCTGGCATCGCCCCGGAGATTCTCGCCCGCCTGGGCGAGCCCTATGTCACCAGCCGGCCCGGCGCCGAGGGATCGCGCACCGGCCATGTGGGGATGGGGCTGGGCTTCTTCATCTCAAAGACCCTGTTGGAGCGGACAGGGGCGCGAGTCACCTTCCAGAATGGCCGCCCCCGGGGCGCCGTTGTTTCGGTACGGTGGCCACGTACACGGATTGAGTCGGCGCATGGCTAGGCTGGGGCCAGTCCCCCTTGCGGACCCGCCCCGGCGCAAGCCAGTATGAATACACGCACGGAGGGAGGCCCGCACGCGCGGGTGGCGTTGATGAGCGACCTGAGCACCCAGATCGAGGGTTTGGCCGATAAGAGCCTGCTGCTGCTTGATGACGACACAGCCCTGCGAACACGCCTGGGACGGGCCCTGGAGGGCCGCGGTTTCGAGCCGGTGCTGGCCTCCAGCGTGACAGAGGCCCTGGCGGCGGTGAAGGTCTATCCCCCCGCCTTCGCCGTCCTCGACATGCGCCTGGAAGATGGCACAGGGCTGAAGGTGGTGGAGGCCGTGCGCGAGGCCCGCCCCGACGCCAAGATCATCATGCTCACCGGCTATGGCAATATCGCCACCGCGGTGGCCGCGGTGAAGGCCGGCGCGGTGGACTACCTGTCCAAGCCCGCCGACGCTGACGATGTGGCCCGCGCCCTGCTGGCCCTGCCCGGCGACGTGGCCGCCCCGCCGGAAAATCCCATGAGCGCCGACCGCGTGCGGTGGGAGCATATTCAGCGGGTTTATGAGCTGTGCGGCCATAATGTCTCGGAAACCGCCCGGCGGCTGAACATGCACCGCCGCACCCTGCAGCGGATCCTGGCCAAGCGCGCCCCACGCTGACCCTCAGAAACTGAGCGCCGCCCCCGCTCTCAGGGCCGCCAGCCGCCCGAACGCCAGGGTCAGGGCCTTGCGCCGGGCGCCGGCCAGACTCGCTACTGGCGCTTCCCTCAGCACCGCCCCGCCAAAGGCGTCGGCGACGATCAGGCCCGGGTCCTCGGGCAGAACATCGGTGGGAAACTCTGGCGCCACCGCAAAGGCGAAGACGTCGCAATAGGGCTCATATTCCCGCCACTTCAGATCGGCGCGGAAGTCCTCCAGACTCGATTTCACCTCCACAATGAACAGGTCGCCCCGCCGCCCCAGGGCCATCAGGTCCGCCCGCCGTCCATTGGGCAGGCAGACCTCCGTCAGCGGCGCATAGCCGAGATCAGCCAGGAGACGGGCCGCCCCGCGGGTCACCGCCTGGGTGATCTGCGGCCGCGAAGCCGGGGCGCAGGTGGTGAGGACCAGATCCATGCAGACACCCTGTTCCGCCTTCGTTCCGTGCGCAAGAGGGTCAGAAGCCCAAAGGCCTCAACGGACCTGTTGCGGGAATTCCAACTTGGAGGTGTCGTAACCCAGCTGCTTGATGCGGGCGATCGCCTGGGCCCGGACCGCGGCGGTCAGTTGCGGCGCCTTGGAGAGCAGCCAGACATAGTTGCCGCCCGGCGTGCCCATGATCAGCCAGCCCTGGTCGGTGCGATGGTCGAGGACCCAGTATTCCTGGTTCATCACCCCGCCGAAGAAGGAGAGCTTGAACTTGGCGTTCTTCACCGGATCGACCGGGGTGGCGCTGGCCTTCCATTCCTTTTTCGGACCGTCCGGCGCGCCGCGGCGGCAGGTCTGGACCACCGAATAGCCGGCGCCGGCCCGGGTCCAGTCGGCGGTGGCGGCCTCGCAGGCCTTCTGCATGGCGTTAGGGGTGCGAGCCACCTCGTACCAGCGGCCGGTCATCTTGGTCAGCTCGACCCGACTGGCGGGCTCCGGCGCAGCGGCGTGCGCCACTGGCGCGGCCGACAGCAGGACGGCTGAGAGGATCAGGCCAGGGATCAGGCGGCGGGGAGAGGGGGCGTTCAACATGGCCGGGAAGTTAGAAAAACAATGCGCCCGGAACAAGGACGCCCGCCGACACGGGCCGGCGGGCGTCGCAAGGGTGGTCTGTTCGCAGCCTTATTCGGCGGCGATGGTGACAGGCTTCAGGGCCCGTTCCTTGAAGTTGATGGCCTGGAGATAGACGATGCCCTCCTCGGCGATGTCGTCGCCGACCATGCGGTCGCCCTCGGACTTCAGCTCATCCATGTCCACATACATGCCGTAGAAGGCCTTGGTGCGGTCGGTGATGATGCCGGCGTTGAGCAGGGTCTTGATCAACACCCGGAAGATGTTGGTCGATTCCTTCATGTCCTCGCGGCGGGCCTCGTCGGTGGCCAGCTTCTGGATCTCCTCGAGCACCTTGTCGGGGTCGAGGCCGAATTCCTCATAGAGGTCGCGCTGCTCGCTGGGGGAGACCAGATTGAACAGCAGCACCTGGAAGCAGTGGGCCGCCCAGTCCTCGATGATCTCGTGCTCCTGCGCCGTCAGCTTGGGAATGGTCCGGTCGGCCCAGATCTTCCCGAACTTGTGGTGGAAGGCCTCGTCGGTCATCACCAGCTGCATCAGCTTGCGGCCCAGCGGGTCGTTGAGCTTCTGGTAGAAGGTGGCGAAGGCGCCCATGGCCAGGCCCTCCACCAGCATCTGCATGCCGATGATCTTCTTGTAGACCTCCGGCGAACCGATGATATCCACCAGCAGGTCCTGCAGGACCTTGGTGCATTCCACCGGCCGGCCCCAGCGGGCCTTGATGTACTTGGCGAAGGCCGTGACGTGGCGGGCCTCTTCGCGAGTCTGGTTGGCGGCGTACTCCTGGGCGCCCTGGTCCAGCAGCACATGGCAGAGGCTGGCCGACAGGTTCAGCGCGCCCTGTTCCCCGTGCAGGATGGAGGAGAAGGAGCGCAGCAGGGACTTGTTGATGAACTGGGCCCGCAGGCTCGGCGTGTTCAGATGGTTGCTGACGTATTCGGTCTGCAGCGCGACGTTCAGCTCCTCAGGCACCAGGGGCTGGTTGTCCATGTCCCAGGGCTCATCGAAGTCGATGTACTTCTTGTCCAGCGGGTCCCAGAAATGATCGTGGGTCGCGGAGATGATCTTGTCGAAAGCGGTGGACCGACCGTTGTAGCGGTCCAGGTCGAGCATGGACTCGAAATCATCCGGCGCCACGGCGTCGTAGATCAGGTCCTTGGTGATGTTGCCGTCGGCGGCCATTCGTTCCTCCTGGAATGATGTGGGATTGCCGGCGCCCTTGGTTCCGCATGCGGGTTGGCCCCGCTGTCGCCACGGATGGGCGGCTCTGTCCTTGGGATGAGAGCCTGACTCTCAGACCCCCGTTCGTCAAAGGAATCCGTGACGCCGGCGTCAGTTTTATGGTCGGCGCCTAAGAAAAACGCCCGCCGGCGGACCGGCGGGCGTTGTCGACAGGCTCAAAAGGACCTGCGCCTTACTCGGCGGCGATGGTCACCGGGGCGGCGTGGCGGTCCTTGAAGTTGATCTCCTGGAGGTACTTGATGCCCTCTTCGGCGATGTCGTCACCGACCATGCGATCGCCCTCGGCCTTGAGCTCATCCATGTCCACATAGATGGCGTAGAAGGCGCGCGTGCGGTCGGTGATGATGCCGGCGTTGAGCAGGGTCTTCACCAGCACCCGGAAGATGTTGGTCTGCTCCTTCATGTTCTCCCGGCGGGTCTCGTCGGTGACCATTTCGGCCATCTCGGCGATCACCTTGTCGGGGTCGAGGCCGAACTCCTCATAGAGGTCGCGCTGCTGGCTGGGGGAAACCAGGTTGAACAGCAGGGTCTGGAAGCAGTGGGCCGCCCAGTCCTCGATGATGGCGTGCTCTTCGGCGTTCAGGTGCGGGATGGTCCGGTCGGCCCAGATCTTCCCGAACTTGTGGTGGAAGGCCTCGTCCGTCATCACCAGCTGCAGCAGCTTCTTGCCGGTCGGGTCATTGATATTGTTGAAGAAGGTGGCGAAGGCGCCCATGGCCAGACCTTCCACCAGCATCTGCATGCCGATGATCTTCTTGTAGACCTCAGGGCTGCCGATGATGTCGACCAGCAGGGTCTTCAGCGTCGGGCCGCATTCCACCGGCCGGCCCCAGCGGGCCTTGATGTATTTGGCGAAGGCGGTGACGTGGCGGGCTTCCTCGCGGGTCTGGTTGGCGGCGTATTCCTGCGCGCCCTGATCCTTCAGCACATGGCACAGGCTGGCCGACAGGTTCAGCGCCCCCTGCTCGCCGTGCAGGATCGAGGAGAAGGACCGCAGGGCCGACTGGTTCACGAAGCGCACCCGGGTCTTCCAGTCGCTCAGGTGATTGGAGACGTAGTCGGTGGACATGGAGATGATCATGTCCTCCGGCAGGATCATCTGGTTTTCCATGTCGAAGGGCTCGTCGAAGTCGATGTACTTCTTGTCGAGCGGATCCCAGAAATGGTCGTGCGTCGCCGAGATGATCTTGTCGAAGGCCGTCGAGCGGGCGTTGTAGCGGTCCAGCTCCAGCATGGACTCGAAGTCGTCGGGCGACACCGCGTCGTAGATGATGTCCTTGGTGATGTTGCCGTCAGCGGCCATGGCTAGCTCCTCCAGGTAGACGGGGGCAGGCTCTGTGGCCATGGCTCCGCACCTTGCGGGCAGCCCCTTCGATCTGGCGGCAGATGATGCACGTGAACGACGTTCAGTCAAGAAGATGACGGAGGCGTCATTTTCGCAATTTCACGCTTCGCCGTCAGTCGGCGGCGGCCTCGATGGCCTCGATCTGGTCGTCTGACAGGCCGAAATGGTGGCCGATCTCGTGCACCAGGACGTGACTGACCAAGTCCTCAAGGGAGACATCGCCCCGGGCGGCCCATTCATCCAGGATCGGCCGTCGATAGAGCAGCACCATGGACGGCTGGATTTCCGGGTCCAGCACAGAGCGATGGGTCAGGTCCACGCCGTGATAGAGGCCGGTCAGGTCAAAGGGATCCTCGATCTCCAGGGCGTCCAGGGTCTCCTGGTCGGGAAAATCATCCACCCGGATCAGGACATGGCCTGTCATCTGCCGGAACTGCGCCGGCAGACGGTCGAAGGCGGCCGAGGCTAGGGCGGCCATATCGTCGAGACTGGGCGCCAGGCCCGAATAGCGCTCGGTCATTCGTCGGCGATCACGGTGTGGGGCGCCTCGGGCGGGCGCACCTCGAACAGACCGATGTCCAGGGGCTGTTGCGGTCGCAGGGCGCGCAGGGGTTGCCGGGTCAGGGCGTTCAGGGTGTCCCGGTCGGCTTCGGCGCCGGCTCGCCGCACCTTTCGGGCCTGCGGGCCGTCCATGGACGCCTCGACCCTGGCGCCGACCTTCCAGAAGGAGACCTGGAGACGCCACACCGTCGCCACCGGCGCGGCTGGCGCCGAAGGCCAGCGACGACCATCCTTCAGGACCGGGCGGGCCAGGGGCGGCACGGGTCTTCGCCCGCCCACCTGGGCGGCGAGTTCCGCCAGGCGGCAGAATCGGTCCTCTGGCGCCACGCTGACCAGCCGGCCAGGACGATCGTCCTCGACCTTGCCCGCATAGGCGTCGAGCGCCGCATCCCGGCTGACGAAGTCGGGGCCCACGGCATGGGTGACGAAACTGACCACCTCGCCCGCAGCCAGATGGCGGGCCTCCCGCTCCCGGGCGGCGCGGCCCAGGGGGGCGGCCAGGGCGGATTCGGCGTCGACTGCGACCGGATAGAGAATGGCGCTCATCGCGACATTGTCGCTCAATCGGCCGCCCGTGGGAACGGACCGCGCGTGCGACGTCCCGGTTTGGGTCCTATGTTGGCGAGTGGGTGATTCGCATCGGCGCAAGCGCCGTCGATGGAGTGATGATGAACGCAGACGAACTGATCCTGGCGGCGGCTGCAGGCGCGGTCTGCCTGGCCATCTGCGCCACCCTCTGGGCGCTTGCCCAGCAAAGGCAGGGGCGTCAGCGTCTGGTTGGCCTGCAGACGCGGGTCGCCGAACTGGAAATGCGCGCCGAGGTGGCCCAGTCCTCGGCCGAAGCCTTTGATTCCGCCCTGCTGGCGGTGGAGGATGGTCGCGCCCTCCTGGCCTCAGGCGAGGAGAGTCTTGCGGTCTGCGCCGCCGCCCTCGACCTTGTGGAAATTGACGCGCAGGGCCTGGTCAACGCCCTGATGCGCGCCGATCCGGACCATGCGCGGCGACTGCGCGGCCTGTTCGAGCGCGGCGAGGCCTGCGCCTTCGAGGTGCGGGGTCCCGCTGGCGTCGTCTCCGTGGAAGGCCGCGCGGCCGGCGCGCTCGCCTGGCTGCGGCTGTCGGCGGTGATTGGCGAGGATGCCGGCCTGCCCACCGCGCCGCGTTTCGCCGCCCTGCTGGACGCCCGCCCCGGACCCGCCTGGATCGCCTCGGCCGATGGGGCGCCGGTCTGGGTGAACGCCGCCTGGCTCGCCGCCGTCGACGCCGCAAGTCTGGACGAGGCCGCGGCCAAGGGCCTGACCTTCGACAAGGCCGCTGACGAGCTGGCCAGCGAGGCCGCTAATCTGGCCCAGGTGCGGGAGACCACCCGCTGGCTGACGCTGGGCGGCCGCCGCCGCGCCTTCCACATCACGGCCAGGCCCCTGGAAGGCGGCGGAGTCGGCGTCTGGGCCGAGGACGCCACCGAAACCGAGGAGATGCGCGAGGCGCTGAAGCGCCACGTGGCCGCCCATGACGAGACCCTGAACCACATCGCCGATGCGGTGGCCATCTTCGGCGCCAACAAGAAGATGATCTTCCACAATACGGCTTTCGCCGAACTGTGGGGCCTGGAGCCGGCCTGGCTGGGGGAGCGGCCGGGCCACGGGGAGCTGCTCGACCGCCTGCGCCAGCGCCGCCGCCTGCCCGAGACGGCCGACTATGTGAAGTGGCGGGCCGCCGAGCTCGACCGCTACGAGGCCCTCGGCTCAAGCCCCGACGACCTGTGGAGCCTGCCAGATGGCCGGACCCTGCGGGTGGTCCGCCAGCCCCACCCCATGGGCGGGGTCCTGCTGCTCTTCTCCGACATCACCGACGAGCTGAAGCTGAAGGCCCAGTACAACGCCCTGATCCAGGTGCAGCAGGCGACCCTAGACAAGCTGAACGACGCCGTGGCGGTGTTCGGCTCCGACGGCCGGCTGCGGCTGCACAATGAGGCCTTCGAACGGTTCTGGAACGTCACCCCGACCCAGCTCGACCTGGCCGGCGATTTCGAGGGCGTAGTCGAGCTTTGCGTGCCGCGGCTGCATGACCTGAATTTCTGGCGGGAGCTGAAGGGTCGGGTGGCCGATCCCGATCCCAGCGCCCGGGCGCCGATCTCCGGCGAGGTGAAGACGTCTGACTCCCGCATCGTCGCCTACCAGTCGCGCCCCCTGCCCGATGGCGCCACCCTGATCGCCTTCACCGACGTCACCGACGCCCGCAAGCTGGAGAGCGCTCTGGCCGACCGGTCCGCGGCGCTGGCCGACGCCGAGCGCTTGAAGCGGGATTTCGTGGGCAATGTCTCCTACGAGCTGCGCACCCCGCTCACCACCATCATTGGCTATTCGGAGCTGCTGGAGCGCTCAGGCGAGAACCTGTCGGAGCGGGGCCGGGGCCATGCCGCGGCGGTGCGCATGGCCGCCACCCAGCTGGCGCGCTCCATCGACGACGTGCTGGACATGGCCCAGATCGACGCCGACGAGATGGCGCTGGACCTGGAGGATGTACGGGTCGCTGATCTGATCTCGGGCGCCGCCACCCGCTGGGCCCGAGCGGCCGAGGAAGGTAAGATCAGCCTGAAGGTCGACCATGCCGAGGAGATCGGGGTGATCCGGGCTGACGCCCATCGCCTCGGCCAGATCATGGATCACTTGATCGAGAACGCCATCCGTCAGACCCCGCCGGAAGGGACCATCTCCATCTCCGCCCGCCGGGCGCTGGGTGAGGTGAAGTTGCAGGTGAGCGACACCGGGCGGGGAATTCCTTTCCACGTCCAGGCGCACATCTTCGACCGCTTCGTCGGACGCGAGCGCGGAGGACCGGGGCTGGGCCTGGCGCTGGTCAAGTCGCTGACCGAACTGCATGGGGGTTGGGTGGCCCTGGAGAGCGAGCCGGGGAACGGCGCGACCTTCACCTGCCACCTTCCGGAGCTGGCTCAGGCCGAGGCCGCCACCCACCGGGAACTGGAATTTTAGAAGAGGCTGTGCGGCGCGGGCGACCCCGAGGGCCACCCGCGCGCATCAGCTTTTAGTGCTGGCTCTCAGGCAGCCGGACGATCAGGCCGTCCAGGTCGTCAGAGACCTTGATCTGGCAGGACAGGCGGCTGTTGGGTTCGACGTTCTCGGCGAAGTCGAGCATGGACTCTTCCATGGCCGAGGACTCGCCGGTCTTATCCTTCCAGGCGTCGTCCACATAGACATGGCAGGTGGCGCAGGCGCAGGCCCCGCCGCAGTCGGCGTCGATGCCCGGGACGTTGTTCTTCACCGCGCCTTCCATCACCGTGAGCCCCGTCTTCACGTCCACAACGTGCTCGGTCCCGTCGTGCTCGATATAGGTGATCTTGGCCATGGCTCCCTTTCGCGCCGCGTTCAGGCGACGACCTCTTTCATTGAAACGCTGAGATCGGAAAGCTTCGCCTTGGAAACCGGCTTGCGGTTTCCGATCAGCTGCTTGCCCATCATGAATTCCGGGGGCGAGTTGATCGCCTCCACGGATTGGATCTGGTCTCCCTTGAGATGGAAGACCGCGAACTTGCCGCTGGCCGGATCGCCCCGCAGCAGAACCTCGTCAGTATCGAAGGCGTAGCCGGCGATCTGAAGCTTCAGATCGTACTGGTCCGACCATTGCCAGGGCACCTCGCCGGCCGGGGCCGGGCGCCCGGTGATGGCGCTGGCGGCCTGCTTGGCCTGCTCAAGGGCGTTGGGCACGCTCTCCATGCGGAACATGCGCCCGTAGATCGGCATGGGCCGGTGCGCGACGTCGCCGATGGCGAAGATGGAGGGATCCGACGTCCGCGCCTCCAGGTCGACCACCACCCCGCGGGCGGTCTCCAGGCCAGACTCCGACGCCAGCTCATCATTGGGAGTGGCGCCGACACCGATGACAGCGGCGTCGCAGGCGATCGTGCGGCCATCGGCCAGGGTGACCCCAGTGACGTGACCGTTCTCGCCCACAAAGCCGGTGACGCTGGCGCCCATTTCGAAGTGAACGCCGTGGCTCTCGTGAACGCCCTGGAAGAAGCTCGAAAGAGCCTCGCAGGCCACACGAGCCAGGAGCCGAGACTCCCGCTCGATCACCACCACCTCGGCGCCCAGCGCCCGACCGGACGCGGCGACCTCCAGGCCGATATAGCCCCCACCCACCACAGCCAGTCGCTTGCCAGGGCCGACCGCAGCCTTGAGCGCCTCGGCGTCGGCCGCGGTGCGCAACTCCAGCAGGCCGGCCAGATCCGCGCCGGAGACCGGTAGTTTGATGGCCCGGGCGCCGGTGGCCAGGATCAGGATGTCATAGGTGAGCGTCGAGCCGTCTGACAGCTCGACCACCTTGTCGGACCGACGCAGCTTCACCGCGCGGGTGTTGGGCCGGAAGTCGATCTGGTGCTCGGCGTAGAACTCCAATGGCTTGAGCGCCAGAGAGTCGGCGTCGGCCTCCCCCTTCAGCCAGGCCTTGGAGAGCGGCGGGCGCTGATAGGGGGCCAGCGGCTCGTTGCCGATCAGGCTGATCGGCCCCGTGTGGCCATATTGGCGCAGCAAAGCAGCGGCTGTGCCGCCGGCGTGCCCCGCCCCCAGGATGACTACGTTTGCGCCCAGATCACTCATGCCGTTCCCCGATGCAGAAAAATGACGCCGGCGTCAACTTGGGAAAAGCAGAGTGACGACTTTAGACGACCCGGTCGACCAGCATCTTTTTGACCTCAGCGATCGCCTTGGCCGGATTCAGGCCCTTGGGGCAGACCTGGGCGCAATTCATGATCGTGTGGCAGCGATAGAGCTTGAACGGGTCTTCCAGATCGTCAAGCCGCTCGCCGGTGGCCTCGTCGCGGCTGTCGATCAGCCAGCGATAGGCGTGCAGCAGGGCGGCCGGACCCAGATATTTGTCGCCGTTCCACCAGTAGCTCGGGCAGGAGGTTGAGCAGCAGGCGCAGAGAATGCACTCATAGAGGCCGTCCAGCTTCTCCCGGTCGGCTGGGGTCTGCAGCCACTCGCCCTGGGGCTCAGGGGTCTTGGTGTGCAGCCAGGGCTCGATGGAGGCGTACTGGGCGTAGAACAGGGTCATGTCCGGCACCAGGTCCTTGATCACCGGCATGTGCGGCAGCGGACTGATGGTGCAGGTCTGGCCGGGGACCTCGTCCCAGCCGTGGGTGCAGGCGAGTGTGTTACGGCCGCCGATGTTCATGGCGCAGGAGCCGCACACCCCTTCCCGACAGGAGCGCCGGAAGGCCAGCGTCGGGTCCATGGTGTTCTTGATGTAGATGAGGGCGTCCAGGACCATGGGTCCGCAGGCCTCGACATCCACGTCGTAGGTGTCCCAGCGGGGGTTTTCGCTCCCCTCGGGGTCATAGCGATAGACCTTGAAGGTCTTGACCTTCTTGGCGCCGGCCGGGGCCGGGTGATGCTGGCCCTTCTGGACGCGGGAGTTCTTGGGCAGGGCGAGTTCGACCATCGGAGGCTTTCCTTAGGCGAAGACCCCGGACCCCGCGCAAGGCGCGCGTTCGGTCCGAAGCCGGGGATGAGCGACGAGGAGGGCCACAGACCCGCCCTTAGTAAACCCGCGCTTTCGGCGGGATGTAGGCGATGTCGTTGCTGAGCGTGAAGGAGTGCACCGGACGGTCGTCCAGTTTCACCTTGCCCGTGGCGTCGTCGAACCAGGTGAGCGTGTGCTTCATCCAGTTCTCGTCATCACGGTCAGGATAGTCCTCCCGGGCATGCGCCCCGCGGCTCTCGGTGCGGTTCAGCGCCCCGTTCACCGTCACGGCGGCCTGGCCGATCAGATTGTCGAACTCCAGGGTCTCGATCAGGTCGGTGTTCCAGATCATGCCGCGGTCAGTGACCTGGATATCGCCGCGCTGGCCGTGGATCTTGTCCAGGCGTGCGACGCCGGAGGCGAGGCTCTCGCCGGTGCGGAACACCGCGGCGTCCTCCTGCATGGCCCGCTGCATGTCCAGGCGCAGCTGGGCCGTCGGCGTGCCGCCCTTGGCGTGGCGCAGACGATCGAAGCGCGCGAGGTGCGCATCGGTCTGGGCCGGCTTCAGGTCAGGCTGCTTGGCGCCCGGCGTCAGGATGTCGGCGGCGCGCAGGGCGGCCGAGCGGCCGAACACCACCAGGTCGATCAAGGAGTTGGAGCCCAGGCGGTTGGCGCCGTGCACCGAGACGCAGGCCGCCTCGCCCACGGCCATCAGGCCGGGGATGACGCTGTCGGGATTGTCGCCATCGCGGGTGACCACCTCGGAATAGAAGTTCGTCGGGATGCCGCCCATGTTGTAGTGCACGGTGGGCAGCACCGGGATCGGCGCCTTGGTCACATCCACGCCGGAGAAGACCCGGGCGCTTTCGGAGATGCCCGGCAGGCGGGCCGCCAGCACCTTGGGATCGAGGTGATCCAGGTGCAGGAAGATGTGGTCCTTGTTCGGCCCCACCCCGCGGCCTTCGCGGATCTCGATGGTCATGGCCCGGCTGACCATGTCCCGCGGCGCCAGATCCTTCACGGACGGCGCATAGCGCTCCATGAAGCGCTCGCCCTCGGAATTGGTCAGATAGCCGCCCTCGCCCCGGGCGCCTTCGGTGATCAGGCAGCCGGCGCCATAGATGCCGGTGGGGTGGAACTGCACGAACTCCATGTCCTGCAGGGGCAGGCCGGCCCGCAGGACCATGGCGTTGCCATCGCCGGTGCAGGTATGGGCGCTGGTGCAGGAGAAGTAGGCCCGGCCATAGCCGCCGGTGGCCAGGATGACCATCTGGGCCTGGAACCGGTGCAGGGTGCCGTCGTCCAGCTTCCAGGCGGTGACGCCCCGGCAGACGCCGTCTTCCATGATCAGGTCGAGGGCGAAGTACTCGATAAAGAACTCGGTATTGTTGGCCAGGGACTGGCCATACATGGTGTGCAGCATGGCGTGGCCGGTGCGGTCGGCCGCCGCACAGGTGCGCTGGATCGGCGCCTCGCCATAGTTGCTGGTCATGCCGCCAAAGGCGCGCTGATAGATCTTGCCGTCCTCGGTGCGCGAGAAGGGCACACCCCAGTGCTCGAGCTCGTAAACGGCGGCCGGTGCGTTGCGGCAGAGGTATTCGATGGCGTCCTGGTCGCCCAGCCAGTCCGACCCCTTGACGGTGTCGTACATGTGCCAGCGCCAGTCATCCTGGCTCATATTGCCCAGGCTCGCCGAGATGCCGCCCTGGGCGGCCACGGTGTGAGAGCGGGTCGGGAAGACCTTGGAGACGCACGCGGTGCGAAGGCCGGCCTGGGCGCAGCCGAGGGCCGCGCGGAGGCCAGAGCCCCCGGCGCCGACGACGACGACGTCGAACTTGTGGTCGATGAATTCGTATGCGGCCATGCTCAGTAAGCTCCGCCCGTGAGGGCGACCTTCAGGATGGAGAAGAGGGCGAGCGCGCCGAACAGCGCGCAGACGAAGAGGTTCAGCAGCAGCAGCCCAGCCTTGGTCAGCTTGCGATGGATGTAGTCCTCGACCACCACCCGCATGCCCGAATGCATGTGCATGAGGCTGACCACCGCCAGCAGGGCCAGAAGTACGGCGTTCACCGGCGAGGCGAGCCAGGCGACGGCCATCTCATAATCGCTGCGCGCCAGGCGCAGGACGGCGAAGACGCCCCAGAGAACCAGGGGGATCAGGGCGACGGAGGAGACCCGTTCGGCGATCCAGTGATTGACCCCGTGGCCGGCGGCGCCAAGGCCCTGGGCCCGGGATCGGGGGGTGCGGAAATCGGTCATGTTCAGAGCGCTCCCGTCATGGCGGCGATGATCCAGACCACCACCGTGGCCACCAGGGCGAAGGCCACCGTCGCCACCGCGCCGGCATTGGCCAGGGGCAGCTTGAACGCCGCACCCGTGTCCCAGATCAGGTGCTGCACGCCCTTGGCCAGGTGGAAGAAGACCGCGAAGCTGAGACCGAACAGCACAAGCTTGCCGAGCGGCGAGCCCAGCAGACCCATATAGGTCCCATAGGCCTCGGGCCCGAAGGCCAGCGCGATGGTCCAGCCAGCCAGGATCAGGGTGCCGACATAGAGGGCCACGCCAGTGATCCGGTGCATGATCGAGGTGATCGCGGTCAGGTGCCAGCGCCACACCTGAAGGTGCGGCGAGGTGGGCCTGGCCCGGATGGTCTTCGAGACGTCCGACATCGGTTCTACAGCCGCTCCCTGTTGCCCTGCGAATGCCTGGCCGCTTTTACGCCGCCATCTGGGGGTGTCAACGAAGGCCCCTGATGCGGACACAGCCGCCGCCCTTCGCAGATCGGCGAACATCTTCGGTTTCCACCTGCCGTGCAATGCGTCTTTGTTGTAGGCTTCCTTCGCGGGAGGCGAAGGATGAGGTTCGATCTGATCGATCTGCGGCTGTTCTGCGATGTGGTCGAGGCCGGCTCGATCACCCGCGGCGCCGAGCGTGCAGCCCTCGCCCTGGCGGCGGCCTCCACCCGAATTCGGGCCATGGAGCAGTCCCTGGGCGCCTCCCTGCTGACCCGGTCCCGCCAGGGGGTGACTCCGACGCCCGCCGGGGTCTTGTTGCTCAAGCACGCCCGCGCCCTGCTGGAACAAAGCGCCCGGATGCAGGACGAGCTTGGGGTCATGGCCGAGAGCGGCGCGGCCGAGGTGCGGGTCCTGGCCAACACCAATGCGCTCACGGAATTCCTGCCCGAGGCCCTGTCCTCCTTCCTGGCTGACCACCCGCAGGTGAGCGTCGATCTGGAGGAACGTCTATCGGACGAGATCGTCGGCCTGGTGGCCGAAGGCGCCGCCGATGTGGGCATCGTCGCCGGCACGGTGGATGTGGGCGCCCTGGAGACCTTCGCCTTTCGCACAGACCGGTTCGTCGTGGTGACCGCCCTGGACCACCCCCTGGCCCAGAATGTCAGCGCCGCCTTCGCCCAGGTGCTGGACTACGACCTGGTGGGCCTGGACCGGGCGAGCTCCCTGCAGCGCTTCCTGGCCGCCCGGGCCGGCCGCGAGGGCCGACGCCTGCGCCTGCGGGTGCAGCTGCGCAGCTTTGATGCGGTCTGCCGGCTGGTGGAGTGCGGCGTGGGCGTCGGCGTGGTTCCGGAGACCACGGCGGCGCGGGCGGTCTGCACCATGAACCTGGCCATTGTGGCCCTCACAGACGACTGGGCGGTGCGGGAGCTGAAGATCTGCGTCCGCAGTCTGGACGAACTACGTCCCATCGCCCGCCAGCTGGTGGAGAGCCTGCAGGCGGAGCGCGCGCCGCAGGCGCTTTAAGGCAAGGGCGACACGAAGGACACGAAGGCGCGCGAAGGACACAAAGGGCTCACCGTCACGCTTCGTGCGCTTTGCGAACCTTCGTGTCCTTTGTGTCCCCTCTTTTTTGCGCTTCGCGCGAAGGCCCTATCCCCGGTCCGTCAGCCAGTCGGCGGAGCGCATTTCCTGCAGGCGCGAGGCGGTGCGTTCGAACTCGAAAGCCCCGTCGCCTTCCGGATAGAGCTTGGCCGGTTCAGCCTCAGCCAGGACGATCAGCTTGGCGCGGGCCTCGTAGAGGGCGTCTATCAGGGTGACGAAGCGCCTCGCCTCCTCCCGCCGCGCTGGCGTCAGGCGGGGCACGCGCTCCAGGAAGACGGTGTGGAAGCGCTCGGCCAGGGCCAGGTAGTCGTTGGGGCCGAGCGCCACGCCGCACAGACTGGCGAAGCTCGCCCGCAGCAGGCCGCCGGTGGCGTGCGGCAGGTGGATCTTGCGGCCCAGGACCTCGAGGGTCTCCCCGAGCTCTTCATCGCCGTCGAGCATCTCGCCCCAGAGGGCGTCATAGGTCCGCACATTGTCCGGGTCGATCGGGGAGAACCAGACACCCGCCGCTCGCAGCCGGTCGAGACGATAGTCATGCTCGCCGGCCACCGAAACCACCTCAGTCTGGGCCTTCAGGAGGTCGATAAAAGGCAGGAAGAGCTGGCGGTTGATGCCGTTCTTGTACAGCGCCTCGGGCACGCGGTTGGAGGTGGCCACCAGGGTCACGCCCCGGTCGAAGAGGGCGGTGAACAACCGGCCAAGGATCATCGCATCGGCGATGTCGGTGACCTGGAACTCGTCGAAGCAGAGCAGCCGCGCCTCAGCGGCCACCACATCGGCCACCGGTGGAATAGGGTCGTCCCCTCGGTGCTGGCCGAACCTAGCCTTGCGGGCGGCGGCGTCACCCTTGCGCCAGGCGTCGATCAGCCGGTGGACCTCGCCCATGAAGACGTGGAAGTGGACCCGGCGCTTTTTGGCCACCGGCGCGGTCTCGTAGAACAGATCCATCAGCATGGACTTGCCCCGGCCCACCGGCCCCCAGAGATAGACCCCGCGCTGGCTTTCGGGCTTTCGGAAACGGGCGAGCAGGCCGCCGGGCTCGCTGGAGACGAGGTCGGCCTCCAGCCGCGCCAGGGCCGGCAGGGCGGCGGCCTGGGCCGGATCGGGTCGAATCTCCCCGCGCTCCAGGCGGTCGCGGTAGGCGGCTTCAAGGGCGGATGTCATGCCTTCGCCCCTAGCCTGACCGGCCGCGCATCACAATCGGCCTGACGCCAGATCCGAGAGCTTGAGCGGCGGAACAGCCTCCGGCGCCAGCCGGTTGTCCTGCCATGACCCCAAACAAGGAGGAGAATGGCCATGGCCGACGAACCCCGCAGCTTCGATCCCAACGCCCCCCAAGAGCGGCCGCAAAGGCGCCCGGACGAACAGGTCCAGCCCAAGCCGGCGGTCTCGCGGCTGGATGGAACCCGGCTTGAACCTCGCAATGGGACGGGCATGGGCGACACCGGCGGCGACCTCGGCGCCGGAACCCCGGCCAATGTCGACATCCACGATATCGACCAGGACGACAATCCTCAGGCCGAGTGGGGCCAGGACACCGGCGGTGCGGCTGTACACTCCACCAGCCGCGGCGATCGCGCCCAGGGCGAGAGCCAGGGCCCCAAGACCCAGGCTCGCACCAGGGAGATCAATTCCGGCGGCCAGTAGGCCCTATCAGATGGACGCCGGCTCAGCGGGCGTCTCGGGAGGCTGGGTGATCGCCCGGTCTTCCTCGCCCGCTGGGACCAGGGGCGTCTCACTCTGCGGCGGCAGGCCCAGGTCCTCGCGAAGATAGCGATAGGTTTCCCGGCGCTCGCAGGCGCAGGCCTTCATCTGGCCCTCCTGATCCCACCACACCAGCAGCGGGTAGGCGAAGTCGACACCGTTGGCCTTCAGGAGGGGAACGAGCTCGTCGACCATGTTGCGGCCGGCCTCCACCACCGCGGTGCGGGCGGTGTCGCCATCGGCCGGCGGAATGCCCGGCGCGGTCCAGGCCGACACCGGAACGCTCACCCAGCGCTCGAACAGGCTCCAGTCGCGGTTGAGCCACAGCTCGGCCACCGTGGCCCGCTCGGCGGGGGTGGAGCGCTCCAGCCCGTTGACCTCACGCCGGGCGACCTCGATCACCCGGGTGTCGATCCCGGCCGCATGCAGGTCGGGGAACTGCTCAGCCTTGAACCGCAGGCAGTCGGGGCAGCTGCGGAATGAGACCATGTAGATGGCCCGGCCCTCGATGCCGGGAGACACCCAGCCAGAGCCTTCCAGCAGACGGGCGATCTCAGCCTGGTTCTTCGTCACGGTGGCGGGCCTCCAGCGCAGTTCGAGGTTCCAATAGGCGAAGGCGCCGGCGCCAGCCACCACCAGGACAAGGGCCAGGATGGCCCAAAGGCGGAAGTTCTTCATGCGCGCGCGCTCCTGCAATTCTGGCCCAGATGGGCCGGACGTCGTCTGAGTTTCAGTGTCTACTTCATCGTCGGGATGACGAAAGCCTGATCGCTCGCCTCGCCCTCGGGCCAGCGGGCGGTGACCGTCTTGACCTTCGTATAGAAGCGGACGCCCTCCATCCCGTGCTGGTTGGCGTCGCCAAAGGCGCTGCGCTTCCAGCCGCCGAAGCTGTGATAGGCCACCGGCACAGGAATCGGCACATTGATCCCCACCATGCCGACATTGACCCGCGAGGCGAACTCCCGGGCGGCCCGACCGTTCCGGGTGAAGATGGCCACGCCGTTGCCGTAGGCGTGCTGCGAGGGCAGGGCGAGCGCCTCTTCGAAGGTCTCGGCCCGGGCGATCTGCAAGACGGGGCCGAAGATCTCGTCCTGGTAGGACTTCATGGCCGGCTTCACATGGTCGAACAGGGTCGGGCCGATGAAGAAGCCCTTCTCATGCCCCTGCAGGGAAAAGCCCCGGCCATCGACCACCAGTTCGGCGCCCTCATCGACCCCCATCTGGATGTAGTCGGTGATCCTCTGGCGATGGGCGGCGCTGACCACCGGGCCGTATTGGGCGGCCGGATCGGAGGAGACGCCGATCTTGAGCGTCTCGATCTTGGCGACCATCAACTCGCGGAAGGCCTCAGCGGTGCGGACGCCTACGGGCACCGCCACCGGCAGGGCCATGCAGCGCTCTCCGGCTGAGCCGAAGGCGGCGCCGAGGATGTCACCCACCGCAGCCTCCAGGTCGGCGTCGGGCAGAAGAATGCCGTGGTTCTTGGCCCCGCCCATGGCCTGCACCCGTTTCCCGTGGGCCGCGCCGGTCGCATAGACGTACTGGGCGATGTCCGAAGAGCCGACGAAGCTGACCGCGGCGATGTCTGGATGGGTCAGGATGGCGTCGACGCAGACCTTGTCCCCGTGCACCACATTCAGGATGCCGGCCACATCGACGCCAGCCTCGGCGCCGGCCTCCATGAACAGTTCGGCGAGCCGGACCGGCACGCTGGGGTCTTTTTCCGATGGCTTGAGGATGAAGGCGTTGCCCACCGCCACGGCGACCCCGAACATCCACATCGGGATCATGGCCGGGAAGTTGAACGGCGTGATGCCCGCCGCCACGCCCAGGGGCTGGCGCATGGAATAGACATCGATGCCGGGCCCCGCACCCTCGGTATATTCGCCCTTAAGCGCATGCGGGATTCCGCAGGCGAACTCGATCACCTCCAGGCCTCGCTGAATGTCGCCTCGCGAGTCGGCGATCACCTTGCCGTGCTCGGACGACAGGAGGGCGGCCAGCTCATCCATCCGCGCCTCCACCAGGCGCTTGAAGGCGAACATGACCCGCGCCCGGCGCTGCGGATTGACCGCGGCCCAGGCCGGCTGGGCGGAGAGGGCGGCCTGGACGGCTTGGTCCAGTTCGGCCGCCGAGGCCAGGGCGACCCGGGCCTGGACCTCGCCGAGATTGGGATCGAAGACCTCCGAGTGGCGGCCCGAGGTTCCGGCGACCGCGCGGCCGGCGATGAAGTGGCTGATCTCACGCATGGGGGAAGCTTAGGCCGGGCCTGCGCCTACGCCTAGCGCTTGCCCAAATTGCAGGCTCAGGCGCATTCTGGACGGCCATGAGCGTCGCGTCGTCCACTGATATCCTGCGTCCCGCCCGGCGGCGTCACGACCACATCGTGGACGTGCTGATCGCCGAGCGCGCCCCGGCCCTGAGCCGCCACCCCACGTGGCCGGTCTTGAGGCCTCTGCTCTATGGCCTGCTCGACTATGGCAAGGCCCGGCGGATGGCAGACGCCATCGCCCCCCTGCCCGGCCGCGAGGCCCTGGAGCGGGTATCTGGCCTGCTGGATGTGAAGCTCTCGGTGAATGGCCTCGACCGGCTGCCGAAACAGGGGCGCGTAGTGGTGATCGCCAACCATCCCACCGGCATCGCCGACGGTGTGGCGGTCTATGACGCCTTCAAGGCACACCGGCCGGACCTCTGCTTCTACGCCAATTCCGACGCCCACCGGGTGGCGGCCGGCTTTTCCGACGTGCTGATTCCCGTGGAGTGGGTGGAGGAAAAGCGCACCCGCGAACGCACCCGCCTGACCCTGCAGCGCACCCGCGAGGCCATGGAGACCGAACGCGCCTTGGTGATCTTTCCCTCCGGGCGGTTGGCCCGGCGCCAGCCCGACGGTCTGCTGGCCGATCCCCCCTGGATGAGCAGCGCCGTCTCCATCGCCCGCAAGTATGAGGCGCCGGTCGTGCCCCTGCATGTGACCGGCCCCTGGTCGACCCTGTTTCACCTGTTCAACCGGTTTTCCGCCGAATTGCGGGACATTACCCTTTTCCACGAGCTGCTGAACAAGCGGGGCGGCCAGTATGGCCTGACCCTCGGCCCGACGGTCGCGCCAGCCGCCTTGGCCGGCGACCCACAGGCCGCCACCGAGGCGCTGAAGGCCTATGTGGAGCGTGTCCTGCCCGCCGAGCCGGACCGGCCCTTCGCATGAGGTTCGAGCTCGGTGGCGATCTGCGCCTGGAGGATGAGGCGGCCACCGCGCGCCTGGGCGCCGCCCTGGCTCGAGTGATCGGCCCTGGAGAGGCCATCTGCCTCACCGGTCCGCTTGGGGCTGGGAAATCCACCCTGGCCCGGGCGCTCATCCGGGCGCGCACCACGCCGGACGAGGACGTGCCGAGCCCGACCTTCACGCTGGTCCAGTTCTATGATGGGGATAGCCTGACCCTGGCCCATTTCGACCTCTACCGCCTGACCAGCCCCGATGAGGCCTATGAGATCGGCCTGGACGAGGCCCTGGAGGACGGGGCGGCGATCATCGAATGGCCCCAGCGCCTGGAGGGTCGCCTTCCCCCCCATCGCTTGGATATAGACATCGAACTGGACGGGGCGGCGCGCCGGGCGCGGCTCACCCCCCATGGCGCCTGGGAAGGACGTGCGATTGAGTTCTGACCGTGAGGGCCTGAAGGCCGACTTTCTCGCCCGCCATGGCCTGGCCGACGCCGAGCGAATCCCGCTCGCCGGCGACGCCTCGACGCGGCGCTATGAGCGGCTGTCGCGTCCAGGCAAGGCGAGCCTGATCTTCATGGACCAGCCGCCGGTGGAAACCGCCCCCTGCCCGCCGGACGCCAGTCCGGAGCAGCGTCGGCTGGCCGGCTACAACGCCATGGCTAGGCTGGCGGCCGGCCGTGTGGACGCCTTCGTGGCCACCGCCGGCTGGCTGCGCGACCAGGGGCTGTCGGCGCCGGAGATCGTCGCCCACGAGGCGGGCGATGGCCTGGCCGTGCTGGAGGACCTGGGCGACGACCTCTATGCCCGGCTGATCGAGACCGGAACCGATGAGACCCCGCTTTATGAGGCCGCGGTCGAGGTCCTGGCCCGGCTGCATGAGGCGACCCCACCGCCGGTTCTGGAGGCCCAAGGAGCCGCCTGGCCCTTCCTGACCTATGACGACCTGGCCCTGCGCACGGGCGGCGACATGTTCCTGGAATGGTGGCCAAAGTTCTCAGGCCTGCCCCCCTTCCCCACTGACGCCCAGGCGGAGTGGGAGGCGCTCTGGGCGCCGATCCGCGCCCGCGCCGAGGCCGGCGCCAGCGTCTTCTGCCACCGGGACTATCACGCCGAAAACCTGATCTGGCTGCCAGGCCGCAAGGGCGTGGCCCGGGTCGGCCTGCTGGACTTCCAGGACGCCGTGCGCGCCCATCCGGCCTGGGACTTCTCCATGCTGCTGCACGACGCCCGTCGTGACGTCTCACCCGAGCGCGAGACCGCGGCGCTGGCCCGCTATCTGGAAATCCGCAGCGATATCGACGCCGAAGTGTTCCGCGCCGACTATCATGCCCTGGGCGCCCTGAACTCGGCCCGCATCCTGTTCATCTTCGCCCGGCAGGTGGCGGGCTTCGGCAAGCCGCGCTACGAGGCCTTCATGCCCCGCACCTGGCGCTATCTTGAACGTTGCCTGGCCGATCCCGAGCTTGCGCCGATCAAGGCCTGGTTTGACGCCCATGTGCCTCAGGAGGCCCGCCGGTGAGCGCCGGTCAATTTCCCAAGACCGCCATGGTGATGGCGGCAGGCCTGGGCACGCGCCTGCGCCCGCTCACCGACCATAGGCCCAAGCCCCTGGTGGAGGTGGCCGGCCGCGCCCTGGTGGACCACGTGCTCGATCGCCTGGTTGAGGCCGGGGTCGAAACCGCCGTGGTCAATGTCCATCACTTCGCCGACCAGATGGTCGCCCACCTGGCCCGGCGGGACGACATCCGCATCAAGATCAGCGACGAGCGCGCCGTCCTGCTGGATTCCGGCGGCGGCATCGCCCATGCCCGGCGCCTGCTCGGGGAAGAGCCGATCCTGGTGGCCAATATCGACTCCCTCTGGACCGGCGGCGAAACTCCGCCGCTCAAGACCCTGGCGCAGGCCTGGAACCCGGAGATCATGGACGTCCTGCTGCTGCTGGTCCCCCGGGGCCAGGGGTTGGGCTTCGAAGGGCCGCAGGGCTTCTTCCGCGATGAGGCCGGCCGCCTCACCCATTCGGCCGCGCCGGAGCCGCCGACCCCCTTCGCCAATGTCGGCTTCCAGATCATCAAGCCGCAGATCCTGGACGGCGTACGCGAGGACGTCTTCTCCATCGTGCCGATCTGGCGACGCCTGGCCGAGCAGGGCCGCCTGCACGGGGCGGTGATGGACGCCTTCTGGATGCATGTGGGCGACCCGGCCGCCCGGGAGGCCGCCGAAGCCAAGCTGGCCACGTGAGCCGGCCGCCGCTGTTCGACGGGCCAAGGCCCCGCTGGTTCAACATCCCGGCCCACCGGCCCTTCGTCCACGACCTCGCCCGGGGCCTCTATGAGGCCCTGGCGCCCCTGGGGCCCGAGGCCCTGTCCCAGGCCACCGTGCTCACCCCCACCCGCCGCGGGGCCCGGGCGCTGGCCGACGCCTTCCTGGCGGCCGGCGGCGGACAAGCCCTGCTGCCGCCGCAGATCAGGCCCTTAGGCGACCTGGACGCGGGCGAGCCGCCCTTCGAGCCCGGCGATCTGGCCGCGCGCCTGCCCGCGGCCATCGATCCCTTACGTCGGCGGCTGGAATTGACCCGGCTGGTCAAGGCTCACGAACACCTGCTGTCGCGCGATCTGGCCGCCGCGGCGGCCCTGGAGCTGGCCGATGCGCTCGGCGGTTTCCTCGACAGCCTGCAGATCGAGGAGGTGGACGCCTCCGGCGCCCTGGCCGGCCTGGTGGACGCCGAGCTGGCCGAGCACTGGCAGGTCTCCCGCGCCTTTCTGGAGACCGCCCTGGCCGCCTGGCCTGAGCGCCTGATGGCCCTGGGTGTCGTCGACACCAGCCAGCGTCGTGTGGCCTTGCTGCGCGCCCTTTCCGAACAATGGAGCATCCGGCCGCCAACGGGCGTGCTGGTCGCAGCCGGTTCCACTGGCACCGCGCCGGCCACCGCCGACCTGCTGGCGGTGATCGCCGAGGCGCCGCAGGGCTGCGTGGTCCTGCCGGGCCTGGACGAAAGCCTCGCGAGCGCGGCCTGGGATCAGGTGGACGAACAGCATCCGCAAGGGGCGCTCAGCCGCCTGCTGACCAGAGCCGGCCTCACCCGCGAGGCGGTGGAGATCTGGCCCGCCTCGGCCCCCTACCAGAGCCAGGGCCGCTGGCGCCGCCGGGTGATCAACGAGGCGCTGCGCCCGGCCCAGGCCACCGCCGACTGGCTGAACGTCATCGGCGCCCTGCGGGCCGAGGGCGCTACGGAAGGGGTCGACCCCATCGCCGAGGGCCTGGCCGGCCTCTCGGTGGTCACCGCCCGTAGCGAGGAGGAGGCCGCCACCGTGGCCGCCCTGCTCCTGCGCGAGACCCTGGAAATCCCCGGCGCCACCGGCGCCCTGGTGGCGCCCGACCAGAACCTGGCGCGGCGGGTGTCCCTGAAGCTCGCCCGCTGGGGCGTGATCCCGGACTCCTCGGTGGGGGCGCCGCTGATGGCCTGTCCGGCCGGTGTGCTGGCGGGCCTGGTGGCCCGGCTGGCGGCCGAGCCGCTCAATCCGGTGCTGATGCTCGGCGTGCTCAAGCATCCGCTCACCCGGCTCGGGGAGACCCGCGAGGCCCTGGAGGCTCGGCTGATCGACCTGGAGCGCCACGGCCTTCGTGGGCCGCGGCCGGCCGACTGGGCCGCGCTCACGCGACGGCTCGACAAGGATCTGACCGACGAAGCGCGCCGGGCTGGCGCGGCCGGACTGATCACTGCCCTTCGTGCGGCGCTCACACCCCTGACCGATATGAGCGAGGCGAGCCCCGCCGCCGAGCGGGCCCGTGCGCTGGCGCTTGCCCTGGAATCCCTGGCCGCCGACAGCACGGGCGCCTCTGGCCGCCTGTGGGGCGGGGCCGGGGGCGGGGCCCTGTCGCAACTGCTGGCCGGGCTGATGGCCGAGGCCGGCGCCCTGCCGCCGGTGACCCCCAAGGGCTTCGCCGACCTGCTGGTGCGACTGATGGGGGATGAGACCGTCCGCGTCGGCGGCGCCACCCATCCGCGCCTGCGCATCCTGGGCGCCATCGAGGCGCGCCTCGTGCGGGCCGACCGGCTGGTGGTGGCCGGCCTGGAGGAGGGCGTCTGGCCGCAGGGCGCGCCGCTGGACCCCTTCCTGTCGCGGCCGATGCGGGAACGGCTGGGCCTGCCGCCGCCGGAACGCCGGGTGGGCCTGGCCGCCCACGACTTCGCCCAGGCCGCCTGCGCCCCCAATGTGGTGCTGCTGCATTCAGAGCGGCGAGACGGCCAGCCGACGGTGAAGTCCCGCTGGCTCTGGCGGCTGGAGACCCTGGCCCGCGGCGCCGACCTCACCCTGCCCGGTCGGACCGACCTGCTGGACTGGGCGCGCGCCCTGGATGCGGCCCCGGACTATGAGCCGATCGGCCGGCCCGCGCCCTCCCCGCCGGTCGCCGACCGACCGACCCAGTTCGCCGTCACCCGGATCGAATCCCTGACCCGCGACCCCTATGCGGTCTGGGCCCGCGACATCCTCAAGCTCTATCGCCTGGAGCGCCCTGACGAGCCGGTGGAGGCGCGCGCCCGGGGCACGGCCATCCACGAGGCCTTCGAGATCTTCGCCAAGCGCCATCCCAAGGCCCTGCCGCCGGAGCCGGCCCGGGAGTTCGCCCAGCTGTATCTGGAGGCCCTGGTCGCCGCCGGCGCCCCGCCGGAATCCCTGGCCCGCGAGCAGGCGCTGGCCCAGGAGGCGGCGGCCTGGGTGGTGGCCCTGGAGGCTGAGCGCCGGGCCGACGGCCGCGACATCCATGTGGAGGCTAAGGGCGAGATCACGGTTCGCGCCGGCCTGCGCGACTTCACCCTCACCGCCAAGGCCGACCGGATCGAGACCGGCCCGGATGGCTACGCCCACATCCTCGACTACAAGACCGGCCAGGCGCCGTCGAAGAAGATGGTCGAGACCGGCTTTTCCCCGCAGTTGACCCTGACGGCCGCCATCGTCGCCCGGGGCGGGTTCGAAGGCGTGCCGGCAAGGCCGCCGGGGGACCTCGTCTATCTGCAGGTCACCGGCCGCAGGCCCGCCGGCAAGGTCGAGATCCGCGGGTCGGCGGGCGACGAGAGCCAAGACGCCGCCGAGCAGGCCCTGGCCGGCGCCCTGCGCCTGCTGGCGCAGTTCGATGATCCCGAGCGGGCCTATCTGTCGCGGACCGCCCCGCAGTTCGTCCACGACTATGCCGGCGACTACGCCCACCTGGCCCGGGTGTTCGAGTGGTCCACCAGCGGCGAAGACGGCGAGGGCGAGGCATGAGCACCGACATCGTCCTCGACATCGATCCCCAGCGCACGGCCGCCGACCCGGACCTGTCGGCCTTCGTCACGGCAAATGCGGGTTCGGGCAAGACCAAGACCCTGATCGACCGGGTGGCCCGGCTGTTGCTGGCCGGCGCTGCGCCCGCCGCCATCCTGTGTGTCACCTACACCAAGGCCGCCGCCGCCGAGATGCAGCGGCGACTGTTCGACCTCTTGGGCCAGTGGTCGGTGTGCGATGACACGGCCCTGCGCGCCGCGCTCGCCAAGCTGGAAGGCCGCAAGCCCGACTCCTATGACGCCGCGCGCCTGTCGGCGGCTCGGGCCCTGTTCGCCCAGGCGCTTGAGACGCCGGGCGGCCTGAAGATCCAGACCATCCACGCCTTCTGCGAGAAGCTGCTGCGGCGCTTCCCCCTGGAGGCAGGCATTTCGCCGGGCTTCCGGGTGATGGACGATCCGGCCGCGGCCCTGATCGCCCGGGCCGCCCGCCAGGCCGTGGCCCGCCATGCCCTGACCGGCGAGGGCGCCGTGGCCCAGGCCTATGCGCGGCTGTCGGTGAGCCTGGATTTCCGCGCCTTCGAGCAGATGTTCGCCACCTTCGAGGCCCGCCGCGGGGCGCTGGACGCCTTTGTGCATCGCCAGGGCGGGCTTGAAGGGGCGCTCGCCTGGATCTGGCAGACCTGCGGCTTCGACGGCGAGGCTGATCCGGAAGCCGTGGCGGCAGACGCCATGGCCAAGCTCGATCGGGCGCTCTGGCGGGAGGCGGCCGAGGTCCTGGCGCTGGGCGGCAAGACCGACCAGTCCTGCTCCCAGACGCTCGCGGCTGTGGCGGCCAACCCGGAGGCCACGCTTTCCGACGCCCTGAAGGCCCTGTTCACCCAAGGGGGCGAGGGCACGCCGGCGACCTGGGTGGCCAAGACCAAGGCCCTGGCCGCGGCCGAGCCCCTGCGCCAGGCCCTGCTGGACGAGCAGGACCGGTTGGCCCTGGCCCGTGACCAGGTCCGCGCCGCCAACATCGCCTGGGACAGCGCCTATGTGCTGGTCCTGGCCCAGGCCTATCTGACGGCTTACGGCCAGGAGAAGGCCGCGGCAGGCGCGCTGGATTTCGGCGACCTGATCGAGAAGACGCGCGCCCTGGTGGCCGAGCGGCCCATGGCCGCCTGGGTGCTCTACAAGCTGGACGGCGGCGTCGACCACATCCTGCTGGACGAGGCCCAGGACACCGCCCCGGAGCAGTGGGAGATCCTCAGCGCGCTCACCGCCGAGTTCTTCGCGGGCGAAGGCCGCGAGCGCCAGGCCCTGCGCAGCCTGTTCGTGGTCGGCGACGAGAAGCAGTCGATCTATTCCTTCCAGGGCGCCGCGCCCGAGCGCTTGCGCCTGGAGACCGAGACCTATCTGGCCCGCATCCACGAGGCCGGCGCGAGGGCGGAGAGCGTGCCGCTGGCCGCCTCCTGGCGCTCCACGGTCGATGTGCTGAGCTTCGTCGATGCGGTGTTTTCCGCGCCCGAAACTCAAGGGGGCGTGCCGCCGGCCCGGGGCGAAGACGCCGTGCGCCACATCCCCATGCGCGCCCACCACCGGGGCTGCGTCGATCTCTGGCCCCTGGAGCGCGAGCCCGAGGGGGAGGAGCGCGAGGCCTGGGACGCCCCGCTGGACGTGGAAGGCCCGGCCAGCGCCAACCGCCGCCTGGCCGAAAACATCGCCTGCGAGATCGAGGACCTGGTGGCCCGGGGCGATGGGGTGTTCGACAAGGACCTGGACGCATCCGACGGAACCCGCGGCGCCTGGCGGCCGGCGAAGTATGGCGACGTCCTGATCCTGGTGCGTCGGCGCAAGGCCCTGTTCGAGGACATCCTGCGCGCCCTGAAACGCCGAGGCGTGCCGGTGGCCGGCGCCGACCGGCTGGCGCTTTCGGAACACATCATCTTCGATGATCTGCTGGCCGTGGCCCGCTTCGTGCTCTTTCCGCAGGACGAGCTGAACCTGGCGGCCCTGCTCAAGAGCCCCTTCTGCGGTCTGGGCGATGACGCCCTCTACGCGCTCGCCAAACCCCGCAAGCCCGGCGACCTGTGGAGCGCCCTGCAGACCCGCGCCCCTGAGCGCCCCGACTGGGCCGCGGCGCTCGCCTTCCTCACCGCCGCCCGCGACGAGGCCCGGACGCGGCGGCCGTTCGAATTCTACGGCCGGCTGCTCACTCTGCGGGACGCCGCCGGCGCCTCCATGCGCCAGCGGATCGTGCGCAGGCTCGGGACCGAGGCCGAGGACGCCCTGGACGAATTCCTGGCCCAGGCCCAGGCCGCCGAACAGCGGGGCGTCTGCGACCTGGAAGGCCTGGCCGACGCGCTCGCCGGCCTCAACATCACCGTCAAACGCGAGATGGAGGCGGCCCGCAACGAGGTCCGCGTCATGACCGCCCACGGCGCCAAGGGGCTGGAGGCGCCCATCGTCTTCCTGCCCGAGACCACCCTGTCGGGCCTGGGCCGCGGCTCGCCGCTGCTGGAGACCGAAGACGGCGGCTTCCTCTGGTGTCCGTCCAAGACGCTAGACTGCGCGGCCTCGACGAAGGCGCGGGACTTGCGCGCCCGCAAGGACGAGGAGGAGGCCTATCGCCTGCTCTATGTGGCCCTGACCCGGGCCCGTGACCGGCTGGTGATCTGCGGCCGGATCGCCGCCAAGACCAAGGAAGAGAACCTGAAAGGCTGGTGGGCCGCCATCCAGGCCGGCTTCGCCCACGAGGGGGTCGGCCCCCACCTGCGGCCCGCCGCCTGCGGCCAGGTGGAAGCCCGGCGGTTTGGCGAGGACCCGCAGGTGCTGGGCCGGGGCGCGGCTGAAACGCCGACCACCGCCCCCCTGCCGGCCTGGGCGCGGGCCGACGCCGCCGTCGATCCCCTGGCCCGCTTCGCCTCGCCGTCCGATCTGGGGGAGGCAGAGGAGATCCTGGCGCCCTCGCCCCTGGCCCGGGTCGGGGGGCTTGGCCGGTTCCGCCGGGGCGAGCTGATCCACCGGCTGTTGCAGATCCTGCCCGACCTGGCCCTGGCCGAGCGCGAGGCCGCGGCCACAGCCATCCTCGCCCGCGAGCCGGACCTGACCGAGGACCAGCGGGCCGAGATGGCCGGCGCGGCGCTCGCCGTGCTGGCCGATCCCCAGTTCGCCGAGGTCTTCGCCGCCGACGGCCGGGCCGAGGTGGCCATCGCGGGCGCCGCCGCAGCCCTGCCGCCGGGCCTGCAGATCTCCGGCCGCATCGACCGGCTGGTGGTGCGCGCAGAGAGGGTTCTGGTGGCAGACTTCAAGACCAACCGCCCCTCGCCCGCCGCCATCGAGGACGCCGATCCCGCCTATATCCGCCAGATGGCGCTCTATGCCGCGGTGCTGGCCGAGGTCTTCCCTGGCCGGGCCATTGAGGCGGCGCTGGTCTGGACCGATGGGCCGAAGCTGATGGCGGTTCCAGAATTCCTGATGGCCCAGGCCCTGGCCGATCTCCGCTCCAGGAGTTGATCGGCAGCCCTCAGGGTCTTAAATCCTGGATCGAGAAGCGGTCGGCGCGCGTTGTCGCCGGACCGCAAAAGGAGCTTCCATGAGCACCGTCACCGTCACCGACGAGTCCTTCGAAAAAGACGTGCTGCAGGCGCAAGGCCCGGTCCTGGTGGACTTCTGGGCCGAGTGGTGCGGCCCCTGCAAGCAGATCGCCCCGGCCCTGGAGCAGATCTCCGACGACCTGGCCGGCCAGGTCACCATCGCCAAGCTGAACATCGAAGACAGCCCGACCACGCCGTCGCGCTACGGCGTCCGCGGCATCCCGACCATGATGCTGTTCAAGGACGGCCAGATGTCGTCCATGAAGGTCGGCGCCATGCCCAAGCAGAAGATCCTCGAATGGCTCTCCGAAGCTGGGGTCCAGCCGGCGGCGTGAGCCTGTCGGGCTGAGGCCTGAGAGATGCAGAAGGGGTCGGCGAAAGCCGGCCCTTTTTCGTTGGGGGCGACTGGTTACCACCAGAGCACTATGACTCTAGTTCAGGATGCAGTGTCTCTTCTACGTTTGTCCTGCAGTTCGGCCCGGACAGAGGTGCCGCCTTCGTCTAGCGAACGGCTTATGTCTTTCCCAGGAGAAGCTCTCGATCAATCCTTAGAGGGTCAAGGTAAGCGGGATGATCGAGGAGTACGGTGAGCATGAAGCGAAGCATCATCGTTGCCTGACCGCGCTCTTGATGCGGTACATCCAGTGTTTCGAGTTTCTGCTTCCTTCCGCTCTTCGGTTGATTACCATGCACAATCTTGGATCGAGCGGCGTAGATTTCGTTCATGAGGCTCAAAACGCGGTGAGGATCGTATCCTTCAACGTTCGCTAGTCCTGCTAACGCAGCCGCTCGCATCTTTAACTTCCAAGATATCGCCTCTGCGGCTGGATCCCCAAGCAATACCTCCAGGCCAACCGTGGCGTCGATGATGGCATCCTCTCCATCGTCGCGAGTCAGGCAGGAATTCAATCGTTTGACAGCAATAGAGAGACGATTTTCGTCGTGCGATAGGAGTAGGTTGAAAATCCGCTGAACCTCTCCAAGTTGACCGTAGTCCACGAGCGGCAGGTTTTCGCGCGACCATCCATAGTCGTCGAAGTGGCTCGGATATCGGCGACTTGTGACACCAAATACGCTAGGCAGGTTCGCGTCATAGGATAGTGACCACCCCTTAGGGAGGAACATTATTTGTGCGTACCCAGTATCAATTCCGGATACTGTACGGAGCGCGGCAAAGAAATTATCTATGTCGGACGTCGGATAAGTAGTCAGCCTCATCAACGCGCGAGTCGTGCCCCAATAGCTCTCATTTGCAATCGTCCAACCGCGCCAGACAAAGGCATGCGACGCGGCTGCCGCTACGTGGAACGGCACACCGGAGCCGAAGTAATCCGCACGAGCGCGTGCCAGGTGGAGCGGATCGCCCATCCTGAAAATGTAACAAAGGTCGTTCAACTTGAAGCGAGGCACGTCGAAGTGAGTTAGCGCGATCGGCACGACCAAGCTGAGAGCGAGGTTCTTTGGAAAAATCCCCCTAAGAATGGGCTCAACGAGCGCGGCCAACCCGACATCATCAAGCGGGCCGATGTTGAATTTCAGGAAGTAGCGGTCAACTAAGCCATGGAGGATGGAAGACAGTGCGAAGCGCGACCCGGAGTCGCCGTACTCCGACCCAAAATACTCACGAAAATCCTTGTGTGCGTCACACCACGCCACCAAGGCAACAAATGCGGGTGGCTCGGGCTGTTCTTCATGATCCAGAATCAAACCGAGTAGGCCTGGCGGCCGGATTCCAGAACTAAATTGGGGCAAATTCTGCCCGAATGAATGACTTTTATCAATACTAGGCAGTCCGGAACCGTAATGTCGGCTTAACGACGGATATCCGTAAAAACTGCTTGGTCTCCACCCCTCCTCGTTAAATCGACGAACTATCCGCTCATGACTCTCCAAGAATGCTGCCAGGAGTAACTCTTGGAACTTCTGCCGGTCATAGCGGCTGGCCTCGCCTTTCAATGGTCACCTGTCATGCTGTTGCGATCCCTTCATCCTGCAGTAGCCGCAGATTCTTGCATAGATCAGATTGATCCTTGGAAGCCGCAAATGCGCAGACCGCTGCCAAAAATCCGTCCTTATCCAGAGATGGCTACTTCAGGATCTGCTTGGGTCTTACTTGAAGAAGAGAACTTTGGGCTGGGGCCGCCTTCCTAGTGTGTCGCAGTGGAGGCGGCTGGCGGATGCGATTCAGCTGACATCGTTGGAACAAGATAACCCGGAGTGGCTAGGCCGTTCGAGTGCAGGCGACGGGTCTCGACGGCCGAGGCCGTCAGCAACAGCTTTTGGCACTTCGACTTCAAGATGCGGGGCGTGGACGGCAGCTACGACCTCTCGACGGGGAAGGCGGAACAAGAGTGCTGGGAGGAGTCGGGAGACGACTACTGAACCCCCACGCTCACCCCTGCGCCGCTCCGCCACTCCACGTGTGGCCTACGCCTCGCGCCGTCACGTCGCGGGGGCCTCACCGGCCGGGCGGCGAAAGGGCCAATCCACCAGTCCGCCGGCGAACAAGGCCCACCAGACGATGACCGGCTGAAACGCCAGGCGCGGGGCGTGGTAGGGCCACCATGCCCCGATGCCCTCGACCGAAACGGCGTCGAGGGCGTGCTTGATGTTCGCCGGATAGACACACGCTGCGTAGAGGGCGAGACCGACGGCGGCGGCCCGTCGCAAGGGCGGAACCGCCACCAGGGCCGCAGCGCCCAGGATTTCGGCGACCCCCGTCGCGGCGATGACCAGCTCCGGCTGCGGCACCCAGGCGGGCGTGATGCTCAGGAAGGGGGCCGGCCACAACAGGTGCGCGACGCCGGCTCCGAGATAGGCGCCGGCGAGCACGATCCGGAATATCGTTCTGGCTGTCTTGAGCCTCATCGCGCCCCGCGCCTCCCACCAGGCGCCGCGACCGCAGGCGCGCTCCCCCCTTATCCCGTCCGTTTCACCCTGACCATCGCGCCAGGCTTACCGCTCACCCTTGCACACGCCCCCCATTCCGGCCACGACTCCGACCCAACGAACACAGCCCCCCGGGAGGAGCCGACCATGAAGACCCGCATCACAGACCTGCTCGGCGTCGAGCATCCGATCGTCCAGGGGGGCATGCACTATGTGGGCTTCGCCGAGATGGCCGCGGCGGTGTCCAATGCGGGCGGGCTTGGCATCATCACCGGCCTGACCCAGGGGACGCCGGAGAAGCTCTCCGCCGAGATCGCGCGGTGCCGGGGGATGACCGACAAGCCGTTCGGGGTGAACCTGACCTTCCTGCCCTCGGTGACGCCGCCGGACTATCCGGGCTTTGTCGAGGCGATCGTGAAGTCGGGCGTCAAGATCGTCGAGACGGCGGGCAACAATCCGCAGAAGTACCTGCCGGCCCTGAAAGAGGCGGGCATCAAGGTGATCCACAAGTGCACGGCCGTGCGCCATGCGTTGAAGGCCCAGGCCATCGGCTGCGACGCGGTCAGCGTCGACGGCTTCGAATGCGGCGGCCATCCGGGCGAGGACGACGTGCCCAACTTCATCCTGTTGCCCCGGGCGGCCGAGGAGCTGGAGATCCCCTTCCTGGCCTCGGGCGGCATGGCCGATGGCCGCTCGCTGGCCGCCGCGCTCTGCCTCGGCGCCGACGGGATCAATATGGGCACCCGCTTTATCGCCACCCAGGAGGCGCCGGTGCATCCCAATGTGAAACAGGCCCTGGTGGACGCCAGCGAGCTGGACACCCGGCTGATCATGCGGCCCCTGCGCAATACCGAGCGGGTGCTGGTGAATGCGGGCGTCGAGCGCCTGCTGGCCAAGGAAAAGGAGATGGGGTCCGCCATCACCTTCGCCGATATCGCCCCGGAAGTGGCCGGCGTCTATCCGGCCATCATGCGCGACGGGGAGATGGACGCCGGCGGCTGGTCCTGCGGCATGGTCGCAGGGCTGATCCACGACATCCCGACGGTGAAGGACCTGATCGACAAGATCATGGCCGACGCCGAGGCCATCCTGCGCAAGCGGGTCAGGCAGTTCGAACTGGCCTAATCCTCAGGCGGCGGGGTCGGCTTCTGGGCCGCCCATTCCAGCAGCGAGTCCAGGGCCGGGCACATGGCCTGGCCCCATTCGGTCAGCCGGTACTCCACCTTGGGCGGCGCCTGGGGGTAGACCTGGCGCTCGACGATGCCGTCGCGCTCCAGGTCCCGTCGTCCACGTCACCTCCATTCAGCGCCGGCTGCCGCTCTATGAGTCCACCCTGGCCTACGCCTCGGCCAAGGCTGCGCTCGGCGCCTACAGCAAGGCCCTGTCCAACGAGCTGGGGCCCAAGGGGGTGCGCGTGCTCAGCGTCGCGCCGGGCTTCACCGAGACCGAGGCCACCACGCGGATGATCGAACGGCTGGCGGCCAGCCAAGGCGGCGACGTGGAGACCGCCCGCCAGAACCTGATGCGTGCGCTCGGCGGCATCCCCATCGGCCGGCCCAATACGCCGGAAGAAGTCGCCGACCTGATCGCCTTCCTGGCCAGCGACCGCGCCGCCACCATCCACGGGACGGAGGTCGTCATCGACGGCGGCACCGTGCCGACGGTCTGAGCCTGATCCCTGCGCGGGTCAGGCGATGTTTTAGGGACGAGCCCTCAGCGGCCTTCGGCGTCGACCACGATGGCCACCGTCTTGCCCCGGGACAGGGGCTCCCAGCCCGCAGCGATGGCCGAAGTGATGGCCCGGGCCACCAGTTCGGTGGGGATGTGCGAGGGCTGGAGCTGCGGGGCGCCGTAGCGGCGCTGCGGACCGGGGGGAAATTCCACCACCGCCTCCCGCTGGCCTTCCACATGACGCACGGCGATGGCCATGCCCCGCCATTCGGCCGCGTCGCTGGACCACTGGGGCTGGCGCTGCAGCCGCCAGACATAGGGGTCCCCGTCCACCGTGATCGGAAATTCAGGGTTCAGCTTGGTGCGCGCCATGGTTGGCTCTTACCGGGGCCAGGTCTCCGGGTCCATGGCCAGGACCTCGCCGGCGAAGTGCAGGCCGCCGCAGATCAGGATGTGCGGGGCCGGGCCCTCCGTGGCCAGGGCGGCCGACAGCGCGGCGAGGACGTCGGCGGCGGTCTGCGCCACGAGCCCGGCGGCCTCGGCGGCGGCGCCGATCTCTTGGGCCGGGGCGGCGTTGGGGGAGTCGAAGCTGGTGGCCACCACCTGGGGGGCGAGCTCGGCGAAGGGGGCGAAGAAGCCGACCGCGTCCTTGCGGGCGAACATGGCGACGATCAGCACCACAGGCCGCGGATCACGGGCGGTCAGCCTGGCCAGGGCCTGGGCGAGCGCTGCGCCCGCATGGGGATTGTGGCCCCCGTCCAGCCACAGCACCGCTCCGCGCTCAGCGGCCATCTGGCCAAGCCGCCCCTCTCGCAGGCGTTGGAACCTGGCCGGCCACTGGGCCGTGGCCACCCCGCGGGCGATGGCGTCCTCGTCAATGCGGGGATCGCCCAGGGTCAGCAGGGCGGTGACCGCCAGTCCGGCATTGTCGAACTGATGGGGGCCAAACAGGGCCGGCGGCGGCAGGTCGAGCAGCTGCTCCCCCCACTGCACCAACAGGCGGCCATTGGCCTCCCAGGCGTCCGCGTCGGCGCCGATCAGGGTCATGGGGGCAGCCAGGGCCTCGGCCTCCGCCGTAATGACCCCCAGCGCCTCCTCCATCTGGCGGGCGACCACCACCGGGCGGCCGGCCTTGATGATGCCGGCCTTCTCCCAGGCGATCTTGGAGAGCTCGGGCCCCAGCATCTCCAGGTGGTCATAGTCCACGGGCGTGATGACGCTGAGCGCCGGGGCGTCAAAGATGTTGGTGGCGTCGAACCGGCCGCCAAGACCCACCTCGATCAGGCAGAGGTCGGCCGGAACTTTCGCAAACGCCTGCAGGGCAAGCACGGTGGTGATCTCGAAGAAGCTGATCGGCTCGCCGGCGTTGGCGGCTTCCACCTCCCCGATCAGGGCCTCCATCGCCTCGTCGCTGATCAGCTCGCCAGCCACCCGAATTCGCTCGGCGAAGCGGACCAGATGGGGCGAGGTCAGCACATGGACCTTGAGGCCTGCGGCCTCGGCGATGGCGCGCATATAGGCCACCGTCGAGCCCTTGCCGTTGGTGCCGGCCACATGGATCACCGGCGGCAGCCTCTGCTCAGGATGGCCGAGGGCCGCCAGCAGGCGCTCCACCCGCCCGGTGGTCAGGTCGATCAGGCTGGGATGGTTGGCGCGCAGCCGCGCGATCACCGCGTCTGAGGCCCGGATCGGATCATACATGGCGGGGGCTCGGGCGGCGGGGCCTTTGAGAGAGGGGCGGCGTCAGGCGGCGCGGGAACGGGCGCGTCCCAGCATCAGGGTCTTCAGGATCGAGCCCAGCATGGCCGGCAGGTCCGGCCGACTGACCACCCGGTCAACCATGCCCCGTTCAGCCAGGAATTCCGAACGCTGGAAGCCCGGCGGCAGGATCTCGCGGATGGTCTGCTCGATCACCCGGCGGCCGGAAAAAGCGATCATGGCGTTGGGCTCGGCCAGGTGCACGTCGCCTAGCATGGCGTAGGAGGCGGTCACCCCGCCCGACGTCGGGTCGGTGAGCACCACCACATAGGGCAGGCCCGCGGCCCGCAGTTCGTTCACCGCCAGGGTGGTGCGGGTCATCTGCATCAGGGAGAGCGTCCCCTCCTGCATCCGCGCCCCGCCCGAAGCGGTGAAGATGACAAAGGGGCATTGCCGGGCGATGGCCTCGTGGGCGGCCTTGATGAAGGTCTCACCCGCCGCCATGCCGAGCGACCCGCCCATGAAGGCGAAGTCCTGCACCACCACCACGGCCTCCTGGCCCTGGATCTTGCCGACGCCGATGGCCATGGCGTCGTGTTCGCCTGTGGCCTTGCGGGCGGCCTTCAGACGCTCGCCATAGGGGCGGTCGTCGGGGAACTTCAGGGGGTCTTCGGTGACGTGCGGGGTGGCGATGCGCTCGACCACGCCGTCATCGAAGGTGATCTTCAGCCGGTCTTGGGCGCCGATCCGCATGTGGTGGCCCGACGGGGTCACCCACAGGGCGGCCTCCAGGTCCGGCCGGTAGATCATCTCGCCGGTGTCGGGACACTTGACCCAGAGGTTTTCCGGCGTCTCGCGCTTGGCGAAGGCGTTGCGGATGCCCGGGGCGATCCGGGAGAGCCAGCCGCCCTGCGAACCTTGCGGACGGGCGGGCTTTTCGTGCTTCTGATCTGCCATCTCGATTGGGGTCTAGGCCGGAAGGGCGGCGGTTCGGGCCGAACGCACAGCCTTAGCCAGGGATTGAACTTTGGAAAGCACCCGGGCGGTCACGTCTTCGTTCCGCTCCAGGGCCTCGGCCACCTCGTCCACCAGGGCCGAGCCGACCACGGCGGCGTCGGCCACCTTGGCGATGGCGCCGGCGCGCTCCGGCGTGCGGATGCCGAAGCCCACCGCCACCGGAAGGCCGGAGGCGGCGCGGATGCGGGCCACCGCCGGGCGCACGGCTTCGGCGTCGGCCTCCTTTGCGCCGGTCACCCCGGTCACCGAGACATAATAGACGAAGCCCGAGGTGCGGCGCAGGACCACCGGCAGCCGCTTGTCGTCCGTGGTCGGCGTCGCCAGACGGATCAGAGAGATGTCGGCGGCGTCCAGGGCGTCGGCCAGGGGATCGGCCTCCTCCGGCGGGCAGTCGACAACGATCAGGCCATCTATGCCGGACGCGGCGGCCGCCTGGGCGAAGGCTTCGAAGCCCCAGGTCACCAGGGGGTTGAGATAACCCATCAGGATCAGCGGCGTGGTCTCGTCGCCCTTACGGAACTCGGCGGCCAGATCCAGCACGCCCTTCAGGGTCATGCCGTCCTTCAGGGCCCGCTGGGCGGCCTTCTGGATGGGCGGGCCCTCGGCCATGGGGTCGGAGAAGGGAAAGCCCAGCTCGATCAGGTCGGCGCCGGCGGCGGGCAGGCCCTTGAGAATTTCCAGAGCCGTGGCGCGGTTAGGATCGCCGGCCATCACATAGGCCACGAAGGCGGCGCGGTCTTGCGCCTTCAGGGCTGCAAACCGCGCGTCGATACGGGATTTCATCAGATGGTGCGTCCCAGGTGGTCGGCCACGGTGGCCACGTCCTTGTCGCCGCGGCCCGACAGATTCATCACCACGACCCCGCCCTTGCCCACATCGCGGGCGATGTCGGACAGCCGCGCGATGGCGTGCGAGGATTCCAGGGCCGGAATGATGCCCTCCAGCTCAGCGCAGAGCTTGAAGGCGTCCAGCGCCTCGGTATCGGTGCAGGTCAGGTACTGGGCCCGGCCCACATCGTGCAGCCAGGAGTGCTCCGGCCCGATGCCGGGATAGTCCAGGCCCGCCGAGATGGAGTGGGCTTCGGTGATCTGACCCTCAGGGTCCTGCAGCAGATAGGTCTTGTTGCCGTGCAGAACGCCCGGGCGGCCGCCGTTGATGGCCGCGGCGTGGCGGTCGGTGCCCATGCCGTCGCCGGCCGCCTCGACCCCGATGATCCGCACCGACTCATCGTTGAGGAAGGGGTGGAAGGTGCCAATGGCGTTGGAGCCGCCGCCCACGCAGGCGACGACGGCGTCCGGCAGGCGGCCTTCGGCCTCGATGATCTGTTCGCGAATCTCACGACCCATGACCGCCTGGAAGTCCCGGACCATCATCGGATAGGGGTGCGGGCCGGCCGCCGAGCCGATCAGATAATAGGTGTCTTCCACATTGGTGACCCAGTCGCGCAGGGCCTCGTTCATGGCGTCCTTGAGCGTCGAGGCGCCGCTGGTCACCGGCGTGACCTCCGCGCCCAGCAGGTTCATGCGGAAGACATTCGGCCGCTGTCGGGCCACGTCGACGGCGCCCATATAGACCACGCAGGGCAGGCCAAACCGGGCGCAGACGGTGGCCGTGGCCACCCCGTGCTGACCCGCGCCCGTCTCGGCGATGATCCGGGTCTTGCCCATGCGGCGGGCCAGCAGGATCTGGCCGATGCAGTTGTTGATCTTGTGCGCGCCGGTGTGGTTCAGGTCCTCGCGCTTGAAATAGATCTTGGCCCCGCCGAAATGGTCGGTCAGGCGCTCGGCGAAATAGAGCGGCGAGGGCCGGCCCACATAGTGGGTCAGAAGACCGTTCAGCTCGGCCTGGAAGGCGGCGTCTTCCTTGGTGGCCAGATAGGCGGACTCCAGGTCCAGCACCAGCGGCATCAGGGTCTCGGCCACATAGCGGCCGCCGAACTGGCCGAACCGGCCGTTGGCGTCCGGATAGGCGGCGAAATCGTTGGGCGTCGCAGGGGGCGCCGGGGGGTGCGTCGGGGCGTTCATCGTCTTGCGCGTCCTTGCAAAGAGCTCGTCATGCGCGGCGCACGGCGTCCAGAAAGGCCGTGATCAAGGCCGGGTCCTTTAGTCCGGGTCCGCGCTCCACACCAGAGGAAACGTCCACCGCGGGCGCGCCGGACAGGCTGATCGCCTCCGCCACGTTCCAGGGATCCAGGCCGCCAGCCAGGAACCAGGGCCGCGAAAACCGCCGTCCCGACAGCAGGGTCCAGTCAAACCGCGCCCCGACGCCGCCGGGCAGGGCCGCGTCCTTGGGCGGACGGCCTTCAAACATCAGGTGGTCGGCCGCGCTCTCATAGGCGCTGACGCCGGCCAGGTCGCCGGGCTCCGATACGGGGATGACCTTGATGGTCCGCGCGCCAGTGCGCTGGCCGATGGCCGCCACCCGGGCCGGCGGCTCAGCGCCGTGCAGCTGGATCAGGTCCGGCCGCAGGTGGGTCATGATCTGGTCGAGCAGCGTGTCGGAGGGATCGACACTGACGGCCACCACCTGGGCCTGGCCCCGAACGGGTCCCGTCAGGGCGCCGGCCGCCTCGGGCGCGATGTTCCGGGGGCTGGCCGGAAAGAAGATGAAGCCCAGATAGGCCGCCTGGCCGTCCAAGGCGGCGGCGACCGCCTGCGGCGTGGACAGGCCGCAGATCTTGGAGGCGATGCGGGGGGCGCTCATACCCGGTCGATTAGGGGATGGCTGGCCCGGTGCGCAAGGCGCCGCAGTGATTCAGGGCGCCGGCGGGGCTTTGGATCGCCCGCCATTTTGGGCCTTCAGCTGGTCGCGGATCTCCATCAGCAGCACCTCGGTGGGCGAGGGCGCCGGCTGGGCCTCCGGCGGCTTTTCAGCCTCCTTGCGGCGCATCGCATTCACCAGCTTGACCAGGACGAAGACCGCCCAGGCGACGATGACGAACTGGATCACGGTGTTGATGAAGGCGCCGTACTGGATCGCCACCATCTCCACCGCCTCAGTTTGCGGGTTTTCAGGTCGAAGGATCCATTTGAGGCGCGAGAAATCCACGCCGCCTGTCAGCAGCCCGATGGGCGGCATGATCACCTGATCGACCAGGCTTTTGACGATGGAATTGAACGAGGCGCCGATGATGACGCCCACCGCCAGGTCGATGACATTGCCGCGGGAGATGAACTCGCGGAATTCCGAGACGATGCTCACGCCAGAAAATCCTTAGGTGGGAAGACGGTGGGAAACCCGAGGCGCGGCCGATCAGTCGGCGTTCAGGCGCTCGCGCAGTTCCTTGCCGCTCTTGAAGAAGGGGACGTGCTTGGCCCGGACATCCACCGGCTCCCCGGTGCGCGGATTACGGCCCGAGCGCGCGTCCCGCGCCCTGACCGACAGGGCTCCGAAGCCGCGCAGCTCGACGCGCCCCCCCTGTTCCAGGGCCACGATCATCTGTTCCAGGACTACGCCCACCACCCGCTCGATATCGCGCTGGGTCAGATGGGGGTTTTCCTCGGCCAGACGGGCGATCAGTTCAGATTTGATCATCGCACTTTCCGCAGGTTCGGCGCGGGGACCATGGGCGAGTCCCCAAGGATGATCAAGGCTGTATGCGGAAGGAGCTGGCGACTTGGCGACCTGCCGCCACGAAAAAGCCCCGCCCGGCGAACCGGACGGGGCGTTCTCAGCTCAATGATCTAGGGTCAGGAGGATCAGTCCTTGGGCTGGCCCTTTTCGCGGAGCGCCGCGCCCAGGATGTCGCCGAGGGACGCGCCGGAGTCCGACGAGCCGAACTGCTCGATGGCTTCCTTTTCCTCGGCCATTTCCAGGGCCTTGATCGACAGGGACAGGCGACGGGCCGCCTTGTCGACATTGGCCACCTGCGCATCGACGCGGTCGCCGACGGCGAAACGCTCGGGGCGCTGGTCGGCGCGGTCGCGGGACAGGTCGGACTTGCGGATGAAGGCCGTCATCGGGGCTTCATCATCGCCCAGACGCACCTCGATGCCGCCCGAGGTGACCTCGGTGACGGTGACGGTGACGGTCTGGCCCTTGCGGTAGGCGTCGCCAGCCATCGGATCGCCGGCCAGCTGCTTGATGCCCAGCGAGATGCGCTCCTTCTCGACGTCGACGTCCAGGACCTGAGCCTTGACCATCTCGCCCTTCTGGTAGCGGGTGATGACTTCCTCGCCCGGCGCGGTCCAGTCCAGGTCGGACAGGTGCACCATGCCGTCGATGTCGTTGTCCAGGCCGATGAACAGGCCGAACTCGGTGGCGTTCTTGACTTCGCCCTCGACGGTGGAGCCGACCGGATGGGTTTCCAGGAAGGCGTCCCAGGGGTTGGCCATGGCCTGCTTCAGGCCGAGCGACACGCGACGCTTGGACGGATCGACGTCCAGGACGACCACTTCCACTTCCTGAGAGGTGGAGACGATCTTGCCCGGATGGACGTTCTTCTTGGTCCAGGACATTTCCGACACGTGGACCAGGCCCTCGACCCCGGCTTCCAGCTCCACGAAGGCGCCGTAGTCGGTGATGTTGGTGATCCGGCCGGTGAACTTCGCGCCCACCGGGTACTTAGCTTCCACGCCGTCCCACGGGTCGGACTGCAGCTGCTTCATGCCGAGCGAGATGCGCTGGGTGTCGGGGTTGATCTTGACGATCTGGACCTTGACCGTGTCGCCCACCGCCAGCACCTGGCTCGGATGGTTGACGCGCTTCCAGCTCATGTCGGTGACGTGCAGCAGGCCGTCGATGCCGCCCAGGTCCACGAACGCGCCGTAATCGGTGATGTTCTTGACCACGCCTTCGCGGACTTCGCCTTCCTGCAGCTGGGCCACCAGCTCAGTGCGCTGTTCGGCGCGGGCTTCTTCCAGGATGGCGCGACGCGACACGACGATATTGCCGCGGGGACGGTCCATCTTGAGGATGGCGAAGGGCTGTTCCTTGCCCATCAGCGGGCCGACGTCGCGCACGGGGCGGATGTCCACCTGGCTGCCCGGCAGGAAGGCCGAGGCGCCGCCGAGGTCGACGGTGAAGCCGCCCTTCACGCGGCCGACGATGGAGCCCATGACCGGCTCGTTCAGGGCATAGACCCCTTCCAGACGGGTCCAGGCTTCTTCGCGGCGGGCCTTGTCGCGGCTGATCACCGCTTCGCCCATGGCGTTCTCGACCCGCTCGAGGAAGACCTCGACGGTGTCGCCCACCGCGACGGTGGCCTTGGAGTCGTCTTCGCCGCCGAATTCCTTCAGCAGGACGCGGCCCTCGGTCTTGAGGCCCACATCGATGATGGCGAAGTCCTTTTCGATGCCCACCACCAGGCCCTTGACCACGGTGCCTTCCATGAAGTCACGGCCGCCAAGCGACTCGTCGAGGAGGGCGGCGAAGTCGTCGCGGGAGGGGGAGAGGCTCATATCGTCAGCCATAGTGTTCTTTCGTTCGAATTGGCGTCTGGGCCCTGGCCGCGCGCGGTCTCAGGGATGAGAGTCCTGACGTCAGGTTAGGGGTTGCAACCGAAAACGTGAGGCCAGGCCCCACGTGATGAAATCGCCCGCAGCCGTACGAGGAAAAGGCGCGGTTGGATTTGCTCGGCCAGTCTTCCGGTTCAGGGAGCCTGGCGGGCGCGCGCCGCCTCGACGATGCGGCGGGCCGCATCGGCGGCCTGCTCTATAGTCATTTCTGAGGTGTCCAGCAAGACGGCGTCGGGCGCAGGCGCCATGGGGGCCGTGGCGCGGCCGGAGTCCCGTTCGTCGCGCACCCGGATATCGGCCAGAATCTCCTCCAGGCTGACCGCCTCCCCCTGTCCGGTCAGCTGGCGCCAGCGGCGCTCGGCCCGCACCTCGGGCCGGGCGGTCACATAGAGCTTCGCCCCCGCTCCAGGGCAGATCACCGTGCCCATGTCACGACCATCCAGCACCGCACCGCCCGGTTGGCCGGCGAAGTCCCGCTGCAGGTCCAGCAGCACCTGACGGACCTGAGGATGCACGGCCACCCGGCTGGCGGCCTCCCCGGCCCCCCGGGTGCGGAAGGCGTCATTGTCCAGGGCTTCGGGCCGCAGGGCGGCGGCCACGGCGGCGGCGGCGGCGGCGTCGCCCAGATCGCCGCCCGCCTGCTGCAGCAGCACGCCCACGGCGCGGTACAGCAGACCTGAGTCCAGCACCGGCAGCCCATAGAGCCGACCAAGACCCGTGGCGATGGTGCCCTTGCCAGAGGCGGCTGGCCCGTCGACCGTGATCACCTCAGCGTCGCTCATGCGGACTTGGTCTCGGCCGTCACGATCTGTCCGCCCAGGGCCGTCATCATCTCCACGAAGCCTGGGAAACTGGTGGCGATCATGCCCGGCTCGTCCACGGTCACGGGAGCCTCCGCCGCCAGACCCAGGACCAGATGGGCCATGGCGATCCGGTGATCCCCGTGGGTCGTCACCTGGCCGCCGCCGGCCACCGGATGGTTGGCGCGCGCCGTTCCGTTGACGATCATCCCCTCGGGCTCTTCCTCCACGCCGACGCCGCAGGCCGCAAGCCCCGCCGCCGTCAGGGCGATGCGGTCGCTTTCCTTGACCCGCATCTCGCCGATCCCGCGCATGATGGTCGGCCCCTCGGCGAAGGCCGCGGCGATCGCCAGGATGGGATATTCATCGATCATGGCCGGCGCACGATCCGGCGGCACGACCACCCCACGCATGGCTGAGTGCCGGGCGGTGACGTCCCCCACCTGGTCGCCGCCCTCTTCGCGGATATTTTCGATGACCAGGTCGGCGCCCATCTCCTGCAGGGTCAGGAACAGGGCCGCACGCAACGGATTGAGCAACACCCCCTCCACAGTCACCTCCGACCCCGGCGTGATCAAGGCCGCCACCAGGGGGAAGGCCGCCGAGGACGGATCGCCCGGCACCACGACCTCTGCGCCCCTCAGGGCCTGGCCGCCGGCGACGGTGATGCGCCGGGCGCCGTCGCTCATCGGCGCGACCTCCACCTGAGCGCCGAAGGCCCGCAGCATCCGTTCGGTGTGGTCGCGGGTGGCCTCCGGTTCGATCACCTCGGCGCCGCCTACCGCATGCAGGCCCGCCAGCAGGACCGCCGATTTCACCTGCGCCGAGGGCTCGGGCAGCCGATAGGCGATGGTCTTGAGATTTCCCCCCCGCAGGGTGAGCGGCAGCCGACCGCCCGACCGGGCGATCCAGGCGGCGCCCATCTCGCCCAGGGGCTTGAGCACCCGGTTCATCGGCCGGCCGCGCAGGGAGGCGTCGCCGGTGAAGGTGGCGCTGAGATCAAAGCCCGCGGCCGCCCCCATGATCAGCCGCACGCCCGTGCCCGCATTGCCGCAGTCGATCACATCGGCAGGCTCGGAAAAGCCCCCCCGACCTTCTACCCGCCAGCGGCCTTCGCCCAGGCGTTCGACGCCTGCGCCAAAGGCCGCCATGGCCGCGGCCGTGCGCTTGACGTCCTCGCCTTCGAGCAGGCCGGTGATCTCTGTGGTTCCGCTGGCCATGGCGCCCAGGATGAGGGCGCGATGGGATATGGACTTGTCGCCGGGAGCGCGCACACGGCCCCGCAGCGGGCCGCCGCGGGACGCGGTCAGTCCAGCCGCCGTGATGGAAATGGACGCCTCCTGAAGGCCTTGGGTTTGTCCGAGGGGCTTTGCTTTTGACAGCCGCCCTGGCCCGTGGCAAGGGAGCCGGCTTCAGACAAACCGCTCTTTAGGGGATCGCCCACGTGGCAAATCCAGAGTTGGGCGCCAAGCAGGTTTGCCCAAACTGCCAGGCCAAGTTCTACGACCTGACCAAGCGGCCGGCTGTGTGCCCCAAGTGCCAGACCGAATTTGATCCCGACGAGGCGGTGAAGAACCGCCGCGTTCGTGGTCGCGCGCCGGCGCCGGAACCGGAGGCTGAGGCCGAAGATCAGGTCAAGGCTCGCAGCAGCGACGACGACGAAGACGAGGACGAGGACCTCGGCGCGCCGGAAATCGACGAAATCGAAGACCCCGCCGTCGAGGACGACGAGGACGAGGACGCCGAGCCCCTCGAGCGCGTCGCCAAGAAGAAGTCCCCCGACGCCGATCTGGCCGGCTTCAGCGATGAAGACGACCTGGAGGACGACGACGACGAAGCCGTGCCTTTCCTCGAGGAAGAGGACGAGGATTTTGACGACTCCGACATCGAGGGAATCCCCGAACCGGACGAAGATTGAGGTCTCTGCGACAAGCCCTGAAAATGGTGCTTGATCGCCGCCAGACCTTTGACTAGGTTCCGCGCCTCTTCGGGAGGGCAAGCCCGCCCGAAGAACCCAGGACCTGGGGCTATAGCTCAGCTGGTAGAGCGCTTGAATGGCATTCAAGAGGTCAGCGGTTCGACTCCGCTTAGCTCCACCATGGAGGCCCGCAGTTAACGCTGCGGGCCTTCGCCTTTTCCGGGGCGCCGGTGTGGCGAGGGCATCTGCGGGTTGCCTTCTTTGCTCAGCCAAGGCATAGCCGCCCCCATCGACGGACCCGGCCTGCCGGGTGGCTCGGCCGGGCGCCTATCCCCCGGACAACGAACGGCCCCTGACGCAGCTGCCGCGCCGGGCCTGATGAACGACTGAAATCCAAACATATGACTTTGCTCGCTACCCTCCGGCGCGATTGGCTCTCCAATGTGCGCGGCGATGTCCTGGCCGGAATCGTGGTGGCCCTGGCGCTGATCCCGGAGGCCATCGGCTTTTCGGTGATCGCCGGCGTCGATCCGCGGGTGGGCCTCTACGCCTCCTTCTCCATCGCTGTGATCATCGCCTTCACCGGGGGGCGGCCGGGCATGATCTCGGCGGCGACGGCGGCCATCGCCCTGCTGGTGGGCGACCTGGTCCGCGACCATGGGGTCGAATATCTGTTCGCCGCCACGGTGCTGATGGGGATTTTCCAGATCGGCGCAGGCCTCGCCCGGATGGGTGGGCTGATGCGCTATGTGTCGCGCTCGGTCATCACCGGCTTCGTCAATGCGCTGGCCATCCTGATCTTCATGGCCCAGCTGCCCGAGCTGATCGGCGTGGGCTGGCAGACCTACGCCATGGTCGCCGCTGGCCTTGGGATCATCTACCTCTTTCCCCGCCTGACGCGGGTCGTCCCCTCGCCGCTGGTGGCCATCGTCCTGCTCTCAGGCCTGGCCATCTATATGGGCCTGGACGTGCGCCGGGTGGGCGACCTGGGCGAGCTGCCCACCGGCGTTCCGTTCTTCCATTTCCCGCAGGTCCCCCTGACCCTCGAGACCCTGCAGATCATCTTCCCCTATGCGGCGACCATGGCCGTGGTCGGCCTGCTGGAAAGCCTGCTGACGGCCACCATCATTGATGACCTGACCGACACCGGCTCGGATAAGAACCGCGAGTGCCGCGGCCAGGGGATCGCCAACGTCGCCACCGGCTTTCTCGGCGGCATGGGCGGCTGCGCCATGATTGGCCAGTCGGTGATCAATGTGAAATCCGGCGGCCGCGGGCGGCTCTCAGCCCTGGTGGCGGGGTCCTTCCTGCTGTTCCTGATCGTGGTCCTGGGCCCCTGGGTCGCGCAGATTCCCATGGCCGCCCTGGTGGCGGTGATGATCATGGTCTCCATCGGCACCTTCAGCTGGAGCTCGATCCGCAACCTGCGGACCCATCCCTGGTCGTCCTCTGTGGTCATGGTCTCGACCGTGGCCGTGGTGGTGGCCACCCACGACCTGGCCCGCGGGGTGCTGGTGGGCGTGCTGCTCAGCGGCATCTTCTTCGCCCGCAAGGTGGCCCGCATCGTGGCCGTGCGCAGCGTCCTCAGCGAGGACGGCCGCACTATGACCTACGACGTGCAAGGCCAGATCTTCTTCGCCTCGGCCGACACCTTTTCAGCGGCCTTCGACTTCAAGGAGGTGATCGAGCATGTGGTGATCGATGTGTCTCAGGCGCACTTCTGGGACATTTCGGCCGTGGGCGCCCTGGACCGGGCCGTGCTCAAGTTCCGCCGGGAGGGTGCGCAGGTGGAGGTAATCGGCCTCAACGCCGCCAGCGCCACCCTGGTCGATCGCTTCGGCCTGCACGACAAGGACGGCGCCGAGATCCAACTCGGCGCCCACTGAGGAGGACCAGCCCATGCCCAAGCTGCTTTGCGCCATCGACGCCTCGACATACGGCCCCAGCCTCTGTGACCACGCCGCCTGGTTCGCCACCCGCCTGGGCGCAAGCGTCGACGTGCTGCACGTCCTCGACCGGGACGAAGCCGGAACCGGGGCGGGCCTTGACCTGTCAGGCAGCGTCGGCCTGGGCGCCAGCGAGGTCCTGCTGGAACAGCTGGCCAAGGCCGATGAGGCCCGCGCCCAAGCCGCCCAGGCCCATGGCCGGGTCATGCTGGAGGGGGCCGCGCGCCGTCTGACGGAGGCCGGCGTGGTCGAGGTGGGGCTGATCCATCGGCACGGCGAAGTGGCCCAGACCATCATCGAGCTGGAGGACGGCTTCGACCTGGTGATCATCGGCAAGCGCGGTGAGGGCCGCAATTTCGAGGAAGGGCGCCTGGGCGCGAAGGTCGAACGGGTGGTGCGCGGCAGCATCCGCCCGATCCTGGTGGCGCCCCGGGTCTTCATGCCCATCACCCGCGCGGTGGTGGCCTTTGACGGCGGGGCCAGCGCCACAAAGGCCCTGAAGCACGTCCTGGAAAGCCGGGCCTTCGCTGGCCTGGAGGTCGTCGTGGTCATCGTCGGGGATGCTGGGCCCCAGCGGGACGCCCGCGTTCAGACCACCGAGAGCCTGCTGGCGGGTCGGGCGGAGACTGTGATCAAGACCCTGGCCGGCGATGTCGAAGGCGCGCTCAAGGGCGAGCTCCGCCAGGGCCAGGGAGACATTCTGGTCATGGGCGCCTATGGGCAGTCGCGCCTCCGCGAGCTGTTCGTCGGCTCCACCACCACGGCCATGGTGCGGACCGGCAAGGTTCCGGTGCTGCTGTTCCGCTGAGACGTCCCTGATCCTCAGGGGACCAGATATTGAAACCTCGGCCGTCCATCGCCAGATAATTGTCAACCGGAGGACTCGCGCCATCCCTAGGGCGGGTCTTTCGGGGAGTCGCTTGCTGACGAGGACTCGAGGACAGATGACCCGGACGATCGTATTCGACAGCCCCTTCCTGCTGGGCTTTGAACATACCCGCGCCCGCATCGAGCGGGCCGCCAAGGCCGCCGCGGAGGCCTATCCGCCCTACAACGTAGAAGACTGCGGCGAAGGTCGCCTGCGCATCACCCTGGCCGTGGCCGGCTTCACCCCCGATCAGCTCCACGTGAATGTCGAGGACCGCCAGCTGGTCATCGCCGGATCGCGCAAGGACGACGCCGGCAAGGACGAGGACGCCTATCTGCACCGGGGCATCGCCGCCCGGGGCTTCCTGCGCACCTTCGTGCTGGCCGACGGCATGGTTGTGGAGGGCGCCACCCTGGAGCACGGCCTGCTGCACATCGATCTGGCCCGCCCCGAGCCCGAGACGGTGGTCAAGCGCATTCCCATCCGAACCGCGGGATGAGCTGACAACCCTCGCCCCGGTCCCTCAATCCTAACGGCCGGCCCCTGTGGCGGCCGAGCAGACGTCAGGCGTCCGGCGAAACCGGCCTGCGCCCGGCGCGTTGCAAACCTATGGAGGTGGTCATCATGACACCGATCTTATCGACTGAAGCTTTCGCCGCCCTGGGCGCTCCGGACCTCGTCTATGTCCGCCCGGTCAAGGCCGCGGAAATCCTGGCCACCGTCCCCGTTCAGGGCGAGGCCATGCATCTGGACCTCAATCCTGACCAGACCTTCTATGCGGTCCATCGGGCCGACGGCGAACGTCTGGCGGTGCTCACTGACCGCAATGCGGCCATGGCCGCGGCCCTGGCCCACGAGCTGGCGCCCGTCTCGGTCCATTGACCCGCGGCTCAGGCCGCGGAGGGCGCCGATTCCTGAACCAGTAGCGCGTGCAGGGCGTCAGGGGTCCGGGCCTGGCGCAGATGCTCCCGCAGATCGGCATTGCGCAGCATGCGCGAAACCCGGGCGAGCGCGCGCAGGTGCTCGGTTCCCGCCTCCGGAGGCGCCAGGAGGGCGAAGATGAGGTCGGCGGGCTGATCGTCGATGGATTCGAAAGCCACTGGCTGCTCGACCCGAAGGAAGACCCCACGAATTCGGTCCAACCCCTCGATCCGAGCATGGGGCACGGCGACCCCATGGCCAATGCCGGTGGAGCCCGCCTGCTCACGCTCGGCCAGGGCGTCCAGCACGGCGCTGGCCTCCAGGTCAAAGTTGCGGGCGGCCAGCTCGGCCAGGTGGGCCAGGATCTGACGCTTGTCCGTCGCACTTACGCGCAGCGCGATGGCGCCGCGATCCAGAATATCGCCGATCTGCATGCTTGCTTCGGAAAGCCTGTTCTACGGGTCCGAACCTGCACGGTTCGCGGCGAGAGGAGAGCCCCGACGGGGCCGCCTTCAGGCGGCGCCGTTGGAGCCCGATCCGTTCACCGGCTTCGTGCGCTCGGGATCAATCCAGCCGATATTCCCATCGGGCCGGCGATATACCACGGACAAACCGCCATGCGCGGCGTTCCTGAACACGATTGTTTGAGCGCCGGTCATATCCAGCTCAAGCACCGCCATGGAAACCGTCATTTCACGGATCGGCCGCTCGGTTTCGGCGATAACCATGGCGGCTGGCGCGCCATCGGCGCCGTGGCCCGCATCGTCATCCCAATCGGGCTCGTCCTCGCCTTCGGGCGTGCGCAGCACGAAGTAGGACGCCGTCTCGGCCTGTTTGGCGAGCGCCTGCTGGTGATGATCCTTCAGCCGCCGCTTGTAGCGACGGACCCGGGTCTCGATCTTCTGCAGGGCGGAGTCGAAGGCCGTGTGGGCGTCCGTCCCAGTACCCTGGCTCTGAAGCTGCTGCCCCGAGGCCAGGGTCAGGGCGCAATCCACCTTGAAGGTGTAGCCCTCGCGACTGACGACAACATCGGCCCCGCCGCCCGCGCGGTCGATATATTTGCCAATGCTGCTGGTGAGTTCGTCGGTGACCCGCAAACGCAGGGCCTCTCCGACATCGACGTGTTTGCCGGTGACTTGGACTTGCATAACCTCAACAACGCGCCTGTCTCGGGTTGGTGTCAAGTCCGTCAGAGACCGCTCATCGCTGCGATGAAAAGACTGTGGATAAGGCCAGCCGCCAGGGCGAGAATCCCCAGACTGACCCCTGTGACGGCGTAGCCCGCCAGGGCGAAAACCCCGTCCCGCTGAAGCAGGGCCAGGGCGAACAGGCTGATCGCAACAGCCGGCAGCAGATTGCCCAGGGGCAGCGGCAACATCAGCACGAAGGCCAGGATCGTACAGCAGACGCCGATCAGCCGATCGCCGACGGGGCCAAACAGAAAGGTCAGCCGGGCGGTGGACACCCGCTCGACCCGCTCCACCCAGGGGATCAGCTTGAGAAACGCCCCGCGCAGGCCCTCCATGTCCAGGCGCCGGCGGCGCAGCCCCCCCGGCATCCAGGGGCTCGCCACACCCAAGGCCAGCTGCGGGGCAAACAGCAGCAGGGGCGCCCCCAGGAAGGTCGATGATCCTGGCGGCAGGGGCAGCAGGTTGGGGGCCGCAAACAGGAACAGCAGCGCCCCGAACGACCGACGGCCAAATCGGCCCACGAGGGTCCCCACATCCTCAGTCGCGTGGGACAGGTCGCAGAGCTCCCGGAGAATTTCCGAGAGACACATGCGCCGCTCCGGCTCGGGGTTCGCCATGCTCATGGGTCTGGGGTATGGCCGCCGCCGACGCATTGGGCAAATGATCGGCGATCTCAGACGACTTTACAGCGCAGCCCTCAGGGCCTATCGGGACCGGATGCTGCATCATGCCGCCATGACCATGATTATTAAAACCACTGCGCTTGCGGGCGCAGGGGTCTGGTCGTGGCTGCCCGCAGCCGACTGACGATCCCTGCTTGACCCCGCCGGAAGGATGGGGTCGGCCAAGGAAAGCCAGCCTCCCTCCGGCCAGACCCCGGAGGCTCCCATGCCGCAGTCCCTCGCCCTGTCCCAGGCCCGTCCGGCCCCGGCCAAGACCGCCGCGTCGCGGCCGTTGACGGTGGCCATTGTCGGCGCCACCGGCGCCGTGGGCGCCGAGCTGATCGGTTGTCTGGAGCGCCGGAACTTTCCCGTGAAGGGGCTTCGGCTGCTGGCCTCTCCCCGCTCGGCTGGAACAGTCCTGACCTTCCGGGGCGCGCCGGTGACCGTCCAGGCCCTGGATGAGGCCAGTTTCGAGGGCGTCGATCTCGCCTTCTTCTCCGCTGGGGCGACCCTGTCGCGTCGATATGCACCGATCGCGGTCGCGGCCGGGGCCTGGGTGGTGGACAATTCCTCCGCCTTCCGCATGGACCCAGACACCCCCCTGGTGACGCCCGAGGTCAATGGTTGGCGACTTGGGGAGATGGACGGCCGGCTGGTGGCCAACCCCAACTGTGTGGCGGCCATCGCCGCGGTGGTCCTGGCGCCGCTGCACGCCCGGCGGCTGGTCGTCCGGCTGATCGGCTCCACCTATCAGGCCGCTTCAGGCGCCGGGGCTGCGGCCATGGCCGAGCTGCGCGAGGCCACCGCCGCGGCTCTCGCCGGCCAGGCCTATCCGCCGCAGGTCTTGTCTCATCCCTACGCCTTCAACCTGTTCAGCCACGACGCCGCCATCGATCCGGAGACCGGCTACAATGGCGAGGAGCTGAAGGTGATGGCCGAGCTCCGCCGCCTGCTGGGCGCCGCCGACCTGCCGGCCAGCTTCACCTGTATCCGGGTGCCGACCCTGCGGGCCCACGCCATGGCCCTGACCGTGCGGTTCGCTGAACCGGTGAGCGTGGCCGAGGCCAGGTCCTGGCTCTCGGCGGCCGACGGTGTCCGGGTGGTGGACGACCAGGGCGCCAACCATTTCCCCATGCCAGTTGAGGCGCAGGGCCAGGATGATGTGCTGGTGGGCCGGATCCGCAGGGACCTGTCTGACCCCTCGGGCCGCAGCCTTTCGCTGTTCGTGGCCGGCGATCAGTTGCTGAAGGGCGCGGCGCTCAACGCGGTCCAGATCGCCGAGGCCCTGAGAACGACAGGACGGATCTAGACCGCTTCCTTCATCGCCCGCCGCCGCTCCACCGAGGAGGGAATCCGCATGGCTTCCCGATATTTGGCCACGGTGCGGCGGGCGATATCGACCCCGCCGGCCTTGAGGATTTCCACAATCTGATCGTCGGAATGAACGTCGGCGCCCTGGGCTTCGGCGTCGATCAGCTGCTTGATCCTGTGGCGGACGCTCTCGGCCGAGTGGGCCTCCCCGCCCGACGACGAGGCGATGGAGGAGGTGAAGAAGAACTTCAGCTCAAACAGGCCCCGGGGCGTGGCGATGTACTTGTTCGACGTCACCCGGCTGACCGTGGATTCGTGCATGCCGATGGCCTCGGCGACGGTCTTCAGGTTCAGCGGCCGCAGGTGTTCAACCCCATAGGCCAGGAAGCCGTCCTGCTGGCGGACGATCTCGCTGGCCACCTTGAGGATGGTCTTGGCTCGCTGATCAAGGCTGCGCACCAGCCAGTTGGCCGTGGCCAGACAGTCGGCGACGAAGGTCTTTTCCTGGTCTGAGCGGGCGCCGCCGGACACCTTGGCGTGATAGCGCTGGTCCACCAGCAGGCGCGGCAGAGTGTCGCTGTTCAGCTCCACCAGCCAAAGACCACCTGGCCCCTCGCGGACGAAGACGTCAGGCGACACCGGCTGGCTGGGTTCGCCGCCAAAAGCAGCCCCGGGCCGTGGGGTCAGGGCGCGCAGCTCGGCGAGCATGTCGCGCAGATCCTCGTCATCCACCCCGCAGACCCGCTTCAGCCCCGCCATGTCTCGGCGGGTCAGCAGGTCAAGATTGTCCAGGAGCGCCGACATGGCCGGATCACAGCGGTCACGCTCGATCAGTTGAAGGCGCAGGCACTCGGCCACATCCCGGGCGAAGACGCCGGTGGGCTCCAGCCCCTGCAGGCGCGTCAGCACCCCCTCCGCCAGGCCGATCTCGCACCCCAGGCGCGCGGCCGTTTCCGCCAGGTCCAGGCGCAGGTAGCCGCCCTCGTCAACGCCGTCGATGAGCACAGCGGCCACCGCGGCCTCGGCCGGCGTGAAGCCCAGCAGGGCCGCCTGGTCGGTCAGATATTCAGCCAGACTCTTTTCATGGGCGGCCAGGCCGTCGAGGCCGTCCCCGTCGCCCTCAAAGCTTCCGCCCTTGCCAGCCTTGGACCAGTCGATGGCGCCGCCGGCCTCGCCAGCCTCGTTCCCGTCGCCAGTGGCCCGCTCGCCCGGCGAGACATCGTCATGGGCGGCGTCCAGGTCGCTTTGGGCCGAACCGGCGCCGACCTCATCCAGGGCGGCCTCGGCCCGGGCCTCCCCTGCGCCGTCGGCGACCTCGGGGGCGGGCTCAGCCTCCCCCTCATCGCGAGCCAGCAGAGGATTGCGCTCAAGCTCGCCCTCGACATAGGCCTCCAGCTCAAGGTTCGACAGTTGCAGCAGCTTGATCGCCTGCTGCAGCTGGGGGGTGATGACCAGCCCCTGTCCCTGACGGATCTCGAGTCGCGCGCTGAGCGCCAAGGTTCAGCCCTCCTGGCCTGCTTCTTGCTGGCAAGGCTAGACGGCCATCCCACACCGATTGGTTAACTCCGCCCCGGGCGACGACATTTCCGCTCAGCGGTTTCAGACGCCCGCCTTCGCGTGCTAGGCGCATTCCCTCAGAACACGAGTTTCATAAGGGAAGACGCCATGTCCGAATCTGCGCCCCTGCGCCCCGAAACCCTGGTCATTCACGCCGGAGCCACCCCTGATCCGGTGACCAAGGCGAGGATCACCCCGATCTATCAGACCACCTCCTATGTGTTTGACGACGCCGACCATGCCGCGGCCCTGTTCAACCTGGAGGCCGGAGGCAATATCTATTCGCGCCTGGGCAATCCCACCGCAGGCGTTCTGGAAGCCCGACTGGCGACGCTCGAGGGCGGGGTCGCGGCGCTGGCCGTGGCAAGTGGCCACTCGGCCCAGTTGCTGGTCTTCCACACCCTGATGGAGCCGGGCTGCAACATCGTGGCCTCGCGCAAGCTCTATGGCGGCTCGATCACCCAGCTGAGCCAGAGCTTCAAGCGCATGGGCTGGGGCGTCACCTTCGTCGAAGAACTGGAGCCCGAGGCCTTCGCCCGCGCCATCAACGACAAGACCCGGGCTGTCTTTATCGAGTCCATCGCTAATCCGGGCGGCGTGGTCATGGACATCGCCGGCATCGCCGAGGTCGCCCATGCCGCAGGCGTGCCCCTGGTGGTCGATAATACGCTCGCCACCCCCTATCTCTGCCGCCCCCTGGACCACGGGGCCGACGTCGTCGTCCACTCCCTGACAAAGTTCCTGGGCGGCCATGGCAACTCCATCGGCGGCGCCATCATCGACGGCGGCAAGTTCGACTGGACCAGCGGCCATTGGCCCAATCTCAGCGCCCCCAATCCCAGCTATCACGGCAAGGTCTTCACCGACGCCTTCGGACCGGCCGCCTTCGTGGTCGCCTGCCGGGCGCTGGGCCTGCGGGACCTGGGGCCCGCCATCTCGCCCTTCAACGCCTTCATGATCCTGACCGGCATCGAGACCCTGGCCCTGCGGATGGAGCGCCACTGCGCCAACGCCCAGAAGGTCGCTGAGTGGCTGAAGGCCCATCCCAAGGTAGCCTGGGTCTCCTATGGGGGCCTGCCTGGCGACCCGAGCCATGAGCGGGCCAAGCGCTATGCGCCCAAGGGCGCCGGCGCGGTCTTCACCTTCGGCCTCAAGGACGGCTACGCCGCCGGCGTGAAGCTGGTGAGCGCGGTGAAGCTGTTCTCACACCTGGCCAATATCGGCGACACCCGCAGCCTGATCATCCACCCGGCCTCGACCACCCACCGCCAGCTGGAAGAAGGCGACCAGATCGCCGCCGGCGCCGGGCCCGACGTCGTCCGCCTGTCGGTGGGTCTGGAGCATGTGGACGACATCATCGCCGACCTGGACCAGGCCCTGGCTGGTCTCTGACTGGGGAAGGGGCGGTCGGCTGTGGTGCGACCGCCCTCGTCCTTCGAGGCCCTGCTGACGCAGGGCGCCTCAGGATCAGAACGGAATGATACGCCTCACCCACCTTCCTCATCCTGAGGTGCGAGCAAGGCGAGCCTCGAAGGACGCAAAGTCTGACCGCGGTCAGCCCCCGAAGCTGTCGCCCAGATAGACCCGGCGAACTTCCGGATTGTCGATGATCTCGGCCGGGGATCCCTCGAACAGCAACTCGCCCGCATGGATGATCGCGGCCCGGTCGATGATGTCCAGCGTCTCGCGGACATTGTGGTCGGTGATCAGGATGCCGATGCCCCGGCCCTTCAGATAGCTGATGACCTCGCGGATATCGGCGATGGCCAAGGGGTCGATCCCGGCGAAGGGCTCGTCCAGCAGCATGAAGGACGGCTCGCTGGCCAGCGCCCGGGCGATCTCCACCCGGCGTCGCTCGCCGCCAGACAGGGAGATGGCCGGCGCGTCGCGCAGGTGCTCGATGTGAAGTTCCTGCAGCAGCTGGTTGACGGTTTCCCGGGCCTTGGCCCCGTCCCGTTCCCGCAGCTCCACCACCGCCATGACGTTCTGCGCCACCGTCATGCCGCGGAAGATCGACGTCTCCTGCGGCAGATAGCCCAACCCCATCCGGGCCCGCTGATACATGGGCTGGGCGGTGATGTTCTCGCCGTCCAGATAGATGGCCCCATAGTCAGCGGCGATCAGACCGGTGATCATGTAGAAACAGGTGGTCTTGCCCGCACCGTTGGGACCGAGCAGACCGGCCACCTCGCCCCGGGCCAGCCGCAGGGACACGCCCTTGACCACCGGGCGGCCTCGATAGGACTTGCCGATATTGTCGACCACCAAGCCATCGCCCGGCGCGAGGCCCGGGCTCGCCGCCGCCTGGGGTTTGTCGAGCACCTTGCCGGCCCCTAACGCTTGGCCGCAGGCTGACCCTGCGTCTGGTTGGGATAGAAGACCCCGCGCACCCGCCCTGCCGTGCCGGCGCCCTTGGCGCTGGTCTCCATCTGGGCCTGACCGGTGGCCACCTGGATCACCAGCCGCTCCCCCCGCAGGACGTTCTTGCCCTGGGCGGCGACCACGTCGCCGGTCATGGTGATGGTGTCGCTGGCCGCGTCATAGACCGCCGCATTGGCCCGGACCCGCTGGGCCGGCGTCACGTAATAGACCGACCCCTGGGCGTCGAGGCCTTGGAGTTCGCCGCAGGAGGACTCCGCCCCCGTGCGCGCCGGGCGGGCGGCGGCGTAGCGGATCGTCAGCACGTCAGCACGCAACCGGGAATTGTCCTGCAGGGCTTCAGCCGACCCGCGCCAGATGGCCAGACAGCGGGCGTTGATCACCTCAAGCTCATCAGCGGTGATATCCACCGGCGCATTGGAGCCCGCCGCCAGCTGGGCCTGGGCGGGAGCAGCCGGGACAGCCAGGAGGGCGGCCGCCAGCGCCAGGGCCGACAGGGGCGTCCGCGCGCAGGCTGCGGGGAGATACTTCATCTGAGGACGCCTCTTTCGCATCAACGCGGCGCGTTCTGAGTGATTGAGCCGCTCACGCCGCCTTTAAAGACCATGCGCTGGCCGTTGTCGTACACGCCATAGGACTTTGCACGAATTTCTCCAAGGGGGCCGGACCCGGTGATCAGCCCCTCGCCCTCCAGCACGCCGGTGGAGGTGTCGAACACGGCGCTGCCGGTGTCGAAGCTGGCGTCCTGATCGTTCAGGCTGACATCCCCCTGCAACCGCAGGAGGCCGTCACCCTCATGGAAAACCCCGGACTGGGCCGATAGCCGCATGGGGCTGAGCCCCTCGCCGTCCAGCACCATCGCCGGGCGATCCAACTCCACGCGCTGAAAATCGTCCTCGTCGCGGACCGCGCTGTTGGCGGTGATCACAAAGGAACGACCCTGAGCGTCACGGCCCATGAACCGAGGATTGACCAGACGGATGGGCGCGTCCGCCTCTTCCGGGGCGGCCGGGGCGCCGGTCAGACTGTTGTAGGTGACCAGTCCGGCCAGGGTGACCACAATCACGGCGATGATGGCCGGCAGCACCACCCTTAGGCGGCGGATCAGTTGCGATCGGCGCCGCCAGCGATCCATCGCCAGGGCCGACGCCGGCCCGCGGGCCTCATATGCCAGGGCGCTCACCGCCGCCTCAGGTGTGCGCGAAGATGTCGGACTCCTCCCACCCGGCCACATCCAGCAGGGCCCGATGCGGCAGGAAGTCGAAGCAGGCCCGCGCCAGGCCATCGCGGCCCTCCCGGGCCAGCATGCCGTCCAGGCGGGCGCGGACAGCGTGGAGGTGCAGCACGTCAGAGGCGGCGTAGGCCACCTGCTCGTCGGAGAGGTTGGCCTGGCCCCAGTCCGAGCTCTGCTGAGCCTTAGAAAGGTCGACCCCGACCATCTCCCGGGTCACATCTTTCAGCCCATGCCGGTCGGTATAGGTCCGGGCCAGCTTGGAGGCGATCTTGGTGCAGTAGACGGGGGCGGTCATCACCCCCAGATGGAGATGGAACATGGCGATGTCGAATCGCCCGAAGTGGAAAATCTTGGTGACCGCCGGATTGGTCAGCAGGGCCTTCAGATTGGGGGCGTCATAGGTCGCCCGATCCAGCTGGACCAGATGGGCGTCGCCGTCGCCCGCCGAGATCTGCACCACACAGAGCGGGTCGCGCCCCAGGCGCAGGCCCATGGTCTCCGAATCGACCGCCACCGAATCGACCCCGTCGAACAGGCCCGCCGGCAGGTCGCCCTTGTGAAGATGATTGGCCAAGACCGCTTGCTCCGCAGATGGCGCGGGCCTCGCCGCGCGGCTTTGGGATGTCCTGCGGGGGAGCAAAGGACGGCCACCCCCGCGGAGACCTAGAAAGGGGTGGTGCCCAGGAGAGGACTCGAACCTCCACGGCCGTTAAGCCACTGGCACCTGAAGCCAGCGCGTCTACCAATTCCGCCACCTGGGCCCGGTCCGTCGGATCGGGAGGCGGGACTACTAGGGAAAAGCCAGACGGGCGTCAACGGACCTTTTCATAGGAAGTTGAAGTCGCATTGCAGCAGGGGTCCGCATCGTCTATCCGGGCGGCACTGGGAATTTGCAATTCAACGGGCCGGGCCATGCAGGATCTCGTCACCGTCTTTGGCGGATCGGGCTTTGTGGGAAGTCAGGTGGTGCGGGCTCTGGCCCGGGCCGGGCATCGGGTGCGGGTGGCTGTGCGCCAGCCCGCCCGGGCCTATGACCTCCTGCTGCTCGGCGATGTGGGCCAGATCCAGGTGGTCCAGGCCAATATCCGCGACAAGGACTCAGTGGCTCGCGCCCTCGACGGCGCCCAGGCCTGCGTCAATCTGGTGGGCGTGCTTTACGAGAGTGGTCGCCAGAAGTTCGCCAGCCTCCACGCCGAGGGCGCCGGCAATGTGGCCCAAGCCGCCCAGGCCGCCGGTGTGACCCGCATGGTTCAGGTCTCGGCCATTGGCGCGGACGCGGGCAGCCCCTCGATCTATGCCCGCACCAAGGCGGCGGGCGAGGCCGCCGTGCGCGCGGCCATGCCCCAGGCGGTGATCCTGCGGCCCTCCATCGTGTTCGGGCCCGAGGACGACTTCTTCAACCGCTTTGCGGCCATGGCCGTGCTCTCGCCGGCCCTGCCCCTGATCGGCGGCGGCAAGACGAAGTTCCAGCCGGTCTTTGTGGGCGACGTGGCCCGGGCCGTGGTCGGGGCGCTCGCCAACCCAGCCGCTGCGGGCCAGACCTATGAGCTGGGTGGCCCGGCGATCCTGACCTTCCGCCAGCTGCTGGAACTGGTGCTGAGCGAAACCCAACGCCGTCGTCTTCTGCTGCCCCTGCCCTTCGGGATCGCCAACCTGATCGGCCATGTGGGCAATCTGGTGGCCCTGACGCCCATCGCCCCGCCGCTGACCACCGATCAGGTGGCGCAGCTGAAGGTCGACAACGTGGCCAATCCAGACCTTCCAGGCCTGGCCGAGCTGGGGGTTGAGGCCACGGCGGTGGAGTCGGTGGTGGGGTCTTACCTCTACCGCTACCGCAAGGGCGGTCAGTTCGCTGAGCCTCCGGAACTCGACGCCGGCGTCACCCCGGCATAGCGGGCCCGCGGCCGGATCAGGCCCCCGGTCTGGACCTGTTCGATGGCATGGGCGATCCAGCCGGCGCAGCGGGCTGTGGCGAACAAGGCGAAGGGCGCATCCCTAGGCAGGTTCAGCGCCTCTGACAGCGCCACCAGGGCGAAATCCACATTGGGCCTCAGGCCCGTGGCGCCGGCCACGGCGTTCCTCAACCCCAGGAGCGCCGCCGGCGGCTCGAACTGCGCCAGCAGGGCCTCGGCGCGGGGGTCCCCCTCAGGATAGAGCGCGTGGCCAAAGCCCGGCAGGCTGCGGTCCTGGGCTAGACGGGCGGCGATGGCCGCCGCCGCGCCCTGTTCTGCGGCCTCCAGGGCCAGGGTGCGCATGGCCTCTCCCGCTCCCCCGTGGCGAGGCCCCGACAGGGCCGCCAGGCCTGCAAGGGCAGCCGCCGACAAGGAGGCGCCCGTAGAGGCCGCCACCCGAGCCGCGAAGGTCGAGGCGTTCAGCTCGTGGTCGGCCAGGAGCACCAGAGCCCGGCGGATCAGGTCGGCGCCTCCGTCGCCTCGGGCGCAGCCCCAGGCCTGGGCCAGCCGCTCATGGATCGCGCCGCTGGCCGGCGCGCCGGCGGCGGCGTCGGCCAGCACGTCCAGCAGGGTGGCGGCCTCCACCGCCAGCGCCAGGGGATGGCGACCGAGCGCCGGAGGATCGAACCCCGCCCGCTGAGCCAGGGCCGTAAAGGCCCGGGCGCGCATGTCGGGCCCTGAAGGGGGCGCCCCGCGGGCGCTGCGCTTCAGGGCGGCGCCGTCGCCCCCGCGGAGCAGCCGGGCCACCGCCTCAAGAGTCTGGCTGTCGGCCAGTTCGGCGGCGTCGCGGCCCCGGTAGTAGAGCCGGCCGCCGACCACGGTGGTGATGGCGGAGTCCAGCACCGGCTCGCCCCAGGCGATGGCGCCGGCGGCCACGGCGGCGGCCTTACGGCCTCGCACCTTGCGCTCCGCCAGGGCCGCCACATCAGCGGCGCGATAGAGGCTGCGGCGGGGGTCGGCCGGATCGGGTCGCGCCGTGAGGCGCCCGCGGCTCGCATAGGCGTAGAGGGTCTGGCTGCGGACGTTCAGCCGGGCGCAGGCCTCCTCAGCGGCGATCCAGTCGGTCATGGCTCATACATTGATTATATTGATCAAGATTGACGATTGAGCTTGGCGGTCGAAATCCTCGCGCGCAAGTCAGAACTGGAGTCTCCCATGACCGCTCCCCACTCGCCGCCCCCCGAAGGCCTGGAAGGCGTCGTCGCCGCCCGCACCGTCCTGTCGGAGGTGGACGGCCAGGCTGGCCGCCTGGTCATCCGCGGCCGCTCCCTGGACGACCTCGCGGGAACCACCCGCTTTGAAGACCTCATCAGCCTGCTGTTCGAAGGCTTCTTCGAGGAGCTGCCGTCCGATCTCACCGCCGCCCTGGGCCAGGCTCGGGCCGAGGTGTTTGCGCAGGTCGCCAGTCTGGACGCCGGGATCGCCGCCCTGGAACCGGTGGAGGCGGTGCGCGCCCTGATGGCCCGGCTCCCCGACGGCGACGACCTGACCACGGCCCTGCGCCTGATCGCCGCGCCGGCGGTGTTCACCCCAGCCGTGGTGCGGGTCCAGGCGGGCGAGACGCCCATCGCCCCAGATCCGTCCCTGCCCCACGCCGCCGACATCCTGCGCATGCTGACGGGGTCGAGACCGACCGCCGCCCAGGTCGCAGGCCTCGACGCCTATCTGGTGACGGTGTCCGATCACGGCCTGAACGCCTCGACCTTCGCCGCCCGGGTGGTGGCCTCGACCCGGGCTGGCCTGACCTCGGCGGTGCTGGCCGGGATCAGCGCCCTGAAGGGACCCCTGCATGGGGGTGCGCCGGGTCCTGTCATCGAGATGCTGGACGGGATCGGCGCGCCAGAGAACGCCCGGGCCTGGATCGAGGCGGCCCTGGCCCGGGGCGAGCGGCTGATGGGCTTTGGCCACAGGATCTACCGGGTCCGCGATCCCCGGGCTGACGCGCTGAAAGGTCCCGTCAGGGCCCTGGCCCAGGACGCCGGCGCCCGCCCCGGCCGCGTGGCGTTTGCGGAAGCCGTGGAGGCCGCGGCCCTGGACATCCTGAAGACCCACAAGCCCGACCGGCCCCTGGACACCAATGTGGAGTTCTATACCGCCCTGCTGCTGGAGGCCCTGGACTTCCCGCCATCGGCCTTCACCTGCGTCTTCGCCATGGGACGGGTGGCCGGCTGGCTGGCCCATGCCCGCGAGCAACTGGCCGGCGGGCGGCTGGTGCGGCCCCAGTCGGTCTATGTGGGTCCGGAGCCGCGGAAGGCGGCCTGAACACCCGGGCGCGCCGCAGAAAATCCCCCTGTGGCGCCGCCCGGCGAAGGTCTAGGGTCAGGGGATCATGACGTCCCTCGACCCGCCCCCCGCCGCCACCCTGACCCCGGCCCAGACCGCCGCCCTGACCCGCAAGATCACCCTGCTGTCGGTGGCCGTGGCCCTGACCCTGGTGGGCCTGAAGACCGCCGCCTGGCTGGCCAGCGGATCAGTGGCGGTCCTGGCCTCCCTGGCCGATTCGGGGCTCGATCTGATCGCCTCGCTGATCACCTTCTTCGCCGTACGCTACGCGGTGGCCCCGCCCGACGCCGAGCACCGGTTCGGCCATGGCAAGGCCGAGGCCTTCGCCAGCCTGATGCAGGCGGGTCTGGTCTTCGCCTCGGCCGCCCTGGTGGGCCGCGAGGCCATCGCCAGCCTGCTCGATCCGCAGCCCATCGCCCACGGGGGGTGGGCCATGGCCGTCATGGCCGCCTCCATTGCGCTGACCGGCCTTTTGGTGACCGCCCAGACGCGGGTGCTGAAGCAGACCCAGTCGGTGGCCGTCTCCGGCGACCGGGCGCACTATTTTTCGGACCTGGCCTCCAACCTCGCCGCCCTGCTGGGGGTGGCCGGGGCCGCGCTCCTGGGCTTCAACAGTCTGGATGGCGTAGCGGGCCTCATCGTCGCGGCTCTTCTGGTCTGGGCCGCCATAGGGGTCTTCCGCGAGGCCGCCCACCAGCTCATGGATCACGAGCTGCCCGAAGAGCAGCGGGCGCTGATCGTCCGGCTGATGACGCAGGACCCGCGTCTGACCGACATCCACCAGCTGCGGACCCGCGCCTCTGGCCCCTATGTGCACATTCAGATGCACGCCGACCTGGACCCGGACCTGACCCTGGACGCCGCCCACCAGGTCATCGTCGAAGCCGAAAACCGGCTCCTGAAGCGCTTTCCGGCCGCAGACATTCTGATCCATGCCGACCCCCGGGGTCGGGCCGAGCCCCATGGGGGCGCCTTCGCCGAGCCGGCTGCGACCTGAAGCCGCGCCGGCGCCCAAATGGGGTAGGACGGGGCCTTCGTAAACGCGGTCTTAAGGCCCCATGAGGCTAATCAATCCCCGATCAATCTGTCCGCAATCGCGGCGAAATGCCGGCATGAGCGTCCAACGCACCCTTTATCACTTCCCGCTCGACCCGGCCTCGCGGCAGGTCCGCCTGGCGCTGGGTGAAAAGCGTCTGGCCTTCGATGACGTGGTCGTCCGCTATTGGGAGCAACCCGACGACCTGTCGGCGCTCAATCCCTCCGGCCTGACGCCGGTGCTGGTGGAGGAGGGACCCGACGGCCGGCTGGTGCTGTGCGAGAGCCGGGCCATCCTCGACTATCTGGAAGAGCGGCACCCCGAACCCGCCCTGTTGGGCCGCGAGACGGTCGATCGGGCCGAGGCCAGGCGGCTGCTGCAATGGTTCGACCGCAAGTTCGACTATGAGGTCGGCTCCTTCCTTCTGCACGAGAAGATGGAGAAGCGTCTCCTGCGCATGGGTGCGCCCGACCTGGCCGCCCTGCGTCGCGGACGCGAGGCCCTGCGCATCCATCTGACCTATCTGGCGAGCCTGCTGGCCGAACGGGACTGGCTGGCCGGGCGGCGCCTTAGCCTGGCCGATTTCGCCGGGGCGGCGCACCTGTCGGTGATCGACTATTTCGGCGACGTGCCCTGGCGCGACTTTCCGGTCGTCAAGACGTGGTACATGACGGTGAAGTCCCGGCCCTGCTTTAGGCCGCTGCTCGCCGATCGCTGGCCGGGGCTCGCGCCCGCGGCCCATTATGACGATCTCGATTTCTGAAACCCCTGAAGACCTAATCCGTCGCCAAGCCCTCGCCCTGGGCTTCGACGACTGCCGCCTGGCCCGGGCCGACCAGCCCTGGATCGCCGGCGCGCGGCTGGCTGAATTCGTCGCCGAGGGCCGCCACGGGGAGATGGCCTGGCTGGAAACCACCCTGGAGCGGCGCTCCCATCCCCAGGCCATGTGGGAGGGCGCACGTTCGGCCGTCATGCTGGGGGTCAATTACGGCCCCGACCACGATCCCCGCGACATCCTGGCCCATCCCGACCGCGGGGCCATATCGGTCTATGCGCAAGGCTCGGACTATCACGACCTGATCAAGAAGCGGCTGAAGCAGCTGGCGAGCTGGATGGCCCAGACCTTCGGCAGTGAAGTGAAGGTCTTCGTCGACACCGCGCCCCTGCTGGAAAAGCCCCTGGCGCAGGCTTCGGGTCTGGGCTGGCAGGGCAAGCACACCAACCTGGTCTCCCGCCAATTCGGCTCCTGGCTATTCATCGGCTCGGTGCTCACCTCGCTGGAGCTTGAGCCCGATCCGCCGGGCGAGGACGCCTGCGGCTCCTGTCGCGCCTGCCAGGACGTCTGTCCGACGGCCGCCTTTCCGGCGCCCTATCAGCTCGATGCGCGGCGCTGCATCTCCTACCTGACCATCGAGCTGTCAGGCCCAATCCCTGCGGAATTTCGCCCGGCGCTGGGCAACCGCATCTATGGTTGCGACGACTGCCTGGCGGTGTGTCCTTGGAACAAGTTCGCGCAAGACGCCCGCGAGCAGCAGCTTCAGGCCCGCGAGGTCCTGAAGGCGCCCCGCCTGGAAGACCTCGCCGCCCTGGACGACGCCGCCTTCCGCGCGCTCTTCACCAAGAGCGCGGTCAAGCGCCTGGGCCGCGACCGCTTCGTGCGCAACGTGCTCTACGCCATCGGCAACAGCGGTGATGCGGGCTCGGTCCACGTGGTGCGTGCGCGGCTGGGCGATGAGGCGCCTGTGGTCCGGGGGGCGGCGGTCTGGGCGCTGTCGCAGCTGGCGGCCCCCGACGTCTTCGCCGCCGAGCGGGCGCTGGCCCTGCCGGCTGAGATGGATGAAGGCGTTGGGGCCGAGTGGGGGCAGACACCCGCGTGACACCTGGGGGTGGCGAGGCCTTACGTCCTTCGAGGCTCGCTTCGCTCGCACCTCAGGATGAGGGGGTGGGTGAGGCATCTGAAGTCCGCCCTCATCCTGAGGCGCCCTGCGCCAGCAGGGCCTCGAAGGACGGGGGCGGTCGCAACGAGCCACCCTCAGTCGGCGTAGACCGCCGCACGCTTCTCCATGTTCGACATCACCGCCTCCTTCTGATTGGGCGTGCCGATCACCGCGCCCTGCTCGGCGCTTTCGGCCAGCAGGATGTCGTGCTGGCTGGCGGGCGTTTCGGAGAGTTCGATCAGCCGCTTGGCGCCGCGGATGGCGGTCGGGCTCTTGCCTGCAATATCGCGCGCCAAGGCCAGGGCCTCGGCGAGGGGATCAGCGCAGACACGGGTGGCGAAGCCCAGGCGCTGGGCCTCCTCGCCGTCGAAGATGCGGCCGGAATAGGTGAGCTCGCGGATCACATCGCCCCGGGCCAGATGGCGCATCAGCACCAAGCCGCCCATGTCGGGCACCAGACCCCACTTGATCTCCATCACCGCCATGCGCGCATCAGGCGTCACGAATCGCATGTCAGGCGCCAGCGCCAACTGAAAGCCGCCGCCGAACGCCACCCCATGGATGGCCGCAATCACCGGAACCGGCTGTTCGCGCCAGACCATGACCGCGTGCTGGGCCCGATTGGAGCCGCCAGGGGTGCGGCTGGGGGTCAGCAGGGTCCCGCCGTCGGCCGCCCCGCGGTTGCGTTCCCCCGAAGCCATGGCGGCGAAGGAGCCCATGTCGAGGCCGGCGCAGAAGGCGCGGCCCTCACCCGACAACACCACGGCGCGGACACCCTTGGTGGTCTTCAACGCCTCGCCGGTCTCGATCAGGGCCGAGAACATCGCGTCGTCCAGGGCGTTCATCTTGTCGGTGCGGACCATGCGCACGTCAGCGACGCCGTCCTTGATCTCCACCTTCACCCGGTCGTTCATGAGCATCCTCCCGCATCTCCCGGCTTCACCGCCGGTGTCGGGGAAAGACTGTCACGGATCAACCGGGCGGGCGATGGCGGATCAGGGCTTCTTGGGTCGCCGAGGCCACCAGACGGCCCTGGCGGTCGTAGATTGAACCCCGGTTGAAGCCCCGTCCGCCTGAGGCCGAGGGGCTGTCCTGGACGTAGAGATGCCAGTCGGAGAAGTCGCTGGCCCGGTGGAACCACAGGGCGTGGTCTAGGCTCGCCACCTGCAGGTGGCCGTGGGGGACCGGGTGTGGCCTAAGGCTCGCATCCAGCAGGCTCATATCCGAGCCGTAGGCCAGGGCGCACTGGTTGACCGCCACATCGGTCCCCACAGATTGGCGGGCCTTGAACCAGACATTGTAGAGCGGGGCCATGGGTTCGGTCTGGTCGCGGCGCTGCGGATCGATGGGGCGCACCTCCACCGGCCATTCCCGGTCCCGGGGCGGAACGCCATCAGCCTCGCGCAGCTGTTCCTCGTTCAGCAGGTCTTCCGGCGCGGGCACGGCTGGGAGCTGATCCTGGTGCTCGAAGCCGTCTTCAGGGACCTGGAAGGAGGCGGCCAGGTTGAAGATCTGCTTGCCGTTCTGGATGGCGGTGACCCGGCGCACGGAGAAGGAGCCGCCGTCACGGGCCCGGTCCACCTGGAACAGGATCGGGATGGACGGATCGCCCGGTCGGATGAAATAGGCGTGCATGGAATGGCACAGCCGGCCTTCGATGGTGCGATAGGCCGCCGTCAGGGCCTGGGCCACCACCTGGCCGCCATAGATGCGCTGGCCTTGGCCAGCCGGCGTCAGGCCGCGGTAGAGATCGAGCTCAATCTGTTCGAGATTGAGGATCTCCAGCAGTTCGTTCTGCGGTTGGCTCATCAGACGCGGGCCTCCGGCATGTCCTTCAGGCGGGGCAGGATCTTGTCCTTGTCCGAGGTGATGGCGTCCTCAGCGCTGACCGGCCAGTCGATGGCCAGGTCCGGGTCGTTCCAGATCACCCCGCCCTCGCAGTCCGGCGCATAGAGGCCGTCCACCTTATAGAACAGCTCACAGTCGTCAGTGAGCGTGCAATAGCCGTGCGCAAAGCCCCGGGGCACCAGCAGCTGCTCGCCGCCCTCGGCGGTCAACTCCGCGCCCACCCACTGGCCGAAGGTCGCCGAGCCAGGCCGCACATCCACGGCCACGTCATAGATAGCTCCGCGGAGCACCCGGACCAGCTTGGCCTGCGGGTGCGGAGCGGTCTGGAAATGCAGGCCGCGAACCGTGCCTTTCTTCGCGTTGAACGCCTGATTGTCCTGCACAAAGTCGCAGGTGATGCCGGCGTCCCCCAGGGTCCTGCGGCTCCAGGTCTCGGCGAACCAGCCCCGCGCATCGCCATGACGCTTGGGCGTGATAAGCAGAACCTCGGGCAGGGCGAGCGGAGTGATGGCGGTCATGGAACTCTACGTTTCGGTTTTGGAGCGCGCCTTCGCATGAACGAGCCTTTCGGCGAAGACAAGGCGCCCCCTGCGCTTAGCGTCGTCATCGTCGCATATAACAGCGGCGCGACCCTGGGGCGCTGCGTGTCGGCCCTGGCCGCTCAGACCTTCGCTGATTTCGAGCTGGTGATCGTTGACAACGCCTCCCCTCAACAGGAGGCCGCGCCGGCGGCCCAGGCCCTATCTGGCGCCCGCGTGATCGAGGCTGGCGACAATCTGGGTTTCGCCGGTGGGGTCAATCTGGGGGCCCGGGAGGCTCAAGGCCGCTGGCTGGTGCTTCTAAATCCCGACGCCTATCCCGATCCCGACTGGCTGGAGCAGCTGGTCGCAGCCAGCCAGCGGTATCCGAAGGTTCGGTCCTTCACTTCACGCCAGGTAATGGCCCAGGACCGCACCGTGCTGGACGGCCTGGGGGATGTGATGTCGGCGCCGGCCATTCCCTATCGCGGCGGCTACCAGACCCTTGATCCCGGCGATACGCCAGAGGGCGAGGTCTTCTCCCCCTGCGGGGCGGCGATGATGGTCGACCGGGAGATGTTCCTCCGCCTCGGCGGCCTGGATGAAGGCTTCTTCTGCTATTGCGAGGATGTGGACTTCGGCTATCGCCTGCAGCTCGCGGACGAGCCCACCGTGCTGGTCCCGGCCGCCGTGATCGCCCATGAGGGCTCAGCCTCGTCGGGGGGCCCGAAATCCGAGTTCGCGGTCTTCCATGGCACGCGCAACCGTTTCTGGGTGCTGGTGAAGAACACGCCCGCCCTGCTGCTGCCGGTGATCCTGCCCCTGCATCTGCTGGCCTTTGCAGTGGTCAGCCTGCGGCCGCAGAACCGTCCCCTGCTGGAGGTGACCTGGAAGGGCTTCAAGGCCGCCCTGGCCGGGCTGGGGCCGGTCTGGGCAAGCCGACGACGGACACAGGCCCAACGCCGGGTCTCAGCGCTTCAGATCGCCCGGACCCTGACCTGGGACCCCAAGGACCTGTCGGGCCGCCGGGCGGTCATTCGCCCGCTGCGGCCCAGTCGACGAGGCGCGCCATGAAGGCCCCGCCCCGCTCCATCTGAGAAACCTCGACGAACTCATCAGGCTGGTGGGCCTGGTCGATGGAGCCCGGGCCGCAGATGACAGTGGAGAAGCCGGCCTCCTGGAACTGGCCGGCCTCGGCGGCGAAGGCCACCACCCTCGCTGGGCCATTGTCGCCCGCCAGCCGGCGGGCGAAGGCCTCGGCCACACCATCGGTCTCCGGCGCGAGCGGCGGGGTGTGCGAGCGCTGAACCACGTCGACGCCGGTGTCGGGGAAGCGGGCCTTGAGCGCGGCGTCGGCGGCCGCACAGGCCTCGAAGAAGGGCGCCAGCACCGCCTGGGGGTCGAGGCCCGGCGGACTGCGCAGATCGAACAGGAAGACGCATTCCCGCGCCAGTATGTTCACCGCGGTGCCGCCGTTCACCTGGCCAACGGTGAGCGTCGCGTGTTTGGGGGAGAAGGGCGAGGCCGGATCAGCGTCACGCTCCAGCTGCTCGGCCAGGTCAGCCAGCATCCCCATCAGGCGGATGGCCACCATATTGGCTGAGGCGCCCAGCTGGGTCTGGCTGGAATGGGCCTCATGGCCGCGGACCGTCACCCGGAAGGTGTTGATCCCCTTATGGCCGCTGACCGCCTCCATGTTGGTGGGCTCGCCGACCACCACCAGGGCCGGCCTAGGCAGCTCGCGGGCGATGATGCGGATCATGTCCGGCGCGCCGATACAGCCCACCTCCTCGTCATAGGAAAAGGCCAGGTGGACCGGCTTCTTCGGCTGGGCGGCGAGGATGTCGGGGATGGCCGCCAGGGAGAGGGCCAGAAAGCCCTTCATGTCGCAGGTCCCGCGGCCATAGAGCCGGCCGTCTCGAGGCGTCACCTGGAAAGGGTCTGAGGTCCAGGGCTGGCCGTCCACCGGCACCACGTCGGTATGGCCAGACAGCACCACCCCGCCGGGAATGTCCGGGCCGATCGTGGCGATCAGGTTGGACTTGGTCCCATCGGCGTTGGGAACCCGGCGATGCCCGACGCCTTGGCCGTCGAGATAGGCCTCCACCCATTCGATCAAGGCCAGGTTGGACAGTCGCGATGTGGTGTCGAAGGCCACCAGGCGCTCAAGGATCTCGAGCGCGCGGGGCGTCAGGGTCTGGGACGATGCCATGGGTTGAGCCTAGACCGCCCCAGGCTGCGGCTCCAGACGTCATGTGCCGGGATCAAATAACTCATTCTGGGGAAATGCGTCGCGATCGCGGGCTGATCTGGCCCCTCCCTGGCCGCGCCTTTCATTCAGCGTTAAGAGCCGCTCACCATGATCACTAGCGTCCTGAGGGCGTCTAGCCGGGGCGCTATCCAAGGCTTCAGTCATGAGCTTACAGCCCGTCCCCGCGCCCCGGTGGGTCGATGTGGCGAAGTTCCGCCGGCGCGACATTCAGGTGATCGTGCCTCTGACCCTGCTGGCGGCCGTTGGCAGCCTGTTGTGGTTGCCGATCCCCCTCGCGGCGGCCTGGCTGGCGGTCAATCTCACAATGCAGCTGATCAATCAGGTCCTCTGCCGTCGCATTCTGGCTGACCCCGCCCCGGGGCCCGGGGCGGAGCGGGCCCTGGCGGCCTTCACCGTGGTGGAAACCTTAAGTTACGGGGCCATGCCGCTAGCCCTGCTGACCACCGGCGACAACACCGCCGCCGTGGCCGCCATGGCCATGATCGGCGCCGTCGCCCTCAGCGGCGCCGCGGAGTTACCGGCCTCGCGGCTGATCAGCAGCGGCGCCCTGACCGCCATTGGGGTGATGGCGCTGGCGGGTCTGATCTTCAGCCCCCATGGGGGAACGTGGCCCCCGACCGTGGTCGCCGCCGTCGCCCTCGGCGCCATGTTCGCCTATGTGCTGGAGGCGGCCTTCCACCGCGAGAGCATCGAAGGCGCGCTCGCCGAGGCGCTGGATCGCGCCAGGGCCGGAGAGCGGGCGGCTGAGGCCGCCAACGCCGCCAAGAGCGCCTTTCTGGCCACCATCAGCCACGAAATCCGCACGCCGCTGAACGGCGTCCTGGGGATGAGCCAAGTCATGGGCCGCGATGAGTTGAGCGCGCCGCAGCGCGAACGCCTTGAGGTCATCCGTCAGTCAGGGGAGGCCTTGACCGCCCTGCTGAACAACGTGCTCGACCTGTCCAAGATCGAGGCCGGCCAGATGGAGGTGGAAGCCATCCCCTTCAACCTAGCCGAGGTGATCGATCCCGCGCAGGCCACCTTTTCAGCCCTGGCCGCCGACAAGGGGCTGCGCCTGGAGCTGGCCTTGGCGGATGACGCCATGGCCGCCTATCAGGGGGATCCGACCCGCCTGCGGCAGGTGGTCTACAATCTGTTGTCCAATGCGGTGAAGTTCACTGACGCCGGCGTGATCACCCTGGGCGCGGAGGTTGACGAGACGGGTCTTCGCCTTTGGGTCGCCGACACGGGTCCCGGCATGACGGAGGCGGAGCTTGGCCGCCTGTTCGTCCGCTATGGTCAGCTCGACGCCTCCACCACCCGGCGCCATGGGGGAACAGGCCTCGGCCTCGCCATTTCGCAGGAGCTGTGTGGGCTGATGGGCGGCGTGCTGCAGGCCGCCAGCGTCCCGGGACAGGGCTCAACCTTCACCGTCACCCTGCCCCTGCCCAGGCTTGCTCCGCCAAATGGAGCCCAAACCCAGGCGGTCCCGCGCGCCGACGGCGACCTGTCCCATCTGCGGGTGCTGGCTGCGGAGGACAACAGGGTCAATCAAGTTGTCCTGCGCGCGCTTCTCGCGCCCATCGGGGTGGAGCCGGTGATCGTTGAGGACGGCGCCCAGGCGCTCGCCGCCTGGGAGGGCGGGGAATGGGACCTGGTGCTGATGGACGCGCGAATGCCGGTCATGGACGGCCTGACCGCCACCGCGGAGATCCGCGCCCGCGAACAAAGCCTGGGCCGTCGGCGGACCCCGATCATCGGCCTCTCAGCCGACGCCATGGATCATCAGGTGCGCGAGCTGCTGGCCAGCGGCATGGACCACCATGTGAGCAAGCCCATCGACGTCGCCCGGCTCTATGGCGCCCTTGAGACCGCCCTCCAAGCTTGGCCCTTGGCCTCTAGCCCCGCTGAATCCGACCGGGGCCGGGCAGCACGTCGATCAGCTCAATCTTGAAGATCAGCACGCTGTTGGGCGGGATCGGCCCTTGGCCAGATTCGCCATAGCCCATCTCCGGCGGCACGGTGATGATCCACTCGTCGCCCGGCCGCATCATGGGCAGAACCTCCAGCCAGGCAGGGATCAGGCCTGCCAGCGGCATGGCCGCGGGCACCCCGCGCTCATAGGAGGAGTCAAACACCTCCCCGTCGGCCAGCTTGCCCTCATAGTGGACCTTGACCTCATCGGCCGAGGTCGGCTTGAGGCCATCGGCGGGGCCTGAGCGCACCACCTCGTACTGGACGCCTGACGGCAGGGTCTCGACCCCCTCCCGTTCGGCGTTCTGCGCCATATAGATCTTGGCCTCCGAGGCCGCCTCGTCCCCCTGGGGGGAACAGGCGACCAGGGCGAGGGCCGCGGCCAGGGCGAGCAGGGGGGCGAGCATCACGGGCGTCCTTGGGATGATGGAGTCTGGCTTGATATGGGTCAGACGGCGCGGGGCGGATAGCCCCGCTCGCGCAGGGCGTCCATGATTTCCTGGGTGTGGTTGGCGTCGCGGGTCTCGATCATGATGTCGAACTCCGCCCCCTTGGCCGGCACATCGAGGGCCAGGCGGTTATGGGCCACCTCGACGATGTTGGCGCCCATCTGGCCGATGATGGCCGAGACGTTGGCGAGCAGGCCCGGCCGGTCATCGCCGATGATCCGCAGGGACACCAGCCGCTGCTCGCGCACAAGCTCCCGGGTCAGGACCGAGGCCAGGAGCCGGGTGTCGATATTGCCGCCGGTGATGATCAGGCCGGCCTTCTTGCCGCGGAACCGCTCGGGATAGGCCAGGAGGCCCGCGAGGGCGGCAGCGCCGGCGCCCTCGGCGACGGTCTTCTCCACATTGCAGTAGAGGGCCACGGCCCGCTCAAAGAAGGGCTCCTCCACCAGCAGCACCTCGTCGATCAGCGGCCGGGCGACGCCGTAGCTGACGTCGCCCACCTGCTTGACGGCGATGCCCTCAGCGATGGTCGCCCCGCCCGTGCCGCTGGCCCCGTTCACGCCGCGCATGCGGGCGGTGAAGGACGGGTACATGGCCGGCTCCAGGCCGACCACCTGAATGCCTGGCGCCAGATGCTTGGCGGCTGTGGCGCAGCCGGCGATCAGGCCGCCGCCGCCGATGGGGATGGGCAGGACGTCCAGATCGGGGACGTCCTCCAGCATTTCCAGGGCGACGGTGCCCTGGCCGGCCATGACGTCCAGGTCGTTGAACGGATGGACGAACACCAGGTCCCGCTCTTCGCAGATCTGTTTGGCCTTGCCCGAAGCCTCGTCATAGCCGTCGCCCTCCAGCACCACCTCGGCCCCAAAGGCGCGGGTCTGCTGCACCTTCACAAAGGGGGTGGATCTCGGCATGACGATGGTCACGGGAATACCCAGGCGCGCGGCGTGATAGGCCAGGCCCTGGCTGTGATTGCCAGCTGAAGCGGCGATGACGCCGCGCTTCTTCTCGGCCTCGGTCAGTTGCAACAGCTTGTTGAGGGCCCCGCGCTCCTTGTAGGCGGCGGTGAATTGCAGGTTCTCGAACTTCACCCACACCTCGGCCCCGGTAATCTCCGACAGCGTCTTCGACAGGCGGCACGGGGTGCGCTCGATATGGCCGTTCAGCCGGTCGGCTGCGGCGCGTATGTCGTCGATGGAAAGCGTCATAGGGATCGGAGGTCCGGGGAGGCCGCCCGAGACAGGGGCGGAAAGGCCGGCAACCTATCGGGCCAGGGCGCCCTTCGCAATGTCAGGCCGAGCGCAGGCCTCGCAGGCGGTCGACCCGGCGCATGGCCTTGCCCGGCAGTTCCGACATTCCGCCGAGGGGGAGAGATTCGGCCGCCCGCCGCAGGCTGTAGGCCGCCTGTCGCAACAGGGTGGCCGGGGACAGCACGCCGACAAAGCCATGGCCGACGCTGATCTGGGTGTTGGCCAGTTCGCGTTTGAACCGGTAGTCGCCGGCCCCCAGGTCCAGGCGGTGATAGGGGGTGGTCTCCATCCAGCGCAGGATGTCCTGGAACAACAGCAGGCCCGGCGAATAGCGGTCAAAGGCCGGGTCGTGGGCGATCAGCCAGCCATGCAGGGTGCGCGCCCCGCGCAGATGCAGGTGAACCGCCGCCAGCTTGCCGCCGATGTGCAGGGAAAACAGCGCGCCGCCGAAGGCCGGATCGCGGCTTTCGAACAGGTCGGCGATCAGCCGCCGGGTCCAGCCGGGCTGGAAGATGTCGAACTGGCCCGTGGCCTTCAGCTGGGCCCGCTTCCAGGCGATCAGCTGGTCAAAGTCGCTGGAGGCCCGGCTGAAGGGGGTGAAGACCACCTCGCCCAATTCCCGCTCGGCCTTACGGCGCTTCTTGTCACAGTCCTTGAGCAGGCCGACGCCGGCGGCGCGGCGTTCAGCGGCATAGGCCTCGTAGTTGGCGCCGATATCAGCCACCTGGGACAGGGACTCTCCGTGCGAAAACCCCTGAAATGGTCCGGTTGCGTCCAGCATGTGGCAGAAGTCGAGGCGTTGAACGCCCAGGGCGGCGACAATCTCCCGGGCGCTCACCTCCAGGTCCGGCGCGGCCACCAGACCCTGATAGTCACTCAAGGGCGCCCCCACAGGCAGGGCCGTGGCGCCCCCCACATGCACGGCCATGAAGCCCAGATCCTGCGTCCCGTCGCCCACCACGGCCACCCGCACGCCGCGGGTGGCGCTGGCCCCGCGGGCCTGGGCCCGTTCCACCGCCCGCGCCCAGTGGGGGGACAGGAAGGGGCTGTCATAGGTGATGTCCTGCTGGCCCTGGAGCTCGCTCCACCGCTCCAGCCGCGACGGCGTCAGGTCCTGGGGACGGACGACCTCGATCTGCAGGGCGGACATGGACGGCGATACTCGACAGGGTTGCAGTCAAGCCACCCTACGCCGCCAAGGGTTTCCGACGGGTTGCCGAAAACCCCCGTTCAGGCTGCGCCGCGGTTTTCCCAGTCGACGTCGAATTCCGACACCAGATGCCCAGGCGCCACCTCGGTCAGGCGCGGCACATAGATCGGCGCCAGGGGGTCAACACTGACCCGCGAGGGCAGGAAGCGCAGGGCCGCGGCCGGGTCCATGGGGCTGGGGGGCTCGCCGGTGAGCTTCAGACGCTGGCGATTGCGCTCCCGCTCCGGATCGGGGATCGGGGCGGCCGACAGCAGGGCGCGGGTATAGGGATGCTGCGGCTCAGCATACAGCCTGTCGCGATCGGCCATTTCCATCACCCGGCCCAGGAACAGCACCATCACCCGGTGGCTGATCTCGCGGACCACCGCCAGGTCGTGGCTGATGAAGATCATCGCCAGGCCCATCTCCTTCTGCAGGTCGATGAGCAGGTCGATGATCTGGGCGCGGATTGAGACGTCCAGGGCCGAAACCGCCTCGTCGCAGATCACCAGCTTAGGCTTCAGAATCATGGCTCGGGCGATGCCCACCCGCTGGTTCTGGCCGCCGGACAGTTCGTGCGGATAGCGGTTGATGAGATCCGGCGACAGGCCCGCCCGGGCCATCATCCCAGCCACCTCGGCGTCCCGGGCGTCGCGGTTCATCTGGGGCGCAAAGACCTTCAGGGGCTCGGCGATGGAATCGCCGACGGTCATGCGCGGATCGAGGCTGGCCAAGGGGTCCTGGAAGACGATCTGCAGGTCCCGGCGGGCCGCCCGCATCTCAGCCTTCTGGGCGTGGGTGATGTCGCGGCCCATCAGGGTGACGACACCATCGGTGGGCTTGATCAGGTTCAGCACAGCCCGCGACAGAGTGGACTTGCCGCAGCCGCTCTCGCCGACCACGCCCAGAGTCTCGCCCTGACGCACATCGAAGGAGACGCCATCGACGGCCCGCAGCTGGCGGGTCGCGCCCATCAGGCCCTGTTGAATGGGGAACCAGACCTTGACGTCCTTGGCCTCGACGATCACCGGCGCGTCGGCGGCCACGGGGGCGACGGTGGGCCGGCCGCCGCGGTCGGCCCGGTCCAGGCGCGGAATCGCGTCGAGCAGGTCGCGGGTGTACTGGACCTTGGGGGCGGCGAAGAGCTCGCGCACCGGCCCCTCCTCCACATACTGGCCATCCTTCATCACGCAGACCCGGTCGGCCAGGCGGGCGATGACCCCCATGTCGTGGGTGATCAGCACCATGGCCGTGCCGGTCTCGCGGCCAAGCTCGGCCATCAGGTCGAGAATCTCGGCCTGGACGGTGACGTCCAGCGCCGTGGTCGGCTCGTCGGCGATCAGCAGCTCAGGCCCGCCGGCCATGGCCGCGGCCACCATCACCCGCTGGCGCATGCCGCCGGATAGTTCATGCGGATACTGACGCAGCCGCCGGGCGGCGTCGGGAATGCGCACATGGTCCAGCCACTGACGTGCGCGGGCCATGGCGTCGTTGGCCGACAGGCCCAGGTGCAGACGCAGGGGCTCGGCGATCTGTTCGCCGATCCGCACATGGGGCGTGAGCGCCGTCAGCGGGTCCTGGAAGATCATGGTCATCTTGGAACCGCGCAGGCGGTTCAGCGCCCGGGGCTTCATCCCCAGGATCTCCTGGCCCTGGAAGCGCACAGAGCCGGTGGCGCGGCCGTTCTGGGCCAGGAGGCCCATGACCGTCATGAAGGTCTGGCTCTTGCCCGAGCCGCTTTCGCCGACCACGCCAAGGGTCTCGCCGCGGGCGACCTGAAGGCTGATCCCGCGCACCGCCTGGACGGCGCCGTCGTGGGTGTCGAAGGTGACCTTCAGATCATCGATCGCCAGGACAGGCGCGGCGGTCGCCGACACGGACGGGGACTTGGGCTCGGACAAGGGGACGGACTCCAGATCGTTTCGCCTGTGACCATAGACCGCCGCCGCCCGCTTGTGAAACAACCGCCGCAGGGGTCCCGCCGCCCCACGAGCCCTCAGAGGAGCCCATGGCCGCCGACGCCGAAAATCTCGCCAGACCCGCCCTTTTTCTGGACCGGGACGGGGTCCTGAACGTCGATCATGGCTATGTCTCCCGCTGGGAAGACTTCACCTGGATCCCTGGCGCGCGCGCGGTGATCGGCGCCTTCAACAGGGCAGGCTGGTGGGTCTTTGTGGTCACCAACCAGTCGGGCGTCGGCCGGGGCTACTATACGGAGGCCGATATGCACGCCCTGCACGGGGCCATGGCCGAGGACCTGGCCGCCGACGGCCTGCGCATCGACGCCTTCTATCACTGCCCAGATCATCCCGAGGCGGTGGTGGAGGCCTATCGTCACCCCGATCCGCCAGATCGCAAGCCCAACCCCGGCATGCTGCTGCGGGCCATGGCCGACTGGCCCGTAGATCGGGAGGCCTCGTTCATGATCGGCGACAAGCCCGGCGACATGGAAGCCGCCGCCCGGGCCGGGGTGGAGGGCCTGCTGTTTGAGGGCGGCGATCTGCGCGCCTTTCTCAAGGCCCTGGGCCGCCTGCCCTGATCAGGCTTGGCCGAACGAATCGCCGACCAAGGCGTTGAGGAGACTCAGGAAAAAACGCCGGAGAACGACCCCATGGCCGCCCGTCCCTCATGGCAGGGCCATCTGCGCCTGTCCCTCGTCAGCTGTCCCGTGGCCCTCTACACCGCCACCAGCCGGGCCGGCGATGTCAGCTTCAACATGCTGCACAAGGACACCCACAACCGGATCCGCATGATCCCCACCGACCCTGACAGCGGGCCGGTGGACAGGGCCGATATCGTCAAGGGCTATGAGATCGAGAAGGGCCGCTATGTCGTCCTGACCCAGGACGAGATCAACAACGTCAAGCTGGAGACCACCCGCAGCCTCGACATCGAGCGGTTCGTCGACGCCGCCGACATTGACCGGCTCTACTGGAACGACCCCTATTTCCTGGTTCCGGACGGGGACATGGCGGTGGAGGCCTATACGGTGATCCGCCAAGCCATGGCGGCCTCGGGCAAGATCGCGCTCGGCCGGCTGGCCATGCACCAGCGCGAGCGGGTCATGGCGCTCGAGCCCCGGGACCTGGGTATTCTGGCCTACACCCTGCGCTCGGCCGATGAGGTGCGTAGCGCCGAGGACGCCTTCGAGGACATCCCCGACCTCAAGCCCGACAAGAAGATGGTCGAGATCGCCACCAAGATCATTGAGCAGCAGGAGGGCGACTTCGAGCCGGCCATGTTCGCCGATCGCTATGAAGAGGCTCTGAAGGCCCTGATCGCCGAAAAGGAAGAGGGCCACACCATCGAGGCCCCCGAAGCGCCCAAGGACCTGGAGGTCAGCGACCTGATGGAGCAGCTCAAGCGCAGCCTGGGCGACACCGGCGGGTCCCGACGCAAGCCGGCCACCCGCGCCGGCGGCAAGGCCAGGCGCGGGGCGGCGAGCTCAAAGCGGAAGAAGAGCGCCTAGTCCTTGGCGCGTTCCACATAGGTGCCGTCCTCGGTGAGGACGACGATGCGGGTGCCCACGGTGATGTAGGGCGGGATCATGACCCGCAGGCCGGCGTCGGTCATGGCCGGCTTGTAGGAGGACGAGGCCGTCTGGCCCTTCATGGCCGGCTCGGTCTCGGTGATCTCGACGGTCACCCTTGATGGCAGGGAGATGGCGATGGGCACGCCCTCATGGGTCGAGAGCTGCACGGCCATGCCGTCCTGAAGATAGACCTTGGCGTCGCCGATCACGTCTTCCGGGGCCACGAGCTGGTCGTAGTTTTCCGGGTTCATGAAGTGATAGCCCTCACCATCCTGGTACAGGAAGGTGTGCTCCCGCTCCTCGACAAAGGCCCGCTCCACCTGCTCGGTGGTGCGATAGCGTTCGGACACCTTCACCCCGTCGGCGATGCGGCGCATGTTCAGCTGGGTCACGGGCGTGCCCTTGCCGGGGTGGATGTTCTCGACGGTCAGGACCACGTAGAGCTTGCCGTCCACATCGACGACATTACCCTTGCGGAGCGAGCTGGCGGCGACCTTCACGTGATGTCTTCCTCGAACCTGTCGGGCCGACGCGGGCCCGTTTGATCTCAAAACCTCTAGGGGTTCACGCGCACCTATAGGATCGCAGGCGTTTTCGCCAGCTTTGGCGCGGATTTTCCATTCCTGGCCGGACAGCTTTATGCCGCAAACGACTCCCTGGTGGGACAAGGACGCCCACCGTGACCGCCGTCCCTTCCTGACCGCCCGAGGGCAGGTCACCCGGGCTGTGCGCCGCTGGTTCGAGGATGAGGGCTTCACCGAGGTGGAGGCTGCGGCCCTGCAGGTCTCGCCGGGCAATGAGGCCCATCTGCACGCCTTTTCGACAGAAGCCATCGGGCCAGACGGGAGGCGCGCGGAAATGCACCTGCACACCTCGCCGGAGTTTGCGGCCAAGAAGCTGCTGGCGGCCGGGGAGACTAAGATTTTCGATCTGGCCCGGGTGTGGCGCAACCGCGAGCGGGGGCCTTTGCACCATCCGGAATTCACCCTGCTGGAATGGTACCGGACGGACGAGCCTTACGAGACCTTGATGGAGGACTGCGCCCGCCTTCTGGCGCTCGCGGCCCAGACCCTGGACGCCAAGATGCTCACCTGGCGCGGCGCGCAGGCCGATCCCTTCGCCGAGCCGGAGAAGGTGAGCGTGGCGCAGGCCTATGAGCGGTTCGCGCGGATAGACCTACTGGCCACGGTCGCCGACGACGGAACCACCGACCGAGCGGCCCTGGCGACCGCGGCGCATGCGGCCGGCGTCCGGGTGGCGGCCGACGACACCTGGGCCGACATCTTCAGCCGCATCATGGTCGAGAAGGTGGAGCCGAACCTGGGCTTCGGCCGGCCGACGATCCTGTGTGAATACCCCACCGCCGAGGCGGCGCTTGCCCGGCCGAAGGCCGCAGATCCGCGGGTGGCCGAGCGGTTCGAGCTCTATGCCTGCGGGGTGGAGCTGGCCAACGCCTTTGGCGAGCTCAATGATCCTGTGGAACAGCGCCGCCGCTTCGAAGCCGAGATGGATGAGAAGGCGAGGGTCTATGGGGAGCGCTATCCCATCGACGAGGATTTCCTGGCCGCGCTCGCCCACATGCCGGCCGCGAGTGGGGCGGCGCTGGGCTTTGACCGCCTGGTCATGCTGGCGTCTGGCGCCCAGCGGATCGAACAGGTGATCTGGACCCCGGTGGCGGAGGTCTGACAGGCCGCCGCATTGCAGGGACGCTGCATGTCGGCCATATGCCGCCGATGACGAGCCCGGCGCCCAAGACCCTGCGCACACCATCGGCCCTGGCCGGGGCAGGCCTGATCGCGGCCGACGAGATCGCGCCGCTGGAGGCTGTGGCCGCCCGCTACGCCGTGGCCATCACGCCCTATCTCGCCCAGCAGATCGCCGAGGGCGGGCCGGGGCTGGCCCGCCAATACCTGCCTGATCCCGCCGAACTGGACGCCACGCCCGAAGAGCGCGCCGACCCGATCGGCGATCACGCCCACATGCCGGTCAAGGGGATCGTCCACCGCTATGGCGACCGGGCGCTGTTGAAGATCACCCATGTCTGCGCGGTCTATTGCCGGTTCTGCTTCCGCCGCGAAATGGTGGGGCCAGGCGGGGAGGGGGCGTTGAACCCCGCCGAACTGGCCGCGGCCCTGGCCTACGTGGCCGAGCATGACGAGATCTGGGAGGTCATTGTCACCGGCGGCGATCCCCTGGTGCTCTCGCCCCGCAGGCTTTCCGAGCTGATGGCGGGGCTCGCCTCCATCGACCATGTGAAGGTGGTCCGGTTCCACACTCGGCTGCCGGTGGTTGATCCGGCTGCGGTGACCGACGAGTTGGTCGCGGCCTTAAGGGCTCCCGGCAAGGCGGTCTATGTGGCCCTGCACGCCAACCATCCGGACGAACTGACGCCGGAGGCGCGGGCGGCGTGTGCGAAGATGATCGACGCCGGCATCGCCATGGTCAGCCAGAGCGTGCTGCTGCGCGGGATCAATGACGACGTCGCCGTCCTGGGCGCCCTGATGCGCGCCTTCGTCGAGACCCGCATCAAGCCCTACTACCTGCACCAGGGGGACCTGGCGCCGGGCACCAGCCATCTGCGCGTGCCGATAGCTGAAGGCCAGGCCCTGATGCGCGCCCTTCGCGGCGACTATTCCGGCCTCTGCCAGCCGACCTATGTGCTGGACATCCCCGGCGGCCATGGCAAGTCGCCCATCGGCCCGGCCTATGTGAAAGGCTGCGACGGCGCCTACGAGGTGGAGGACCCGCAAGGAGTCCGCCACGCCTATCCGCCTAAAGCCTAGAGAATGTAGCGGGACAGGTCGGTGTCGCCGGTCAGCTCGCCCAGGCGCTCGCGGACATAGTCGGCGTCCACGGTCAGGGTCTCGCCGTCCTTGTCGGCGGCGGTGAAGCTGATCTCCTCCAGCACCTTTTCCATCACCGTCTGCAGCCGCCGGGCGCCGATGTTTTCCAGCGAGCCGTTCACCGCCACGGCGGAATCGGCGAGCGCATCGATAGCCTCCTCGGTGAAGACCAGCGTCACGCCCTCGGTGGCCAGCAGCGCCTGGTTCTGGCGGATCAGATTGGCCTCGGGCTCGGTGAGGATGCGGCGCATGTCGTCCCGCGTCAGCGCCTTCAGCTCCACCCGGATGGGCAGGCGGCCCTGCAGCTCGGGCAGCAGGTCGGACGGCTTGGCCACATGGAAGGCGCCCGAGGCGATGAACAGGATGTGGTCGGTCTTCACCGGCCCGTACTTGGTGGCGACCGTGGTCCCCTCGATCAGCGGCAGCAGGTCTCGCTGCACCCCTTCGCGGCTCACATCGGCGCCGGCCCGGTCCGAGCGGCTGGCAACCTTGTCGATCTCATCCAGAAAGACGATACCCTCGTTCTCGGCCAGCTCCAGGGCCTCCTGGGTCAGGGCCTCCTGGTCCAGCAGCTTGTCGCTCTCCTCGGCGATCAGCGGCGCCCAGGCGCCGATCACGGTGGTCTTGTGGGTCTTGGTGCGGCCCTGGCCGAAGGCCTTGCCCATGATGTCGGAGATGTTCATCACCCCCATCGACGCGCCCGGCTGGCCCGGCACGTCGAACAGGGGCATGCTGCCGGAATCGGCCAGGGTCAGCTCGACCTCCTTGTCGTCCAGCTCGCCGGCCCGCAGCTTCTTGCGGAAGCTGTCTCGCGCGGCGGTGGAGCCCGGGCCGGTCAGCGCGTCCAGCAGCCGCTCCTCGGCGGCGGCCTCGGCCCGGGCGCGCACGGCGCCGCGGCGCTTGTCGCGGACCATGGCGATGGCGCTCTCCACCAGATCGCGCACGATCTGGTCCACGTCGCGGCCGACGTAGCCAACTTCCGTGAACTTGGTGGCCTCGACCTTGAGGAAGGGGGCGTTGGCCAGGCGGGCGAGCCGCCGGGCGATCTCGGTCTTGCCGACGCCGGTGGGGCCGATCATCAGGATGTTCTTGGGCGTCACCTCGTCGCGCAGGGCGTCGGGCACACGCCGCCGGCGCCAGCGGTTACGCAGGGCGACGGCGACGGCCTTCTTGGCGTCCTTCTGGCCGACGATGAAGCGGTCGAGTTCGGAAACGATCTCGCGGGGGGAGAAGTCTGTCATGGGTTCACTAGGTTTGAGCAGGGTCAGCGCCCTACAGGCGCTCCACCGTCAGCTCGCCATTGGTGTAGACGCAGATGCGCGCGGCGATGCCCATGGCCTTGCGGGCCACCTCTTCGGCGGTCAGGCCTGAGTCCATCAGGGCCATGCCGGCGGCCAGGGCATAGTTGCCGCCAGAGCCGATGGCCGCCACGCCGCTTTCCGGCTCCAGCACGTCGCCGACCCCGGTGACCGTGTAGATGGCGGACCTGTCGGCCACCAGCAGCATGGCCTCCAGTTTGCGCAGGTAGCGGTCGGTGCGCCAGTCCTTGGCCAGGTCCACGCAGGCCCGGGCCAGGTGCTCGGGATACTGTTCGAGCTTGGTCTCGAGCCGCTCGATCAGGGTGAAGGCGTCGGCCGTGGCGCCGGCGAACCCGGCCAGGACTCGGCCGCCGGCGAGCGTCCGGACCTTGCGGGCGTTGCCCTTGACCACGGTCTGGCCCATGGACACCTGACCATCGCCGGCGATCACCGTCTGGCCGTCCTTGCGAACCGCCAGGATGGTCGTGCCGTGCCAGTCGGGGAAGTTGGAAGAAGTCTGCGACATCCGCCGGGATGTGGCGACCAGGGCAGAAGAGGTCAAGCGCCATGGAATTTTCCGACGCCGAGGTCGAACGCTACGCCCGCCATCTGGTGCTGCGGGAAGTCGGCGGGCCGGGCCAGCAGAGGCTGAAGGCCGCCCATGTGCTGATCGTGGGCGCCGGCGGCCTGGGGGCGCCGGCCAGCCTCTATCTGGCCGCCGCCGGCGTCGGCCAGATCACGCTGGTCGATCCCGACGCGGCCGACCTCTCCAACCTGCAGCGCCAGGTGATCTACCGCCCCTCAGACCTAGGCGCGCCCAAGGTCGAGGCCGCCGCAGCCCAGCTTTCCGCCCTGAACCCCCACGTGCAGATCAACCCGGTGCGCCTGGCGCTGGACAGCGCCAACGCCGGCGACCTGGTGGCCAGCGCCGACCTGGTGCTGGACGGCACCGACGACTTCGCCACCCGCTTTGCGGTCAACGCGGCTTGTGTGGCGCACGGCAAGCCCCTGGTCTCCGGCGCCATCGGCCGCTGGACCGGCCAGGTCGGCGTGTTCAAAGGCCAGCCCTGCTACCGCTGCCTCGTGCCCGACATCCCGCCGGACGCCGAGACCTGTTCCGCCGTCGGCGTCATCGGCGCCCTGGCCGGCGTCATCGGCTCCATGATGGCGCTCGAGGCGATCAAGGTGATCACCGGGGCCGGCGAGCCGCTGGAGGGGCGGCTGCTGATCTACGACGGCCTGGCGGCAGAGACGCGGACGGTGCGGATTGGCGCTGATCCGGGGTGTGCGGTGTGTGGTGAGGGGCATTCCTGAGACTGCTCGGCATGTCCTGATAGCTCAGATGGTAGATGGCTGAGGAGGCTCCCAGGCGACTCTCGCAAGGTCTGTTCTACGCAGCCCGCCACCTGGGATAGATTGCCGCTTTTGTATTGACAATGTGGATACGCGGGGGCATGCTAAGAAATGGTCAAGGCCCAAGACATTTCCCGATCGCCCAGTCAGCAGACGGCGGTGGTTGAAAGTAGGGGCGCTATAAATCTGCGCATCGACGCGCAGACCCGCCAGATCATCGATGAGGCTGCCTCGCTGCTAGGCAAAACCCGCACCGAGTTCATGGTCGATAGCGCCCGCGCTCTGGCCATCGACACCTTGCTCGACCAGCGCCTGTTCGTGCTAGAGCCGGCGAGGTACGACGCCTTTGTCCAAGCCCTGGATAACCCGCCTGCGCCTGGTCCGAAGTTGCGGGCGCTGCTGCGGCGAACTCCGTCATGGGCAAGGTAGGTGAGGACGCCGCCAGGGTTCCTGCCAAGCTTTCGGCCCCCGCCCCACTCTCGGCAGATCACGACCTTTCGGCGTTCGACTGTGGCGTACCGGTCCTGAATGACTGGCTGAAACACCGGGCTTTGAAGAATGAGAGCCGCTTCTCGCGAACCTATGTCGTCTGCGACGGGAATGGCGTGGCGGCCTACTACTGCATTTCCGCAGGCGCTGTGGAACGCGCGGCCGCACCGGGCAAGTTGCGCCGCAACGCCCCGGACTCGATCCCGATCTCGATCATCGGCCGACTGGCTGTCAGCCAGGAGTATGCCGGCAAGGGCCTGGGCAGCGACCTCCTGGGCGACGCTCTTCGCCGTATTGCCTTGGCGTCCCAGACTATCGGCATAGGCGCGGTCCTGGTCCAGGCCAAGGACGACGACGCGAAGCGGTTCTATCTCTCCCGTGCGGAGTTCGAAGCCTATCCGGCGGACAGCCGAACCCTGTTCCTGCCGATCGAAACCATCGTCGCTTCTTTCAGCTGACAGGGGCAGGCTCATGGGTGAAGCGAAGCGTAGGGGGGCGCGTCGACCCCGAAACCCCTCGACCTGACGCGCCAGGGCTAATCCCCTATATGCTGTACTCAGCGCCCACAGCCCCCAGAGCCCATGCCCCCTCGTCTGAAGCCGACCCGCCTGGAATATGTCGTCGATGGGGTGCGGCTGCGGGCTCAGTTGTCGGCGGCGGCGTTGGATGCGGCCGGCGATGAGGCCGAGCAGCGCAGGCGGGCGCTGGAGATCCTCAAGCAGGCCCTGTTCCGCGGCCGGATGATCGCCAAGGAGCGGCTGGAGAACGGGGCCGGCGGCATCGAGACCGCGCGGCTGTTGTCCGGGGTCACCGACGAGGTGGTCACGGCGCTCTACGACTTCACCACCGTCCACATGATCCGGGCGCGTAATCCCACCGAGGGCGAGCGCCTGTGCGTGATGGCGGTGGGGGGCTATGGGCGCGGCACGCTCGCGCCCTTCTCCGACCTCGATCTGCTGTTCCTGCGCCCCTACAAGCAGACCGCCCATGTGGAGAGCGTGATCGAGTTCATGCTCTATGCCCTGTGGGATCTGGGCTTCAAGGTGGGGCACGCCTCGCGCACCGTGGATGAGTGCGTCAAGCTCGCCCGGGAAGACTTCACCATCCGCACCTCGATCCTGGAGTCCCGGCGCCTGACCGGCGACGAGGCCCTGGCCCAGGAGCTGAAGACGAGGTTCCGCAACGAAGTGGTCAAGGGCACCGGGGCGGAGTTCGTCGCCGCCAAGCTCAAGGAGCGCGATGAGCGCCAGGCTCGCGCCGGCGCCAGCCGCTACATGGTCGAGCCCAATGTGAAGGAGGGCAAGGGGGGCCTGCGCGACCTCAACACGCTCTTCTGGATCGCCGAATATCTGAACCCGTCCCAGCCGGTGGACGGAGTGCCGCAGCTGGAGATGTTCGAGGGCCGGGAGGTCCGGGCCTTCATCCGGGCCTTTGATTTCCTGTGGGCCGTGCGGGCCCACCTGCATTTCGCCACCGGCCGCCCCGAAGAGCGCCTGACCTTCGACCTGCAGCCGGAGATCGCCCAGCGCATGGGCTATGGCGACCGGGCCGACAATCCGGCCGTCGAGCGCTTCATGCGGCGCTATTTCCTGATCGCCAAGGAGGTGGGCGCGCTCACCCGCGTCTTCGCCGCCAAACTGGAGGCCGAGCGGGTCAAGTCCGCGCCCAAGGGGATTTCCCGCCTCTTCCCCGGCGGTCGCAAGACCACCCGCAAGCCCCTGGACGTGGCCGGCTTCATCGAGGAGGGCGGACGCCTGGACGTGGCTGGTCCTGAGGTGTTCGAAGCCGATCCGCTGAACCTGCTGCGGCTGTTCCAGATCGCCGACCGGCGGAACCTGGATCTGCACCCCGACGCCTTCACTGCGGCGACCCGGTCGATCGGCCTGATCAGCTCGAAGATGCGGCGCGACCCCAAGGCGGCGAAGATCTTCCTCGACATCCTGGCTGGGGGCCGCGATCCGCAGCGGACCCTGACGCTCATGACCGAGGCCGGCGTCCTGGGCCGCTACATCCCGGAGTTCGGCCGCATCGTCGCCCAGATGCAGTTCAACATGTACCACTCCTATACGGTGGACGAGCACACCCTGCGGGCCGTGGGCGTGATCGCCGACATCGCCGCTGGCCGGATGGCCGACGAGCATCCCCTATCCACCTCCCTGATGCCGCAGATCCAGGAGAAGGACGTCCTCTTCCTGGCCATGCTGCTGCACGACACCGGCAAGGGCGGCCTGGCCGGTGGCCAGGAGAAGGCCGGCGCGCGCTCAGCCCGCGCCGCCTGCGAGCGCCTGGGCCTGCCGCGCGCCCGCATCGACCTCGTCGCCTGGCTGGTGGAGCATCACCTGGAGATGAGCGACTACGCCCAGAAGCGCGACATCTCCGATCCCCGCACCGTGGCCGACTTCGTGCGCATGGTGCAGACGCCAGAGCGCCTGCGCCTGCTGCTGGTGCTGACCGTGGCCGACATCCGCGCCGTGGGACCGGGCGTCTGGAACGGCTGGAAGGGTCAGCTGCTGCGCGATCTCTATGCTTCAGCCTCAGCGGTGTTCCGCGGCGGTCGGGCCAATGACGCCGTGGCCGTGGTGCGCCAGCGCCAGGCCTTCGCCGCCGCCGAGATCCGCGCCCGCCTGGCCGAGGCCGATCCCGCCGCCGTGGCCTGGGGCGAGGCCATGGAGGACGCCTATTTCACGGGCTTTGGCCAGGACGAGATCGCCATCCATGCGGCCGTCTCCCAGCGGGCCCATGCCGAGGGCGCCGCGGCCATGGGCTATGTGCGCGAGGACCTGAACGCCGCCGAGCTGGTGGTGGCCGCCAAGGACCGGACCCGCCTGTTCGCCGACCTGACCCGGGCCATCACCGCGTCTGGCGCCAGCGTGCTGGGCGCCCGGGTCTTCACCTCCCGCCAGGGCCAGGCGCTGGACGTCTTCTATCTGCAGGACATCACCGGCCAGCCCTTCGGCCACGACAACCCGTCCGCCCTGCCCCGCCTGGCCGAGGCCCTGGAAGCCGCCGCCCGTGGCGAGCTTCCGACGGGCGAGCCCCCCCGAGCCGGGGCCGAGGCGCGCACCGCGGCCTTCGCCATCAAGTCCACGGTGCTGATCGACAACGAGGCCTCGGAGAACGCCACCATTGTCGAGGCCTCGGGCCGCGACCGTCCGGGCCTGCTGACGGCGCTCGCCAATACGCTCGCCGACGCCGGCCTCTCCATCACCTCGGCCCATATCGATTCCTATGGGGAGCGGGCGGTGGACGCCTTCTATGTCACCGACGCCGCCGGCTGGAAGGTGACCCAGACCAAGGCGCTGAACCCCTTGAAGACCGCCCTGCTGGCCGCCCTCAACGAGGGCGACGCCGCCCGCATCCGCAAGAACGCCCGCCTGCAACGGGCCCGGGCCAGCGTCGCCCGCTAGGGTTCATTCCGGCGCGGATCGCTGGCGGACCTCGGCGAAGACCTCTTGCGTCTGTTCCCCCAGGCGCGGGGGGTGGCGGCGGATGTTGGAGGGGGTCTTCTCGAACTTCACCGGCGGGCGGATGGCCTTGTAGGGGCCAAGATGCGGGTGGTCGTAGGGCTCGAACAGGCCGACCGCGGCCAGGTGCGGATCGCTCTCCAGGTCCTCGAACCGGTTGGTCTTCTGCACCGGGATCGACAGACCTTTCAGCAGGGTCAGCCATTCAGCAGTGGTCTTCGTGGCGGTGACCTCCTCGACCATGGCGTAGAGCTCGCGGGTGTGCTTGGCCCGCTGGGCGTAGTCGGCAAAGCGCGGGTCCTTGGCCACCGTCTCGGCCCAGCCGGCCACGGCGAAGAACTGGTCCCACTGTTTGTCGGTATAGGGCAGCAGGCCGATATAGCCGTCCTGGGTGCGGAACGGCTTGCGGTGGGGATTGGTCACCCGCTGGTAGGACCACTGGCCCGTAGGCGGCTCATAGGCGTGGTCATAGAGGTTCTCCACCAGGTTAAAGCTCGTGACGCATTCCAGCATCGGCACCTCGACGAACTGGCCCTCGCCGGTGCGCGCCTTGTGGAAGAGGGCGGCGGTCACCGCCTGGGCCATGAAGAGGCCTGAGACCTTGTCGGCCACCAGAGTCGGCAGGATGCGCGGGGTCTCATTGCCATCGGTGCGCGGCAGCAGGTCAGCCATGCCAGACGCCGACTGGATCAGATCATCATAGGCCGGCTCCCCGGCGTAGGGCCCGTCCGAGCCGTAGCCGGCGGCATGGACATAGATCACGTCGGGGCGGAGCTTCTTCACCGCCTCATAGTCCAGCCCCAGGCGCTTCAGCCCCTCATAGCGGACGGACGCGGCGAACACGTCGCAGCTGGCGATCAGGGCCTCCAGCGCCGGGCGCATCTCGGCGTCCCGCAGGTCCACAAGAACCGAGCGCTTGTTGCGGTTGATGGTCAGAAAGATGGGACCCAGGTCCTTGGGCGCGCCCTCGGGGGGATGGCCGGCCCAGCGCATGATGTCGCCGCCGTCGCCGCGGCCCGAGCCCGGGTCCTCCAGCTTGATCACATCAGCGCCCTGGTCGCCGAGGATCTGGGTGGCGTAGGCGCCAAACACCACGCTGGTCAGGTCCAGGATGCGGACGCCCGCCAGTGGGCCGGTGGCCTCGCTCGCCAGTTGCTTGCCTTCCGCCACGGCCATTCTCCCTTATGGTTCTTATCGGCGTTTATGCTGCGCCGAAGAGATCGCGCCAAGCGACGAAGCTTCAGGAGGCCGAAAGGGAGCGCCCATGGATTTCCAACTCTCCGACGAGCATCGGATGCTCAAGGAGCTGACCGCCCGCTTCGTCCGCGACGAGCTGATGCCGCTCGAGGCCGGCGTCCTGGACCGGGAGGCCAAGGGCCAGGGCCTGTCGCTGGCGCCCGAAGAGCACGCGCGCCTGGACGAAATCTCCAAGCAGCTTGGCCTCTGGGGCCTGGACGCGCCGGAGGATGTGGGCGGCTCCGATCTGCCCTATGTGGCCATGGTCGGCGTCGGCGAGGAGCTCGGCCGCACGATCACCCCCTACACCCTGCCGCCGGACAGCCCGAACCTGCGCATGCTGATGGCCACGGTGAACGAGCGCCAGAAAGAGGCCTATCTGGCGCCCTATGTGCGCGGCGAGACGGTCTCGGCCATCGGCATTTCGGAGCCGGGCGCCGGCGCCGACCCCTCGGCCATGACCACAAGGGCTGTCCGCGACGGGGACGACTGGATCATCAATGGCCGCAAGATCTGGATCACCCGGGCGGCCGACGCCGACTTCACCATCCTGATGGCGGTGACCGACACCGAAAAGCGGGCGCGGGGCGGCATCTCGGCCTTCCTGGTGGACCGTGACGCGCCAGGCTTCCACGTCCTGCGGCAGATCCCGATGATCGGCGGCCAGTCCACCTATGAGGTGGTGCTGGAGGATTGCCGGGTGGAGGGCTGGAAGCTGCTGGGCCAGGAGGGCGCGGGCTTTGCCCCCATGCAGATCCGCCTGGGCACCCGGCGGATCGAGATGGCCGCCTGGTCCATCGGCATGGCCCAGCGGGCGCTCGACATGATGGTGGAGTACGCGCCCCAGCGATCCACCTTCGGCGCGCCCCTGTCGGAGCGCCAGGCCATCCAGTGGTGGGTAGCCGATGCGGCGACCCGCATCCATGCCGCCCGGCTGATGACCTATGACTGCGCCTGGAAACTGGATCAGGGCCGCGACACCCGGGTGGAAATCTCGATGATCAAGGCCTACGCCACCGAGATGGCCTGGGAGGTGGTCGACCACGCCATGCAGACCTTTGGCGCCATGGGCATGACCAAGGAGCTGCCGCTGCAGCTGATGGCCTCGCGCCTGCGCACCATGCGCATCTATGACGGCCCCACCGAAGTCCATAAGTGGGTGGTGGCCCGCAACCTTCTGGGAACCCGCAAATGAGCGCCAAGTCCGATCACCTCGTCATCAGCGTCCAGGATCATGTGGCGCAGCTGATCTTCCACCGTCCCCCGGCCAACCACGTCTCGGTGGAGCTGGTGGCCGACATCGCCGACGCCCTGCTGGCCTTCGACAAGGACCCGGCGGTGCGCGCCACGGTGCTGGCCTCGGAGGGCAAGCCCTTCTGCGCGGGCGCCGATCTGGCCTCCCCCACCGGCATCGGCGGGGCGGGCATGGGCGGGGTTTCCGAGCTCTACGACCAGGCCGTGCGGCTGTTTTCAGTGGAGAAGCCCATCGTCGCCGCCGTGCAGGGCGCGGCCGTGGGCGCGGGCCTCGGGCTCGCCCTGGTGGCGGATTTCCGGGTCGCCGCCCACGAGGCGCGGTTCTCGGCCAATTTCGTCAAGCTGGGCTTCCATCCGGGCTTTGGCCTGACCCACACCCTGCCCCGGGTGATCGGCGCCCAGCGGGCCGACCTGATGTTCCTCACCGGCCGCCGCATCCGCGCGGACGAGGCCCTGGCCTGGGGACTGGTGGACGAGCTGGTCCCGGCCGACGAGCTGCGTCAGTCGGCCTTCGCGCTCGCCGCCGAGCTGGCGGAGAATGCGCCCCTGGCTGTTGTGGCCACCCGCAAGACCACCCGCAGCCAACTGGCCGAAGCCGTCCGCGCCGCCACGGCTCACGAGCACCAGCAGCAGACCATCCTGCGGGCCACCGAGGACTTCGCCGAGGGCGTGGCGGCCGTCAACGAGCGCCGGCCGGGCCAGTTCAAGGGGCGCTGAGGCGGGGCCGTGCGTGCTTCGAGGCTCGCTGGCGCTCGCACCTCAGCATGAGGGATTCTGCAGCAGCCTCGCCGTCGCCCTCAGCCTGAGGCGCCCGCGCAAGCGGGCCTCGAAGGACGAGGGCGATAGCTCGGCGGCTCCGATCAGGTGACCGGGAAGCCCTTGTCGCGGAGATAGGCGCCCACCTCGGCGTCGCGGCCGCGGAAGGCGCGGTAGGCTTCAGCCTGGTCGACGGTGTCGCCCACCGAGAGGATGTGGTCGACCATCCGCTTAGCCACGTCCTTGTCGTACATCCCGCCCGGCGCCTCCCGGAACGCCTCGGCGGCGTCCTGCGAGAGCACCTCGGCCCAAAGGTAGGAGTAGTAGCCGGCCGAATAGCCGTCCGAGGCGAAGACGTGGGCGAACTGCGGGGTGCGGTGGCGCATGGGCAGCTCGGCGGGCATGCCGAGCTTGGCCAGCTCCTCCCGCTCGAAGGCGTCCGGGTCGATATCGGCGTCGCCGGCCAGGTGGAGCTTCATGTCGATCAGCGCCGAGGCCAGATACTCGGTCACCTCGAAGCCCTGGCGGAAGGTCGCGGCCTGCTCGATCTTCTTGGCCAGTTCCTCGGGCATCGGCTCGCCGGTCTCGTGGTGCAGGGCGAAACGGCTCAGCACCTCGCGGGTGGGCAGCCAGGCCTCGTTCACCTGGCTGGGGAACTCCACATAGTCCCTGGGCACGCTGGTGCCCGACAGGGAGGGATAGGTCACGTTGGACAACAGGCCATGGATGGCGTGGCCGAACTCGTGGAACAGGGTGGTGGCGTCGTCCCAGGAGATCAGCACCGGCTGGCCCGGCGCACCCTTCACGAAGTTGGAGTTGTTGGAGACGATCGGCGTGATCGGCCCATCCATCGTCTGCTGGCTGCGATAGGCGTTCATCCAGGCGCCCGAGCGCTTGCCGGTCCGCGCATAGGGGTCGAAGTAGAACAGACCCAGATGGGCGCCGTTCCGCTTGACCTCCCAGGTCCGCACATCGGGATGATAGACTGGCACATTGGTCACCGGCGTGAAGCTCATGCCATAGACCTCGCCGGCGGCCCAGAACATGCCCTGCACCAGCTTGTCCAACTGCAGATACGCCTTCACCTCGCTCATATCGAGGTTGTAGCGGTCGGCCCGGACCTTCTCGGCATAGTAGCGATAGTCCCAGGGCTCGATCTTCACCCCGCCCTTTTCCGCATCCGCGATGGCCTGCATCTCGGCCACCTCCTCGGCGACCCGGGCGATGGCGGCGGGCCAGACCCGCATCATCAGCTCCATGGCCGCCTCTGGCGTCTTGGCCATGGCCGCCTCCAGGCGCCAATGGGCATGGGTGGGATAGCCCAGCAGATTGGCCCGCTCGACCCGCAGCTTGAGGATCTTCTGGATGACGCCGTTATTGTCGTGGGCGTCCCCATTGTCACCGCGGCTGTAATAGGTTCGCCAGACCTTCTCGCGCAGGTCGCGGCGATCGGAATAGGTCAGGAAGGGGTCCATGGAAGACCGGGTGTTGAGGATGGCGTATTCCCCCGGGCGTCCCCGCTCGGTGGCCGCAGCCGCGGCGGCGGCGCGGACATCCTCGGGCAGGCCACGCAGCTCGGCCTCGGTCTTCAGATAGAGGACATAGTTGGTCTCATCGGCCAGCAGGTTCTGGCTGAAGGTGGTGAAGGCCTGGGCCAGTTCGCCATTGATCTGAGCCACCCGGGCCTTGGCGGCCGGCTCCAGCTTGGCGCCGGCGCGGACAAAGGCGTTCCAGCGCTTCCAGGTCAGGCGCTGCTGCTCCGGCGTCAGGCCAGCGCTCTCGCGGCCCTCATAGACCTGCTCGATCCGGGCGAAGAGCTTGGCGTTCTGCAGAATCTTGTCGGAATGGGCCGACAGACGCGGCGCCATGGCGCTCTCCACCGCCCGCATCTCCGGATTGGACAGGGTGCCGCCCCAGACCCAGTAGGGGGTGTTCACCCGGTCGAGCGCCGCGCCGGCCCGCTCCAGAGCCGCGATGGTGTTGTCGAACGTGGCCGGGGCCGGATTGTTGGCGATGGCCTCGATCTCGGTCAACTCCTGCGCCATGGCCGCCTCAAGGGCCGGGGCGAAGTCGGCGATCTTGACCTGATCGAAGGGCGGCACCCCGCCATAGGGCCCCGTCCAGGGGGCCAGCAGAGGCGAGCCATCCGCGGCCATGGCCGGGAGAGGCAGGGTGGCGGCGCCGAGCGCTGCGCTCGAGACGGCCAGGAACATGCGCCGATCCATCAGAATACTCCGGTGTCATCGAAAGGAAGGTTGGCGCGACCTTAGGCGCCGGGAGCCTGAACGTCACATGACAGGCTTGTAATGTGACGTGCCTCCCCTCTGGCGGGGCGCGCAAGGGGCGGCTAAAGCCGACGCATGGCCATTGGCGTGTTTGATTCCGGAGTGGGCGGCCTGACCGTCCACCGCAAGTTGGCGGAGCGCTTTCCCAGCGCCGACCTCGTCTATCTGGCCGACCAGGCCAACGCCCCCTATGGCGGCCGGCCCGGCGAGGAAATCGTCGAGCTGACCCGGGCCGGTTGCGACCGGCTGTTCGACCAGGGCTGCGATCTGGTGGTCCTGGCCTGTAACACCGCCTCGGCCATTGCGCTGCGCCGCCTGCAGCAGACCTGGCTGCCGCAGCGCCGACGGGAGCTTGGGCGGCCGGTAAATGTGCTGGGCCTGATTGTGCCGACCATCGAGGCGGCCACCGGCCTGCCCTGGGAGCACGAGGCCGAGCGTCGCGGCGACAAGGTGGAGAAGTTGGACATCCTGGCGGTGTTCGCCACCCCGGCCACGGCGCGGAGCCGGGTCTATGAGATCGAGATCGACAAGCGCCGCCAGGACGTGGCCGTCTTCGTCGAGCCCTGCCCGGACCTGGCCCGGATGATCGAGGACAATGCCGGCGCCGTAGAGTTGGCCCAGGCCGTCGAGACCCATGTGGCCCAGATCACCGCCCGCATCGGTCGGGCGCCGGACCGGGCGATCCTGGGCTGCACCCACTACGAAATCATCGCCGACATGTTCCGCGCGGCGCTCAAGCCCGGCACGCCGCTGATCCACCAGCCCGACGCGACGGCCGCGGCCCTGGCCGGCTATCTGGAGCGGCATCCGGAGATCGATCCGGGGTCGGGGGGACTGCGGCGGTTCCTGACCACTGGACGGCCAGGCGCCCAGCACGAGCTGGTGCAGACCTTCTGGGAAGGGCCTTTGAGCTTCGAGTCGGCCTGAGACCAGAGCGGGGTCCGGGGGCGCGCCGGCGCCTGGGGGAGAGAAGACGCAACCCCCGGACATTGAGACGGGCTGGGAAGCTCAGCCGCCTCGACATCGCCACCATCGCCCCAGGCCGCGCCCGGGTCCAATCGATAGTTTTTGCGGTTTCTATAGGGCAGGCCTATATTCAGGTCATGATCCTGCCCACCGTCCGCCAGCTGCAATATCTGAAGCTCCTCGCCGAGCATGGCGCCTTCGGCCGCGCGGCTGAGGCGGCCCATGTCACCCAGCCGACCCTGTCGGCCGGCATCCAGGAACTGGAACGTACGCTTGGCGCCCCAGTGGTCGATCGGGCGAGATCTGGGGTGATCCTGACGGCCGTGGGCGAGGCCGCCCTGCGCCGGGCCGCCACCATCCTCAATGAGGCCGAGGAGATGGTTCAGGAGGCTCGTCACGCTGGCCAACCCCTGTCGGGCCGTTTCAGGCTTGGGGTCATCCCGACCATCGCCCCCTTCCTGCTGCCCCGGGCCTTTCCCCTGTTGCGCACCCGCTATCCGGACCTGCGCCTCTTCCTGCGGGAGGATCTGACCCAGCGGCTGATCGCAGGCCTCAAGGCCGGCCAGCTGGACGCCGCCCTGATCGCCCTGCCCTACGAGACCACGGGCCTCGACCTCGCCCATGTGGCTGATGACGAGCTCGTGGCCGCCCTGCCGGCCAATCACCCCCTGGCCCAGATGAGCGCCACCCCGCCCGATGAGCTGGAGCGGGCCGAGATGATCCTGCTGGAGGATGGCCACTGCCTGCGCGAGCACGCCCTGGCCGCCTGCGGCCTGAAGGCGCCCCGGGCCAATACCGACGACGGCCCCTTCGCCGCCACCTCCCTGCCGACCCTGGTGCAGATGGTGGGCTCTGGGCTGGGGGTCAGCTTCCTGCCGGCCATGGCGGTGGCGGCGGGCCTGACCGATTCCGCCGCCGTGACCATCCGGCCGCTGGCTACCGACCATCCCAGCCGGGAAATCGTGGTGGCCTGGCGCTCGGGCTCCAGCAGGGCGGCTGAGGGCCGGCTGCTGGCCGAGATCATGCGCGAAGTGGTCGATCCGCCCCTCCTGTCCTGAGCGGCCTCTTGAAGTCCGACATGTTTCGATATATCTATTGTTTCGATAGATCGAAATAGGAACGAAAACACATGTATGGACGACATTTTGGACACCACCCTCACCGGGCCCGGCACAGTCGGTACGGGGTCGGGGGTCATGGCGGCGGACATGGAGGCGGTCAGGGGGCCGGCCGCGGCCGTCGGGGCGGACCACGGCTTGGCCGATTCCTGGAGCACGGCGACCTGCGCTTCGTGCTGCTGGCCCTGGTGGAGGAGGCGCCCTCCCACGGCTATGAGCTGATCCGCACCCTGGAGGAGCGCACCGGCGGGGCCTATCGCCCCAGCCCCGGGGCCATCTATCCGACGCTCGCCCTGCTGGAGGACGAGGGCTTCGTGGCCCAGAACCCCGGCGCAGGCGCCCGCAAGCTCTATGAGATCACCCCGGCCGGGCGGGAGGCCCTGGAACCGCAACGGCCCTCTGTGGCCGCCATCTTCGCCCGAATGAACGAGACCGGCGACGAGGTCGGCCGCCACAAGGTCCGCCGGGGCATGGAGAATGTGAAGACCGCCCTGCGGCTGCGCGCCTCCCGCGGCCTAAGCGAGGCCGAGGCCGAGGCTGTCGCCGCCATCCTCGACGAGGCGGCCGGCAAGATCGAGCGGGTGGGGGAATGACCGGCCGCGCTTGGCGGCCGGCGGACTAGGCTGGCAGCACCACCACCCCGTCGGCGTCGGCGAACAGACGGTCGCCAGGCGTGAAGATCACCCCGCCGAAGGCCACGACGCCATCGCTCTCGCCAAGGTCCCGGCGGACGCTGCGCAGCGGCATGGTCCCCAGCGCCTTCACCCCCAGGTCGAGGGTCGCCAGCACCGCGGCGTCGCGCACCGCGCCATGGACGATGACGCCGGCCCAGCCCTGGTCCACCGCGCTCTGGGCGATCAGGTCGCCCACCAGGGCGCAGTTCAGCGACCCGCCGCCGTCAACCACCAGCACCGCCCCGTTCCCGGGGGTGGCCAGCATGGCCTTCACCTTGGAATTGTCCTCGTGACAGCGGACGGTGCGGATCGGGCCGGAAAAGGCCCGCCGACCCCCGAGATCGCGCATCTGCAGGCGCAGGACCTGAGCTTGCCCCTCGTTCTCATCGGACAGGTCGGCGGTGGAGAGGTCCTGGGACATGGCGGCGCCTTGAAGGTTTGAGACCCGCGGCTCTTAACGGCCCAGGGCATGTTCTTCCAGACCCTTGCCAGTCGGGTCTGCTCCGGGGGAAACTCTGACCGCCGACACGACATTGGGCGGCATACCATTTCACAGGACCGCGGACGCTGAAACGAGCCGCGGCCAGACCATTTCCAGGGACGAGACCATGGCCGAAGAGATGATTTCCCTGAGCGCGCGCCTGGCGCAGCTGGCGCGAGACAAGGCGGACGCACCGGCGGTGTCCAGCGGCGAGGAGACCCTGACCTACGGCCAGTTCCACCAGCGCACCAACCGCCTGGCCCGGGGGCTTCAGGCCATGGGGGTCAAGCAAGGAGACCTGGTGACGCTCGGCCTGCCCAACGGGATCGGCTTCGTCGAGGCCTGCTGGGCCCTGTGGAAGGTGGGCGCCACGCCCCAACCGGTCTCCTTCCGCCTGCCCAAGGCCGAGCTGGAAGCCATCATGGAGCTGGCCAAGACCCCCATCGTCATCGCCGCCTTCGATCACAAGATCGACAAGCCCCTGGTGAACATCGCCGACATCGCCGCCCTGGCCGACGACGAGTCCGACCTGCCCGACGTGATCGCGCCGGTGTCCAAGGCGCCCACCAGCGGCGGCTCCACCGGCCGGCCCAAGCTGATCCTGGCTGGCCAGCCCGGGGTGACGGCGGCCGAAATCCCTGAGGTCGGCGGCTGGCAGCTGCGGGCCGACTCCGTCGCGCTCCTGCCGGCGCCGCTCTATCACAACGCCGGCTTCGGCATGATGATGTCGGCCATCAATATGGGCGCCCACATCGTGGTGATGCCCAGGTTCGACCCCGAAAAGACCCTGGCCGAGATCGCGCGCTGGAAGGCCACCTGGGTCTATATGGTGCCGACCATGATGAACCGGATCTGGCACCTGCCGGAGGAGACGCGGGCCAGGTACGACCTGTCGTCGCTGCAGACCCTCTGGCACCTGGCCGCCCCCTGCCCGCCCTGGCTGAAGGAGGCCTTCATCCACTGGCTGGGCGGCGAGGTGATCCAGGAGCTCTATGCCGGCACCGAGGCCCAGGCCTCCACCGTCATCTCCGGGACTGAATGGCTGGAGCACCGCGGTTCGGTGGGCAAGGTCCGCATGGGCGAGATGGTGGCCATGGACGAGGCCGGAAACCCCCTTCCGCCCCGGGAGGTCGGCGAGATCTATATGCGCCGTCCCGAAGGCGCCGGCCCGTCCTACAAATATCTCGGCGCGACGGCCAAGACCCTGCCCGGCGGCTGGGAGAGCCTGGGCGACATCGGCTGGTTCGACGAGGACGGCTATCTCTACCTGGCCGACCGCCGCACCGACATGATCCTGGTGGGCGGCTCCAACGTCTATCCGGCCGAGATCGAGGCGGCCCTGGACGAGCATGAGGCGGTGATGTCCTGCGCCGTCATCGGCATTCCCGACGATGATCTGGGCAACAGGATCCACGCCATCGTCCAGGTCAGCCGCCCGACCACGGACGCGGAGCTGCGCGACTACCTCTCGACCCGACTGGTGACCTACAAGCAGCCCCGGACCTATGAGTTCGTCGACGAGCCCCTGCGCGACGACGCCGGCAAGGTCCGCCGCTCAGCCCTGCGCGAGGCCCGCCTGGAGGCGATGAAGGCGCAGCCGGCCTGAGCCGGCGCGGTGCGTGCTTCGAGGCTCGCTTTCGCTCGCACCTCAGCATGAGGAAGTGGGTTGGGCGACCACCTATCAGTCGTCCTCATCCTGAGGCGCCGCGAAGCGGCCTCGAAGGACGAGGGCGACCGCACCCCATCACCAGGGATGACACCGCGCGCCAGCGCGGATAAGGCCAACCCCATTGATCAGAACCATAATCCGGGAAGGGACATGAGCATTAAAGGCAAGGCCTACATCATGGGCGCCTACGAGCATCCGCTCCGCGACGCGCCCGACATATCCACCCCACAGATCCACGCCGAGAGCGCCAAGGGCGCCCTGGCCGATGCGGGTCTCACCAAGGACGACATCGACGGCTACTTCTGCGCCGGCGACGCCCCGGGCTTCGGGGGCATGTCCATGATCGACTACATGGGCCTGCGCAACGTCCGCCACATGGACTCCACCGAGACCGGCGGCTCCTCCTACATCCTGCATGTGGGCCATGCGGCGCAGGCGATCGCCGAGGGCAAGTGCAAGGTGGCGCTGATCACCCTGGCCGGCCGTCCGCGGCAGCAGAAGTTCGGCGGTTTCGGCGGTGGCGGACGTCCCGGCCAGCTGACCGACGGCCCGCCCGAAGCTGGATTCGAGAACATCTACGGCGGCACGACGCACAACACCTACGGCATGTGCGCCATGCGCCACATGTACGAGTACGGCACCACATCCGAGCAGCTGGCCTGGATCAAGGTCGCCGCCAGCCATCACGCCCAGTGGAACGAGCACGCCATGCTGCGTGACGTGGTCACGGTGGAAGACGTGCTGAACTCGCCGATGATCTCCGATCCCCTGCACCGGCTCGACTGCTGCGTCGTCTCCGACGGCGGCGGCGCGCTGATCGTCACCAGCCCCGAGATCGCCAAGAGCCTGAACCGGCCCAAGGTGAAGGTCATCGGCGCCGGCGAGAGCCCCAAGGGGCCCATGGGCGGCCACGACCTGGACCTGACCCATTCGGGCGCCCTGTGGTCTGGCCCCATCGCCTTTGAAGAGGCCGGCGTGAAGCCGTCCGACATGAAGTACGCCTCGATCTATGACAGCTTCACCATCACGGTGCTGATGCAGCTGGAAGACCTGGGCTTCTGCGAAAAGGGCCAGGGCGGCAAGTTCGTGGCCGACGGCAATCTGATCTCCGGCGTCGGCAAGCTGCCCTTCAACACCGACGGCGGCGGTCTCTGCAACAACCACCCGACCAACCGCGGCGGCATCACCAAGGTGATCGAGGCGGTCCGTCAGCTGCGCGGCGAAGCCCATCCGAAGGTCCAGGTTCCCAATTGCGACCTGGCCATCGCCCACGGCACCGGCGGCTCGCTCGGCACCCGCCACGGCTCGGCCACCCTCATCATGGAACGGGAGTAGGTCCCATGAGCGACACCAAAACCGCGCCTGAGGCGCAGGCCCGCAAGATCCCGGCCCCGCCGGTGACCATTGAGTCTAAGCCGTTCTGGGACGCGGCCGCCGAAGGCCGCTTCCTGATCAAGCGGTGCAACGCCTGCGGCAAGGCTCACTGGTACCCCCGCGGCCTGTGCCCGATCTGCTTCTCCGACGACACGGTGTGGGAGGAGAGCCCCGGCGAAGGGGTGATCTACACCTTCTCCGTCATGCGCCGCTCGCCGACCGGCCCCTACGCCATCGGCTATGTGACCCTGAACGAAGGCCCCGCCGTCCTGACCAACTTCGTGGACTGTGACTTCGACCAGCTCGCCATCGGCCAGAAGGTGAAGGTGAAGTTCCAGGAGACCGAGAACGGGCCGCCCGTGCCGGTGTTCAGCCCGGTCTAAGCGCCTCCATTTCCGTCGCCCTCGGACTTGATCCGAAGGCCCATGCACACTGAGGCCAGCCCCGTGTTCATGGATGGTCGGGTCAAACCCGACCATGACGGTTGAGGGAGGAGCGAGGCGCGACCGCCCTCGTCCTTCGAGGCCCTGCTGGCGCAGGGCGCCTCAGGATGAGGACGGAATGAGACGTAATGACCCACCTTCCGCATCCTGAGGTGCGAGCGAAGCGAGCCTCGAAGGACGCAAGGCGCCTCCCCTCGACATGGCCAAGCCGTCCGTGCGCTTATGACCCTCGATGTTTCGGAGTCGCCCCTTGTCCCTGCTGCGCCTGATCGCGCCCCTGCTCGCCGCCCTGGCGCTTTCCGCCTGTCAGGAGGGGCCGAGCCGGCCGCCTTGCGCGTCGGGGGAGACCTGCCTAGAGTTCGGCAACAATACCGAGCCGGCGACGCTTGATCCCCAGCAGAGCAATCTGATCGACGAGTTTCAGGTGATCGGCGACCTCAATGTCGGCCTGACCACCGACGCCCCGGACGGAACGCCCATTCCGGCCCTGGCCGAGCGGTGGGAGACGACGCCAGACGGCCTGGTCTGGACCTTCCATCTGCGGGAGGCCAAGTGGTCAGACGGGACGCCGATCACGGCCGAGGACTTCGTCTACGCCTATCGCCGGATCCTCAAGCCGGAGACCGCCTCGATCTACGCCTACCTCGTCTTCCTGTTGAAGAATGGCGCGGCGGTGAACGCAGGCGAAGCCCCGCCCGAGGCCCTGGGCGCCCGGGCCATCGACCCCCGCACCCTGGAACTGACCCTTGAGCATCCCGCGCCCTACCTGCCGGAACTGCTCAAGCACCTGTCCTTCTTCCCCGTCCCGCAGCACGTGGTCGAGCGCCTGGGGGACCAGTGGGTTCAGCCTGGAAACTATGTCAGCAGCGGCCCCTATCAGCTCGTCTCCTGGCGGCTCGGCGAATATATCGAGGTCAAGAAGAACCCCCACTTCTGGGACGCCGGCGAGGTCTGCGTCGACACCATCCGCTACTATCCCACCCCCGACCAGGTGACCGCCGAGCGCCGGGTGGCGGCCGGCGAGCTGGACATCAACACCGGCTTTCAGTCGAACCGACTTTCGAAGATCAAGGAGACCATGCCCGGCTACGCCCGGACACATATCTCCCTGGCCACCTCATATCTGTCGTTCAACACCCGCACCGTGGCCGCCTTCCGCGATCCCAGGGTGCGCAAGGCCCTGTCTGCGGCCATCGACCGGGACTTCATCACCGACAAGCTGCTGCGCGCAGGCCAGGCGCCGGCCTACGCCTTCGTGCCCCCGGGTACGGCCAACTATGTGGAGAATGGGCCACAGACCAGTTTCGCAGGCCTGAGCTTCGAGGACCGCCAGGCCCTGGCGCGCCAGCTGCTGACCGAGGCGGGCTATGGCCCCGACCGCCCTCTGGAGATCGAGATCAAGACTGGCAACACGCCCGACACCACCTTGATGATGCAGGCCATCCAGGCCGACTGGCAGGCTATCGGCGTCAAGGTCGCCCTGGTTCAGAATGAAGGCCAGATCGCGTTCGCCGCCTATCGCATGCGCGATTTCGAGATCGGCTCGATGACCTGGTACGCCGACTACAACGATCCCCTGACCTTCCTGGAGCTGCTGCATTCGCAGACCGGGGCGCAGAACTATGGCGACTACACCAATCCCGCCTATGACGCGCTCCTTGCCCAGGCCGCCGCCGAGCCGGACCTGGCCGCCCGCGCCGCAATCCTCGCCCGGGCCGAGGCCCTGATGCTGGCGGAGGACGCCCTGATCCCGATCCTGTTCGTCGTCAACAAGTCCCTGGTGAACCCCAGGGTGAGCGGCTGGGTGGACAATATCGCCAACTTCCACCGCAGCCGCTGGCTGTGCGTGGAGAAGGCTGGCTAAATCGGCGGCTTGACCGCGCGCCTGCCAGGCCCCAGAGCCCGGAATGTGAGCACCCCGAACGAGCCTGTCGTCACCCCGCCGCCCCCTGCCGGCTCCGCGCCGCGCCGGAATGGGATGCTGCGCTCGTCGATGATCTTCTCGGCCCTGACCCTGTTCAGCCGGGTTCTGGGCCTGGCCCGGGACCTGGTGGTCACCGCCAAGCTGGGGGCCAGCCTGACCATCGCCGCCGACGCCTATTATACGGCGCTGGCCTTCCCCAACCTGTTCCGCCGGATCTTCGCCGAGGGCGCCTTCGCCGCGGCTTTCGTCCCTGGCTACGCCAAGCGACTAGAGGGCGAGGGCGAGGCGGTCGCCAATCAGTACGCCGCCGATGCGGCCGCGGGCCTGGCGGTGGTCACCGTGGCCCTGACCTTGGCGGCCCAGGCCGCCATGCCCTGGCTGATGTATGTCATCAACCCCGGCTATGCCGATGAGCCGGACAAGTTCCGGCTGGCGGTGATCCTGACTCAGATCACCATGCCCTATCTGCCCTGCATGGCCATCGCAGCCCTTTTCTCCGGCGTCCTCAACGCCCATGGCCGGTTCATCGTCTCGGGCTTCTATCCAACCATATTGAACGTGGTCATGCTGGCGGTCGTCTGGCCACAGGGGGACGCGATCACAGCGGCCTACGCCGCCTCCGTCGGCGTCGTCGTCGCCGGGGTGGGTCAGGCGGCTCTTGTGGTCTGGGCGGCCCGCAAGGCCGGCGCCAGGGTCCGGCTGGTGAAGCCCAGCCTGAGCCCGGACATGAAGGCCCTGGTGCGCCGGGCCATCCCCGCGGCCATCGCCAACAGCGCCACCCAGATCAATATCTTCATCTCCGGCATCCTGGCCTCCCAGGTGGCCGGCGCCCGAGTCTGGCTGAACGTCGCCGACCGGCTCTACCAGCTGCCCATGAGCCTGGTGGGGGTGGCCATCGGCATCGCCCTTCTGCCCCGGCTGTCTCAGTCGGTGCGCCGGGGGGACGCCGCCGACGCCAAGCTGGTGATGGATCAGGGCCTGGTCTTCGGCCTGGCCCTCAGCCTGCCAGCGGCCGCAGCCCTGATGGCCATGCCGGTCTATCTGATCGATGGCCTGTTCACCCGCGGCGCCTTCGTCTTCGCCGACGCCGCAGCCGCAGGCGGGCTGCTGTTCCACTATGGCTGGGGCACGCCGGCCTTTGTCCTGCAGCGCATCCTGCAACCGGCCTTCTTCGCCCGGGACGACACCCGCACCCCCATGCGGTTCGCCCTGATCTCCGTGGCCATCAATATCGTGGCCGGGGTGGCGCTGTTCTTCGTGATCGGCGTGCCCGGCATCGCCATGGCCACCAGCCTGGCGGCCTGGATCGCGGTCGTCCAGATGCTGCTGGCCCTGTGGCGCCGGGGCGACTACCGGCCCTCGCGCAAGGTGATCTCCAAGATCGTGCGGGTGGCCGCCGCCAGCCTGGTCATGGGCGCCGCGCTGGCCTTTGCGGCCATCAATCGCGCCGCCGTCGAGGCGCCGATCGCGGCCCTGAACCTGCCCGTGCTGGGGGCCAAGGAGATTGGCGTCGTGGCCCTGTCGGTGGCTGGCATGGCCCTCTATGGTGTCATGGTCTTCGTCTTCGGCGGCGTCACCCGCGCCGAACTGCGCGCGGCCCTGACCCGCCGAGCCGGCACGCCGGCCGCGCCTGTGGACTTGGGGTAGGTTGGCTGAAGGCCCCGCTCCCCGTTTCCTTCTTCGCTCGGCATAGGGCCCGCCCCTCCAGGCTTGCCACCGGCCCCTGGCCCGACTATGCGCAACGGCATGGCTTTTCCGGCTCAGAACTCCTGGCGATGGCGCCGCGCGTCCTGAACGCCCCCCGCTAGGGGCGGCAAGCCTCTGCGCGCCCTGGGCGCGTCCTGAAACACCGCTCAAAGTCGAAGCCTAAAGTCCCATGACCGATCAAGCCCCCCCCGCCTATAGCGGCCCCCAGCGCGTGCTGTCGGGCGTCCAGCCCTCGGGCGCCCTGCATCTCGGCAACTATCTGGGCGCCCTGGTGAAGTTCACCCGCCTGCAGCACGAGATGGACACCTTCATCTTCGTAGCCGACCTGCACGCCATCACTGTCTGGCAGGACCCGGCCAAGCTGACAGATCAGGTGCGCGAGATCACCGCAGCCTATCTGGCCGCTGGCCTTGATCCAGAGAAGGCCACCATCTTCCCGCAGTCGGCGGTGCCCGCGCACGCGGAGCTCGCCTGGATCTTCAACTGCGTCGCCCGCCTCGGCTGGCTCGACCGGATGACCCAGTTCAAGGAGAAGTCGGGCAAGCACAAGGAGCGCTCGAGCGTCGGCCTCTACACCTATCCCGTGCTGCAGGCCGCCGACATCCTGCTCTACAAGGCCACCCACGTGCCGGTGGGCGACGACCAGCGCCAGCACCTGGAGCTGACCCGCGACATCGCCGCCAAGTTCAACCACGACTTCGGCGCCGATGGCTATTTCCCCCTGCCTGAGGCCCTGACCCAGGGACCTGGCTCACGGATCATGTCCCTGCGCGACGGGAGCGCGAAGATGTCCAAGTCCGATCCGTCGGACAATTCGCGGCTGAACCTGCTGGATGACGAGGACGCCATCGCCCAGAAGGTCCGCAAGGCCAAGACCGACCCCGAGCCCCTGCCGGAAACCCTGGACGAGCTGAAGGGTCGCCCTGAGGCCGAGAACCTGATCGGCATCTATGCCGCGCTCGAAGGGCGCAGCTCCGCCGAGGTGCTGGCTGAATTCGCCGGCCAGGGCTTTGGCGCCTTCAAGCCGAAGCTGGCTGATCTGGCTGTGGCGAAGCTTGGTCCAGTGGGCGGGGAGATGAGGCGGCTGATGGCCGACCCGGCTCAGATCGATGCGGTGCTGGCCAGGGGCGCCGAGCGCGCCCGGGCCGCGGCCGCGCCGACCCTGGCCGAGGTGAGGGCCAAGGTGGGCTTTTGGGGCGCCTGACGTTGCGCCGGACGGCCCTCTTGCCCAAAGCCCGCCGTCGGGCCAACGTCGGCCCATGAGTCAGCGCAAGTTCCTCGTCATCGCCGACGACACGCCGGAGTTCCAGACCGCCCTGCGGTTCGCCTGCCGGCGCGCCCGCTCCACCGGCGGCCACCTGGCCATGCTGCGGGTGATCGAGCCGGCGGTGTTCGAGCACTGGTCGGGCGTGCGCGAGGAGATCGAGCGCCAGGCGAGAGCCGAGGCCGAGGCCTTCCTGCAGAAGATGGCCGAGTTCGTGATCGCCGAGACCGGGGCGGCGCCCGAGTTCATCATCGTCAACGCCGAGAGCGCCCGCCAGGCCCTGCGCAGCGTCATCGCCGAGGATCCGGACATCAAGATCCTGGTCCTGGGCGCCGCGCCCCATGGCCGCGGACCTGGCCCCCTGGTGGCCTCCATCGCCAAGGAAGGCATCCGCTGGGGCGGCCGGAACCTGCCGGTGACCGTGGTGCCGGGCGAACTGACCGACGAAGAGATCGCCGACCTGGCCTGACGCGCATTGCGTCCTTCGAGGCTCGCTATCGCTCGCACCTCAGGATGAGGGAGGTGGGTGGCGCATCGCATTCCGTCCTCATCCTGAGGCGCCCTGCGTTAGCAGGGCCTCGAAGGACGAGGGCGGTCGCTCGAACCCCATACCTGAGCTGCGCCAGGGGTCTTGCGCCGCAGCCCGTCAGAGGCCACATCTGCGCCATGTTCATCCAGACCGAAACCACCCCGAACCCCGAGGTCCTGAAGTTCCTGCCCGGCCGCGACGTGGCCGGGGACGGGAGCCATGATTTTCGCGACATGGAGGCCGCACAGGCCTCGCCCCTGGCGACGGAGCTGTTCGACATCGAAGGCGTCCAGCGGGTGTTCTTTGGTCCTGACTTCGTCACCGTAGGCAAGGATCCCCATGCGGCCTGGCCGCACCTGAAGGCGCCGATCCTGGCGGCCATCATGGATCACTTCACCTCCGGCCGGCCCCTGTTCACCGGCGAGGCCGCCCCCCAGGGCGGGGACGCCGAAGAGGTCTATGAGGGCGAGGTCGCCCAGATCGTCGCCGAGATCAAAGACCTGCTCGATAGCCGCATCCGTCCCGCCGTGGCCCAGGACGGGGGCGACATCATCTTCTCCCGCTTCGAGGCCGAGACCGGGGTGGTCTGGCTGCACATGAAGGGGGCCTGCGCTGGCTGCCCGTCGTCCAGCGCGACGCTCAAGTCCGGGGTGGAAAACATGCTCAAGCACTATGTGCCCGAGGTCACCCGGGTCGAGCAGACGCTGTAGAGCTTCCCCCCGGGGCTTCCCGTTTCGCCGCCCGCCTGTTAGGCGGCGCCCATGATCATTCTTGGCCTCGACACCTGTCTGGACGCCTGCTCGGTCGCCGTGCTCGAGAACGGGGTCGTACGCGCCCAGGCCAGCCACCCCATGGGGCGCGGCCATCAGGAGGCTATCGCCCCCCTCACCGCTGAGGTGATGGCGCGGGCCGGCCTGGCTTTTCCTGATCTTGACCGGATCGGTGTGACCATCGGCCCTGGCTCGTTCACCGGCCTTCGCGTGGGGCTCGCCTTCGCCAAGGGCCTGGGCGCGGCGCTCGGACTTCCCGTGGCAGGGATCGGGACCCTGGCCGCCCTGGCCGAACCCCTCGAGGATGATCTGGCGTTCGCCGCGATCGACGCCCGCCGCGGCCAGATCTATCTGCAGGCTTTCGCTCGCGGCCGGCCCCTGATGGCCGCCGACGCCCTGGATGTGACCACCGCCGTAGCCCGGGTCGCTGAATTGTCTGGCGGCCGGCAGGCCGTATTGATCGGAAGCGGCGCAGCCCTGCTCGCCGAACTGATGCCAGCCGCGCGCCTGGTGTCCGCCCCGGCCTGCGACCCTGCGGCCGTCGCCCGCCTGGCGGCGGCTCAGGCCAGCCCCCCTGCCCCTCGCCCCCTCTATCTGCGGGCGCCCGACGCCCGACTGCCCGGCGGCGCGCCGGGACCGGACATGGCATGAGGCTCGGTCCCGCTGGCCCCGAAGCGGCCCAGACCCTGGCGGCCCTGCACGCGCAGGCCTTCGACAAGCCCTGGAGCGCCCAGGACATCGCCGCCCTGATCGGCGGCGCCGGCGCCTATGCGGTGATGGCGCAGGACGAGGAGCCGCTGGGCATGGTGATGGCCCGGGTTCTGTTCGACGAGGCTGAGATTCTCACCCTGGCCGTGGCGCCGGCCGCCCGGCGCCGCGGGGTCGGTTCGGCTCTCGTCACGGCGGCGGCCAGCCTCGCCCGCCAGGGGGGCGCGCTCAGCCTGATGCTGGAGGTGGGGGAGGACAATCCCGGGGCCATCGCCCTCTATGGCGCCACAGGCTTTGTTCAGGTGGGCCTGCGCCGGAACTATTACGACCGCGGCGGTCGACAGATCGACGCCCTGTTGATGAGGCTCGATCTTAACAGCGAGCGCCCTTAGACCTATTCTTTAGGTTCAGCGACGAGGAGGACCGGCGTGGATCGGATCGAAAATCTCTGCATCGAAAAAGGGATGCGCATGACCGAGCAGCGCCGCGTGATCGCCCGGGTGCTCTCGGCGGCCACCGACCATCCCGATGTTGAGGAACTCTATCGTCGGGCCCACCAGGTCGATCCGCATATCTCCATCGCCACGGTCTATCGGACGGTGCGCCTGTTCGAAGAGGCCGGGATCATCGCCCGCCACGACTTCCGCGATGGCCGGTCCCGCTACGAAGAGGCCACCGACGACCACCACGATCACCTCATCGACATGAAGACCGGCAAGGTGGTGGAGTTTGTCGATCCCGAGATCGAGGCCCTGCAGGAGGCCATCGCCCGCAAGCTGGGCTACCGGCTGGTGGACCACCGGCTGGAGCTCTACGGCATGCCGCTAGAGGAATAGGCTCAGGCCTTAAGGGGCCAGAGTCTGGTTCGCCCGAGGCGCGAACCGCTTGAACCCCTCGCCCCGCGACCCCATAAGGCCAGCATGTCCAGACCCGCGCCGGAAAAGCGCCTCTTCATCAAGACCTATGGCTGTCAGATGAACGTCTATGACAGCGAGCGCATGGCCGACGTGCTGGCGCCGCTGGGCTATGGCATGACCGACACGCCTGAGGATGCGGACCTGGTGGTGCTGAACACCTGCCATATCCGCGAAAAGGCCACCGAAAAGGTCTATTCGGAGCTCGGCCAGATCCGGCTGATGAAGCTGGCGCGCCAGGAGGCCGGCGCCGGCATGACCATCGCCGTGGCCGGCTGTGTCGCCCAGGCCGAGGGCGAGGAGATCATGCGCCGGCAGCCCGCCGTCGACCTGGTGGTCGGGCCCCAGGCCTATCATCAGATGCCCGAGCTGATCGCCCGCGCCCACCGGGCTCGGGGGGAGCGCCTGTCGGCCGACTTCGCCGCCGAGGACAAGTTCGACGCCCTGCCGGCCGAGCGTAATCCCACGGGCGTCACCGCCTTCCTCACCGTGCAGGAGGGCTGCGACAAGTTCTGCACCTTCTGCGTGGTCCCCTACACCCGCGGCGCCGAATGGTCGCGGCCGGCGGCCGCCATCCTGGCCGAGGCGCAAAGCCTGGCCCGCCAGGGGGTGCGCGAAGTCACCCTGCTGGGTCAGAACGTCAACGCCTATCGGGACCCCGACGCCGGCGGCGGGCTGGCGGCGCTCGCCCGGGCGCTGGCCAAGATCCCTGGCCTGGACCGCATCCGCTACACCACCAGCCACCCCCGGGACATGGATGACGAGCTGATCGCCGCCCATGGGGAGCTTGAGGCGCTGATGCCCTTCCTGCACCTGCCGGTGCAGTCGGGCTCGGACCGCATCCTCAAGGCCATGAACCGTGGCCATACGGTGGAGACCTATCTGCGGCTGATCGAGAAGATTCGCGCCGCACGGCCCGACATCGCCATCTCCTCAGACTACATCGTCGGCTTCCCCGGCGAGCGGGAGGCCGATTTCGAGGCGACCCTGGCCCTGGTGCGGCAGATGGGCCACGCCAGCGCGTTCTCGTTCAAATATTCCCGCCGCCCCGGCACGCCCGCCTCGGCCCTGCCCGGCCAGGTCCCTGAAGAGGTGATGGCTGAGCGTCTAGCGAGGTTGCAGGCCCTGCTGGACGAGCAGCAGGTCGCCTTCAACGCCGCCCAGGTGGGCAGGACCCTGCCCGTACTGTTTGAGCGCAAGGGCCGCCATGAGGGTCAGCTGGTGGGCCGCAGCCCCTATCTGCAAGGGGTCCACGCTATCGCAGACGCCTCTCTGATCGGTCAGATCGCGCGCGTGCGCATCGATGGGGCGAGCAAGAACAGCCTTTCGGGCGTTATGGCTGAGAAGCCGCAACCCGCGCCCGCCCTGGAGCCCCTTTGAGCCGCGCCCCGGAATTCATCGTCCTGACTGACGCGGCCGCCCGCGCCGTCAGCGGAGCCAACAGCCGCCACGCCGCCCTGATCGAGGACGCCTTCGGGGTCCTGGTGGAGACGCCAGGCGGCGGGGTGCAGCTGAGCGGGGACTCCAAGTCTCGAGGCATGGCCAAACGCGCCATCCAGTCCCTGGCCAGCCGCGCCGATCAGGGCCTTGAGATCAACGAGGCTGACGTTCGTGTGGCCATCGGCCAGGCCCGCATCGGGTCTGGCGCGGCGCCTGGCGGCCTGCCCGTCGGCCGTCGCGGCCAGGTAGCGCCCAAGACCCCGGCCCAGGCGCGCTATCTGAAGGCGCTGGCCGACCACCCCCTGGTGTTTGGTCTCGGCCCCGCCGGCACCGGCAAGACCTTTCTGGCCGTCGCCCATGGGGCGGGCCTCCTGCTGCGCGGCGAGGTGGACCGGCTGATCGTCAGCCGTCCGGCCGTCGAGGCGGGCGAGCGCCTGGGCTTCCTGCCCGGGGACCTGTCGGAAAAGGTCGATCCCTATATGGCGCCGGTCTGGGAGGCGCTGACGGACATCATGGGGGTCGATCAGTTCCGCAGGCGCCGCGAAAAGGGCGAGATCGAACTGGCCCCCATCGCCTTCATGCGCGGCCGCACCCTGTCCCACGCCTTCGTCATCGTCGACGAGGCGCAGAACGCCACCCGCCTGCAGATGAAGATGGTGCTGACCCGCCTGGGCGAAGGCGCCCGGATGGCGGTCACCGGCGACCCCAGCCAGGTGGACCTGGTCAACGCCAGGGACTCCGGTCTGGCCCACGCCGTCAGCCTGCTGGACGGTGTCGAAGGCGTCGGCGTCGCCCGCTTCGCCGCCGAGGACGTTGTGCGCCATCCCCTGGTGGAACGGATCGTGCGGGCCTATGAGGCCGACGCCGCCATGAACGGACGACCCGATTGATCGATATCGAGATCGAGGACGACGCCTGGGCCGAGGCCCTGCCCGACGCCGTCATCCTGGTGCGGGCTGCGGCCCTTGCCGCCCTGGACGGGGCGAATATGCGGCCTAAGGACGCAGCAGCCGACGCCGGCCTGGTGGCGGTGCTGCTGACCGACGACGAGGCGGTAGCCGAGCTGAACGCCGAATACCGCCGCAAGGCGGGCCCCACCAATGTGTTGTCCTTTCCTGCGGCGCAGAATCCAGAGGGCTTTTTGGGCGACCTGGCCCTGGCCTACGGGGTCTGCGCCCGGGAGGCTGAGCAACAGAACAAGTCTCTGGCCGACCATTTGCAGCACCTTGTGGCGCACGGGGTCCTGCATCTTGTAGGCTATGACCATATGAACGAGGACGAGGCCGCCGAAATGGAGGGCCTGGAGCGGCGAATTCTCGCCGGCCTGGGCGTTGCAGATCCCTATGCGGCCGAACAGGGAGACCATGACTAGTTCGGATGATCGAAGTCCGCCCGAACCCGATCCCCCCCGACAGGGGAACGGGTTTCGGGCCATTTTGAAACGGTTGGGCCGCCAGGGCGGCGCCCCAGACCCGAGCGACGCGCCTGCTGAGCCGGAAAACCGCATGGTGCGGCAGGCGGTGGCCTTTCAGTCCCTGCGGGTCGACGATGTCATGACCCCGCGGGCCGATATTGTGGGCGTGGAGCTGACCACCCCCTTTGGCGAGGTGATCGACCGCTTCATCGACGCCGAGCATTCCCGGATGCCGATCTATCGGGAGACCCTGGACGACCCCGTGGGCGTGGTTCACGTCAAGGACGTCTTTCGCCTGCTGTCGGCCAATGGCTCCGGCCCCAAGCCCGAGGACGCCTTTCTCCACCGGGTCCGCCGGGACGCCCTCTATGTGCCAGCCTCCATGCGCGCCGCCGACCTGCTGTTGCAGATGCAGGCCGCCCGCACCCACATGGCCCTGGTGATCGACGAGTTCGGCGGCACCGATGGCCTGGTGACCCTGGAAGACCTGATCGAGGCCGTGGTCGGCGATATCGACGACGAGCACGATGTGGCCCAGGCCAAGTCGATCATCGCCCGACCGGGCGGGGTGTTCGAGGCCGACGCCCGAACCCCCCTGGAGGAACTCGAGGCCGCCGTCGGTCAGCCTCTCGCGCCGCCGGACCTGGAGGAAGAGATCGACACGGTGGCCGGCCTGGTCACCGCCCTGGCCGGGCGGGTGCCCCAGCGGGGCGAGCTGATCGCTCATCCGGCCGGATTTGAGTTGCAGGTCATGGACGCCGACCCCCGGCGGGTGAAGCGGGTGCGCCTGCGCCCGACGCCGGCCGCGACGAGCCCTGCGGCCGGCGGCGTGGTGACGCCGCTCATCCCCGCCGAGGGCGGCTGAGCCGGCTTGTCGCGTCTGACTGATCTTTACAGTCGCGCCGAGACCCACCCTGCGGGACGGGGCGTCCTGGCCCTGTGCGCCGGCCTGGCCGCAGCGCTGGCCCATCCGCCGTTTGGCGTACTACCTGGCCTTCTGGGGTTTGCACTCCTGTTGCGCCTGGTCGATCAGGCCGCACCTGAGAGGCCGCTGGCCTCAGCCTTCTTCCGAGGTTGGCTGGCGGGGCTCGGCTATTTCGCCCTTAGCGTCTGGTGGGTGACAGAGGCCTTCCTGGTGGACGCCGCCGCCCATGGCTGGATGGCTCCCTTCGCCCTTGTCTTGCTCGCGGGGGGCCTGGCGCTGTTCTGGGGGGCAGGCGCATGGCTCTACCGGCTGTCCGGGGCCCAAGGGCCTTTCCGCGTCCTGGTCTTCGCCGGGGCGCTGGCCCTGGCAGAATTCGTCCGGGGTCACATCTTCACCGGCTTTCCCTGGAATCTGCCCGGCGAAGCCTGGCGGGCCGGGGGGGCGCCATCCCAGGCTGCGGCCCTGGTGGGCGCCTATGGGCTGACCTGGATCACCGTGGCCCTGGCCGCCAGTCCTGCGGTCCTGCCGGGCCTGGCCAGGCGCCAGACCCTGGCCGTGGGCGGGGCCGCCGCCGTGGTGCTGGTCGGACTCTATGGCGGCGGCGCCTGGCGCCTGGCCACAGCGCCCGCCCCGCGGGAGGCCGCGCCGGTGGTGCGGATCGTCCAGGCCGATGTGGACCAGAAGGAGAAGTGGCGGCCGGAGAACCTGGACCTGATCTTCGATGACTATGTCCGGCTCAGTCGTCTTCCTGCGCCGCAGACGCCCGATGTGGTCATCTGGCCGGAAGGCGCCCTTCCTGCGGTCATCGACGACCTGCTGGCGCCAGGGGAGCCCTATCCCGTGGCCCTGGCGGAGGCCTTCGCCCCAGGCCAGGTGCTCATGCTGGGCGCCAACCGGGTGGGCGTGAGCGAGGCTGGCGGGTTGGAGTACTTCAACACCCTGTTGGCCTTTGAGCGCCTGGAGACGCCGGGGCTCGAGGTGGTGGGGATCTATGACAAGCATCAGCTGGTGCCGTTCGGCGAATATCTTCCCCTGGGTGAAATCATGACCGGCCTTGGCCTGCGCAGCCTGGTGAACATGCCAGCCGACTTCACCGCCGGGCCGCCGCCCCAGCCCCTGGTCCTGCCAAGCCTCCCCCCCGTCCAGCCGCTGATCTGCTATGAGGCGCTGTTTCCGCGGTTCACTGGCCAGGGCGCCGCCCGAGGCGGAATTCGCGCCGAGTGGATCCTCAATGTCTCCAACGACGCCTGGTTCGGAGCCACCAGCGGCCCCTGGCAGCATCTGAACCTCTCCAGCTATCGGGCGATCGAGGAAGGCCTGCCCCTGGTCCGCTCCACCCCCACTGGGGTCTCAGGCGTCATCGACTCCCGCGGGCGGCTGCAGGCCGGCGCCTGGATGAGCCAGGGCCGGCGGGGGGTCATCGATGCGCCCCTGCCGCCCCCGGACGGCCCGACGCCCTTCTCGCGCCTGGGAAATCTGCCCTTCGCCATCATGCTGCTCATTTCCGGGGCGATGGCGGTCATGTCCTGGTTTCGTCGGCGCTGAACGCCTTGGCGGGCCTGGGTGATTTTGCGAGTTATGCGCAGTTCGACTAAGGGAAGGCGATGACAAGGGATCTCGATCTGGACCGCGCCCCCAATCCGGTGGATCGCCATGTGGGCCTGCGCATTCGCCTGCGCCGCAAGGAACTCGGCATCAGCCAGGAGCGGTTGGCCGAATCCATCGGCCTGACCTTCCAGCAGGTGCAGAAGTATGAGCGCGCCGCCAACCGGGTCAGCGCCTCCAAGCTGTGGGAGATGGCCAAGGCGCTGAAAACCTCGGTGGCCTATTTCTACGAGGGCCTGGGCGACCCCGCCGCCACCCCGGGCGAGGGGGAAGAGGGCCGCGACGTCGTACATGATTTCCTGCTGACCCCTGAAGGCATGGAGCTGGCCGCCCTGTTCCCCCGGGTTCGCCGCGCGCGGGTGCGGCGCAGGCTGCTGGATCTGGTGCGGACCATGGCCGAGGAGTCGGAGCTGGAAGAGCGCGAGGGCGCCGCCCTGCAAGAAGTCTGACCAGCCCGCTTGCGGGATATAAGGATTTCTTTATAGGATTGTCCGAGAGTTGCCGGCCCGCCGCGCGCGCGGCCGCCGTCGCCTGACCGGAGCCCCGATTTTGAGCCGTTCCTCCTATATCTTCACCAGCGAAAGCGTCTCTGAAGGCCACCCCGACAAGGTCGCCGATCGGATTTCCGACACGGTGGTGGACGCCTTCATCGCCGCCGAGCCCCAGGCGCGCGTCGCCTGCGAAACCCTGGTGACCACCAATCGGATCATCCTGGCCGGTGAAGTCCGCGCCGGGCGTCCAGGCGCCTCCAAGGCCGAAAACAAGGCCATGACCAAGGAGATCGTCAAAAGCCTGGAGCCCAAGGTCCGGCAGGCGGTCAAGGACATCGGCTACGAACAGAAGGGCTTCCACTGGGAGAAGGCGAAGTTCGCCTGCCATCTGCATCCCCAGTCCGAACACATCGCCCAGGGCGTCGACGCCAGCGACAAGAAGGACGAGGGCGCCGGCGATCAGGGCATCATGTTCGGCTATGCCTGCGACGAAACCCCCGAGCTGATGCCGGCGGCCCTGCAATATTCACACAACATCCTCAAGAAGCTGGCCGATGTGCGCCACTCCGGCGAGTGCCCGGTGCTGGAGCCCGACGCCAAGAGCCAGGTCACCCTGCGCTATGAGGACGGCAAGCCCGTCGAAGTGCTGAAGATCGTCGTCTCCACCCAGCACAAGAAGAAGATCGGCGCCCACTCAGCCACGCCCAAGCGGGTCCAGGAGCTGATCAAGCCCTATGTGGAAAGCGTGATCCCGGCGGGTTTGATCACCCGCAAGACCCAGTGGCTGGTCAATCCCACAGGCAAGTTCGAGATCGGCGGCCCCGACGGCGACGCCGGCCTCACCGGCCGCAAGATCATCGTCGACACCTATGGCGGCGCAGCCCCCCATGGCGGCGGCGCCTTCTCCGGCAAGGACCCCACCAAGGTGGACCGCTCGGCCGCCTATGCCTGCCGATACCTGGCCAAGAACGTGGTCGCCGCGGGCCTGGCCCGGCGCTGCACCATCCAGATCAGCTACGCCATCGGCGTGGCCCAGCCCCTGTCCTTCTATGTGGACCTGCACGGGGAATCCTCGGTGGACCCGGCCAAGCTGGAGGCCATCCTGCCTGAGCTGATCGGTGGGGCCACGCCTCGGGCGATCCGCGAACATCTGGGCCTCAACCGCCCCATCTACGCCCGCACCGCCGCCTATGGCCACTTTGGCCGCGCGCCCGACGCCGACGGCGGCTTCTCCTGGGAGAAGACCGACCTGGTCGACCAGCTGAAGAGCCTGGCCTAAAGACCTCGAGCCCGGCGCGCCGCCCCGCGACAGGGCCGGCGCGTCGGGCTATGGCTTCGTCCCCATGACGTCAGATTCCCACCCCCCGATGCGCTCCTTCGGGCGCATCAAGTCGCGCCCGATCAAGCCGCGCCAGGCCGCCCTGATGGACAGCCTGCTGCCGGAAATACGCTGCCCTGACCGCCCCTTTGATCCCCGCGACCTGAAGCCAGGCGCCGATCAGGTCTGGCTGGAGATCGGCTTTGGCGGCGGAGAACACATGGCCGCCCAGGCAGCCCGGGCGCCAGACACCCTGATCCTGGGCGCTGAGCCCTTCCAGAACGGCGTGGCCTCGGCCCTGCGTCATATCGATGAGCAGGGCCTGGCCAATGTTCGCCTGCATGACGGCGACGTCCGCGACCTGATGGCCCGCCTGCCTGAGGCCAGCCTGGACCGGGTCTTCATCCTGTTTCCCGACCCCTGGCCCAAGGCGAGGCACAACAAACGCCGACTGGTGCAGGCCGAGCTGATCGCGGATCTGGCCCGGCTGATGAAGCCTGGCGGGCGCCTGCGCTTCGCCACCGACTGGGCCGACTATGCCGACTGGACCCTGGAGCGGTTCTTGGCCAGTCCGCACTTCGACTGGCCCGCGGCCCGGGCCGATGACTGGCGGGTCCCGCCGGCCGATCACATCACCACCCGCTATGAGGAAAAGCGCCTGGGCGACTGCGCCCCGGTGTTCCTGGACCTCGTCCGCACCTGAGCCCCACGAAAAGGGGGCGGTCAGCACGCCGACCGCCCCCGTCAGTTTTCAGGCCGCCCTCGCCCCTCAGGACTTGGCGTTCTGCGCCCGCTCGATGCCGGCGCGGATCAGGGCGGCGGTCTCGTCGGGATCGGCCCAGCGGACGATGTCGACGCTCTTGCCCTTCTCCAGGTCCTTATAGTGCTTGAAGAAGTGGGCGATCTGCTCGGTCAGGATCGTGGGCAGACCCCGCCAGGACTCCACGCCCGTATAGAAGGGGTGCAGCTGGTCCACCGGCACGGCCAGGACCTTTTCATCGGCGCCGGCCTCGTCGACCATCATCAGGGTGCCCACGGGACGGCAGCGGATGATCGCGCCAGGAACCACGGGGGTGGGGCCCACGACCATCACGTCCATGGGGTCGCCGTCCTCCGACAGGGTGTGCGGAATGAAGCCGTAATTGCCCGGATAGAACATGGCGGTGTGCAGGAACCGGTCGACCATGAGCGCGCCCGACTCCTTGTCGAGCTCGTACTTCACCGGCTCGCCGCCCTGCGGGATCTCGATGATGGCGTTGACGTCATAAGGCGGGTTCACGCCGATGGCGATCTTGGAAAGGTCCATGTTCGAAATGACTCTTGTGATCTGTCTCGGGGAGGAGAAGCGCCTCCATAGGGCGAAAACCCCGCGGGGGGAACGGGTTTGGCGTCCGCGCCGTGGGAGGTTCCTCCGATCCTGAGCGGTCAGAGGGGCGGCGAAGAGGGGCTATGCGATCGGTCAACGGACCATTCCTGGGCGCCAGCCTGACACAGGAAGGATGACAAGCCGCTTCTTGCCGCTTATATTTGCCACAACATCGTCCGATAGCGCTGGATAGCGCTTTCGAGCGGCGGGCTCCGGCCCAGCCGCTTTTTTCTTTGCCTGAGGACGGCTGGAGTGATGCGCGGCAAGACCGCAGAAGACCTGAGACTGTTGGAGCTGCTCGACCCTGTGGCCGAAGCGGCGGGCTATGAGATCGTGCGCCTGCGGCTGATGGGCGGCGCCGAACAGCGGCGGCTGCAGATCATGGCTGAGACGCCTGAGGGCGTCATGAATGTCGAGGATTGCGCGGTGTTGTCGCGGGCGATCTCCGAGATCATGGACGCCGCCGACCCGATCACGGGCGAATATGTGCTGGAAGTCTCCTCGCCGGGCATCGACCGGCCCCTGACCCGGCTCAAGGACTTCGACGTCTATGAGGGCCATGAGGCCAAGCTTGAGCTCGACCGCATGGCTGAGGGCCGCAAACGCTTTCGCGGCGTCCTGGCCGGCACCGACGAGGGTCAGGTCTGCCTGGACCTGGAGGGCGAGGAGGAGACCGTGCTCGTCCCCTTCGACTGGATCGCCGAGGCCAAGCTGGTCCTCAGCGACGAACTGATGAAACGGGGAGCCGAACAGCGCGCCCAGCGCCTGGCTTCCGACGACCCTGCATCCCACCAAGAGGATTGAACCCATGAGCCTGACCGGCATCTCCGCCAACCGGCTGGAGCTTCTGCAGATCGCCGAGGCGGTGGCCCGCGAAAAGTCGATCGACAAGGAGATCGTCATCGAGGCGATCGAAGAGGCGATCCAGAAGGGCGCGCGCGCGCGCTACGGCGCCGAGCACGACATCCGGGTCAATATCGATCCCAAGACCGGCGAGACGGTGATCAAGCGCGTGGTGACCGTGGTCGCCGACGACGCGGCCTGGGACGAGGAAGCCGGCGAAGAGGCGCCTCCCGGGGTGATGCGGCTGGCCGAGGCCCTGCGCAACGATCCCAAGGCCCATGTGGGCCAGGTCTATGAAGAGGTCTTGCCGCCCTTCGAGTTTGGCCGGGTGCAGACCCAGATGGCCCGCCAGGTGGTCACCGGCAAGGTCCGCGAGGCCGAGCGCGAGCGCCAGTACGAGGAATTCAAGGACCGGGTCGGCGAGATCATCAGCGGCGCGGTCAAGCGGGTCGAATACGGCAATGTGGTCGTCGATCTGGGCCGCGGCGAAGGCATCATGCGCCGGGACCAGTCGATCCCCCGCGAGAACTTCAATATCGGCGACCGGGTCCGCTGCTACATCTATGACGTCCGCCGGGAGGCCAAGGGTCCGCAGATCCTACTGAGCCGCGCCCACGGCGGCTTCATGGCCAAGCTGTTCGCTCAGGAAGTGCCTGAGGTCTATGACGGAGTGATCGAGATCCGGGCCGTGGCCCGCGATCCGGGCAGCCGCGCCAAGATGGCCGTGGTCTCTAACGACAGCTCCATCGACCCCGTCGGCGCCTGCGTCGGCATGCGCGGCAGTCGCGTTCAGGCCGTGGTCGCCGAGTTGCAGGGCGAGAAGATCGACATCATTCAGTGGAGCCCCGACGAGCCCACCTTCATCGTCAACGCGCTCGCCCCGGCCGAGGTGTCCAAGGTGGTGCTGGATGAAGAAGACGAGCGCGTCGAGGTGGTGGTGCCCGACGAGCAGCTGTCGCTGGCCATCGGCCGCCGCGGCCAGAATGTGCGCCTGGCCAGCCAGCTGACCGGCTGGCAGATCGACATCATGACCGAAAGCCAGGAGAGCGAGCGCCGCCAGCGCGAGTTCGCCGAGCGCACCGCCCTGTTCCAGGAAGCCCTGGACGTGGACGAGGTCATCGCCCAGCTGCTGGTCACCGAGGGCTTCGCCACGGTCGAGGACGTGGCCTATGTGGAGACCGCAGAAGTGGCCTCCATCGAGGGCTTCGACGAGGACACCGCCGAAGAAATTCAGGCCCGCGCCCGGGACTTCCTGGACCGCGAAGCCGCCGAATACGACGCCAAGCGCAAGGCTCTGGGGGTCGAGGACGGCCTGCTGGAGATCGCCGGCGTCACCCTGCCCATCGCCGTGGCCCTGGGCGAAGGGGAGGTGAAGACTGTCGAAGACCTGGCGGATCTGACGCCGGACGACCTGCGCGGCTGGTACGAGAACCGTAATGGCGAGCGGGTGCGCGAAGCCGGCATCCTGGAGAGCTTTGGGCTGGAGCCCGCTGACGCCGAGGCCCTGATCGTTCGGGCCCGGGTGGCCATGGGCTGGATCGAAGCGCCGCCCGAGCCGGAGCCGGAGCTTGAGGACATCGCCCCTGAGCTCACCGAAGAGGAGATGGTGTTCGGTCGGGCTGGGGGCTCCAGCGCCCCGGCCGCCGAAGATGACGCCGAGCCGCAGGGCCAAGCGTCCGCCACGGACAAGGAAGACGAGAACTAGAACCCCGTGTCAGAGCCCGATCCGAACCCACAAGACCCGGAGCCGCAGGATTCCGCCGTCTCGTCACGGGTCGGGCCGGCCACTTTGGCGCAGGCCGCAAGGGCCCGGCGCGATGTGGTCACCGGGGAAACCCGGGAAGAGTCTGACCTGATCCGGTTCGTCATCGCCCCTGATGGGACGGTGACCCCGGACCTGGGGCGGAAACTGCCAGGCCGCGGGGTTTGGGTGGCGGCCGACCGGGCTTCGGTGGAGACCGCCGCGCGCAAGAACCTCTTCGCCCGCTCGGCCAAGACCCAGGCCAAGGCGCCGGCGGGTCTGGCTGATCAGGTGGAGGCGTTGCTTCGGCGACGGGTTCTCGACGGCCTGGGGCTTGCGCGCCGGAGCGGGTCGCTTATCTCAGGCTTCGAGAAGGTTTCGGCCGCCCTGTCTTCGGGTCAGGCCGCCTGGCTGATCGAGGCCGCCGATGGCGCCGCCGACGGCCGCCGGAAGATTTTCGCCGCCCTGCGGCGCGCTCCACGCCCCGTGGGCCAGGTCGGCCTGTTCACCTCGGCGGAATTGGGTTTGGCCTTGGGCCTGGAGAATGTGATACACACCGCCTTCCTTGCGGGGCGTACCGCCGATCGCTGGGCGCTGGAAGTCCGGCGCCTGGCGGGGTTTCGCCCGCTCCTTCCAGAGAGTTGGCGCGAGGAGCCGTGACGAGGCGGGCGGAACTTTGCGGTTCCGCGCGTCATATCTGTTTGGACGATTAGAAGACGGCCGGCTCATCCGGCCGGCAAGTAAAGCGAGCGCATGAGCGACGACAAAGATAACGGCCGAGCCCCTGGCGGACGCCCGCCCCTGACCCTTAAGCCCCGCGGTGCGGGCTCGGTCAGCGCAGGGACGGTGAAGCAAAGCTTCAGCCATGGCCGCTCCAAGACAGTGGTCGTGGAGACCAAGCGTCCGCGCACGCACGCGCCGGCGCCCAGCAATCTGGCTGGGCCGTCATCCTCTGAGCGGCGCGGATCTGATTCCCGTCCGCAATCGCGCGCCTCGGGCGACGCCTCCGGCCTGTCGGCCGAAGAGGTCCGCGCCCGCCAGGCCGCGATCGATCGCGCCCGCGAGCAGGCCCTGCTGGCCGCCCAGGCGAAGGCCCGGGAAGAGCGCGAGCGCGCTGAGCGGGAAGCCGCCGCCAAGGCCGCTGAAGCCGCCCAGGCGAAGGCCGCCCAGGCCGCCAGCCAACCCCCGGCGGCCGAGGCTGAGAAGCCTGCAGCCCCCGCGCCCGCCCCCGAAGCCCCGGTCGTGGCCAAGGCCGAACCCGCGGCGCCCGCCGCCGCGGCTCCGCCCGCCGCAGCGCCTGCGGCGACGCCCCGGCCCGCGGCCCAGGCCCCCCGTGGAGAGGCGCCCGCCCGCGCCCCGACGGGCGGCGGCGGCCAGACCCGGTCCTATACCCCTTCGCCTGAGCGCCGGGACGACCGCGCCAGCACCACGACCTACCGGCCGCCGCGACCGCGGTTCGACGCCACCAGCTTCAACCAGCGTGCGCCGCGTCCCGATCGGGATGGTCCGCGCAACACCGAAGCGCCGGCCGCTGATCGGCCCCGCGAGGATCGCTCCACCCCTCGGGGAGAGCGTCCCGCCGCCGCCGGTGACACCGTCCGCTATTCGGCCCTGACGCCGCGCCCGGCCCCGCCGCGCGACGGCGCCCGTGGGGCTGGTCGTCCGGTGGCGCCTGGCGCCCCGCCGGCCACGCCGGAAGTTCAGCGCGCCGCCCGTCAGGCGCCGCGTCCCGGCGCCGCCAATCTCGATCGCCGTCCTGAGGAAGAGGACGACCGTCGCGGCAAGCCCGCAGCGCCGGGCAAGGCCCTCAGCCGTGGCAAGGGCGCGCCCCAACGCCGCGAAGGCCGCCTGACCATCCAGGCCCTGGCGGCCGGCGATGAAGGCGCGGTCGAACGCATGCGGTCCCTGGCCTCGGTGCGCCGGGCCCGTGAACGCGAGCGCGAAAAGCGTAAGGGCGGCGGCCAGGAAGCGGCCCGCGTGGCCCGCGAGGTCGTCATTCCCGACGTGATCACGGTGGGCGAACTGGCCAACCGCATGACCACCCGCGGGGTTGAGGTCATCAAGTTCCTGATGCGTCAGGGCGTGATGATGAAGATCAACGACGTCATCGACTCCGACACCGCCGAACTGGTGGCCACCGAGTTTGGCCATACAGTCAAGCGCGTGTCTGAATCCGACGTCGAGACCGGCTTCCTGTCCACCGACACCGATGACGCCGATGCGCCCCTGCGCTCGCCCGTCGTCGCCGTCATGGGTCACGTCGACCACGGCAAGACCTCGCTGCTGGACGCTCTGCGTTCGGCCGACGTCGCCTCGGGCGAGCACGGCGGCATCACCCAGCATATCGGCGCCTACCAGGTGCGGCTGGAAGATGGTCAGCGCGTGACCTTCCTCGACACGCCCGGTCACGCAGCCTTCTCGGCCATGCGCGCCCGCGGCGCCAATGTCACCGACATCGTCATCCTGGTGGTGGCGGCCGATGACGGCGTGATGCCGCAGACGATCGAGGCCATCCAACACGCCAAGGCGTCTGGCGCCCCGATCATCGTTGCCATCAACAAGATCGACAAACCCGACGCCAATCCGACCCGGGTGATCAACGAGCTGCTGCAGCACGAGATCGTCGTCGAACGCCTGGGCGGCGAAACCCAGGTGGTCGAGGTCTCGGCCCTGGAGAAGCTCGGCCTGGACGACCTGCTGGAAGCCATCCTGGTGCAGGCCGAGGTCATGGACCTGCGGGCTGATCCCGACCGCACCGCCGAGGGCGTGGTCATCGAAGCCAAGCTCGATCGCGGGCGCGGCGCGGTGTCCACCGTCCTGGTCAAGCGCGGCAGCCTCAAGCGCGGCGACATCGTCGTGGCCGGCGCCAACTGGGGCCGGGTCCGCGCGCTGTTCAACGAGCGCGACGAGCAACTGGACAGTGCTGGTCCCTCGACCCCGGTCGAAGTCCTGGGCCTCGACGGCACGCCTGATCCCGGCGAGCCCCTGGCCGTGGTGGAGAACGAGGCCCGCGCCCGGGAGATCACCGAGTACCGTCAGCGGGTGAAGCGCGAGAAGTCCGGTTCGCCGGTGGCTGGCGCATCCCTGGCCGACATGATGGCCAAGCTCGCCGACAAGAAGGTCTCCGAGCTGCCGGTCATCGTGAAGGCCGACGTGCAGGGTTCGGCCGAAGCCATTGTCGGGGCTCTGGACAAGGTGTCCACCGACGAGGTGCGCGCGCGCATCATCCTGTCGGGCGCTGGGGCGATCAGCGAAAGCGACGTCATGCTGGCCAAAGGGGCGGGCTCGCCCATTCTCGGCTTCAATGTCCGCGCCTCCAAGCAGGCCCGCGATCTCGCCGAGCGCGAGGGCGTGGAGATCCGCTACTATTCGATCATCTACGACCTGATCGACGACATCAAAGGCGTGCTCTCGGGCATGCTCACGCCGATCCAGCGGGAAACCTTCCTGGGCAATGCCGAGGTCCTTCAGGCCTTCGACATCACCAAGGTGGGCCGCGTCGCCGGTTGCCGCGTCACCGAGGGCGTCGTCCGCAAGGGCGCGCGCGTCCGGATCATCCGCCAGGATGTGGTGGTGCTGGAGCTGGGCGTCCTGCAGACGCTCAAGCGCTTCAAGGACGAGGTCAACGAGGTCCCCAACGGCCAGGAATGCGGCATGGCGTTCCAGGGCTTCCAGGACATCAAGGTCGGCGACACCATCGAGTGCTTCAACCTCGAAGAGGTCAAGCGTACCCTCTAGTTGGCTCCTCCTCTTGGGGGACCGAACGAAATCGGGCCGGAACGCCAGCGCGTTCCGGCCCTTTTTGCTGGCCGCGTGTCCCTGGAGGGGCGCTCAAGCGTCTTTGGGCAGGCGGGCCTTCAGCTCATCCAGCCAGACCCGGGCCGAACCGTCCGAGGGGGCGCGCCAGTCCCCCCGCGGCGACAGGTTGCCGCCCGAGACCACCTTGGGCCCATTGGGCATGGCCGAGCGCTTGAACTGGCTGAAGCCGAAGAAGCGGGTGAGGAACACCTCCAGCCAGCGGGCGATGGTCGGCAGGTCATAGGCGTTACGCGCCTCCGCCGGGAAGTGCGGCGGCCAGGCGCCGGACGCAGCGTCCCGCCAGGCGTGCCAGGCCAGAAACGCCACCTTGGAGGGCCGCAAGCCAAAACGGGTAATGTAGTAGAGGTGGAAATCCTGCAGCTCATAGGGGCCGACGATGGCCTGGGTGGACTGGATGGCGCCCGCCGCATCGGCCGGCACCAGTTCCGGCGAGATCTCGGTGTCGAGCACCGACAGCAGGATCTGGTTGGTGGCCGCCTCGAACTGGCCATGGGCGGCGACCCAGCGGATCAGGTGCTGGATGAGCGTCTTGGCCACCGAACCGTTGACGTTGTAGTGGCTCATCTGGTCGCCGACGCCATAGGTGCACCAGCCGAGCGCCAGCTCTGACAGGTCGCCGGTGCCCAGCACGATGGCGCCGCGCTGGTTGGCCGCCCGGAACAGATAGTCGGTGCGCAGACCCGCCTGCACATTCTCAAACGTCACGTCATAGACCGGCTCTCCCCCGGCGAAGGGGTGCCCCAGGTCGCTCAGCATCTGGCGGGCGGCCGGGGTGATGTCGATCTCCTCGGCCGTGGCGCCGATGGCCCGCATCAGGGCCCAGGCGTTGGACTTGGTGGAATCCGACGTCGCAAACCCCGGCAGGGTGAAGGCCAGGATATTGGCCCGGGGCAGGGAGAGCAGATCGCAGGCCTTGGCCGCCACGATCAGCGCGTGGGTCGAGTCCAGGCCGCCGGAAACGCCGATGACGATCTTTTCGGTGCGGCTGGCCTTCAGGCGCTGGGCCAGCCCCTCCACCTGGATGTTGAAGGCCTCATAGCAATCCTGGTCCAGTCGGGCGGGATCATCGGGCACGAAGGGAAAGCGGTCCAGCCGACGCATCAGACCGCGATCGGCGAAGTCCGGCTGATGGGCGAAACCGACCCGGCGGAAGTCATACTCCGGGTGGCCCTCGGCGGTGGCGGCGTCGTTGAAGGTCGGCGTGCGCATCCGCTCCAGCCGCAGGCGCTCAACGTCCACATCGGCGAGCGTCAGCCCCCCCGCCCTAGGAAACCGCTCGCTCTGGGCCAGAAGCGCGCCCAGCTCATAGATGTCCCCCTGGCCGTCCCAGGCCAGATCGGTGGTGCTCTCGCCGGGGCCGGCGGCCGAGTAGAGATAGGCCCCCTGGCAGCGCACAGACTGGGAGGCGCAGAGCATGGCCCGGTCCTGGGCCTTGCCCACCACCACATTGGAGGCCGACAGATTGGCCAGGATGAGGGCGCCAGCCAGGGCGCCCCGGGTGGACGGCGGGGTCGGGGCCCAGAAATCCTCGCAAACCTCAAGGTGGAAGACGAAATCCGCCAGATCCTCGGCCGCGAAGATGAGGTCGACGCCGAACGGGACCGTCTGGCCGGCCAGGGTCACCTCCAGGTCGGTGAGGCCCGCGCCCGGGGCGAACCAGCGCTTCTCGTAATATTCCCGGTAGTTGGGCAGGAAGGACTTGGGGACGACCCCCAGGATGCGGCCCCGGGAAATCGCCAGGGCGCAGTTATAGAGCCGACCGTTGCGGCGCACCGGCGCGCCAATGGCCAAGACCGGGCTCAAGGCTTCGCTGGCCTTGCAGATCTCCCCCACGGCGGCCTCGACGGTGTCCAGCAGGGCGTCCTGCAGATGCAGATCATCAATGGCGTAGGCTGAGACACAGAGCTCAGGGAAGATGATGAGGTCTGCGCCGGCCTCATTTCCCCGCCGGGCCAGGTCGAGGATCGCCTGCGCATTGGCCGCGGGATCGCCCACCGACACCTTGGGGGTGGCCACCCCACAGCGGACAAAACCCTGGGCCTGACTGGAATAGAACCGATGCGCCATGCCGTTCCTCGAACGCGAAATCTGACCCTGCTTGCCATAGATGGACCCGTGGGGCGAGTTTGGCCAAGCTTCGCTGGATACGAAGTGGTCGCCGGACGTTCCGTCGTCCCAGCCAAGAGGACGCCCCTGTGACCCCAGACCCCTATCTGCTCTTCCTGTTCGGTCTGGGCGGCGTGATCCTACTGGTGGCCTGGCTGCCCCTGGGGCTCAAGCGGGCGCCGCTCAGCCTGGCCATCGTGTGTGTCGCCATCGGGGTGGCGGTGTTCAGCCTGGGCGGCCTGAACTTCAACCCCGATCCACGAACCTATGACACCCTCACCGAACGCCTGACCGAACTGGTGGTGATCATCGCGCTGATGGGGGCCGGGGTGAAGATCGACCGGCCGCTGGGGTGGCGCCGGTGGGGCTCGACCTGGCGGCTCTTGGGGATCGCCATGCCCCTGACCATCCTGTCCATCGCGGTGCTGGGGGTGCAGGCCCTTGGCCTGTCGCTGGCCATGTCGGTTCTGCTGGCCGCGGCGCTGGCGCCCACCGATCCGGTTCTGGCCGCCGACGTACAGGTCGGGCCCCCAGGCTCCGGGGAGGAGACCGAGGTGCGCTTCGCCCTCACCTCCGAAGCCGGGTTCAATGACGGCCTGGCCTTTCCCTTCGTCCACCTGGCCCTGGTCTTCGCCGCGGTCGCGGCCAGCACGGGCGACCCCATGGCCTGGCCCAGTCCCCAGGACTGGATGCACTGGGCGGCCATGGACCTCGTCTGGCGGATTGGCGCTGGCTTGGCCATGGGGTGGATACTGGGTCGCGTCATGGGCTGGGTGGCCTTCGACCTGCCCCATGTGCGGCTGTCGGCCACCGGCGATGGCCTGGTGGCCCTGGGGGCGACGCTGGTCGTCTATACCGCTACGGAATTCGTTCAGGGCTATGGCTTCCTGGCGGTGTTCATCGCCGCCCTGACCTTGCGCGCCCGAGAACGGAATCACGAGTATCACCGCGCCCTGCACGACTTCGCCGACCAGGTGGAGCGGCTGCTGATCATGCTGGTTCTGGTGCTGTTCGGCGGGGCGATCGCCGCGGGTCTGCTGTCGAGCCTGACCTGGAGCGATGTCGCCGTCTGCGCCGTCATCCTGCTGGTGGTCCGGCCGCTCTCGGGCTGGATCGCCATGTGGGGCTCAGATCTCACGCGGCGTGAACAGTGGATGTCGGCCATACTGGGGGTCCGCGGGATCGGCTCGTTCTTCTATGTGGCCTACGGCGTCAACCACGGGGACTTCGGCTCCTCAGAGCGCCTGTGGGCGATCACGGGGGCTGTGGTGCTCATGTCGGTGATCCTGCATGGGGTGGCCGCCACCCCGCTGATGGCCTGGGTCGAACGACCGGCCACGGGCGACCCCAAGGCCGGGGAAGACAACGAGGCCCGGTGAGAGGGTACCCAAGATTGTAAGGCTCCCGGTCGTACTCTGCGGTGATCGGCGCCATATGCCGCATGGGTGATCACAAGGCCGGCAGCGTTCGGATGGGTCGCCTGGAGACCCTGAGCCTTGGACCATACCGCACAGCCCGCCAGCACCGCCGCTGAACTGCACGACATCGCCCTGCAGCGCTACGCCCTGCGCCTGGGCTCGGACTATTTCATCCATATGGCCGGCGCCCTGAGCGACCTGTTTGACGGCAATCTGCTGACCGGGCTGGTGTTTCTGACCATCGCCCAGGGCTCTGTGCAGCATCTGAACCGGCCGGCCCAGTTCAACGCCATGGCCGTGGATGGGGTGTTTCCCGATGAGCTGCGACGCCCGGTGAGCGTACTCGGCGTCTCCCAGTTTCTGGGCCTGCCCTATGAGACCGCGCGCCGCCATACCGGCCGGCTGGAGAAGATGGGCTTCTGCCAGAAGGTCGGCGGCAAGGGGGTGGTCATTCCAGCCGAAATCCTGCGGGGGCCAGACGTCCAGGCCCTGGTGCGGGCCAATTACGGCCACATGCGCACCCTGCTGCAGGGCCTGCGCCGGGGCGGCGAGGCCTTGTTGCCGCCCCAGGACCCCCGCTGGGCCGAACCTGGGGCGTGACGTCCGCGCCCCCGGACGAGGAGCCCGGCAGGGAGCGGCCTAGAGCATTTTCCGACAAGTGTGACGCGGTTACCAGATCAGAAAATGCTCTAACCTTTTGATTTAGAACCGACCCCCCACCGCCACAGCCAGCTGTTGACGCAGCGCCAGGGCGGGGGACGAGGATTGACCGCCAGCGGCCTCCGTCTCCAGACGGGCGCGCTCCAGGGCGTTGTCCTTGAAGCTGACCACAGCCTGGGCCATCGCCCCCAGTTCGTCGCCCCGACCGACGGCAGGCACAGACAGCTGATGATCCCCGCCCGCCAGGCGACGCATCGCCTCGGCCAGCCCGGTGAGGGGGCGCGTCACCCCATTGATCACCATGTGGATCGACAGGGCCAGGCCACAGACCCCGCCAAGCGCCGCCAGGGCGATCAGCAGGAGGGCGCGCTGCGAGGCCGCATGGGCCGCCTGACCCTCAGCCAGGGCCGAAGAGATCTGCAGAGCGGTGAGTTCGCTGATCACGCCGCTGACCCTGTCGATCGGCCCATAGAGCGCGGTGGCGGTATAGGCCGTCAGGGCCGCCTGATCCTGGCGGCGCATGATGGCCTCCAGATCGTCGAGCACCTGATGGGCCCCCACCATGGCGGCCTCGGCCTCCTGCTGCAGGGCCTCCTCCTCAGGAGAAGCCTCGGCGGCGCTGTAGTCACTCCATTCCCGATCGATGACGTCACGGGCCGCCGACACCCCCTGGGCGCCCTCGGCCCAGCCCAGTTGCCCGGTCTGCACCTTCCAGGCGGCGTCCACGACGCTGACGGCGAAGGCGTCGGCGACGGTCTTCAGCTGCGCCATGGGCTCGACCCGATCGGCTACGACCCGGTCAATCCGGATCTCCCCGTCGCGCAGGCCTACAAAGGCGAAAAGACCCATGATCACCAGGCCGACGGCCAGGATGGAAATGACGGCCAGAAGCTTGGCGCGGATCGAACGGAGCATGCGGCGAAATGTCCCAAGGTTGAGGTCCGCATCACGCCCGGCACCTCTTAACGACTGATAAGATTCAGCCGCCCCAGACCCGCTTTCAGATATCTTTGTTACGCATTTTGGGGACCGCCACCGCGCAGATCATCAAGGCGCAGACCCACCCCGGCCCGGGGCCGGATCTGGCCGAACTGATGTGACTGGGGAAGTGGTGCCGCCTAGGTGACTCGAACACCTGACCTACGCATTACGAATGCGCCGCTCTACCGGCTGAGCTAAGGCGGCCCGTGACGACGTGGCCGCGCCGGGGGGCGAGGCTTACGTCCGGGCGGGCTATTTAGCGGCTCTTGGCCCGCTCGCCAAGCGCCTGCGTGGTTCAGGCCGCCGGGAACCAGACGGGTCCCAGTGTGGCCACCGCCAGACCGGCGGCGACGCAGGTGGCGGCAAAGCCGATGAGCAGCCAGAACCGGAGACCCAGCAGCGGCCCCGCCGGGGGGGCGTCCTGGTCGTCCTCCTCAGCTTCGCCCGGCGGCGGCGGGGTCACGAGGCCTCGGCCACCGGCGGGGCGGCCCGGTCGATGAGGTTCAGGAGGGCGGATTCCAGGGGCACCGGAGCGAAGGCCCGGGGGCCGATTCGCGCCCGGGCCAGGGGCTTGGCTACAGCCTTTGACAGACAGAGGGCGCGCAGAGCCGGCGCCTGGCGTCCGCGCATCAGTACGGCCAACTGGCGGGCGGCCTTGGGGGAATAAAGGAGCGCGGCCTCGGCCTTCAGCGCCTGGTCGAGGGCGGCGGCTGGCGGGGTGACAGGAGCCGTTTCATAGATGGGCAGGGTGCGCGCCTGCACGCCAGCCTGGGCCAGGGCGCCTGCGAGGTCGCCGGCCGGCTCGGTGGCGGCAGGATGCAGCACGGGCCCCCGGAACTCCTCAGCCCGGCTGGCGATGCCGGCGGCCAGGGCGGCGACGTCCCCGTCGGCCGACAGCACCTGACGGAAGCCCGCCGCTCGAGCCGCCTGGGCGCAGGCCGCGCCGACGGCGAAGACCGGCAGGGCGCGGGTCTCCGAGAGCTGGGCGAAGATTCGCACCCCATTGGCGCTGGTGAAGGCCAGCGCGCCGATACCCGTCAGGTCAGGAACCTCGGTGGTGATGGGGCGGACCTCAAGCAACGGCAGGACCAGGGGAATATGGCCGAGCGCCCGCAGTCGCGCGGCGCTGGTCGAGGCGGCGGGTTCGGCCCGCGTGATCCAGATGAGGCGCCTGGGAGGTGCGGTCATGGCGCCAGCAAAGCTTGAGCCGCCGGGGCGATGCAACCCCGCACCGGCCTATTCCGGCAGGATGATCGCGTCGCCGGCCTCATCCCGCAGCTCAGCCCCCAGTTTGAGGCCAAGCTCCCGGGCGGCGACCATGGCGTCATCGACCCCGGTCAGGTCCAGGCCCGCTTCGCGCCGGAACCGCAGACGGCCGTCCGGCGACAGGGCCTCGACGATCAGAAAGAGCTGGCCGGCCTCCAGGGTCGCATAGGCGCCGATGGGGGTGCGGCAGGAGCTTTCCAGGGCCGCCATGGCGCCCCGCTCAGCGGCCACGGTGGTGGTGGTGGTGAGGTCGCGCAGGGCCTCGAGCCAGGGCTGACCCTGATCGGCCTCGCGGGTCTCGATGGCCAGGGCCCCCTGGCCCGGGGCCGGCGGGCGGGCGACGGGATCGATGAAGCTCCTGGCCGCCCCGTCCAGGCCCAGGCGCTTCAACCCTGAAAGCGCGAGAATGATGGCATCGTATTCCCCGGCCTCCAGCTTGGCCATGCGGGTGCCCACATTGCCCCGCAGCAGCTGGACGTCCAGGTCGGGGCGGGCGTGCAGGCTCTGGGCCTGGCGGCGCAGGCTGGCGGTGCCGAGCTTGGCGCCCCGGGGCAGGTCTTCCAGCGTCCGGGCGCCGCGGCTGAGGAAGGCGTCCCGGGGGTCCTCCCGTTCGGGAATGGCGGCGATGACCAGGCCCGGCGGCAGGACGGCGGGCATATCCTTCATGGAATGGACCGCGCAATCGATGCGGCCCTCAAGCATCGCCTCTTCGATCTCCTTGGTGAACAGCGCCTTGCCGCCAACCTCCAGCAGGCGCCGATCCTGGATCTGATCGCCGGAGGTGCGGATCACGATCAGGGGGGCGACCTTCTCTGCGTCCTCCGGCGCGGCGCCCAGGGCCGCAGCGATACGACGCTGCATCTGGCCGGCCTGAGCCAGGGAGAGTTGGGACCCACGAGCCCCGATGCGGACGACGGGCGGTTGCGAAGACACGGTGAGCGGTCTACCTGCGATGCGATGACTGACAGCCCGCTGCTACAGGACAGGCGCCTTGGCCGCAACCAGATGACCGGCCACACGGTCCTGGGGCTGGAGACCAGTTGCGACGAAACCGCCGCCGCTGTGGTGCGCCTGGGCGCCGAGGGCGAGGTGCGGGTGCTGTCCTCAGTGATCGCCAGCCAGATCGCCCAGCACGCGCCCTATGGCGGCGTCGTCCCCGAAATCGCCGCTCGCTCTCACGTGGAGGCCATCGACGCCATCGCCGCCCAGGCGATGAGCGAGGCGGGCCTTTCCTATGACGATCTGGATGGGGTGGCGGCCACAGCCGGCCCCGGCCTGGTGGGCGGGGTCATGGTGGGGCTGGCGTTTGGCAAGGCCGTGGCGCTCGCCCGGTCTCTGCCCCTGGTGGCGGTGAACCATCTGGAGGGGCACGCAGTCTCGGCCAGGCTGGGGGCCGAGGTGGCCTATCCCTTCCTGCTGCTGCTGGTGTCCGGCGGCCATTGCCAGTTGCTGGAGGTGGCCGGCGTCGGCGCCTGTCGCCGCATGGGCACCACCATGGACGATGCGGCCGGCGAGGCCTTTGACAAGATCGCCAAGACGCTGGGCCTGCCCTATCCCGGCGGCCCGGCCCTGGAAAAGCTGGCGGTCGGCGGCGATCCTGAGCGCTACGCCCTGCCCCGCGCGCGCCTGGGGCACAAGGACTGCGATTTTTCCTTCTCGGGCCTCAAGACCGCCGCGGCGCGGATCGCCGAGGGCCTGAGTTCCGAGCCCGAGCGCCGGGACCTGGCCGCCGCGGTCCAGACCGCCATCGCCCGCCAGCTGCGCGAACGCACCGAGCGAGCCATGGACATCTATGCGCAAGCCCACGCAGGTGAGGCCCTGCGCTTCGTGGTGGCCGGCGGGGTCGCCGCCAACGGGGTGGTCCGCGCGGTCCTTGAAGAGGCCGCCCGCGCGCGGGACTTTTCCTTCACCGCCCCGGCGCTCGCCTACTGCACCGACAACGCCGCCATGATCGCGCTGGCCGGCGCCGAGCGGCTGGCCCTGGGGATCAGCGATCCCCTGGACGCCCCGGCCCGGCCCCGCTGGCCGCTGGACGCGGCCGCCGCAGCCTCCAATCCCAGCCACCTCGCCGGTCGAAAGGGCGCCAAGGCATGAGCCAGACCATGAAACGCGCCGGAGTCATCGGCGCCGGCGCCTGGGGCACCGCGCTCGCCCAGGTTTGCGTCCGGGCAGGCCTCGCCACCACCCTGTGGGCCCGGGAGCCCGAGGTGGTCACAGCCATCAGCGAGACTGGAGAGAACAGCCTCTTCCTGCCAGGCGTGCCCCTGGACAAGGCTCTGGCCTGCACCGGCGACCTGGCCGACCTGGCCGACGCTGATCTGATCCTGATGGTCGCGCCGGCCCAGCATCTGCGCGCCGCGCTCACCGCCTTCGCCCACCACGCCCGGCCGGGCCTGCCCATCCTGCTCTGCGCCAAGGGGGTGGAGCAGGGCTCGCTGAAGCTGATGACCGAGGTCCTGGCCGAGACCCTGCCGGACGCCGCCCCGGCCGTCCTTTCGGGCCCCAGCTTCGCCGGCGAGGTGGCCCGCGGCCTGCCCACCGCCGTGACGCTGGCCTGTCCCGATGAGGCCCTGGGCCGGGCGCTCGCCGAGGCTATCGCCCTGCCGACCTTCCGCCCCTACTACGCCCCGGACATGATCGGCGCCGAGGTGGGCGGGGCGATCAAGAACGTGCTGGCCATCGCCTGCGGCATCGTGGACGGCCGCGGCCTGGGACGCAGCGCGCACGCGGCGCTCATCACCCGCGGCTTTGCCGAGATGACCCGCGTGGCCGTGGCCCTGGGCGGTCAGCCCGAGACCGTCGCCGGCCTCTGCGGCCTCGGCGACCTGGTGCTCACCTGCTCCAGCCCGCAGTCGCGGAATATGAGCGTCGGCCTGGCCCTGGGCGGCGGCCAGACCCTGGACCAGGCCCTGGCCGGAAAGCTCTCCGTGGCCGAGGGCGTGGCGTCTGCTCCCGCCGTGCGCCAGCTGGCCGCCAGGCTTGGCGTCGAGACCCCCATCTGCGAGGCGGTCGCCGCCATCCTGGCCGGCGAGGTGGGCGTTGATGCGGCCATTGCGGGCCTGCTCTCCCGCCCCCTGAAAGACGAACGCGAGGACTCCGAATGACCATCTTTGTGCTGATGTGCTTCGACAAGAAGAATGCGCTCGCTGAGCGCATGGCCGTGCGCGAGGCCCATCTGGCCTATATCGGCGAGCACCTGGAGCACGTGAAACTGGCCGGCCCCCTGCTGGACGAGGCCGGCGAGATGGCCGGCTCGCTCATCCTCTATGAGGCCGAGACCCTGGCCGAGGTTGAGGCGTTCAACGCGGCTGACCCCTACAAGACCGCCGGCGTGTTTGAGCGAGTGGAGATCTCGGCCATGAAGATCACCCGCGGGGCCCTGGCTTGAGCGGAAACCCCGCCAGACCCGCCGCCGGGACAGATCTCTGCGCCATCGATGAGATCAGAGAACCCGGCGCCAAGAGCTTCCGGTTTCGCGCCGAGGCGGCCATGTTCGCCGGCGTCGTGGTCCGTATAGGCGAAGAGATCCGCGGCTATGTGGATTCCTGCCCCCACGCCGGCTGGCCGCTTTCGGCGCTCGACGACCGATACCTGACGCGGGACCACCGCCACATCCTCTGCGCCGGCCACGGGGCCCTGTTCACCCCGCTCACCGGCGAGTGCGTCGCCGGTCCCTGCTTCGGCGAGCGCCTGACGCCATGGCCGGTGGAGGTGCGCGACGGCCGGGTGGTGACGGCGTGAGGCGCTGGGGGTCTCACGGCACACCGTTCCATCGTCATGGTCGGACTTGATCCGACCATCCATGAACACCGGTCTGGCCGCGGTGTGCATGGACCCCCCGGGTCAGGCCCGGGGGTGACGGGGTGGGGGTGCATTGCGTCCTTCGAGGCTCGCTGGCGCTCGCACCTCAGGATGAGGGGGTGGGTGCGGGCCGAAGCCCATCATCCGCCCTTACCCCTGACCCGCCAATTTGTCGGCCACGCGACCGTGCACGGCTTCGGCTTCCGGGGTCATGATCTCGTCGAAATCGGACATCTCGTAGAAGGGGCGGATCTCGATCTCGCTGGGGCCGGGCATGGGGTTGGGGCAGCGTTTCACCCAGGCCACGGCCTCGTCCATGTCCTTGACCTCCCAGATCCAGTAGCCGGCCACCACCTCCTTGGTCTCGGCGAAGGGGCCGTCGATCACTGTGCGGCCATCCCCGTCAAAGGCCACGCGCTTGCCGAAGGCGCTGGGCTTGAGGCCATCGCCGCCCTTCATGATCCCAGCCTCCACCAGCAGCTCGTTATAACGGCCCATGGCCTCCAGCAGGTCGCTGCAGGGCATGATCCCGGCCTCGCTGTCAGCCGTCGCCTTGACGAACACCATCACCCGCATCGCGTCTCTCCCTCGTTTTGGCCCAGGACGGCCGATCCATGGCCCAAGGACGATACAGCCTCGCGTCCTCCGACACAGGTTTGGAAAAAGACCCCGCGCTGTTTCACCGCGCGCGGCTGCGACCCTTCCTTAACGGCTTGGCGGCTATGCCATCGGCAGACCTTTGATGGAGCTTTCGTCTTGGCCGATCCGATCCGCGCGCTCGCCACCCTGAACGGCCGCTTTGCGCCCCAGTTCGCCCAGACCATGCTGGGCAAGCCCCGGTCCAGCCAGGACGGGGCCGCCTTCGCCGCCCACTGCCAGGCCATGGATTTTGAGTTCACCACTGAGTGGGCCGACAACAACATCCCCTATGTGGCGCCCCTGCTGCGGGACTTCGCCGCCACCCGTGGGCAGGTCCGCTATCTGGAGATCGGCGCCTATGAGGGGCGCAACCTGGCCTTCATGGACTGGCTGCTGCCGGCCAAGCTCGATGTCACCGTGATCGATCCCTGGTTCGACGAGGCCCTCAATCCAGAAGAAAAATACCATGCCGTCGAGCCGCGGTTTCACCGCAATGTGGGCAAGCTCGGCTTCACCGCCCTGACCACCCACAAGGGCTTCTCCACCTATGAGCTCCCCAGGATGCTGGAGCGCGGCGAGCGCTATGACCTCATCTATGTGGACGGCAGCCACACCGCCTGGGCGGTGATGGTGGACCTCGCCTATTGCGCGGCCCTGCTGGAGGTGGGCGGCATGATGGTGCTGGACGACTACTGGCACGATGAGAGCGAGATCGGCGGGCCGGGCGTCAAGCAGGCGGTCGACCGCTTCCATGGGATCTTCCGCCACTATTTTGAGATCAGCGCGGTCTATCGGCAGGTGGCCCTGACCAAGATCGCTGAAATCCCCCGCTAGACCGGGCCGCCCGACGGCGCCCATCTTGCGCGCGCAGGGCGCCTGCTACGACGCATGCGCCTGAACTGGGTCATTTCTGGAAAACGCCGTTCCGAATCCGCTGGAAATCGGACGCCGCCAGGCCTATGGGAAGCGATGACGGGGGTGGGCGCGTCAGGGAGCTGAGCGTGCTGAAATTTCGTCGGTTCTTCGACACCGAACATCGACATCATCATCTGGCCGGACTCCAGGTCTTCCTGGTCGCCGTGCTGGCCGCCGGCCTGGCCGTGGCGTCCCCCTATATGGGCGCCGAGCGGGCCGAGCAGCGTCTGGCCAAACTGACGGGCGGACAGATCGACGCCGCGGCCCTGGAGCGCCTGGCGGGCGCCATGGATCCGGCCATGCGCAGTCTCGCCGACCGCTTCGCGCCCCACGAGATTACGCCGGCCTTCGCCCGGGTGGACCGGGAGACCGGGGTCATGAACGCCCTGGACGGCGACCCGGAGCCGGCCATTCTGCGCCTGCAGGACCTGGACGAAGCCCAGGCCCGACTGTGGAACGCCGCCAACCCCACCTCCACCCTGCCCAATCCGGCGGCAAGGCCGTTCCGCATCTCCGGCGGCTCGCTACATCAGGCCCGAGCGCTCGATTGCCTGGCGGCGGCTGTCTATTACGAAGCCCGCTATGAGAGCCTGGATGGTCAGCGGGCCGTGGCCCAGGTGGTGCTGAACCGGGTCCGCCACCCGGCCTATCCCAACTCCGTCTGCGGCGTGGTCTTCCAGGGCTCCAACCGCACCACCGGCTGCCAGTTCACCTTCACCTGCGATGGCGCTCTGGCCCGGCCGCCGGAAGCCGAGGGCTGGGCGCGATCGCGCCAGATCGCTGAAGCCGCCCTGTCGGGCTATGTGATGAAGGCCGTGGGCAACGCCACCCATTATCACGCCAACTATGTGGCGCCGTACTGGAGCCCGAGCCTGATGAAGGTGGCCACGGTCGGCGCCCACATCTTCTACCGCTGGATGGGCGGCTGGGGTCTGCCCGGCGCCTTTGGCGGGGCCTATGGGGGCGATGAGTCCGTGGGCTTCCAGGTCGCAGCCCTGAACCGCATCTCAGGCCCTGGCCTGGTGGAGATGGCGACCCTGGCCGAGGACATGGAGACCATGGCCCCGACCGGAGTCGCCGCCTCAGGCGAGGCCTCGGCCAGTGAAGAGGTGCAGGTCATCGAGATCGCCGAGGTTCAGCACGAGATCGTCGCCCAGCCGGACGCCGTGGTCGCCCAGGCTGAAGGTCTGGTTCCCGCCGAGGACCTGGACTGGGTCGGCCGGGTCAAGCGCGCCCCGCCCCGCCTGGCCATCCCCTCCAGCAACGGCTTCTAGAGCACGTTCCCAGGCGCTCAGGCCGGGGCGGTCTCGGCCGAAAAAGCCGCCACATCCTCGAGCAGGCCGGCCGCGGCCATGCGCACCAGTTCACCGCCCTTTTCCGGGGTGGCCTGGGCCGGGTCAGAGCCCATGCGGCCGTCGGGATAGCGGGCGCGGAAGTCCGCCGCCTCGCGGATCGGCCCGGTGGGCGCGATCTTCGGCGCATAGTCGGCGGTCTTGATGGCGTCGGGATAGGCCCACTGGGTGACAGCGATCTCTGAAGGGGTCGCATGGCTGCCGTGGCCAGTGGGGAACTGGCTGTTGGCCAGGGCCAGGACGCCCTTCAGCTCCCACCAGTTCTTCAGCTTGCAGGCGAAGCCCCGGGGCTTTCCCGCAAAGCTCGCCTCGGCATAGAGCTCTGAAAAGGCCGCCTCGATGGTGGCGACGTTTCCCCCATGGCCGTTGAGGAAATAGATCTTCTCAAACCCGTGGGCCGACAGCGACCGGCACCAATCGCCGATGGCGGCGATGAAGGTCGAGGGCCTCAGAGAGATGGTGCCGGGGAAGCCCAGATGATGCTGGGCCATGCCGATGTTGAAGGTCGGCGCCACCAGGATGTCGCCGCTCTTCTGCGCCTCGTGGGCGATGATTTCCGGACACAGCCAGTCGGTGCCCAGCAGACCGGTGGGGCCATGCTGCTCGTTGGAGCCGATAGGAACGACCGCCGTCTTGGAGCGCTCCAGGAAGCCCTCGACCTCGGACCAGGTGGACAGGTGAAGCAGCATGGGGCGATCTCCGGCGAACAGGTGGCGATCATCCGACATAGGCCTTCAGGCTGGATGAGGTAAGCCCCGCCGCTCCCGTCAGATGCCGGCGTACCACTCGTAGCCCCGATCTTCCCAGAAGCCGCCCTGGCCGCCGGCGATATGGGCGAAGCTCTCCACCGCCTCGATGCGTATGACATATTTGGCGTGCTTGTAGCCCAGCTGGCGCTCGACCCGCAGACGCAGGGGGGCGCCGTGCTTCACCGGCAGGTCCGCCCCGTTCATCTCGTAGGCCAGGATGGTCTGTTCGTGGAAGGCGTCGATCAGGTCGATGCTCTCATAATAGAGCCCCCGGTCGCCCTCGGCGAAGGCGTCCAGCCGATCGGCGCAGTGGAAGACGATGTAGCGCGCCTCCGGTTTGAGGACGGCCTCCTCCAGCAGGGCCGAGAGCCTGGCCCCGGTCCACTGGCCGATGCTGCTCCAGCCCTCGACGCAGTCATGACGGGTGATCTGGGTGCGGGCGGGCCGGGCGCGGAGGTCCGCCAGGCTGAGAGACAGAGGGCGCTCCACCAACCCGCCGACCTCAAGCCGCCAGTCGGCGAAATTGTTGGTCACAAGGTCACGATAGGCGGTTCCGGCCGGCCGCAGGCTGCCATTGGCCCGGAAGTCCGGGGAGATATCGGCCGGCGTGAACTCCCGCGCCAGGGCGGTGCGCGACAGGATCAGGCGCTGGGCGGCCATGGTCAGGCCCTCGGCCCGGGCCAGGGTGGCGCGGACGCCAGGATTGCGGCCGATCTGGTCGCAGCCGGCCAGGGTGAGGCCAAGAAGGGCTGAGCCTGCCCCGGCCAGCAGGCCGCGACGGGGGATCGAGGTCATGGGTGCGCTCCCGGAGCAGGCGGCGGCGTCTCACCGCCGGTGATCATGCCCTGCAGTTGGCGCAGGGGCCCCGAGGCCAGGACCATGGCGAGATGGACCAGCACGAAGGCGACGATGGCCATGGCGCTGAGGAAATGGATGGTCCGGGCCGACTGGCGGCCGCCGAACAGCTCGAAGGTCCAGGGCCAGGCGGCGTTGACGCCGGGCGACATGCCCAGCCCGCTCAGCACCATCAGGGGCAGGAGGCCGAAGATGACGGCCAGATAGGCCAGCTTCTGCAGGGCGTTGTAACGGCCGTGGGGAAACCGCAGGGCGAGGTGATCCTTGATCTCCGCCCACAGGTGGCGCGGCGCGAGCTCCCCACCCTTCGGGGCCAGATCCCGTCGGAAATGGCCGCTGAGCAGGCCCCAGGCCAGATAGGCCAGGCCATTGAAGACGAACAGCCAGGCGAAGAAGAAGTGCCATCGGCGTCCCTCGGCCAGAGACCGGTAACTGGGCAGGGTGGCCCAGGCCGGGAAGCCCCGGCGCTCGCCATCCGACAGGCCAAGCAGGCCGGTGGTCTCCACTTTCAGCCCGCCGACCTGGGTGTAGCCCGCCAGACCCTGGCCCTTTGGCTCAGCCGTCATGGCGACCCAGGGTTCGGCGAAGGTGGAGGCGTGGCCCCAATAGAGGGCGGGATGGGCGTTGAAGATCTGCAAGCCGCTGCCCAGCAAGACCAGCAGCACCAGAACATTGATCCAGTGGGTCAGCCGCACCAGCAGGCTGTGCCTGATCCTGGGACGGGGCTGGAGGGGCTCTCGCCTGTCGGCTTCATCACTCAAGGGCTTGCCTCCCGCAGCTCATGTTCACGGTACGCAGGTTCGAGATCAAGGGTTACAGCGTTGGCGCATGGGGCGGGCGCCCCTAAGGTCCCCGCACGCCGCCCGGCGCCTGGGCGGTCTTGAGCGGGGGGCCTGATGGGCTGGGACGGCGGAACAGAGATCTGGGTGGGCGGGGTCAATACCTGGGAATGCGATGAGATGGGTCATCTCAACGTGCGTCACTGGGTGGCCAAGTCCATGGAGGCCCTGGCGGGCCTGGCCGCCGAACTGGGCATGCCCGACGCCTTCTCAGGCCTCGCGCCGTCGACTCTGCTGGTCCGAGAGCAGCACATCCGCTTCCTGCGGGAGGCCAAGCCGGGCGCGGGCCTGACCGCCCGGGGCGGGGTGGTGGCCATGGGCGAGGACGAGGCCAGGCTGCTGATCGTCATCCTGCATCCTGACGGAACGCCTGCGGCCACCTTCCAGACCGTGGTGCGCCACGCCACCGCCGATGGCGGCCGGGTCTTCCCCTGGTCTCGCCGCATCATGGCCGAGGCCGAACGTCTGCAGGTGGACATCCCCGATTTCGCCGCCCCGCGTTCCATCAGCCTGGATCCCGTGGCCGCCAGCGCCGCCAGCCTGGAGGCGGCCAAGGCCATGGACCTGACCCGGATCGGGCTGGGCGTCATCGGCGCGGCCGATTGCGACGCCTTTGGCCGCATGCGCACCGAGATCGTCATGGGCAAGATATCCGACGGCATCCTGCACCTGTTGGGCGCCGACCGGGGCCTGGGCGAGGGTCTCGGTTCAGGCGCGCCGCGGATCGGCGGGGCGGCCCTGGAATACCGGCTGGTCCACTACGCCTGGCCCCGGGCCGGCGACCGGTTCGAACTGCGCTCGGCCACCGCCCATGTGGAGGAGCGCTTCCGCCGCCTGCGCCACTGGATGGTTGATCCCCACACCGGTCGCCCCTGGGCCAGCGCCGAGAATGTGGCCGTGGGCTTCGACCTGGACGCCCGCAAGGTGGTGCGGCTTTCGCCTGAGGCGGTGGAGGCCATACGCAAAACCACCCGCCCTGAGATGGCGCTTTAGCCCCCTACAGCCTCCGTCAGCACCTGCCGCACCAGGTCTGGGCGCTCCATGGGCAGGAAGTGGCTGGTCGCCGGCACGGTCTCGATCCGGTAGCGGCCGGTGGCGGCCAGGGTCGCCAGATGGTCGTCGATCCGGCAGGTGGAGCCGTGCTCGGCCCGCAGGATGCGCACCGGGCAGGGACAGGCCTGGGCCGCGGCCCAGGCCTGATCATCATAGACGGCGAAGTTGGAGGCCTCCCAGGCCGGGGCGCAGGCCAGCTCCACCGCCCCGTCGTCGGTGTCCACGAAGCCTGCGTCCACATAGTCTTCCAGCTGCTCCAAGGACCAGGTCTTAAAGGCGCCGCGCCCCTGATAGGCGGCCACGGCCGCAGCCCGGCTGTCGAAGCGGGCCCGCCGGCGCAGGGCGCCCTGGACCATGGGCGACTGGGCGATGTCCCCAGGGGACGCATCTCCCCGATCCGGTATCAGCACGGGATCGAACAGGACGAGGTTCGAGATCAGGTCCGGCGCCTGGGCCGCGGCCATCAGGCTGGTGGTCGCCCCCATGGAGTGGCCGGCCACGGTCACCGGGCCCTGGACCACATGGGGCAACAGGGTCAGGAGGTCGTCGCGATAGGCGCCCCAGCCTTTACGATTCTCAAGTTCGGTGGGCAGGGCGGTGGCGCCATGGCCACGCAGGTCGATGGCCAGGATCCGTATCTGCGCCCCGAGGGGGGCGAGGATCGTGCGGTAGGTCTGGGCGTTGAAGCCGTTGGCGTGACAGAAGACGAGGTCGAATTCCCGGTCCGACGGGCCGAACTCTAGGGCCGCCATCTCGCCACCCCGACTGGGCAGGGGAAAGCGGCGGACCCGCGGGGCCTGTGCGACCGTTCCATCCATGGGCGGATCCTTCTCTTCGCGCGATGGGTTCTTGCGCCCCCATATATCCCGTCTGTCAAATGACCCAAGGAGAGGTTCGCCATGGCCATCGCCACCATCGGCTATGAGGGCAAAACCCAGGCCCAGATGATCGACCAGCTGAAGGCCGCTGGCGTCGAGGTGGTGGTCGATGTCCGCGCCGTCGCCGCCTCCCGGCGGCCGGGCTTTTCCAAAACGATCCTGGGCGCCAGCCTGGAGGAAGCCGGGATCGGCTATGAACACCTGCGGGGGCTGGGCACGCCCAAGGCCGGGCGGGACGCCGCACGGGCCGGCCGCACCGACGAGATGCGCGCCATCTTCGAGGCGCACCTGGCCGAGCCCCAGGCCCAGGTCGAACTGGCCCGGGCGCAGGACCTGGCGGGCCGGAAGAAGATCGCCCTGCTCTGCTTCGAGGCCCGCGCCTGCGACTGCCACCGGGCGATCGTGGCCGAGCGGCTCTGCGAAGCCCTGAACGTGAGGCGCGAAGATCTCTGAGGGGTCTTGGCTTTCCCCAGCGTTAGGGGGAGATGATGGGAAAACCTTCAGACTCGTCCCAGGAACAGCCCATGACCGCCGCCAACGCCAACGCCGCCTCAGCCGACGCCATCCCGGCGCTTGGGCCCTGGACCTGTTTCGACGTCGAGATCGATTCCGGCGTGGCCCACATCAAGCTGAAGCGGCCCGAGGCCTTCAACAGCATGATCCGCGCCTTCTGGAACGAGCTGCCGGTGATCGTCCGCGACATCAACGATAACGTCCGGGCCCGCTGCATCGTCGTTTCGTCGACGGGCAAGCACTTCTCCGCCGGCATGGACCTGGCGGTGTTTGGCGGCGGCGGCACCTCGAACGCCGACGGCGGCGCCGCGCCCGATCGCTTCATCGCCGCCGAGGGCCAGCGCCACCACATCCGCTGGCTGCAGGACTGCTTCAGCTGCCTCGATGAGGCCCGCATGCCGGTGCTGGTGGCCATCCAGGGGGGCTGCATCGGCGGGGCCATGGACATGACCAGCGCCTGCGACATCCGCTACGCCACCGAGGACGCCTTCTTCTGCGTGCAGGAGATCAATATCGGCATGACCGCCGATGTCGGCACCTTCCCGCGCCTGTGCAAGCTGATCCCCGAGGGCTGGGTGCGCGAACTGGCCTATACCGGCCGGCGTCTGTCGGCCCAGCGGGCCAAGGAGATCGGCCTGGTCAATGAGGTCTTCCCGACCCACGAGGCCCTGCTGGACTACGTCATGGCCACCGCCCGCGAGATCGCCGAGAAGTCGCCCCTGGCGGTCACGGGGTCCAAGGTGATGATCAACTACGCCCGGGACCACACCATCGCCGATGGTTTGGACTATATCGCCGTCTGGCAGACCGGCATGTTCGCCGGCTCGCATATGGGCGAAGCCTTCAAGGCCAAGGCTGAAAAGCGCCCCGCCGACTTCCCCGACCTGCGGCCCCTGCGTCACGAGATGTAGGCGCGCGAGCCTCTACAGGATCAGTTCGGCGCCTCGCAGATCAGCCCCGGTCAGCTTGGCGCCGGACAGATCCGCCTCCAGGAACCGCGCCCGACTGGCGTTGGCGCCGCTGAGGTCGGCATAGCGCAGGTTCGCCCGGTTCAGATCGGTGCGCAGCAGACGGCCCTCGCCAATGGCCAGCGGCCCAAGCTTGGCCTCGCGCAGGTCGGCGCGGATCAGATTGGCGCCGGTCAGCCGGGCGCCGCGCAGGTCGGCGCCGCGGAGGTCAGCCTTGCGCAGATCGCAGTCCGACAGGTCGGCGCCCTGCAGCTGGACCCCGCGCAGGTCCATGCCAAAGAAGATGGCGCCTGCCGCCGGCAGGCCGCTCAGTCGGCGGCCGCGAAGCTGGATCATGGACCGGAAGTCCGCGCCGCCAAGCCGGGCGGCGACGCCGTCGCGCCCCTGGCTGTCACAATAGGCTTCATGGTCGGCGATGATCTGGTGGAGGGGTTGGTCATCCACATAGAAGACGGTGGCCGGCGCCTTGAGCAGGTCGCTGAGATCAGCCCCGTCCAGCCCCGCCGCGGCGAGATTCGCCCCGGCCACGATGGCGCCGCGCAGGCACGCGCCGCTGAGATCGGCCCCATCCAGCTGGGCGCCGGAGAGGTCGGCGCCGTCGAGCCTCGCGTTGGCCAGCCGCGCGCCTACCAGCACCGCGCCGGTCAGACTGGCGTCCCGGCAGTCGACGGCGGTCATGATGTTGGTCAGGTCGGCGCCTTCGGCCACAGCGTATTCCAGATTGCCGGCCCGGTCCTCCGGGGACAGCACGCGGAAGCCGTCGGCCCGGGTTTGCATGGCGATGCACCCCTCCCGCAGGTCAGCCCCGGACAGGTCGGCGCCAGAGAGGTTGGCCCCGCGCAGGCTGGCCCCACGCAGATCAGCCTGGGCCAGCCGCGCCCCCCGCAGATCGGCGTCCCGCAGGTCTGCCCCGAACAGATTGGTCCGGCTCAGGTCCGCGCCAGCCAGGATCGCCCCGCTGAGGCGGGCGCCGGTGAGGTCGGCCTCGGCCAGCAGGGCGCCTTCGAGATTCCAATCGGCGAGATCAGCCCGCACCAGATCGGCCCGACGCCCCCCCGCCAGACCCTGGACATAACGGGCATGGGCGGCGAGCGCCGTGCGCAGATGGGCCTGGGTCTTGGCGCGCAGATGCGACGGGGCGGAACTTGCCATGGGCGACCTTTGTGAGGTCGCCACACTGATCCAACCCCACTTAAGGAAGGGTTGTTCGCAACCCCGCGGCGGCGACTATTCCTGGTCGTCGGCGGCTTGGGCCCCGCCCTGGCCGGCGGCCTGCAGCAGGGCGGCGATCCGGTCGGTGGCGTCGGCGGCCTGACCAAGCATCTGCAGGGGGCCAGAACCGGGCCGCACGGCGGCGACCATCTGGTTGGCAGCCGACTGGGCCACGGTCACCGCGGTGTTCTGGGCGGTGGTGAAGCCGGTCTTGGCCAGGCTGGCGGCGGAGGCGTCCTGATAGATGAAGCCGTGCACCGGATAGGTGGTGGAGCCCAGGTCGCCGATGGAGTCGTACCAGACCTTCACCTGGCTCCAGTCGCCCTTGGGGGACACGTCGATGACGGTGACGTCGCGCTCGATCTGGCCTCGAGTTCCGTTGATCCGCGACCAGTTGGCGTGGGTGATCTGGATCACCCGATCGGTGAGCACCTGGCTGACTACGGCCACATGGCCCAGGCGCATGGCGCCGGTGGGCTTGAAGCAGAGCACCGCGCCGGCCTGGGGGGTGTTTCCGGTGTCATACTTGCCGGCGGCCTGTTTCCACCAGGTCCAGGCGTCGCCGAAGATCTGCACGCCCGAGATCATCCGGGCGAAGGGCACGCACTGCCAGTAGGTGTCCGCAAAGGCGCTGCTGACGGGAGCGAGCGCCATGACCGCCGCAGCCGTCAGGGAACCAAGGACGAGGCGTGTCCGTTTCATCATGTTGGGCGCAACTCCCGACGCGAACTGCCGTTAGGGATAGTTTCTCACGCCCGGGATGAAAAGAGGGTTTATGCGCCTGCGGCCTTCGGCGCACGACCTTTCCACAGCCCCGCCCACAGCTTCATTCGCTCGCGGGCCGGTTTCTCGATCAGGTGATACGAGACCGCCGCCAATGGAACCACGCCCACCAGCATCACCAACCACAGGGCCAGGGGTAGCTGGTCCCCATCAAGCTTCAGCAGACTGGTGGCGCCATTGACGAATACAATCTTCCACGGCACGCAGATCATGTAGATCGAATAGCTGATCTCACCAAGATAGATGAGGATCGGGGCGTTCAAGGCCTGGGCCCCGTTCTGAGCCAGGCGGGCGAGGTAGAAGATCAGACCTGCGGTCGCCAGGACGATGATGGTGTCTGACAGACCGAACGCCGCGGCGATCACCGCGACAACGCCCGAAACGCCCGCCCCCAGCCAGGCCTGGCCTTGGCCGCCGCCGGCTCGCTCCCGCCACAGGCTGTGCAGGGCGCAGCCCAGGGCGAAGCAGGGGACGATTCGCAGGGCGCCCCAGGAAATGGTGGCCAGGGTCAGGGGGTGACCGGCCAGGGCCTCGAACCCTGCATAGAGTCCGGCCATGAAGACTGCCGCGAGGCCTACCGCCACCAGGGGGCGGGCCTTCAGCGCCAGGGCCGCCCAGGCGAATAGGGGAAAGGTGAGATAGGCGAACCACTCGGCCGAGATCGACCAGGAAGGATGGTTCCAGCCGGCCACCGGCGCAAAGCCCCAGGCCTGCACCAACAGCAGATTGGCCGGCAGGGCCTCCCAGGACAGGATGTTGGGGTCGACCGCAAAGCCGGCCGCGCCGGCCGCGCCGGCCAGCAGGCCCATGCCGATCAGGGTGGCCAGATGCAGGGGATAAATCCGCGCCAGCCGCGCCCACAGGAAGCCGCCATAGTTGAACCCACCGGTCTCCACCTGCGTGCGATAGACATGGCAGAGGATGAAGCCCGAGAGCACGAAGAACAGCTCGACCCCCAGATAGCCCTTGGCCACGAACAGCGGCGCGCCGGCTGTAGTCAGGGCGGGCCAGTAGTGGAACAGCACCACCCAGAAGGCGGCGAAGAACCGCAGGGCGGTGAGCGGGTGGATCTGCTGGGCGTCGGTCATGGATGGCGACTTTCTGGCGCGGCGTATCGCGGCACTGTGGCGCCAGAAGCCTCACCATCGCGTTAGCGCTGGAGCCCAACCGTCATTGGGCTAGAAGTCAGCCCTGGGAGCTTGGGAGAATCACGACCATGGACAGCCTTATGGCCCTTGCGGCCGATCCTGCGGCCTGGGCCGCCCTCATCGCCCTTGTGGTGATGGAGGTGGTGCTGGGGATCGACAATCTCGTCTTCATTTCGATCCTCTCCAACAAATTGCCCGAGGAGCAGCGAAGCCGGGCGCGGAAGATCGGCATCGGCCTGGCGCTGGGCATGCGGCTGGCGCTCCTGTCGACCATCGCCTTCCTGGTGGGCCTGACCCAGCCGGTGTTCAGCCTGCCCTTCCAGGGTCCGGTGGACCCGGTTCACGGCGTGCCGATGTTTGAGATGAACTTCTCCTGGCGCGACCTGATCCTCATCGCGGGCGGCCTGTTCCTGCTGTGGAAGGCCACCACCGAGATCCATGAAAAGGTCGATGTGGAGTCCACCCACGGCGTCATGGACGTGAAGGGGCGCGTCGCCGCCAACTTCGGCGCGGTGATCGTGCAGATCCTGCTGCTGGATCTGGTCTTCTCGGTGGACTCGATCCTGACCGCTGTGGGCATGACCGACCATCTGCCAATCATGATCATCGCCGTGGTGGTGGCGGTCGCCGTGATGCTGCTGGCGGCCGACCCTCTGGCCAACTTCATCCACGAGAACCCCACTGTGGTCATGCTGGCCCTGGGCTTCCTCTTGATGATCGGCGTAACCCTGATCGCCGACGGTTTCGGCTTCCATGTGCCCAAGGGCTACATCTATGCGGCCATGGCCTTCTCGGGCCTGGTGGAGGGGCTGAACATGGCCTCCCGCAATGCAGCCCGACGCAAGGCCGCATTGAAGCATGCATCGCCGACCGGTTCTGATAACGTCTGAGGATTACCTTCGCCCCGGACGTCACATCGGCGCGCCGGGGCGGGCTCAGACATTTGAAAAACCTGGGACGGCCGGCGGATTGCGTCGCGCTCGACCAAAGAATTGGCGGCGCTCGAACGCCGCTTTGGAAACGCCGCATTGCAAGAGCCCCCTGTCTTTGACGAGGCGGACAGACGCCTCACGCTCATCTCCGTCCTGATCATCTTCCTGCTCAGCGCCATGAGTCAGACCGTGGTGGCCACGGCCATGCCGCGGATCGTCTCGGACCTGTCGGGCCTCCATCTCTACGCCTGGGCGACCACGGCCTATCTGCTGGCCTCCACGGTGATGGTGCCCATCTGGGGCAAGCTCGGGGACATCTTCGGGCGCAAGCCGGTCCTGCTCTGGGGGATCGGCGTGTTTCTGGCTGGCTCCTGGCTCTGCGGTCTGGCCGGCGAGTTCGGGGATCTGCCCCTGATCGGCGGCGGCATGACCCAGCTGATCACCGCCCGCGCCCTGCAGGGGATCGGCGGCGGCGCGCTGTTCACCATCGCCTTCGCCATCATCGCCGATCTCTATGCGCCGCGGGAGCGGGCCAAGTTCTCCGGTCTGTTCGGTTCGGTGTTCGGGGTGGCCAGCATCTTCGGCCCGGTCATCGGCGGCTTCTTCACCGACCACGGGACCGTCGAGCTCGCTGGCCATGTGATCGAGGGCTGGCGCTGGGTCTTCTATGTGAACGTGCCCTTCGCGCTGGCCGCCGTGGCCATGATCACCCTGAAGATGCCGGCCCTGCCGCCCCGGGGGGAGGGCCGGATCGACTATGCGGGGGCGGCCCTGATCGTCGTCGGGTTCACCGCCCTGCTGCTGGCCATCACCTGGGGCGGGCGGGATTACGCCTGGGGCTCGCCGCTCATCCTGGCGCTGCTGGTGGCGGGCCTGGGCGCCCTCACCGGTTTTGTCTTCGTCCAGAGGGCGGTGCGCGACCCCATCCTGCCGCTCGAGCTGTTCAAGAACCGGACCTTCAACACCGCCAATGGGGCGGCCTTCATCTATTCCATGGCCTTCATGGGGGTGACCTCCTTCCTGCCCCTCTACATGCAGGTGGGTCAGGGGGTGCCGGCCACCCGCAGCGGCCTGACCATGCTGGCCCTGATGGTGGGGCTGGTGGCGTCCTCGACCCTGAACGGCCAGCTGGTCACCCGCACCGGGGTCTATAAGCCCTTCATGATCGGCGGCGGGGCGGTGCTGATCGCCGGCGTCTTCTCCCTCTGCTTCATTGGGCCAGACACCGGAACGCTGGACCTGGCCTGGCGGCTGCTGATCGTCGGCATTGGCTTGGGCCCTGGACAGAGCCTGTTTGGTCTGGCGGTGCAGAACGCCGTGCCGCCCCATCAGCTGGGGGTGGCCACCAGTTCAGGTCAGTTCGTCCGCCAGATCGGCTCCACCATGGGGGTGGCCCTGTTCGGCGCCATCCTCACCTGGGGTCTGACCTCGGAGCTGACCCGCCTGTCGGCGGCCAATCCGGCCGCCCAGATGCAGACCCTTGAGCTCTCCGATCTGCAACGCATGGCCATGGAGCGGGACGCTGATCCCGGCCTGGCGCAGGCGCGGGCCGCCGATCCGGTCACCCGCGCCACCGATCAGATCATCCGCCAGAGCTTTTCCACCGCTGTCGTCTACGGGATCATCTTCAGTCTGGGGGTGCTGCTGCTGGGATTCCTGCTGATGCTGAAAATCCCCGGGGTGCGGCTGCAGGACCGGGTTCCGCCCCCGACCCGCGCGCCGGCGCCGGCGGCGACCGAGGCTGCCGGCAAGGCCTGAGGCGGCGCCTCAGTCCTCACGCACCTCGGGAAGCAGGAGGTTAAAGTGGTCCTCCACGGCCTGGTAGCACTCGCAGCAGGCCTCCTCGAGCCCGTCGCGGTCGATCACCTCCACATGGCCGTGGTGCTGGCGGATCAGGCCCCTGTGCTCCAGGGTCTTGGCCACCCCTGACACCGTCGTCCTCTGGACGCCCAGCATCTCGGCCAGGCTCTGCTGGGTCAGGCGGATGATGTCGGTGTCGGAGCGATCGTGGGTGGTCAGCAGCCAGCGGCAGGCCCGTTGCTCCACCGGATGCAGGGCGTTGCACACCACCGACTGCATGACCTGAGCCAGCAGAGCGTCGGCGTAGCGGGAGAACAGGTCGGCGATCTCCGGCCGACGGCGCTTGGCCGCCTCCAGCTGTTCAGTGGCGATGACCAGGACGGGACCGGCGATCTGCACCACGGCGCGGCCATAGGCCGGCTTGTGGCCAGAGCTCACGATTCCCCCAGCCGCCCCTTCGCGTCCGATGCTGGCGGCCTCCACCTCGCGCCCATCCCGCGTCACCAGCAGCAGGGAGATGATCGCCGAACGGGTCGGGAAATGGGTGAGATCGACATCGTCGCCCGGCTCGAACACGACCCGGCCGCGCTCCAGGTTCAACTGGCGCAGATGCGGGGCGATGTCCTGCAACACCGAGACAGGCAGGGCCGCTAGCAGGCGGTTGGCCCGCAGGGCGGAGACGTCGGAAAGCCCGGCATAGGCCCGGGGATCGGAAGATGATTGGCCCATCGACATGGGGGCAGAACGCCTCAGACGGCACAGGGTGGCAGGGAAGCTTCACAGAAGCCCCTACAGACTTGCAACCGCGGCGTCCGTCGGGCGCCCGACTATTGGCGCGGTTCCTCTACAGGAAGCTGTAAGGGTCCATGTCGATCACCACCCGGACGGAAGCCGGCGGTCGGACCCGCGCCCGCCAGGCGGCCATATAGGCCGACAGATCCACCGTGCGGTCTGCCCGGACCAGGAATCGCTTGCGACGTCGCCCACGCACCAGGGACAGGGGCGCATCAGCCGGGCCATAGACCTCCAGCCCCTCGGCGTTGGGGGCGGCGGCGGCCATATCCCTGACAAAGGCCTCCAAGGCCTGGGGATTCTCGCTGGAGACAATCACCGCGCCCAAGCGACCAAAGGGCGGCAGGCCGGCCAGCTCCCGTTCGGCCATCTCGGCGGCGACAAAGGCGTCCCGGTCCTGGGCGGCCAGGGCCTGCATCACCGCATGATCAGGCGCATAGGTCTGAACCAGCGCCCGGCCCGGCCGGTCATGCCGGCCCGCCCGGCCCGTCGCCTGGGCGAGCAGCTGGTAGGTGCGCTCCGCAGCTCGCAGGTCCCCGCCCCTCAGGCCGAGATCGGCGTCCACCACGCCGACCAGGGTCAGGTTGGGAAAGTTATGCCCCTTGGCGGCCGCCTGGGTCGCCACCAGGATATCGATCTCACCGGCGGCCATGGACTCCACCAGCTGGCGGGCGGCCTGGGCGTCGAACACCGTGTCGGAGGAAAACACCGCCACCCGCGCCTCGGGAAACAGGGCCCGGGCTTCCTCCTCCACACGCTCCACGCCGGGGCCCACCGAGACCAGGCTGTCGATGGCCCCGCAGTGGGGGCAGGCCTTGGGCTTGGCCATGGAGAAGCCCGTCAGGTGGCACACCAGCCGGCCGGTATAGCGGTGCTCCACCAGCCAAGAATCAGTATCTGGCGCCGTCAGCCGCTCGCCGCAGGCGCGGCAGAGCACCAGGGGCGCATAGCCCCGCCGATTCAGGAACAATAGCGCCTGCTCGCCGCGGGCCAGGGTTTCACCGACCGCCTCGACCAGGGGGGGCGAAAGCCAGCGTCCCGTTTCCAGGGGGGTCTCGCGCAGGTCGATCAGGTCGATCTGCGGGAGGACGGCGACCCCGTGCCGGCCGGTCAGCCGCAGCCAGCGATAGCGGCCGGTCTCAGCATTGCGCAGGGACTCCAGAGACGGCGTAGCCGAGGCCAGTACGACAGCGGCGGCCTCCATCTTGCCGCGCACCACGGCCAGGTCCCGGGCCTGGTAGATGAAGCCCTCCTCCTGTTTGAACGAGGTGTCGTGCTCCTCATCCACCACGATCAGCTTGAGGTTGGTGAAGGGCAGGAAGAGCGCTGAGCGGGCGCCCACGACGATCGGGCAGGCGCCGGTGGCCACCGCTTCCCAGACCCTGCGCCTCGCCGGCGGGGCGATCCCGGAATGCCATTCGGCCGGCTGGGTCCCGAACCGCTCGGAAAACCGCGACAGCACCGCCTGGGTCAACGCGATCTCCGGCAGCAGCACCAGGACCTGAGCGGTCGGATCGGCGGCCAACACGGCGGCCACAGCCTCCAGATAGACCTCCGTCTTGCCCGATCCCGTCACCCCGTCCAGCAGGGCGACATTGAAGCCCCCCGCCGTGGTCATGGCGGTCAGGGCCTGGGCGGCGGCGGCCTGGCTCGGATTGAGCGGCGCCCGGGGCCGGGTGAGGTCGGGGACGGGAAAGGCCACTGGAGCCGGGATTTCCCGCACCGCCAGGACGCCCTCGTCGATCAGCCCCTTGATGACCCCGGCCGACACCTCAGCCCGGCGGGCGAGATCGGCCGGTGCGCCGACGAAACCGGCAATCGCGGCTATCACCTTTTCCCGGGCAGGCGTCAGCCGGGCAGGCGCCGCGCCGGTGGCGACCACCTGCTTGACCGGCCGGGCCCTGGGCGCGCGGGCGCCGCGCAGGGCGATGGCCAGCGGCTGGCCCGGCGCATCCACGGCGTAGCGGGCCGCCCATTGGACGAACTCGAGCGTCCCTGGCGGCAGGGGCGGATCGTCCAGCCGCTGCTCAAGGGGCTTCAGCGGACGGTTGCCGCCGGCGGCTTCGCGCAGGGCCGTGACCACGCCGCGCAGGGTGCGGGGGCCAAGCGGCGCGGCCACCTGATCGCCGACCTCCAGCCCCATGCCCTCGGGCTCGGCATAGTCGAAGGCCTCGGGCAGGGGCATGGGCAGCAGGACGGACGCGATACGGCTCATGGGCGCTCGCCTGGGACTGTCATGCGGGTGGGGTGGCGAGGACCCCACACAGGCGCTAAACACCGCCATTCACTGCGCAGGGAGGCCCAGGCCATGCAGATCTTTCTCGACACCACCGACACGGCCGTCCTGAAGGACCTGGCCTCCACCGGTCTGGTGGACGGCGTCACCACCAATCCGTCGCTGATCGCCAAGTCCGGCCGTCCCATGCTGGAGGTCATCGCCGAGATTTGCGACCTCGTCGAGGGCCCCGTGAGCGCCGAGGTGGCCGCCACCGAGACCGAGGCCATGCTGGCCGAGGGCCGCAAGCTGGCCGGCGTCGCCCCCAATGTGGTGGTCAAGGTGCCCCTGACCCGGGCCGGTCTGACCGCCACGGGGGTCTTCTCGCGGGAAGGCATCCAGACCAATGTCACCCTGTGCTTCTCCGCCGCCCAGGCCCTGATGGCCGCCAAGGCCGGCGCCACCTACATCTCGCCCTTCATCGGCCGGCTGGACGACCACGGCGCCGATGGCATGGACCTGATCGCCGAGATCCGCGCCATCTATGACAACTACGACTTCGACACCGAAATCCTCGCCGCCTCAATCCGCACGACGGCCCATGTGACCGCCTCGGCCCTCATGGGCGCCGACTGTGCGACGATTCCGCCCGCGGTCTTCCTCGACCTGTTCAAGCACCCGTTAACCGAGAAGGGTCTTGATCAGTTCATGAGCGACTGGGCCAAGACCGGCCAGTCGATCCTCTAAGACGGCGCGCGGACGGCGAAGGACGGTACGGATGGACGGGGCGAGCATCGACAGCGCCATGAACGCCCACGAGGCCCGGGCAGCCGTCCGGGCTTTCCTGCTGGAAAATCCTGGGGTTCTGCTGGACGATCCGGAGCTGCTGCGCCTGCTGGGCCTGCAGACCCTGCCGGAGAATGTGGTGGCCTTTGGGCCGGCGGCCTTGGCGCGAGTCCATGCGGCCCACCGCAAGGAATCGGCCGTGCGCCGCCAGCTGGAGTCCACCGCGCGGGCCAATTTCGCCGCCCAGGCCCAGACCCATGGGGCGGTGATCGACCTGCTTGAGGCCCGTAACCACGCCGATCTCGCCCGCCGGGTGGATGAACTGGCCCAGCTGCGCTTTGGCCTCTGCTGCGGGGTGGTGGCCCTGGAGGGGCCCGATCGCACCCCGGCCGGCTGGCGGCCCCTGGTGGAGGGGCAGGTGGACATGATCCTGGGCGGTCATCAGAAGCTCACCCGCATGGGCTTCTGGGCGCCGGCGCTGGGCCTGTTCGGCGACCGGGGAGAGGCTGTGAAATCCATGGCCCTGGTCCGCCTGGCCATGTGGGAGCCCGCCCGTGAAGGCCTGGTGGCCTTCGGCTCCGACGATCCCAAGGGCTTCACCGAAGACATGGGCGCCGAGTTGGTGGCCTTTCTGGCCCGGGTGATCGAGCGCACGGCGGAGCGTTGGCCGGTCCTTTGACCCCCTTGAGCCCGAACGCCCCGGCCGATGCGGCCGTCTCGGCGTGGCTGGCCCATCTGACCCAGGAGCGCCGGGCCTCCCCGCGCACGGTGGAGGCCTACGGGGCGGCGGGGCGGCGCTATATCGCCTTTTTACAGCAGCATCGCGGGGGCGGCCTGACGATCGCGGCCCTGGGCGGGGTGCAGGCCGCCGAGCTGCGGGCCTGGCTCGCCCATCTGCGGCAGGGCGATCATCCCCTGTCGCCGCGCTCCCTGTCCCAGGCCCTGTCGGCGGTGCGGGGCTTCCATCGGTATCTCGATCGCCGCCTGGGCGTGGCTAACGCTGCGGTCACCCTGGTGCGCGGGCCGCGGATCAAGCCCGGCGCGCCGCGGCCCGTCACTGAGGACCAGGCGTTGGGCCTGATCGCCGAACCCGGCCTCGACCCCGACCGGGAGGGGTGGGAGGCCAGCCGCGACGCTGCGGTGCTCACCCTGCTCTATGGCTGCGGCCTGCGGATTTCCGAGGCCCTGTCGCTGAAGCGGTCAGATGCGCCCCTGGGCGAGAGCCTGCGGATCACCGGCAAAGGGGGCAAGACCCGGCTGGTTCCCGTCCTGCCCGCGGTGGTCGAAGCGATCGACGACTATCTGGCCGAGCTTCCCTTCGTGCTGAGCCCTGACGACCCCCTGTTCCGCGCCAAGCGGGGCGGTCCTTTGAGCCCCCGCCACGTCCAGGCCACGGTGCAGATCCTGCGCGGACGGCTGGGCCTGCCCGACAGCGCCACCCCCCACGCCCTGCGTCATTCCTTCGCGACGCACCTGCTGGGGGCGGGCGCAGACTTGCGTTCGATCCAGGACCTGCTAGGCCACGCCTCGCTGTCCACCACCCAGCGCTATACCGAGGTGGACGCCGCGCGGCTGCTCGCCGCCTACGCCAAGGCCCATCCCCACGCATGACCTGCCCTGTCCGACTTCGCCCCGTGATTCCCGGCGACCTGCCGATCTTTTTCGAGCAGCAGCGGGACCCCGCCGCCAACCGCATGGCCGCCTTCGGGTCAGCCGACCCTGAGGACCGGGCCGCCTACATGGCCCGCTGGGAGGGCCTTCTGAAGACCCCTGGCGTGACGGCCCGCACCATTGAGGTGGCGGGCGACGTGGCCGGCCACATCCTCAACCACACCACCGCAGGCTCGCCCTCGGTCTCCTACTGGGTGGGTAAGCCCTGGTGGGGCCACGGGGTGGCGACCCAGGCCCTGGTCGCCTTCCTGCAGCAGATCGCCACCCGTCCGGTGGAGGCCCGGGTGGCCAAGGACAACATCGCCTCGCTGAAGGTCCTGCAGCACGCCGGCTTCGTGATTCGCGGCCAGTCGGCGGCCTTCGCCCCCGGCCGCGGCGAAGAGGTCGAGGAATATGTGATGGTTCTGGAGCCCGAGCCCCTGGCCCAGGCGGGCTGAACGGCTCTCGTCACCCTGCATACTCCGTCACCCTCGGGCTTGACCCGAGGGTCCATGCGCATTGAGGCCAGCCCTGTGTTCATGGATGGTCGGGTCAAGCCCGACCATGACGGTCAAAGGGGGCAGCGAGCTCAGGACTGCATCGTCCAGCCCTCGACGCCCATGGCGGCCTGACGGCCGGCTTCCGAGCGGGTCGGGTGGGGGTGGCTGGTGCGAGCGATGTCCTCGCTGGCGGCCTTGAAGGCCATGGCCACGCAATATTCGCCGATCATCTCGCCGGCCTGCGGCCCGACGATGTGGACGCCGAGAATCTCGTCGGTCTTGGCGTCAGCCAGGATCTTGGCGAAGCCGTCGGTCTCGTGGTTGATCTTGGCCCGGCTGTTGGCGGTGAAGGGGAACTTGCCCGCCTTGTAGGCCACGCCGGCCTCCTTCAGCTGCTCCTCGGTCTTGCCGACCCAGGCCACTTCCGGGGCGGTATAGACCACGCTGGGGACCAGATTGTAGTCCACATGGCCGGCCTTTCCGGCGATCAGCTCAATACAGGCCACGGCGTCCTCCTCGGCCTTGTGGGCCAGCATGGGGCCGTGGATGGCGTCGCCGATAGCCCAGACGCCGGGCGCCGAGGTCTTGAAGTGATCGGTTTCGATGACGCCACGCTTGTCGGTGGTGACGCCGACGCTCTCGAGCCCCAGGCCCTCGGTGTAAGGACGCCGGCCGATGGCGACCAGGACGTAGTCGGCCTCCAGGGTCTCGGCCTCACCGCCGGCTACGGGCTCGACGGTCAGCTTGACGCCGGACTTGGAGGTTTCCGCGCCGGTCACCTTGGCGCCCAGCTTGAAGACGATGCCCTGCTTGGTGAGCGATCGCTGGAAGGTCTTGGCCGTCTCAGTGTCCATGCCCGGCGTGATGCGATCGAGGAACTCCACCACCGTGACCTCAGCGCCCAGGCGGCGCCAGACCGAGCCCAGCTCCAGGCCGATGATGCCGGCGCCGACTACGATCAGCTTCTTGGGCACTTCGGGCAGGGAGAGCGCGCCAGTGGAATCCACGATCCGCTGCTGGTCGATGGTCACGCCCGGCAGCGGGGTCGGTTCCGAGCCCGTGGCGATGACGATGTTCTTGGCTTCCAGGGTCTGGACCGCGCCGTCGGCGGCGGTGACCTCCACCTTGCCGGGGCCCACGATCTTGCCCGCGCCCTTGATCCAGTCGGCCTTGTTCTTCTTGAACAGGAATTCGATGCCCTTGGTCAGCTGGGTCACCGACTCGGCCTTCTGGGCCATCATCTGCGACAGGTTCAGCTTGGGCTTCACCTCGATACCAAGGGTGGCGAACTCCTTGCCCATGGCCGCGTCATAGAGCTCGGAGGCGTGCAGCAGGGCCTTGGACGGCATGCAGCCGACGTTCAGGCAGGTGCCGCCAAGGGTGTCGCGCTTTTCGACGCAGGCCACCTTGAGGCCGAGCTGGCCGGCGCGGATAGCCGCATTATAGCCGCCGGGGCCGCCCCCGATGATGACGACGTCGTATTGGGACATGGGACTGCAATCCGTAGGTCAGAGGGTCTTCAGAGCCGAAAAGGGCGCGGTCCCCCGCGCCCCTGGCTGTCTTAGAGGTCCAGCAGCAGGCGCTGGGGATCTTCGATGGCGTCCTTGACCTTCACCAGGAAGGTCACCGCGCCCTGACCGTCCACCACGCGGTGGTCGTAGGACAGCGCCAGATACATCATCGGGCGGATCACCACCTGGCCCTTCACGACCATCGGGCGCTCCTGGATCTTGTGCATGCCCAGGATCCCCGACTGCGGGGCGTTCAGGATCGGGGTGGACATCAGCGAGCCATAGACCCCACCGTTGGAGATGGTGAAGGTGCCGCCCTGCAGATCGTCCAGGGCCAGCTGGCCGTCGCGGGCCTTCTTGCCCATGGCGCCAATGGCCTTTTCCACGCCCGCCAGGCTCATCTCGTCGGCGTCACGGATGACGGGAACGACAAGGCCCTTCTCGGTGCCGACGGCGACGCCGATGTCGTAGTGGTTCTTATAGATGATGTCCTGGCCGTCGATCTCGGCGTTGACGTCGGGCACCTGCTTCAGGGCCGCGATACAGGCCTTCACGAAGAAGCTCATGAAGCCCAGGCGGACCCCGTGGCGCTTCTCGAAGACGTCCTTGTATTCGGTGCGCAGGGCCATGACCGCGCTCATGTCCACCTCGTTGAAGGTGGTCAGCATGGCGGCGTTGTTCTGCGCTTCCTTCAGGCGCCGGGCGATGGTCTGGCGCAGACGGGTCATGCGGACCCGCTCCTCACGCTCGTGCAGTTCGCGGGGCGCCGACGGGGCAGCGGCCGGGGCCGGCGCGCTGGCGCGGGTCTCCAGGGCGGCGATGGCGTCGCCCTTGGTCACCCGGCCATCCTTGCCCGAGCCGCTGACCTTGGCCAGGTCGAGATTGTTCTCCGCCGCGATCCGCTGGGCCGAGGGGGCCGCAGGCTTAGCCGCTTCGGACTTGGCCGGGGCCGGAGCGGGGGCCGCTTCAGCCTTGGGTTCCGGCTTGGCCTCTGCCTTGGGGGCCTCAGCCTTGGCGGGCGCGGCGGCCGCGCCGCCCTCGGACATCTTGCCCAGCACCGTGCCCGGCTCGACCGTGTCGCCTTCGCCGGCCAGGATCTCGCTCAGCACGCCATCGGCGGGAGCGGCGACTTCCAGGCTGACCTTGTCGGTCTCCAGCTCGACCAGGATCTCGTCCTTACGGACGGCATCGCCCGCCTTCTTGGTCCAGCGCGCCACCGTCGCCTCGGTGACGGACTCGCCCAGGGCGGGGGTCATGATGTCGGCCATAGTGGTAGATTCCTGTTCTTATTCAGTTCTTTAGACGAACGACGCCCTAGGCGAAGGCTTCGTTGAGGAAGGTTTCGAGCTCAGCCAGGTGGCGGCTCATCAGGCCCGCTGCGGTCGAGGCCGAGGCCGGGCGGCCCACATAGCGGGCGCGGCGGGACTGCACGTCCAGGCGCTCAAGCGTCAGCTCCAGCCAGGGATCGACGAAGGTCCAGCCGCCCATATTCTTCGGCTCTTCCTGGCACCAGACCAGCTCGGCGTCCTTGAACCGCTTGAGCTCGGCCGACAGGGACTTCACCGGCCAGGGATAGAACTGCTCCAGGCGCAGGATGTAGACGTCGTCGACGCCCTTGGCCTCCCGGGCTTCCAGCAGGTCGTAATAGACCTTGCCCGAGCACAGGATCACCCGGCGGATCTTGTCGTCAGGGACGAGGGTGGTGGTGGTGTTCTCGCCCCGCTCGGCGTCGTCCAGCAGCACCCGGTGGAAGGACGAGCCCTCCGACAGGTCGGTGAGCCGCGAAACGGCCTTCTTGTGGCGCAACAGGCTCTTGGGCGTCATCAGCACCAGGGGCTTGCGGAACTCTCGCAGCAGCTGGCGGCGCAGAATGTGGAAATAGTTGGCCGGGGTGGTGCAGTTGGCCACCTGCATATTGTCCTCGGCGCAGGACTGCAGGAAGCGCTCAAGCCTCGCCGACGAGTGCTCCGGACCCTGGCCCTCATAGCCGTGGGGCAGCAGCATGACGAGGCCGCTCATCCGCAGCCACTTGCGTTCGCCCGACGAGATGAACTGGTCGATGACCACCTGGGCGCCGTTGGTGAAGTCCCCGAACTGGGCCTCCCACAGGGTCAGCGTCCGGGGTTCGGCCAGGGAGAAGCCGTATTCGAAGCCCAGCACCGCCTCTTCGGAAAGGGCCGAATCCAGCACCTCGAAGTGAGCCTGGTTGGGCGACAGATTGCGCAGGGGGAAGTAGGCGTCCTCGGTCGTCTGATCGATCAGGGCCGAGTGCCGCTGGGTGAAGGTGCCGCGCACGCTGTCCTGGCCCGACAGGCGGACCGGATAGCCCTCGTCCAGCAGAGTGGCGAAGGCCAGATGCTCGGCGGTGGCCCAGTCCAGGCCCTCGCCGCTTTCGATGGCTTCGCGGCGAGTCTGCAGCACCCGGGCGACGGTCTTGTGGATGTTGATCCGTTCCGGCGCCGCGGTGATCTTGCGGCCAAGGTCGAGCAGCTTCTGCAAGGGCACGGCAGTGTCGCCGCGACGATCCTCTGTGGTGGGCAGGGTCAGCCCCGACCACTTGCCGTCCAGCCAGTCGGCCTTGTTGGCCTTGTACTCCTTGCCGGCGTCGAACTCCTTGTCGAGGAAGTCGGCGAACTCGGCGATCCACCCATCCACCTCCTGCGCGGTGACGACCTTCTCGTCGATCAGGCGCTGGGTGTAGATCTCGCGGGTGGACGGATGGCCCTTGATCTTGGCGTACATCAGGGGCTGGGTCATCGTGGGGTCATCCCCCTCGTTATGACCAAACCGCCGGTAGCAGAACATGTCGATCACCACGTCCTTGCCAAACTGCTGGCGGAACTCGGTGGCCACCTTGGCGGCGAAGACCACGGCCTCGGGATCGTCCCCGTTCACGTGGAAGATCGGCGCCTCGACCATCAGGGCGACGTCCGACGGATAGGGAGAGGAACGGCTGTTCTTCGGGCTGGTGGTGAAGCCGATCTGGTTGTTGACGATGAAGTGGATCGAGCCGCCCACCCCATAGCCCTTGAGGCCGGACAACGCGAAGCACTCGGCCACCACGCCCTGGCCGGCGAAGGCCGCATCCCCGTGCAGCAGCAGGGGCAGGACGTGGCTGCGGCCGGCGTCCGGGTTTTCGCGCAGGGTGAAGGCCTGCTTGGCCCGAGCCTTGCCGATCACCACCGGATTGACGATCTCCAGGTGGCTGGGATTGGCGGTCAGGGACAGGTGGACGGAGTTGCCGTCAAACTCCCGGTCCGACGAGGCGCCCAGGTGATACTTGACGTCCCCGGACCCTTCGATGTCGGTGGGCAGGGACGAACCACCCTGGAATTCGTGGAAGATCACGCGATAGGGCTTGCCCATCACGGCGGCCAGCACGTTCAGGCGCCCCCGGTGGGGCATGCCCAGGACAATGTCGCGGACGCCCAGGGCGCCGCCGCGCTTGATGATCTGTTCCAGCGCCGGGACCATGGCCTCGCCACCGTCCAGACCGAAACGCTTGGTGCCAGGGAAACGGCGATGCAGGAAGCGCTCGAAGCCCTCGGCCTCGATCAGCTTCTTGAGAATGGCGATCTTGCCCTTCTCAGTGAACTCGATCTCCTTGTCGCGGCCCTCGATCCGCTCCTGCATCCAGGCCTTCTGGGTCGGATCGGAGATGTGCATGTACTGCACGCCCACATCGCCACAGTAGGTGCGACGCAGGATGTCGAGGATCTCGCGGACCGTGGAGGTCTCCAGGCCCAGCACATAGTCGAGGAAGATCGGCCGGTCGTAGTCGGCCTCGGTGAAGCCGTAGGAGGCCGGATCCAGCTCGCTGGCGTCGCCGGGTACGATGGCGATGCCCAGGGGGTCGAGATTGGCCCGCAGATGCCCGCGCATCCGGTAGGCCCGGATCATCATGATGGCGCGCAGGGAATCCAGGGTGGCGGCGCGGACCGCGTCCGTGGAGGCGGCGGGCGCGCGCTCGGCGACCTTCTTTTCAAGCTTGGCCTCGACGGCGGGCCAGAGACCGTCCAGGGCCGAAAGCCAGTCGGGGCGGGCGGCCGGCGCATCGGGCCTGACCCAGCCGGGCCTGGCGGCGGCGGCCTTGATCTCCTCGGCCCGCTCATGGAGCGAGGCGAAGAAGGCCCGCCACGAGGGCTCCACCGAGCCGGGGTTCTCCGCCCACTGGGCGTAGAGGTCCTCTACGAAGGCCACATTGCCGCCATAGAGGAACGAGGTCTCGGCGAGCACCTCGTTAATCAGACCTGCGTCGTCCGCCATGCTTCCGCTTCCAGACGGTCCGCGAAGCTTCTTGGTGAGAGGAGCCGACGGCGGACCGCCATACGCTTGATTGTGTCAGGCGCCCTTGAGCACCTGGAGCAGGGTTTCGCCGAGTTTCGCCGGAGAAGGCGAGACGCGGATGCCCGCATCTTCCATCGCCGCGATCTTGTCCTCGGCGCCGCCCTTGCCGCCCGAAATGATTGCGCCCGCGTGACCCATCCGCCGCCCGGGGGGGGCGGTGCGTCCCGCGATGAATCCGACCATAGGCTTCTTCTTTGGTGAATTCTTGATGAATTCAGCCGCCGCTTCCTCGGCTGCGCCGCCGATCTCGCCGATCATGATGATCGACTCGGTCTCGTCGTCGTCGAGGAACATCTGAAGCACGTCGATGAACTCGGTGCCCTTGACCGGGTCGCCGCCGATGCCGACAGCGGTGGTCTGGCCCAAGCCCACCTGCGTGGTCTGAAACACAGCTTCGTAGGTAAGCGTGCCCGAGCGGGAGACAACACCCACCGAGCCGCGCTTGAAGATATTTCCCGGCATGATGCCGATCTTGCACTCGTCCGGGGTCAGAACGCCCGGGCAGTTGGGACCGATCAGGCGGGACTTGGAGCCCGACAGGGCGCGCTTGACCTTGACCATGTCGGCCACCGGGATGCCCTCGGTGATGCAGATGATCAGGGGGATCTCGGCCTGGATGGCTTCGAGGATCGAGTCCGCGGCGAACGGCGGCGGAACATAGATCACGGTCGCCTCGGCGCCGGTCTGGTTGACCGCCTCGCTGACGGTGTCGAACACCGGCAGGCCGATATGGGTCGTGCCGCCCTTACCGGGGGTGACGCCGCCGACCATCTTGGTCCCATAGGCCATGGCCTGTTCGGAGTGGAACGTACCCTGGCTGCCGGTGATGCCCTGGCAGATGACGCGGGTTTCTTTTCCGATGAGGATGGACATTAAGCGGCTCCCCGAACGGCCTTGACGATCTTTTCCGCGCCGTCCGACAGATCATTGGCGGAGACGACGTTCAGGCCGCTCTCGGCGATGATCTTCTTGCCGAGCTCGACATTGGTGCCTTCCAGGCGAACCACCAGGGGCACCTGCAGGCCGACTTCCTTCACGGCTTCGACCACGCCCTCGGCGATGATGTCGCAGCGCATGATGCCGCCGAAGATATTGACCAGGATCCCCTTCACGCTGGGATCGGCGGTGATGATCTTGAAGGCCGCGATGACCTTCTCCTTGGTGGCGCCGCCGCCCACGTCGAGGAAGTTGGCGGGCTCTGCGCCATAGAGCTTGATGATGTCCATGGTGGCCATGGCCAGACCCGCGCCATTGACCATGCAGCCGATCTCACCGTCCAGGGCGATGTAGGAGAGGTCGTACTTGGACGCCTCGATTTCCTTCTCGTCTTCCTCGGTGGTGTCGCGCAGCTCGACGATGTCGGGATGGCGATAGAGGGCGTTGCCGTCGAAGCTGACCTTGGCGTCCAGCACCCGCAGGTGATCATCAGCGGTGACGATCAGCGGGTTGATCTCGAGCATCTCCATGTCCTTGGCGAGGAACGCCGCATAGAGCTGGCCGAGCAGGGTGGCGGCTTCCTTGGCCAGACCGCCGGTCAGGCCCAGCGACTTGGCCAGGTTGCGCCCGTGGTGCGGGAAGACGCCGGTGGCCGGGTCGATGGAGAAGCTGATGATCTTTTCAGGGGTCGAGGCGGCGACCTCTTCGATGTCCATGCCGCCTTCGGTGGAGGCGACCACCGAGACGCGGCTGGTGTCGCGGTCGACCAGCAGGGAGAGGTAGAGCTCCCGGGCGATGGCCGCGCCTTCCTCGATATAGAGGCGGTTGACCTGCTTGCCCTTGGGGCCCGTCTGGTGGGTCACCAGGACGCGGCCGAGCATCTCTTCGGCGTTGGTCTTCACCTCGTCGGCGGACTTGACCACCCGGACGCCGCCCTTGGCGTCGGGGCCGAGGCCCTCGAAGCGGCCCTTGCCGCGTCCGCCGGCGTGGATCTGGGATTTGACGACCCAGACCGGGCCTCCCAGCTGCTCGGCGGCCTTGGCGGCCTCTTCGACGGTGTGGGCGGCGTAGCCGCGCGGGACCGCCACGCCGAACTCTGCGAGGACGGCTTTGGCTTGATGCTCGTGGATGTTCATGAGGCTGCGATTTGTCGCTGAAATCGTCTCGCCCGGACCGGCGAGTTCTCGGGCTTATAGGCGCCGCCTCAGAGCGTGGCAACCCGCTAACCCAACGTCACACCCTAACCAAAGTGACATGGGCGCCTCAGCCAAAGAATAGGCTCCACATGGTCCGGCCCGGAATGAAGGTGAAGGCCAGATTGATGGCGAAGGCGCCATAGAACAGGCCCATCATCGCGCGGCGATGGCGCGCCACCTGATGACGCCTGGCCCACATCACCGCCAGCGGCAGAACGACCAGGGTCCAGCCGGTGAACAGGTGGATCAGCGACCAGCGCCCGGGGTTCAGACTGGTGATGAACAGGGTCGAGACCGCCGTGGTCATGACCAGCGCCACCCACGTCCAGCCCGCCGCCCGATGAAAGGTCCGGCCCTTGCGGACCATCATCAGAACTGCGCCTAGGACCAGGGCCGCCAGGGCGGTGCAGAGGTGGATTTTGACCACGGGCGAGAGGCTCGCCAAAACGGTGAAGTCCGGGGCGTGGGGCCGGGCCGCGGCCAGCTCGCGCCAGATGGCCGGCCAGACGCCCCACATGGCGCCGGCCAGGATGAGCAGCACCACCCCCATGCTCAGGGCGAATCCCCGGCCGAATGTCCAGGCCTTCAGGGGGATACGACCGGGTTGGGCGGCTTGCGGGGCGAGGGACATCGGGTATCTCCTTTTTGCGGCGGCGGGCCGTGATCTGAGCGGAGACAAGGTTTGGGACGGGCGTTCGGCCAGGGGGGTTTCGTGGAATGACGTCTGGCCGTCGTGAAACGCCGCCCCGGCCCACTGGCGAACCGCCGACGGCGCGCCGCCCCCTGGCTTTTGGGCCCTATGAGGATCTGACCGGCTGGCTCCGGGGCCTGGGGCTCGCCCTGGCGGTGGGCCTGTTCCTGGCCCTTTCGGGGGCCTTTGTGGACGAAGACGCACCCTTAGGCCTGCGGCTGGCCTATTGGCTGCCCATGATGGGGATCGGCGCCCTCTGGGGCGGCTTCATCGCCCGGATCATGTTCCCTCAGCATGGGGCCGAGGACGGGCCCCTTGAGGGCGTCTGGCGCAGTTGTCTCTGGGCGGCGCTCGCCATGGCCGCGCCCTTTACCGGCATGGTCTGGACGGCCAACTGGCTGGCCTTTGGCCACCAGATCTCCTGGCGGAGCCTGCCTTATCTGTTTAGCAGCGTCTTCGCCCTGTCGCTCGCCATGACCCTGCTGAACACCCTGGTGGAAAGCCGCAGGGCGGCGATACGGCGCCTGAGCGCGGGCCCGCCCCGGCCGCAGCCCGTCCGGTTTCTGGAGAAGCTGCCACCCAGGCTGCGGGGGGCCGAGCTGCACGCCATCGAGGCGGAGGATCACTATCTGCGCCTGCATACCTCGAAGGGCCAGGACCTGATCCTGATGCGCCTTGGCGACGCCATCGAGGAGCTGGAGGGGCTGGAGGGCGCGCAGGTGCACCGGTCCTGGTGGGTCGCCCGCGCAGCGGTGGAGGAGGTGCGCCGGGGCGACGGCCGGGCCATCCTGACCCTGAAGACCGGCGTCGAGGTTCCGGTCAGCCGCACCTATGCCCGTCTGCTGCGGGCGGCGGGCTGGTACTAGAGCATTTTCCTATAAATGTGACGCGGTTATCGGGTTTAAAATGCTCTAACTTTTTGATGTAGAGCCCTTTTTATCCGATCTGATTGAGGCGATCAGATCGGAAATGGCTCTAGCCTTGACGCCGGGCTCGCCAGACCGCGCGGCTCTGGCCCCAGACATCGACCTCTACATCCATGGGAACCGGCAGCCGGGCCTGACGGAGGATCTGCGAGCCCAGGCGCCGCGCCACGGCCTGGGAGTTCACATTGACCGGCTCGATGGTGTGGATGACCTCCTCCCAGCCCAGTTGATCGAAGGCGAAATCCATGGCGGCCGCAGCCCCTTCAGTGGCGTAGCCCCGGCCCCAGCAGTCGCGGATGATGCCCCAGCCCACCTCAGTCCCTGGCCAGCCGTGCGGGCGCCACGGGCCCAGGCGGCCCACCCAGCGGCTGCTTTCCTTCTCGATCACGGAGAACATGGAGAAGCCCTCCATCGACCAGGACCCGGCGATGGTCATCATCGAACGCCAGACCTGGGCCGGACTCATCACCCCACCGATATGGCGGGCGGCCTCCTCATCGGCGGAAAAGGCGCACCAGGCCTCGAAATCGGCCAGGGCCGGCGGGCGCAGGATCAACCGCGCGGTCTCCAGGGTCGGCCCGGGGGCCTGGCCCGGCGGCAAAGTCTTCGCGCTCATCGGCATCCCCCGCTCCGCATCGTTCAGCCCTGATTCAGGCGCAAGGGATCAGCCTTGTCGATACCGCCCCGCAAGATCATAAGCCGCACCGCGATGAATCCTGACGCCCCAGACACCGCCCCGCCGGACCCTGAGCGTTCCGGGCCTGACGCTCCGACAGCCCATGTCGGCGCCCCGCCGCCTGTGGGTGAGTCATGGCGCCGCCGTCTGATGGACAGGCGCCTTTGGATCCTTGGGGGCGCAGGCATTGTCATCACAGGCGCCCTGGCCCTGGCGCTCTCCCGGCCGGTCGAGCCCCCGGATATGGCCGCCCCAGGCGCCCCCACCCTGAACATCCAGATCGCCGAGCGCCCCGCGCCCGCAGGCCCGCCGCCACCGGGGGCGCCCCTGGAGGTGCTGCCCGAGGAGATGGCCAAGGCTGCGCCCCACAATCCGCCCCTCGCCCCGCCGCCTCCGCTTGACCTTGGTCCGGTTGAGACGCCCCCACGCGAAGGCGAGGCTCTGGCGCGCCCGCGCCCCTATGACGGGGCGGCCGTCCCTGCCAGCTTCGACTGCCGGCGGGCCAGGACCCCGGCCGAGCGGGTGGTCTGCGCCGATCCAGCCCTGGCCGACGCCGATCAGGAGTTGGTGAGCGCCTATGATCAGGCCCTGGCGGCCGGCGTTCCCGCCTGGCGGCTGGAGCGGCAACAGCGACGCTGGCTGCGGGCGAGGGAGGACGCCGCCCGGGACGCCCCGGCCGCGGTGGCCGAGGTCTATGCCGCCCGCATCGCCGAGCTCCAGGCCCAGGCCGACCTCGGCCCACCCGCCGATCAGCTCCCCTGGCCACCGTCCTGGTGAGCACCACAGGAAAGGGCGGCCCAGGTGTCCCCGGGCCGCCCTCTGCAGACGTTGGCGATTGGGAGGCTCGTCGCCCCTCGATCAGCCGAGCATGTCCTTGACGGTGTCGCGCTCGCCGACCAGCTCGTCATTGGTCAGCGCGATCTTCGACTTGGCGAACTCGTCCATCTCGTAGGAGGTGACAACCTCATAGGCGCCAGGCGCAGTGGTCTTCACCGGCATGCCGGCCCACACGCCCTCGGCGAAGCCGTAGCGGCCTTCCGAATTGACGGCGACCGAGTGGATCTTGCCGGGCGTGACCAGGTCGCGGACATGGTCGATCAGGGCGTTGGCCGCCGAGGCCGCCGAGGACTGACCGCGGGCCTCGATGATGGCCGCGCCGCGCTTGCCCACGGTGGGCAGGTAGTCGTTCTTCAGCCAAGCCTCGTCGCCGATGACGTCGGCGGCGGCCTTGCCGCCGATCTTGGCGTGGGTGAAGTCGGCGAACATGGTCGGGCTGTGGTTGCCGTAGATGTAGAGGTCACTGACGTCATTGATCGAGACGCCGGCCTTCTTGGCCAGCTGGGCGCGGCCGCGGTTCTCGTCCAGGCGCACCATGGCGGTGAAGCGATCGGGGCTCAGGCGCTTGGCCTGGCTGGCGGCGATCATGACGTTGGTGTTGCAGGGGTTGCCTACCACGGCGACCCGGGCGTCATCGGCGGCCACTTCGTCGATGGCCTTGCCCTGGGCGATGAAGATCTTGCCGTTGTCCTTCAGGAGGTCGGCGCGCTCCATGCCGGGGCCGCGGGGCTTGGAGCCCACCAGCAGGCTCCAGTTGGCGTCCTTGAAAGCGACCTTGGGATCGTCCGTCAGAACCATGTCGGCCAGCAGCGGGAAGGCGCAGTCGTCCAGCTCCATGGCCACGCCCTTCAGGGCCTTCTGGGCGCCTTCGGTGGGGATCTCCAGCATCTGCAGGATGACCGGCTGGTCCTTGCCCAGCATCTCGCCCGAGGCGATGCGGAAGAGCAGGGCGTAGCCGATATTGCCGGCCGCGCCGGTGACCGCCACGCGGACGGGGGGCTTCGTGGTCATGGAGAGCTCTCCTGGAAAAGGGGCCAAGACGTCGTGTGTCGGCGGTCCCGTAGCCCAAGGAGCGCCCCTGCGGCAAGGGCGGCGGCTTGTGGCCCGCCCGTGAGAGCGGCAGTCTGGGGCCATGTTCGCCCTCGACCCCGCCTTTTCGGCCACCTCGCACCTGCTGACAGACCTGGATCTGTGCCAGGCCAGGCTGCAGGACGACGCCCGTTATCCCTGGATCGTCTTGATCCCGCGACGGGCCCATATGCGGGAGCTGGAGGATCTGTCGCTACAGGATCGCGCCAGGCTCATGGACGAGGTTCTGGCCGCAGGGCGGGCCGTCCGCGCCCTGGGTGAGGCCTCAGGCCGCCCGGTGGAGAAGCTGAATGTGGCGGCCCTGGGCAATGTGACCCCCCAACTGCACGTCCATGTGGTGGGCCGCCGGGCCGATGATCCAGCCTGGCCCGACCCAGTCTGGGGCCGCGGGGGCGTCCTGACCTATGCCCCCGAAGACCTGGCCGCCGCCGTTGTGGCCGCCAGAGGAGCCTTTGGCCCTATCTAGCGCCGCCGCATCACGACGGTGCGGGGCGCGCCGTCCTCCACCATGTCTCCGGACCACTGGCCCTCGGCAGCGGCCGAGAGGGTGATCACGGTGGGCGGGGCGCCGCGCCGGGGGGTGAAGCGCAGGGTCACCTGGCCGCCCCGGCGCTCGATGTGGTCGAGGAAGCCAAAGCCGTCCAGGGCGCCCGGCCGACGGGCGTCGCGCCAGGCCCCTTCCAGGGGGCCAGAGCCCCGGTCGACAAAGCGCAGGGCGTAGAGCTCCTGTCCGGAAATGGACATCAAGGCCCAACCCCCGTCCAGCGGGCCCTGCAGACCCTGGGCGGACTCATAGGAGGCCCGCAGGCGCGCCTCATAGCTGCGCTCCTCGGCGCTCAGTTGGCCAGCCACGGCCTGGCGTTCATCGAGGAAGACCGGCTGAGAGGCGATGGTGCGTTCCGGCCGAGGCAGGGGAGCCTGGATCGCCGTCGGCGGGGGCGCCGGGCGAGCCTGCGGTCTTGGCGCAGGGACCGGCGTCGGAGCCGGGGTCGCCGCCGGCGGCGGAGCCGTGGGCGCGGGCTCAGGGGCGGGCTCAGGGGCGGGCGGTGGGGCGGTGGCCAGCGGTCCTTCCCCACCCAGCAGGTCGCCGATCGGATCGGCCGACTGCGCCATCGCCGGGGCGGCCGCCAGGAGGGCGACGCAGGCCGCCGTCAGGGCCAGCAGGCGACGGGGGGGCGGGGCGGTCAATCCCATGGGGCGAGGCTCCTTGGTCTTCCGGGCGTCCGGTTCAGGCCGCAGCGATGGCGTCGGCGATGGCGAGCAGGCGACGGGCCTGATCCAGATGCAGCCGCTCGACCATCCGGCCCTCTACACGAAGGACGCCCCTAGCGGTGTTTTCCGGCGATTCAAAGGCCTCCACCACACGGCGGGCCCAGTCCACCGCCTCAGGGTCTGGGGTGAAGGCGCGGTTGGCGGCCTCGATCTGGCTCGGATGGATCAGGGTCTTGCCGTCGAAACCGAAGGCTTCCCCCTGGGCGCACTGCCGCGCCAGGCCCTGGGCGTCGTCAATGCCGTTGAAGACGCCGTCAAGGATCACAAGTCCGTGCGCGCGGGCGGCGGCGACCATCAGCGACAGGGGCGCCAGCAGCGGGGCGCGCTCGGCGTCCAGGCGACAGCCCATCTCCTTGGCCAGGTCATTGGTTCCAGCCACCAGGGTGGTGAGCCCATGGGCGGTGGCCGCCGCCCCAAGGGCGTCGAGGCGGAACAGGGCCTGGCAGGTCTCGACCATGGCCCAGAGCGCTACGCCCTCTGGCAGCGCCTGCGCATAGGGAGCCAGATCGCCGGGCCCATCGATCTTGGGGACCAGGATGGCGTCCGGGCGGGCCTCAGCGGCGGCCTCCAGGTCGGCCTGGCCCCACTCGGTGCTCAGGCCATTGATGCGGATCACCACCTCACGGGACCCAAAGCCCCCCTCGGCCACCGTCGCGCAGGCGGCTTGCCGGGCGTCGACCTTGGCCTCGGGCGCCACGGCGTCCTCCAGGTCAAGGATGACCACGTCGCAGGGCAGGTCCCGGGCCTTGGCCATGGCCCGCTGATTGGCCGCGGGCATGTAGAGGGCGCTGCGCCGGGGGCGGCCAGTCGGTGGGGCGGGGTTGGCGGAAGGCGGTCTCATATGTGCGGGACTCCCTTGGCGCAGGCTTCGTCTTAGCGTCTAGGATAGGGCCATGACCATCCGATACGACGCCGAGGCCAAGAACGTCCTGGGGGGCGAACTCATCCGCTGCTCCATGGACCCCGTCACCGGCTTTTTCCGCAATGGCTGCTGCGAGACCGGGCCCCATGACCTGGGGCTGCATACGGTCTGCGCGGTGATGACCGCCGACTTCCTGGCCTTCTCCCGGTCCCGGGGCAACGACCTGTCGACGCCTGTGCCCGAAAGCGGCTTTCCGGGTCTGCGGCCGGGCGATCGGTGGTGCCTGTGCGCGCCCCGCTGGAAAGAGGCCCTGGACGCCGGCTGCGCGCCGAAACTGGTGCTGGAGGCGACCCACGAGGAGACCCTGGCCATCGTGCCGCTTGGCGTGCTGAAGGACTACGCCGTCGCCTGAGGTCTCAGGTCGGGCCTGGCCTCAGATCAGGGGATAGTCCCGCTCCAGATGATAGGCCGGCCCGCTCGCGCCCTTGCGGCTGGAATAGAGGCCGAAGCTTGCGACGGAGAAGGGCGGCGACTTCAGCAGGTTGTGAGTCTGAATCCAGGCCGCCACGGCCGCAGGATCGGGTCGCGACAGATAGGCCAGCGTCACATGGGGGCGGTAGTTGCGCCGGTCGGGCGCCAGCCCCGCCCGCCGCGCGGCGGATTCGCAGCGGCCAGCCAGCGTACGCAGGGCCGCGTTCTCCGAGACCCCGGCCCAGACCGCATGGATGTCCCGCCCCTCGCCAAAGGCGCCGACCCCCTCCAGCTGAATCTCCAGGGGCCGGCCGGTGACGCAGCCCAGCTCGGCGTCCAGATCGTCAGCCTGGTTCTCCGGGATCTCTCCAAAGAAACGCAGGGTGATGTGCAGGGCTTCCAGAGGTCGCCAACGGGCCCCCTCCAGGTCCTGCTGGCGGGTGCTGAGCGCCAGACCGATGTCCTCGGGCACGGCCAGGGCGGCGAAGAGACGTAGCATGGGGGATTTCTAGACCATGGCGCGGCCCCCCACCAAGGGATCTGGCCCAAGATCAGGGGGGAAAACCGGAGGTAGAAGCGTCGATATCCCACGCCCGCTTTCCGGTTATCCTTGTCAGGAGCCCCCGGCCTCCCGATATTAGAGAGGCGTCCGATCTTGGACGCGCACAAGAAAGGGCTTTGCCTCGATGAGCGACTTCAACCGCGCCCACGCGCGCTCGATCCCCGCGGATCGCGCCGACATGTCGGTGGACGCGGGTCTTCGCGCTTTCATGCTTGGCGTCTACAACAAGGTGGCGCTTGGCCTCGTCCTGTCGGCCGCACTGGCCTTCGTGACGGGTCAATACCCGCCTGTCCGCGACCTGATGTACACGGTCGGCCCGGACGGACGCCTGGCCGGAATGACCCTCCTGGGGATGATTGTGGCGTTCGCGCCGCTGGGTGTGATGCTATTCGGGGCCTTCGCCCTGAAGAACGCCACGCCCAAGACCTCCGGGATGCTCTACTGGACCATCGTCGCCCTGATCGGCGCCGGCATGGGCGTGCTGACCCTGGTCTATACCGGCGGATCCATCGCCTCCACCTTCCTGATCACGGCCACCGCCTTCGGCGGCCTGTCCCTGTTCGGCTACACCACCAAGAAGGACCTCACGGCCTTCGGCAGCTTCCTGATCGTCGGCCTGTTCGGCCTGATCATCGCCATGGTGGTCAATATGTTCATCCAGAACTCGATGATGAACTTCATCATCAGCGTTCTCGGCGTGCTGATCTTCGCGGGCCTCATCGCCTTCGACACCCAGCGCCTGAAGATGACCTATTACCAGCTGGGCGGCGACGAAGCGGCCATGGGCGTTGCGACCAACTATGGGGCGCTGAGCCTCTACATCAACTTCATCAACCTGTTCCAATTCCTGCTGGCCATCTTCGGCGACCGCCGCTAGGCGCAAAGCAAAGACCCACGAACGACCAAGCCCCGGCGGGAGACCGCCGGGGCTTTTTCGTGGGCGACGCGCCGCCGGAATCAGGCCGCCTTCTTGGCCTTTTTCTTCTTCTTGCTCTCGCCCTTCAGGCCCTTGTCCTTGGGGGGCTTGTCCTTCTTGGGCTTGGCGGCCTTCTCAGCCTTGGGGGCGGGCTCGCCCACCAGAACCTCCGCGCCAGCCTCGCCGGCCGCCACCATCTGGCGCAGCTGGGCCAGGAAGGTCTCGCGCTTGCCGCCGCTGACCAACCGCATGAGCCGCTCATCGGCCTTGGCCATCTTCGGCCGGGCCTCGGCCAGGACGGCGGCGCCAGCCTCGGTCAGCCGCACCGCATTGGCCCGCGCATCGGCCTGGGACCGCTCACGGGCCAGAAGACCCTTGGCGATCATCCGCGCGGCCATGTCGGCCAGGGTGGAACGGTCGATGCCGGTGGCGCGCACCAGATCGGTCTGGGTCAGCCCCTCCTGGGCCTCCACCGCCGAGAGCACGGCATATTGTCTCTGGGTCAGGTCGCTGTCGCTGAAGGTCTCGGCATAGATGTCCAGGGAGACCTGCAGGGCCCGGTGCAACAGATGGCTGGGGGAGCCATCGAGGGCCGGCACGCCTGAGCCGCCGGCGCCGAGATCATCTGGATTCTTGTTCTTCGCCATCGGCCCGCTCTCCCCGCGTCAAACCCGACCGCAAGAAAGGATATAGGCCTTGTGCGTCGCTTTGACGACGGAAGGTCCGTGGGCGGCGCAAAGCCGCCGTCCTGGCGCCTATCCTGGGGTCGGCGGCGGGGGCGGATCGTCGGTCTTGGCGTACTTCATCATCAGCGGAACCTGGGTGAAGGAGAAGACCAGGGTCAGGATCAGAATTCCAGGCATGCGGAACAGCACCCAGACCTCGTCGCTCTGGGTGCGCCAGATCACCTCGTTCAGCCCCGCCAGGAAGGCGAAGAAAAGGCCATAGCTGAGCGTCAGCTTGCGCCAGGCCACGTCAGGCAGCTGGATACTGGACCCCATCAGCAGCCTCAGGGGACTCCTGCCCAAGGCCAGGCCCCCCAGCAGGCCCACCGCAAACAGCAGGTTCATGATGGTCGGCTTGATCTTCACGAAGGTCGGATCGTTAAAGATCAGGGTCAGGGCCCCAAAGGCCAGGGCCGCGCCGCCGGAAATGGCCGGCAAGGGGGCGATCCGACGCTCGAAGATCAGGCCGATGACCAGGGCCACGGCCGAGCCGCCCACCAGCCACTTGGTGGCCTCCACCAGGTCCCGGCCCGACAGGAAGAAGCCGATCAGAAAGGTGATCAGGCCCCCATAGTCGACAACGAAACGGACGGCGCGGCGGGTCTGCGGCGAAAGCGTCATGGGGTGTCCAGTCCGACCAGGGACCTCGCAAAGGCCCGGGGCTCGAAGGGTTGCAGATCATCGACCCCCTCGCCAACCCCGATCAGCTTGATCGGCGAGTCAGACGCTTGGGCCACGGGCACCAGCACCCCGCCGCGGGCCGTGCCGTCCAGCTTGGTCATGACGATGCCGGAGACGCCGATCTGGTTGCCGAAAATGTTCTCCTGGGCCAGCGCATTGCGGCCCACCGTGGCGTCCAGCACCAGCAGGGTCTCGTGCGGCGCCTCGGGATCGACCTTCTTGAGCACCCGGTTGATCTTCAGCAGCTCGTCCATCAGGCCCTGCTTGTTCTGCAGGCGGCCGGCGGTGTCGATCAGCAGGACGTCGTAATCCTCCGCCCGCGCCCGCTCCAGGGCGTCATAGGCGAGCCCTGCGGCGTCCGAGCCCGTCGGCCTCGACATGAAGTCGGCGCCGGCCCGCTGCGCCCAGACCGCCAGCTGCTCGACGGCCGCGGCGCGGAAGGTGTCGCCGGCCGCCACCAGCACCTTGGCGCCCTGGCGGGTCAGGTCAGTGGCGATCTTGCCCAGCGTCGTGGTCTTGCCCGAGCCGTTGACCCCGATGAACATGACCACATAGGGCTTGGGGCCGCCCAAGGGATCGAAGGTCCCCCGGCGGGCGGCCAGCTCCTCGCCGATGGCCTGCGCCAGGGCCTCCTTGATCTCGGTCTCGTCGGCGGTCTTGCCAAAGCGGGCCTCGGCGAAGCGGGCGGTGATCCGGGCGGCAGAATGGGGACCGAGATCGGCCTCGATCAGCATCTCCTCCAGCTCATCCAGCTTGGCCTGATCCAGGGGCTGCTTGACGAAGCTCGCCACCACGGTCTCCGACATCTGCCGCGACGTGCGCGACAGGCCGGTGGTCAGCCGTTGAAGCCAGCCCTTTTTTTCCTGCGTCATGGGGCGCTTCTAGCCGCCGCCGTCGTCTCCGTCACCTGCCCTCGCAGGATCGGGCGGGGCGGGCTAGCATCGCGTCGAACTGGAGGGATCGACACATGGAGGACGGCCTGGGGGCGGCCCTTGTGTGGCTGGACTATGCGGCCGTGTTTGTCTTCGGCGCCTCGGGCGCCCTGGCTGCGGCGCGACGCAAGCACGACATTGTCACCTTCACCTTTTTCGCCGCCGTCACCGGGGTGGGCGGCGGCACCCTGCGCGACCTGCTGATCGATGCGCCGGTGTTCTGGGTGATGGCGCCGGAATATCTGATCGCGCCCCTGGCCGCGGCCCTGGCGGTCTGGCTGTTTGGGGCCGGGAAGGCGCGGCTCTTCATCCTCACCTGGCTGGATGCGCTCGGCCTGTGCGCCTACGCCGTCGTGGGCGCGGCCAAGGCCCTGGCCTTCGGGGTTCCGGCCGGCGCGGCCGTGGTCATGGGGGTCCTGACGGCCACCTTCGGCGGGGTGCTGCGCGACGTCCTGGCCGAGGAGCCGTCTGTGCTGCTCAAGCGGGAGATCTATGTCACCGCCGCCCTGGTGGGGGCCGGCGTCTTCGTGGTCCTGAACGTGATCGGCGTCCCCCAGATGCCCTCGGCCCTGGCGGGCTTCGGGGTCGGCCTGGCCATCCGCGCCGGCGCCATCGTCTTCGGCTGGGCCCTGCCCGGCTTCCCCGGCCGCGCCACGCCGGATGAGGACTAAGCTCCCGTCTTACACGCCGCAGGCGCTTTCAAGATGGGACACGAAGGACACAAAGGAGGCGCGAAGGACACGAAGACGAGGCCGCCGACACCTTCGTGTCCTTGGCTGTCTTCGTGTTCTTTGTGTCCCGTACTTTTCTGGCGCTGCGCGCCTATTCCGCCGCCGCCAGGACGGGGACGACCGCCAGAGCCTTGCCGCCGGCGTGACCGGTGATGCGAAGGGGTGCGATCTGGCCGACCACCGCCTCGCCCTCGTAATGGATCTCGGTGAAGTCCGGGGCGCGGGCAAAGCCTGGGCGCTCGATCAGGGCGTCCACCGTGCGGCCGACCTGGGCCTCAAGGTGGCGGGTGAGCGCCGCCTCGCCGGCCTCGCGCAGGGCTGCGGCGCGGGCCTTGATCTGCGCCTTGGGCAGTTGCGGCATCCGCGCGGCCGGCGTGCCGGGGCGGGGGCTGAACGGGAAGACGTGCAGGTAGGCCAGCCTCGCCTCCTCCACCAGCTTCAGGGTGTTGGCGAACATCTCGTCCGTTTCGGTGGGGAAGCCCGCGATCAGGTCGGCGCCGAAGGCCACATCGGGGCGCACGGCGCGGACCTTGGCCACCAGGGCGAGCGCGTCGGCCCGGCTGTGGCGGCGCTTCATGCGCTTGAGGATCATGTCGTCCCCGGCCTGCAGGGACAGGTGCAGATAGGGCGCCAGCCGCGGCTCGGCCGCAAACAGGGCCAGCAGGTCATCGTCGATCTCGGCCGCGTCGATGGAGGACAGCCGCAGGCGCGCAAGCTCCGGAACCAGCTTCAGGATCCGCCCGACCAGCTGGCCAAGGCTCGGCTGGCCCGGCAGGTCGGCGCCCCAGCTGGTGACGTCCACGCCGGTGAGCACCACCTCGGCATAGCCTTCGGCGGCCAGCCTGCGGACCTGGTCCACCACCTCGCCGGCCGGGGCCGAGCGGGAATTGCCGCGGCCAAACGGGATGATGCAGAAGGTGCAGCGATGGTCGCAGCCGTTCTGGACCTCCACATAGGCCCGGGCGCGGTCCTTCAGGCCGTCGATCAGATGGCCGGCGGTTTCCCGCACGCTCATGATGTCGTTGACCCGCACCCGGCCCTCGGCCGGCCGGTCGAGATAGGCGCCCGCCGCGCTCTTCTCCGCATTGCCGAGCACGAGATCGACCTCGTCCATGGCCGCGAACGCAGCCGGATCAATCTGGGCCGCGCAGCCGGTGACGATCACCTTCGCGCCCGGCCGCTCGCGCCGCGCCTTGCGGATCGCCTGGCGGGCCTGGCGCACGGCCTCGTTCGTCACCGCGCAGGTGTTGAAGACGATGGCGTCGGAAAGGCCATCCTCAGCGGCCCTGGCGCGGATAACCTCGCTCTCATAGGCGTTCAGCCGGCAGCCGAAGGTGACGATGTCCACGCCGGGCGTGGTCTCGGCCGTCACGGCAGGGTTCCGGTGAAGTCGAGGCTGGCCGGGCCGGTCATGATCACGTGGCCGTCGGCCTCGCGCCATTCGATGGTCAGGTCGCCGCCGTCCAGCTCCAGCCGCGCTGTCCGGTCTGTCAGTCCCCGCCGGGCGCAGGCCACCAGCGCCGCACAGGCGCCCGTGCCGCAGGCCTTGGTCAGGCCCGCCCCCCGCTCCCAGACCCTAAGGCGGATGTGATCGCGGGCCTTGACCTGCGCGAAGCCCACATTGACCCCCTCGGGGAACAGCCGGTGATGCTCGATCATCGGGCCGACCTCGCGCACCGGGGCGGTGTCGATATCGTCCACGAAGAAGACCACATGGGGATTGCCCATGGAGACGCAGCCCGGCGTATGCAGCAGGGGCGCATCGATGGGGCCGACCTGCAGCTCGATCCCCTTGGTGTCCATGGGCTCGTCCAAGGGAATGTCGGTCCAGTCGAGGCCGGGCTCGCCCATGTCGACGCTGACCAGGCCATCGCCGGCGCGGGTGGTGCGCAGCAGGCGATCACCCACCTCCAGTACGGCGACGTCGCGGCCCGAGGCCTCCATGACCAACCAGCCGACGCAGCGCGAACCGTTGCCGCAGGCGCCGACCTCTTCGCCATCAGCGTTCCAGAAGCGGACCCGCACATCGGCCTCGCCAGCCGCCGGCTCCAGCGAGATCAGCTGGTCGCAACCGATCCCGCCCTCGCGGTCGGCGATAGCGCGCACCTCCTCTGCGCTGGGCGCGAAGGGGGTCTCGCGGGCCTCGACCACGACGAAGTCGTTGCCGAGCCCGTTCATCTTCAGGAACGGACGGCTCATGGCGGCCGACATATAGGGCAGAAGCCTGACCAAATCATCCCGCCAGGCGCGGGAGGGGGAAGACAGATCGCCCCCGTCGGTTTTAGGAATGGGGCATGAACACCCTGCTTCCCCTGCTCTGCGCCGCTCTTCTGATCCCCGCCGCCGCCCAGGCCCAATCGGCCGAGACCCCCGCCAGCCCCCCGCGGGCCGGGGCGCCCGATCCCTTCCAGTGGCTGGAAGAGGTGGACGGGCAGAGAGCCATGGCCTGGGTGGAAGCGCAGAACGCCAAGGCGCAAGCCCGGCTGGACGGCGATCCCCGCTATGCGACCCTGCTGGCCGAGGCCCGGGCCATCTTCAGCGCTCAGGACCGGATCGCCACGCCGAGCTTCCGGGCCGGCGGGGTGGACAATCTCTGGCAGGACGACGCCAACCCCCACGGCCTGTGGCGCCATGCGAGCCTGGAGTCTTACGCCGCCGGGACGCCGGACTGGACCACCACCCTTGATGTGGACGCGCTCGCCGAGGCCGAGAACCGCAACTGGTTCTTTCAATGGGCCGAATGCCTGAAGCCCGCAGAGACCCGCTGCCTGGTGGAGCTGTCGGACGGGGGCGGCGACGCCGTGGAGATCCGCGAGTTCGACACGAAGGCGCGGACCTTCGTCGAGGGCGGCTTCAAGCTGGCCGAGGGTAAACAGGCCGCCGTCTGGCTCGACCCCGACACCCTGCTGGTGGCCCGGGAATGGACGCCGGGCGAGGTCACCGAGTCTGGCTACGCCTATGTGCTGAAGTCGCTGAGCCGTGACGGCACCGCTGTCGAGCTCTATCGCGGCGCGCCCAGCGACGTTTCGGTCTGGCCGATCGTTCTGCGGGGCGAGGGCGGCGTCCCCGACGCGGTGATCGCCCAGCGGGGCCTGACCTTCTACGAGAATGACTACATGCTGCTGGGCGGGCCTGAACCCGTCCGCCTGCCCCTGCCGAAGAAGGCCGAGTACGAGGCCTATGTGAGCGGCCAGGTGGTGTTCTCCCTGCAGGAGGCCCAGGGCGACCTGCCCCAGGGCGCCCTGGTGGCCTTCGACCTCGCAGCCCTGAAGGCTGATCCGGCTAGGGCCAAGGCCCAGCTGATCTTCGCGCCGGGCCCCCGCCAGGCCATCCAGCAGGTGGGCGCCACAGATGGCCGCCTGGTCGTCGCTCTGCTGGAGGACGTGAAGGGTGCGGTGGACGTCTGGCGCTTTGCCGACGACGCCTGGACCTCCAGCCGCCTCACCCTGCCCGGCGACGCCAACATCACGCTCACCGACCTGTCGGGCGCCAGCGATCAGCTGTTCCTGAAGATCGAGGGCTTTCTTGAGCCCACCAGCCTGTGGTTGGCTGACGCAGCAGCCTTGAGCGCCCGCCAGATCGCCGCCCTGCCTGACCGATTCGATCCGGCCACCCATCTGGTGGAGCAGCACTGGGCGACCTCCAGCGATGGCGCCCAGATCCCCTATTTCGTGGTCCGCCCCAAGGCGGCAGCTCTGGATGGCCAGATCCCCACCCTGATGTATGGCTATGGCGGCTTCGAGATCGCCAAGCCGCCGATCTACATGCCCGAGGCCGGCAAGCTGTGGATGGCCAGGGGCGGCGCCTATGTGATCGCCAATATCCGCGGCGGCGGGGAGTTCGGCCCGGCCTGGCACCAGTCGGTGCTGCGGGAGAAACGCCAGCTGGCCTTTGACGACTTCGCCGCCGTCGCCCGCGACCTGACCGCCCGGGGGATCACCTCCCCCCGGCGTCTGGGCATCTATGGCCGCTCCAACGGCGGGGTGCTGACCAGCGTGTCCATGACCCAGCATCCGGAGCTGTGGAACGCCGTGGTGATCGAGAGCCCCTTGATCGACATGCTGCGCTATCACCGCCTGCCGGCCGGCGCCTCCTGGATCGGCGAGTTTGGCGATCCGGAGGTCCCGGAGGACTTCGCCTTCATCGCCCGCTACTCCGCCTATCAGAACCTGAAGGCCGGGACCGCGTACCCGGAGGCCTACATCACCACCAACACCCGCGACGACCGGGTCCATCCCGGCCATGCCCGGAAATTCGCCGCCGCCCTGGAGGCGATGGGCGTCCCCTACATCTATTACGAGCCCGCCGCCGGCGGCCACGCCAACGACGCCGACCCCCAGCTGAACGCAGCCCGGTGGGCTAGGCACTATGTCTATCTGATGCAGCGACTGATGGACTGAACATCCGCCGCTTGCGGAGCAAGCCCGACCTGAGTAGGTTCCGCGCCTCGCTCAGCGGGCCTGCTTCATCCCAGGCCCCCTTGCTGGCCCTAGGAGAGGTGGCTGAGTGGTCGAAAGCACCGCACTCGAAATGCGGCGTGCCTTAACGGGCACCGTGGGTTCGAATCCCACCCTCTCCGCCAGCGGCCTGCGCCCCTAAAAGTTGCTTTTATTTCAAGGGTTTGGGCGGCCAAGGCCGTTGACCGCGTACCCCAAATGCGCCCCCCCCCCCCCCCCCCCCGCCTAACTACAAGGCGGGTGGCCGCAAATCACTGCGGGTCCAACTCGGGCGGGAAATTGAGGGCCAAAAGCGTGAGGCTCTCGCGCTTCACCGCTCCACCGTGCACCACCCTTCGCGTCCTCACACTCGCAACGCTGCGGACGCCGATCCACTGCCTATTAAACAAGGCCAGTTCAGCGGCAGGGATGTCCTTATCCACCCGCCCCCTGACAACACCCCGCTCTCCAACGGCCCGGAACTCAAACATGTGACCTTCCGGCAAGACCCCCGATAGCTCACCTTCGAGAAGCTCGTTGGTGTCCTCAATTCTAGTGGCAATGGCTCGCGCAGAAGCGCGTTCGACAATGTCCCGCGTGAAGCTGCGGTCAGCTTGGCCAACAACTAACCGAAAGGTCGCCTCATCCTGTCGAAGGAGCTCGAAAAAATCGCGAGCAGTATTCAGAACTCGTTGATCAATATTCTCAATTTCGGCTTCGAAGCGATCCTCTTCATCTTCAGCAAACGCGCTAAGCAACCGCGTCGCGCCGTCGACAGCGTTCTTCAGCGACGTTTCGACCAGGGTGCCCTGCGGATTAATCTCTTCGAGCATGAAGCCGAAGGAGCCACGCACAATGTTCGTGACGTGCAAACGTGTCGCCGCTTGATTTGCAACCACGCCTCGCTGCCCTAATCCGCCACCCTCATGCTGAGCAGACACCTTAGAGACCAGGTCTTGGAATTTTGTGAGCGCACTCCCAGCAAACTTGCTCTCGATCCCAACTGACCCTTGAACGGGACGTCCGCCGAAAAACAACGCCGCGGAGGCTGTCATTTCGTCAGCTGGTTGCGCCTCTTCGATCTCTCGAATAAGTTCGGCGCGCCTCTCCTCCAGGCCGAAACGTGAAAGAACGTCTTCATCTGTAAGACGAGCTATCAGCTTTTCAACCGCACCTAGGTCCGCAGACAAATAGTCACGTCTAAGCTTGCGTAAACTATTCATTGTCAGCACCCGCATCCGGCGGCTCTACCGCCATTAGTGCCTGCGCCAGCGCAATCGCGTCCTCACCAGCGGTCTCATCTTCCTCAAGACGCACCTTGACCATTCCCTTCCACATGGCGTCATCGCGCCGATGGGAGAATAAGCCCAGCCAATAACGCGTGAGATCAACGACGCTCTCGCCGCCTGCATCCATGTCCACGAAGAACGCGTCAACACGGTGTTCGGCCTTCACAACAGCCCGCTGAAATGGCGCAGGATCGGCAGCGAACCTAGCATTTAGTTCTGGGGCAGTCTTTGCGTCCGCCGGGCGGCGCAAGAATGTGACCACGTCAACGTCGTTCGGCTCTTTGTCCTCCACGAAACTCCCGTCGAGCCACTGAAAGCCCTCAACGAAGCCCGCAGCCTTGAGCCTCCTGCGATGGGCTAGCCATCCATCCAGGATGGCAAGACGGTTGGCGCTAGTGCCAAATCGTTCAACAACCTCAAGGACCGTTGCCGCGTATGGCGTTAAATCCTGTTGCGCGCCGCCTGGACCGTTCGGGCCGACGAATGGCGGAAGTACGCCGCTGATTGTGAAGCTTGGCAGGGGCATGGGCGCTCAGGATGAACCTCAACCTATACTATAACCTGCGTCACACGCATGGGTTAACGCTTCCTCCTCCATCTTCGCTCGATCGTTTTGGGGTCGCCCCCGAAAGTGGGGGCGCACCCCACTTCCCAAGGGAAACTGGCGCACGCCCTCTCCGTTGGAGCCCGCCCCCATGCTGACCTCTGCACATCAACCGCAGACCGGCCCATCCGCTGAAGTCTCGACCACCGCCGCAGCCTCCCTCGCCCAGGTCTGGGCGGTGTTTGTGCCCATCGAACTCGCGCAGGTGTTTCCCAAGGGCTCTGGTCCCATCCCGGCGGTGTTGCGGACCAGCGATCAGACGGGGCCTTGGGATGTGGTGGGCAGCGCGCGGCGGGTGCGGCTGGCCGATGGGACGTCGGTGCGCGAGGAGATCCTGGCCAGCGCGCCCTGCGACGGGGCGCCGCCCAGCGGGGGCCGCGCCCGGTTCGCCTATCGGGTGGACGGGTTCACCGGCCCGCTTTCGGCCCTGACCACGGCGGCCTTTGGGGAATGGACCTTTGTGGAGACCGCGCCGGGGCGGACGCAGATCACCTGGCGCTACGCCTTCACCCCCCGCTCGGCCCTGATGGCCGCGCCACTGTCGGCGCTGATAGCGCTGTTCTGGCGGACCTATATGCGCCGGGGGATCGAGAACGTGCGGCGACTGGCTGAAGCGGGTTGAGGCCTCCTCACTCCCGTCGCCCTCGGACTTGATCCGAGGGCCCATGCACACTGACCTGCGCCGGTGTTCATGGATGGCCCGGTCGAGCCGGGCCATGACGGAAAAAGAGAGAGATGTCGCCCGCCGTCCTCAACCCTTCCGATACCCGATGAGGCCGAAGGCCGCGCCCTGGGGGTCGAGGCAGTTCATGGAGAATTCGCCGCCGGGAATCTCATCGGGGCCCTGCACCACCCGTCCGCCGCCGACCTCCACCGCGGCCTTGGCGGCGTCGATATCGGGCACGCGGAAATAGGTGGTCCAGGCCGACTGTTCGCTGGGCATCACCGCACCGATCAGGCCCCCGTGGCGGATGAATTCGTAGCGGCCCAGGGGGCCCATATCCATGTCGCCGTCCTTCGCCCAGCCGAACATCTCCCCATAGAAGGTCCAGGCGCCGGCCGGATCAGAGGTGTGCAGCTCGTTCCAGGCGGCGTGGCCGACCCGGGGGCGGTCGGCGGCGAAGGCCAGGCTGAGCTCGCGGGACTCCGGCTTCATCACATAGAGCGGCGCCCCTTGCGGGTCGGCGATCATGGCCATGCGCCCGACCATGGGGACATCCATGGCCGCCATCTGCAGCGATCCGCCCTTCTGGGTGATGGCGTCCACGGCGGCGTCCATATCGTCCACCGCGAGGTAGGAGAGCCAGACCGGCGAGGCGCCATGCTGCGCCATCTCTGGCGTGATGGCCATCAGGCCGGCCACCTCATGCTCCGGCGCGCTGATGATCCGGTAGTCCATGTCGGCCTGACCGGAATCGGCGAAGGTCCAGGGCAGGATCTGGCCATAGAAGGCCTGGGCGGCGGCCGCGTCGGTGGTCAGCAGCTCATACCAGATGAAGTCGCCAGCCTTGTTGGTGGTGGACGCCTCAAGCGTCACCACCGGGGTGAAGCCGCCATAGATCATGCGGGCGCCGTCGAACGGCATGGGGTTGATCTCTGGGTTCATCCGCGGATCGGTGGCCATCATCGCCTCCATCCGCCCCATGGCCGCGTCCCGGGTGGCCTTGTCCGGCCACTCGATCCAGGAGAAGACCACCGTCTCGTCCGCCGTCGCCTGCACGGCGCGGCGGAAGTCGGTCTGCTTGCCGTCGGGGACGTCGTCGCCCCAGCATTCCAGGATGCGCAGGGCGCCCAGCTCCATGAAAACGCTGTTGCCGTTGAGCGCGTGGTCGATGAACTTCTGGCGGTTGGCCGTGGGGACCGCGATCACGAAGCCGTCGATATAGGTCATGGTCTAGCTCCAGGGTCAGTGCAGGCCGGCCGATGCGGCGCCCGAATGGACCTAGGACGGGGCAGGCGAGCGTGAGCCGACACTCAACCCGAAATTTCTCCGTTTTACGACGGCGGGGCGCAGCGCCCGCCTCAGATCTTCGCCGCCACCAGATAGGGCCGGGGGTCCTGGCGTCCGGAGCCGTGACGGGCGCGTTCGACAATGGCGAAGCCTGAGGCGGTCAGCTCATCCTCCAGCTCGGCTGCGTCAAACACCGCCACATAGGGCGCCTTGCCCACCGCCTGCATGAGCGGGATCACCGCGCGAATGAGGGGGTTCACCTCCTTCAGGCACGGGGTCTTGGAGATGAATAGCCCGCCGGGCTTGAGCCCGCGATGGGCCGCCTGCAGCAACGCGCCCCTGGCCTTGACCAGATGGAGCAGGTTGAAGGCCAGCACCACGTCGAAACGTCCCTCTGGTCCGGGCGTGGCCTCGGCCGGGGCGACCTCGAAGGTCAGCTGGGGGAGGCCCGCGCCTTCGGCCTTCTCCCGGGCGATGGCGATCATTTCGGCCGAGACGTCGCTGGCCACATATTCGGCGACCCCTGAGGCCAGCCGCAGGGCCGTGGTCCCGGTCCCACAGCCCAGCTCCAGCACCCGGTGCTCCGGCGCCAGGCGCTGGGCCACAGCCTCCAGGGTGCGCTCATAGCCGGCCGGGTCGCCGATCGGGTCACGGGCATATTTTCGGGCGGCCTTGTCCCAGAAGCGGGCGTCATTGGGGGCGGGCATGGGGCGTCCTTGTCCTCGTCTTGCGAGCCCACACCTAGCATATGCGCTGAAGCTTAGAATTGCCGCGCCAAGCACAAGGTATATACGCAAACGCATGACGCCCCTGGACTGGAACCGAGCCCGCGCCTTCGTCGTCACCGCCGAGGCCGGCTCCCTGACCGCCGCCGCCCGGCGTCTGGGCCTGACCCAGCCAACCCTGTCCCGGCAGATCGCCGCCCTGGAGACCGAGCTGGGGGTCGCCCTTTTTGAGCGGGTGGGTAAGCGCCTAGTCCTGACCGCCACCGGCGCCGCCCTGGTCGAACACGGGAGGGCCATGGGCGAGGCCGCCGCCGCCATGGCTGTTGCGGCGTCCGGCAGCTCGCTCGCCATCGCCGGGCGGGTCAGCATTTCTGCGGCCGACACCTACGCCGCCCATGTCCTGCCCGAGGTGGTCGCCCGCATCCGCCAGGCGGCGCCGCAGATCAAGGTCGTCGTCATCTCCAGCAACACCCTGAGCGACCTGCGCCGGCGTGAAGCCGACATCGCCATTCGCCATGTGCGGCCCACCGAAGACGGCCTGATCGGCCGGCTGATCGGCGAGAGTACGGCGCACCTCTACGCCTCCCGCGACTGGATCGCGCGCAAGGGCTGGCCGGCCTCAGTCCAGGACATCGCCGCGGAGGACCTCATCGCCTATGAGGACACAGACCAGTTCGCCGACCTCATGGGTAGCATTGGCCTTCAGGTGCGCCCTGACGACTTCCGGCTGGTGTCTGAGAATTCGGTGGTCGTCTGGGAAATGGTCAAGCAGGGCCTGGGGATCTGCGTCATGAGCCGGGAGATCGCCCGCGGGACGCCGGACATTGTCGACCTGTTCCCCGACGCCCCGCCGGTGAGGTTCCCCGTCTGGCTCGTCACCCACCGCGAACTGCGCACCAGCCGACGGATCCGGCTGGTCTATGACCTCCTCGCCGAGGCGCTGACGGAGCTCATCGGCGGGGGTGAGTCGCGACGTCCCGAGGTCTAACTGCCCCTGCCCCCCTCCCGCTCCAGGAGCTGGCGCATGAGGTCGAGCTGTTCCTGCTGGCGGACCAGGATGGCCTCGATCTGCTGGACCCGCAGGTGGTCGAGCTTGTCGTGCAGAGCCATGATCTCGATCTCGGCCTTGAGGTTCACCTCATAGTCGTGGGCCGCATTGATCCGGTCCTTCGCCGCCTGCCGGTTCTGACTCATCATGATGAAGGGCGCCTGGATGGCCGCCAGCATGGAGAGCAGCAGGTTCAGGAAGATGAAGGGGAAGGGGTCAAACGCCCCGCGCCCCAGGGTCAGGTTCAGCAGGGTCCAGGCGCTGAGGAAGGCGGCGAAGGCCAGGATAAAGACCCAGGAGCCCCCCACCGACGCCACCCGGTCGGCCAGACGCTGACCAAAGGTCTGTTCGCCCTCGAAGGTCTCGTTGACGTCGCGGCTCACCGGACTGCGGTCCACCGTCGTGGCCAGCACCCGGCGCTCGGCCGCATCCAGATCGGTCTCGGCCTTGTCGAACCATCGCCGGGCGGCCTTGCCCAGGCCGCCGCCCTGCTCGTTCATGGAATCATCCTCGTCTGGCCCTGCATCCCCATCGGCGGTTACAGCCGTCGTCGCACGCGGGGGCTTTGATCCTGGACAAGGACGCGCCAGAGTCGAGAGGGGCGATGCAGCAGGCCCCCCACCCCAAGGGCAAGGCCAGGGCTAAGGCGTTAGGAAGGACAGGACCATGATCGAGGCGGTCAGATACGGCTTCGCCAACTATATGAACTTCGACGGGCGCACCGACCGCGCCACCTTCTGGTGGTGGGTGCTGGCGGTGTTCCTGGCGGCCATCGCCGCGAGCATCCTGGACGACGGCCTCTCCACCGGTGGGGTGGAGCCCTTCAGCCTGCTGCTGACCCTTGGCCTGTTCCTGCCCCATCTGGGCATGGCGATCCGCCGGCTGCATGACACCGGGCGCAGCGGCTGGTGGGTTCTCATCGGGCTTATCCCGCTGCTCGGCCTGCTGGTGCTGATCTACTTCTATGTGCAGCCGAGCGATCCGGCCGGCGAGAAGTACGATCCTCCAGGCCCCGCGCCTCTGCCCCCCGAACCCGGCGAGCCGCCAGCCGCGGGCTGACCGCAACGCCCCTAGGTGACGACCCTGCAGGTCGTTGGCCCCAGGCCCCGCCCCCGTCAGACTGCTCCCCGTTCAGCGTGAAGGCGGAGACAGCGATGACGGGGTTCTGGCGGATATGGATGGCGGTGTGGCGCCTGTCGGTGACGGGGTTTGGTCTGGTGCTGGCCGGCGCCGCCTTTGAGGCCGCCAGCGGGCCGGTGCGGATGATCTTCGCCCTGATCGGCGAGCCCCTGCCGGCGGAGATATCCGCCCCCTTGAGATTTTCCATCGCCCTGATGGGGGCGGTGACCCTGGGCTGGTGGCTGACCCTTGAGGCGACGTTTAAGGCCATCGACCTGCTGGGCGACCGCGCGGGGCCCGTGTGGCGCGGGGTCACCCTCTCGGTGGTCGGCTGGTTCGTCATCGACGGCGCCCTGTCGGCGGCCACCGGCTACGCCCTCAACATCATTCCCAACACCCTGCTGCTGGTCGGATACCTGATCCCGGTCCTGGCCACGGGGGTGATGCGCAGGGGTTAAAGGAGCTTCTCGGCGCCTGGCCTCAGGGCAGCCGGGAGAGCGCCACCAGGCCATACCCCTTGGCTTTGAGCGCGTCGTCGGCCTGCCGCAAAGGCGGCCAGGGTGAAGACAAGCGATCTCATGGGGACGTCCCTCCGGTTCCCCTGGGACTTCGCCCCGCCCACTGTGGAGGTTACAGCGGCCGGCTCAGCCCTTGAGCAGGGTCAGGCAGCGGCCCACCGCCATGCCATTGGCCTCGGCGGTCTTGAGCTTCAGCTTGCCGCCCATAACCAGGCCGCGGAGATGCTTGCGCATCAGCTTTTCGATATCGGAATCGGCCTGGACGTGGGGCGCCACCGTCTGGTGCATCAGCTTGCCCTCGGGCGAGAGCGCGGCGACGCACTTGTTGGCGGCCGGGTTGGTCAGGGCGGGGGCGGCGCTGAGGGCGACGACCGTCAGGGCGGCGGCCATGGTGGCGCTAAGGGTGTTGCGGGTCATGGGTGGGTCCTTGGCGGGGCGCGAGAAATTTATGGCGCGCACGCTGCCAAAGGCTCTGGGCGCAATCAAGGCGCTAACCGACCGGTGTGACCCGAACCGAGACCGCCATGGCCGCAGCATCAGCCGGTGCGGATGCAGGGCCACGGGCCGGGGGAACCGGTAGGTGGTCTGGTGGACGATCTCGAAGGTCGAGGGCGAAACGCCCGCCGCGGCTTAGCTCAGCGCTTGGCGGGCCGGGCGCCGGCCTGGTCCAGGAAGGAACGCGGGGCAGCCTCCGGCTTGGCGGCGGCGGCCTGCTTGGGCTTGCGGACTTCCTTGTTGGATTTCTTCTGGCCCTTGGCCATGGCGGTCTCCGGAGCGGCTGTCGCCGCCTGTGGGGGGAAGGGGTGTGGCGCAATTGAAGCCGTCGTGCGCCGATGACTCAGGGGCTCAGCGGGGCCGAAGGCCAAGCAGGGAGAAGGCCACGGGGGCCAGGATGGCGCTGACAACGCAGAGCGCCGACACAATAAGGAGGGGGGACATGGGAAACCTGGATCGCGCCGCACCGGAGGGGATCGACCGCTTGAGACGCGGCTCGCCCCCGATGACGCAGTCCTTAGATGGGGTGGCGGGCGGAAATAGCCAGGGGAGGCGGAGACGACTTGGCTTGCGGGGCCATCCGTGGTCCCAAGGTCCCCATGGTCTTGCCCCGCAAAACCCCTGAACAGACCGGCGCCTCGGAGGGGCCAGAGTCCCGCGCCCCGGCCGGGTGGGTTGTCGCTGTCCTGTTGGAGCCCGGCCGCGATCCCGAGCAAGGTCGGCGCTACTTCGCCATTGGCCGACCCGATCGGGCCCAGGCCGAGTGGGTGGCCGTGGACATGGCCATCAGCCTTGGCCTGCGGGTGGCCGCCAGTCCGGCGGGCGGGGAGGAGCCGGTTCAGGCCCTGGCTCCCCTGCCGCCGGTGCGGATGCGGGCCCTTGGCCTGGCGGCGGGCGAGCGCCGGGACCTGGGCGACCGACGCCCCCGACGTTGGCTCACCGGTTGATCGGTCAGGAACGGCTGGCGCGCCGACGGGACCATGTTAAGTCTCCAAAGGCACAACCCCTGGAGGCGCCATGGCCGATACCAGCAAATTCCATCATCCCTCCGCGATCATGCCCAGGTCATTCTATGGCCTCAAGGATGGCGCGCCCATCTTCAACCTGGTGGATGGCCTGGCGACATCGCTGCCCAGCCCTCGAGGGGTGTTTGTTGGCGACAATCTGATCACTTTCGAGAAGCGCCTGGGCTTCCTGGATGACAGGATTCTGATGGACGCCTTCCTCCGCAATGCCGAGACGGTGGCCGAGCGGGGCGCTCTCTGGCGCATCGTGACTCTCGCTTGGGCGGCGCGCTCGGCTCTGCGGGTGGAAGGCGATTTTGTCGAGTGCGGCTGCTACAAGGGCAATTCCGCGCGGATCATCTCAGAGGTGGTGGGGTTCGCCGACCTGCCCCGCCACTACTATCTCTACGACCTCTTCCAGCACGACGAGTCCATGCCCCATCACAGCATGATGGAGCATAGCGAAACCCTGGTGGACCAGGTCCGGGCGCGGTTTGCCGACATGTCCAATGTGACCATCACCCAGGGCCGGGTGCCCGACAGCCTGGCCGTCGCGGCGCCGGAAAAGATCGCCTTCATGCATCTGGACCTGAACAACGCCGACGCCGAGATCGGCGCGCTTGAGGTGCTGTTCGACCGGATTTCCCCCGGGGGAATCCTGGTCCTCGATGACTTCGGCTGGTTGGCGTATCAAAAGCAGTTGGTCGCCGAAGTTCAGTGGATGCTGCCCAGGGGCTACCGGATCCTGGAACTGCCCACCGGCCAGGGGCTGGTGATCAAGTAGCCGCTAAAGCATTTTCCGATAAGTGTGACGTGGTTATCGGATCAAAAGGGCTCCAGGACGCGGCTCCAGGGGTATCAAATCAGGCCGGTTTTCGCGGCCATTGGGGGAGTGAAGTCCATGTTGCGGTCCGTCGCGCGCGTCCTTGTCGGCCTCTGCCTGCTGGCCCCGGCCCCCGCCCTAGCCGACCAGGCCTATATCCACGCCGGCGCCCTGCTCGATCGTCCAGGTCAGGCGCCGCGGGGCGCCTCGACCCTGGTGGTCGCCGATGGGAAGATCGTTCAGGTGGCTGAAGGCCACCTTCCCGCGCCAGCCGGGACGCGACTGATCGATCTGTCGACCCAGTTTGTCCTGCCGGGCCTGATCGATTCCCACGTCCACATCTTCTCCGACGACGATAAGGTCGCCTCCCGTCTGGAGGCCATGACCCGGGACGCGGAGGACCGCTTTGTCATCGGCCTGGACAACGCCCGGCGGACCCTGGCGGCGGGATTCACCACGATCCGCGACCTGGGCTCTGATCCCCCGGCCATCACAGCCCTGCGCGACGGCGTCGAGAAGGGTCTGGTGGAGGGCCCGACCATTGTGAACGCCGGGCGCATGATCTCCATCAGCGGCGGCCACGGGGACGGCGCCAACGGCCTGGCCCGCGACTATGCGGAGTTGGAGCGCGAGCACGCGGTCAACACCTGCGACGGCCCCGAAGACTGCCGCCGGGCCGTGCGGATCCAAGTGTCCCAGGGCGCCCAGGTGATCAAGTTCGCCGCCACCGGCGGGGTGTTGTCCAATGTCGCCGGCGGCCTTGGCCGCCAGATGTTCGATGACGAGATGAAGGCCATTGTCGAAACCGCCCACGCCTTTGGCCGCAAGGCCACCGCCCACGCCCACGGCAAGGACGGCATCATGGCCGCTCTGCGCGCCGGGGTGGATTCGGTGGAGCACGCCACCTTCACCGATCCCGAGAGCCTGGCCCTGTTCCGCCAGACCGGCGCCTATCTGGTGCCCACCATGATCGCGCCCGAGGCCGCCGTGCAGCAGGCCCGTGCAGGCGAGCGGCCGCCGGCGGTGCTGGCCAAGGCCGAGGAGGCCGCCCGCATCGCTTTCGCCGAACATATCGACCAGTTCGCCGCGCCGGGGGTGGAGATCGCCTTTGGCACCGACACCGGCGTCTCGGCCCACGGGGACAATGCGACGGAATTCAAGATGATGGTGGACGCCGGCATGACCCCGGCCCGGGCCATCCGCACCGCCACGGTGGACGCCGCCGATCTGCTGGGCCTGTCGTCCAGCCTGGGGTCCCTGGAGCCGGGCAAGTCAGCTGACATCATCGCCGTGGCGCAGAGCCCCCTGGAGGACATTACCGAGCTTGAGCGGGTGCGGTTCGTCATGCGCCGCGGCGTCGTGCACAAGCTGGACGGCGCCCGCCAGCCCTGGCCTGCCGACTAAAGCGAAAAGCGCCCGGTGTCGAAAAAGGCCTCCAGGGCCGCCTCGTAGGGGGCGGTCTCGATGCCGGAGGCCGCCAGCCAGTCGGGATTTGACAGGGTGCTGGCGTAACGCTCGCCGGAATCGCACAAGAGGGTGACCACCGAACCCGCCTGCCCCCTGGCGGCCATGGCCTCGATCACCTGGGCGCAGACCCACAGATTGGTCCCCGTTGAGCCGCCGCAGGACCGGCCTAGCCGGCGGCTGGCCACCCGGGCGCCGGCGATGCTGGCCGCGTCCGGCACGGCGATGGCCCGGTCGATCAGCTCAGGATTGAAGGACGGCTCGCAGCGGGCCCGGCCTATGCCCTCGATGATGGAGCCGGGCGCATCGCTGGTGGTGGTGGCGCGGTCGGCCACATGGCGGTGAAACACCGAGGCCTCCGGATCGGCCAGGCACAGGCAGGTGGGCGCGCGATTGTAGCGGATGAACCGGCCAAGGGTCGCCGTGGTCCCGCCTGTGCCAGCGCCGGCCACGATCCAGGCGGGAACCGGATGGGGCTCCTGGGCCAGCTGGCTGAAGATAGACTGGGCGATATTGTTGTTGCCCCGCCAGTCGGTGGCCCGCTCGGCATAGGTGAACTGGTCCATGTAGTGCCCGGAAAGCTCGGCGGCGAGCCGGGCGCTTTCGGCATAGACCTCGTGGGCGGCGGCCACGAAATGGGTCTCGCCCCCATGGAATTCGATCTGGGCCACCTTCTCGGCCGAGATGGACCTGGGCATCACCGCGATGAACCGCAGGCCGAGCAGGCGGGCGAAATAGGCCTCCGACACCGCCGTCGAGCCACTGGAGGCCTCAATGATCGGGGTCTTGGGCCCGATCCAGCCATTGCACAGGGCGTAGAGGAACAGGGACCGGGCCAGCCGGTGCTTCAGGCTGCCGGTGGGGTGTGTGGACTCATCCTTGAAATAGAGGTCCACCGCCCCGGCCAGGGGCGCGCGCAGCAGGTGGGTGTCAGCCGAGCGGTTGAAGTCGGCCTCGATGGTTTGAACCGCCTGGTCGATCCAGGCGCGGTCGCGGCAAAGGGTCATCATGGGGCCTCCCGGCTCGGGGCTGAACCCCCCGGACATGACCCATTCATGTCCGGCCCGCTAGAGGTTGCAGCCACCGGGCCCACCAGCGGCCATCCGGAACGAAGCCCAAGCCTGACCGTTAGCCCCTCCCTCGGGCGCCGGGCGGGCCGCCTGCCCTATTGACGCCGCTGACAGCCCATAGACTGTTCGCTGAACCCAAGGAGCTGATTTGATGATCCGCACCCCCGACATTAGCCGCCGGACCCTGGCGCTTGGCCTCGCGGCCGCGCCCTTCGCCGGCCTGCTGACCGCTGGTCCAGCCGCCGCCGCCCTGCCCGCCGCCGATCAGGCCCTGGTCAACAAGGCCGTGGCCTATCTGGAAGGCCTCACCCAGGCCAAGGGAACCTTCGTCCAGACTGATCCCCGTGGCGTCACCACCCGGGGGGAGATCTTCCTCAAGCGCCCGGGCAAGGCGCGCTTCGCCTATGCGGCGCCTTCGGGCCTGCTGGTGGTCTCGGACGGCAGCCTGGTGTCGGTGGCCAATTCCAAGCTCAAGACCTTCGAATCCTATCCCCTTGGCGCCACGCCCTTGTCCCTGTTCCTGGCCAAGCAGATCCGCCTGGATCGCGGCGTTCAGGTGACCCGGGTCACCCGCCTGGCCGACGGCTTCTCCCTCACCGCCCGGGACGGGAAGAAGGAGGCCGAAGGTCAGATCACCCTGACCTTCTCCGACGCCCCCATGCAGCTGGTGGGCTGGACCATCACCGACCCGCAGGGCCAGGGCACCCGCGTGCGCCTGACCCGCCTGGAGAAGGTGACGAGCATGGATGACAGCCTGTTTGTGCTGAAGGACCCCAGGAACCTCCGGCCGGGCCGGTCGCGAATGTGACAATCTCACAACAGGCAAGAATCATCATGATTCACGCTTGACTTTTATTTGCTTCGTGGCAAATATGACACGCATCGCTGATGCAGGGCCGAGGCCCAGCGGCAGCGCCGTGCCGGAACCTATCCCCTCCCGGCGGCGGCATGAGAGACGAACGACTTAGCGCCCGGGGTTCTCCAGTCCCCGGGCGTTTTCTTATGCGCTGATCTGGCTTAAGCCCGCCCCATGCGCCTTCGTATCGCCTCCTGGAACATCAACTCCGTCCGCCTGCGCGCCGAGCAGGTCGCCCGCTTCGTCGACGAGCAGGCGCCCGACGTCCTGTGCCTGCAGGAGATCAAGTGCCAGGAGGCCGAGTTCCCTCAGGAGGCCTTCGCCGCCATGGGCCTGCCCTATGTGAAGATCGCCGGCCAGAAGGGCTGGCACGGGGTGGCCATCGCCTCGCGCCTGCCGATCGAGGAGGCCCCGACCCTCGATGTCTGCCGCGAGGGCCACGCCCGCTGCGTCTCAGCCAAGGTGGCCGGCGTCGAGATCCAGAACTTCTATGTGCCGGCCGGGGGCGATACGCCTGACCGCGAGCTCAACCCCAAGTTCGACCACAAGCTCGACTTCTTTGAGCGCCTGACCGCCGAAATGGGCCGCCGGGACCCCAAGGCGCCCCTGGCCATCGTCGGCGATCTGAACGTCGCGCCTGGCGAGTTCGACGTCTGGAGTCACCGCCAAATGTCACGGATTGTCAGCCACACGCCGGTTGAGGTGGCGGCCATGGAGGCCCTGCAAGCGTCCCTCGGCTTCATCGACCTGCCCCGAGCCGCGACGCCGGAACCGGAAAAGCTGTTTTCCTGGTGGAGCTATCGGTCGGCCGACTTCCGCAAGTCCAACCGTGGCCTGCGCCTGGACCATATCTGGGTGTCGCCGGGCCTGCGCGAGGCGGCCTTCCGCACCGGCGCGGCCTCATCCCGCGTCCATGACGATGTCCGCGAATGGGAGCGCCCCAGCGACCACGCCCCGGTCACCGCGGACCTGGGACTTTAGCGCCTAGCAGGCCACCGCCAGGATGTGGCCTGCGTCGGCATAGTCGAGAGTTTTGCGATCTCGCGTCATCAGGGTCACGCCCAGCTGGCGCGCGGTGGCGATGATGATCCGGTCGGCCGGGTCGCGAGGCGGCGCGCCCGGCATGGCGCTAGCGTGCAACAAGATTTCTGGCGTCAGGTCACAAACCGTCAACCGCATCATCTCACAGGCGCGTCGCCACCAACGGTCTGCTGGACTCGTCAGGCTCAGCCGTCCACGGGATTCCAGCATGCCGAGCTCCCACGCGCTCATTGGTGAAACGAGGGGTGATTGACCAGCACGCCACGCCTCATCCAAGGCCTCTCGCGCTTGGTCACTGACCGGCTCTCCTTGGCCAAGCCAGAGCAAGGCGCAGGTGTCGAGCAGGATTGGGGTGCTCACGCGTCTTCGCCCCACTCCGGATCCGCCGGCGCCGTCAGATCGAGATCGGAGGCGAACCGGATCGTGCCTCTCATCGCCCCATAGCCCGGATAGCGGTCGAGGCCGCCTGGTGCCGACGCGGGTTCCACGCGCTTGGCGCGTCGGAAGGTCAGGCGTTGGGCGGAGATATCGACCTGCTCCGTCACAAAGCCGGCCTCAAGCCAAACCCGGGTCATGGGATTGTTGGTGGGACTGTTGCTCCACCAGGCCGGATAGCGCTTCGAGGCGGGAAGCGGTCGCCCCAGCACCTGCTCGATTTCCGAGAAGGTGAGCGGGATGCGCTCGCCCGATTGCCGCTGAAGATAGGACGCTAGCGGGTCGTACTTGCTCATCGGTTCACTCCTAAAGGGGAACCTTATTACTCCTAAATAAAGCTGTAAAACAGTTTTAGGGCGCCAGGCGGTAGCCGCCGGCCTCGGTCAGCAGCAGGCGGGCGTTGCCGGGATCGGGCTCGATTTTCTGGCGCAGGCGATAGACGTGGGTCTCCAGGGTGTGGGTGGTGACCCCGGCGTTATAGCCCCACACCTCGGCCAGCAGCTCCTCCCGGGACACCGGCTTGTCGCCCGCCCGGTAGAGGTATTTCAGGATGTTGGTCTCTTTTTCGGTCAGCCGGATCTTCTTCTGATCCTGACCGATCAGGGTCTTGGCCGAGGGCCGGAACTCATAGCCCCCCAACTGGAAGACCGCCCCCTCCGACTGCTCGTGGCTGCGCAGCTGGGCGCGGATGCGGGCCAGCAGGACGGCGAACCGGTAGGGCTTGGTCACATAGTCATTGGCCCCGGCCTCTAGGCCCTGGACTGTGTCCTCGTCGGACGCCGCCGCCGTGAGCATGATCACCGGCGCGCTGATCCCCTGCTGGCGCAGGGACTTGCAGACCTCGCGCCCATTCATGTCGGGCAGGTCCACGTCCAGCAGCACGAGGTCAGGTCGCACCTCCTGGGCCAGGCGGACGCCCTCGGCGCCGGTGGCCGCCTCGACAGCGAGGAACTCCTCGTGCAGTTGGAGTTGTTCGGCGACGGCGCCGCGCAGGTCGTCGTCGTCGTCGATGATCAGCAGGGTCTTTCTTTGCGCCATGGGGGCAACATGCACCGCATCGGCGCCCCCGGGCAAAGAGTTTTGGGAGCAGCACCTTGATCTTCCGCGCCAATTCCAAGGGCTTGTTTCACGCCGGCGAGCAGGTGTTTTCCTGCGCCATCGGTCGCGGCGGCCTGGCGGCGGCGGCCGACAAGCTGGAGGGCGACGGGGTCTCGCCCATCGGCGTCTGGCCAATGCGCAGGCTGCTCTATCGCCCTGACAGGGGGCCTGCGCCGGTGACCGCCCTGCCGGTGCGGGCGATCACGCCTCAGGACGGCTGGTGCGACGACCCGGCCCATCCCGACTATAATCGTCTCGTTCAGCTGCCGTTTTCGGCCAGCCATGAGATCCTGTGGCGCGAGGATGGGCTCTACGATCTGGTGGTGGTGCTGGGGCACAATGACGACCCGCCCATAGCGCCCTTGGGTTCGGCCATCTTCCTGCATCTGGCCAAGCCGGACTATGCGCCCACCGAGGGCTGTATCGCCCTGTCGCGGGCCGATCTGGAGGCGGTGCTGGCCCAGGCCCAGCCCGGCGACGCCCTGGCGATCGAGGCCTGAGGCCCGCAGCGATCACCAGCGCTCATCACCCCGCCCGCGCGCCGAACAGGGCCGAGCCGACACGAACGCTGGTGGCGCCAAACCGCACGGCCGTCTCGAAGTCCCCGCTCATCCCCATGGAGAGCCGCGAAAGCCCGTTGCGGGCGGCGATCTTGGCCAGGAGGGCGAAGTGCGGCCCCGCGGGCTCGTCGGCCGGCGGAATGCACATCAGGCCTTCGATCACCAGGCCGTGGACATCGCGGCACCGGGCGATGAAGGCGTCGGCCTCGCTGGGCGCGATCCCGGCCTTCTGCGGCTCCTCGCCGGTATTGACCTGGACATAGAGGCGCACGGCCTTGCCCTGCTTGGCCATCTCCTCAGCCAGGGCCTTGGCCAGGCGCTCTCTGTCCACCGTCTCGATGACGTCGAACAGGGCGACGGCCTCGCGGACCTTATTGGTCTGAAGCGGCCCGATCAGCCGCAGCTCCAGCCCCTCGCGGTGGTCGGCCCAACGGGCCTGGGCCTCCTGCACCCGGTTTTCGCCAAAGACCGTCTGGCCAGCGGCCAGCACCTGGGCCACAGGATCCCACGGCTGTTGCTTGGACACCGCCACCAGGGTCACATCGGAAGGCGCCCGGCCGCTGGCCCGGGCGGCCAGGGCGATCCTGTCCAGCACCTGGGCGCGGGCGGCGGCGGAATCGAAGGGGGCGTCGGACATGGGGGCTGGTTTCGACTTCTGGGACCTGCGGCGGACCGCATGGTCCTTAAGCCGGCGCGCGGCCTTGCAAAAGCCCCTGCCGCCCCTGCTGCTGTTCACCGATCCCGCCCGGACCCCGGACCCGCTGGCGGCGGCGGCGGCCCTGCCCGCCGGATCGGCGGTGGTTTACCGCGCCTTTGGCGCCCCACACGCCCTGGAGGTCGCCTGCGCCCTGCGCCGGCTGACACGAGCCCAAGGGGTCGCTCTGCTGATCGGCGCGGACCCCGCCCTGGCCAGGGCCTGCGACGCCGACGGGGTGCATCTGCCTGAGCGGCTCGCCCCCCTGGCCGGCCCCCTGAAGCGGAGCCATCAGCCCTGGCTCGTGACCACAGCGGCCCATAGCCTCGGAGCGGCCCGGAAGGCGCTCGCCCTGGGGGCCGACGCGGCGGTGGTCTCGGCGATCTTTCCAAGCCGCAGCCCGAGCGCAGGGCCGCCGATGGGCCCCCTCCGGCTGGCCATCCTGGCCCGGGCCGCCGGCGGGCCGATCTATGGGCTGGGGGGGATCAATACGAAAAACGCCCGACGGCTGCTGGCCTCGGGCGTGGTGGGTCTGGCGGCGGTGGAAGGGCTTTCGCCCAGATGAGCCTTAGAACTTCAGCGCCGTCTCGAGGCGCACCCGCGGGGTGGCGTCGGTGGGCTGGGTCTTCTTGAAGGTCGGCTCTTCCTTCTCGCCCAGGGCGACGGCGCCGCCGACCCGCAGGCTCGGCGTGACGCTGTAGAAAGCGCCCGCCTGCACGTCATTGAGTTGGACGTCACGGCCGGTGGGTTGGTCGAGATTGAGCGACACGCCCCAACGTCCGTTCTGAAGGCCCCACTTCAGGGTCTTGCCCCCCTGAGGCAGAGCCTCGCTGCGGACGGTGAAGTCCATGCCCTTGGCCCGTTCGGTCTGGGCGTGCGCCGCCGTCGACCCAAGCAGGGTCGCGATGGTCGCGCTCAAAACCAAGGTCCGAATGGACATCTTCACCGTCAAAGGGCCCCCTGCGCCCCGCAGACCACGTCCGGATAGTCCGTGCGCGGCCGTCTCTCCGATTAGAAGCCCCTGGCGCGGCGGGTCAACCGGCCTTGGCGGGAGTCCTGCCTCTGTGGACAAGATGGTCGGTTCATGTGGCGCCGAGGCCACGCGATTCCTGTTTGGCGCCTGCAATCGGGTTGTTATAGAGGGCCCCGGCGCGGGGCGGCGCCGCGGCGCGACCACGGCGCGGAAACACTACTGGAGACGGATAACATGCCGTTTGTGCGCGGAGCTCGGTTCTCCAAGATTTCGGTCGGCGTCCTGGCCCTTTGCCTGGTTTCAGTTTCAGCCTGCGCCTCCCGTGGCGAGGGCGAGCGCCGGGGCCTGTTTGGCCGTGGCGAACCTGAGGCCGCCCAGACCGCGGCCATCTCCGTCAATGGCTATCTGTGGCGCGCCACCCTCGACACCATGGCCTTCATGCCGCTGGTCTCCGCCGACCCCTATGGCGGCATCGTCATCACCGACTGGTACTCCACCCCCGAGGCGCCCGATGAGCGCTTCAAGGCCACAGTCTATATCCTCGACGCCCGCCTGCGAGCCGATGGCCTGAACGTCGCTCTGTTCAAGCAGGTTCGTGGCGCCGACGGCCAGTGGACCGACGCCCCGCCCTCGGCCCAGACCGAGGTCGACCTGGAAAACGCCATCCTGACCCGGGCCCGCCAGCTTCGACTTTCGAACATCTCGGGCTGACGCCCGGGGCGCGTTCAGCCTGCCCGATCGAACGCGCCGCCCCTGCCATGGCCGGCGCGCCCCCAAGGCCGCCGGTCTTCGTTCCCTGACCCGAACCAGATCGTGAAGGCTGCCTGAAATGGCGCGCTATAATCCCAAGGACGTTGAGCCCAAGTGGCGTCAGGCCTGGACCGAGGCTGAGGTCTTCAAGGCTCATATCAAGCCCGACCAGCCGAAGTACTATGTGCTGGAGATGTTCCCCTATCCGTCGGGGCGTCTGCACATGGGCCATGTGCGCAACTATGCCCTCGGCGACGTGGTGGCCCGCTTCAAGCGCGCCCGCGGCTTCAATGTGCTGCACCCCATGGGCTGGGACGCCTTTGGCCTGCCGGCCGAGAACGCCGCCATGGAGCGGGGCGTCGATCCCCGGGCCTGGACCTATGACAACATCGCCCGCATGCGCGACGAGCTGAAGCAGCTGGGCCTGTCCATCGACTGGAGCCGGGAATTCGCCACCTGCGATGTGGCGTATTACGGCAAGCAGCAGGCCTGGTTCCTGGACCTGTACAAGGCCGGCCTCGTCTATCGCCGCGAGGGCGTGGTCAATTGGGACCCCGTGGACCAGACCGTGCTCGCCAATGAGCAGGTGGTGGATGGCCGCGGCTGGCGCTCCGGCGCTGTGGTGGAGAAGCGCAAGCTGAACCAGTGGTTCCTGCGCATCACCGACTATGCCGATGATCTGATCGAAGGGCTGAAGACCCTGGACCGCTGGCCCGACAAGGTCCGGTTGATGCAAGAAAACTGGATCGGCCGCTCCAAGGGCCTGAAGTTCGCCTTCCCCTGGGCGGGCGCCGCGCCCGCGGGTTTCGAAGACGGCCTGAACGTCTACACCACGCGGCCCGACACCCTGTTTGGCGCAAGCTTCGTCGGCATCGCCCCGGACCATCCCCTGGCTGAACAGCTGGGCACCGCCGATCCCAAGGTCGCGGCCTTCATCGCCGAATGCCGCAAGGGGGGCGCCAGCGCCGCCGAGATCGAGACCGCCGAGAAGATCGGGTTCGACACCGGCCTCACTGTGGCCCACCCCTTTGATCCCAACTGGAAGCTGCCGGTCTGGATCGCCAACTTCATCCTGATGGACTACGGCACGGGCGCCATCTTCGCCTGCCCGGCCCACGACCAGCGCGACCTGGACTTCGCCCGCAAGTACGACCTGCCGGTCAAGCCCGTGGTCCTGCCGCCGGGCGAGACGCCCGATCAGGTCCAGGTGGGCGCCGAGGCCTATACGGGGCCCGGCGTCATCTTCAATTCCAGCTTCCTGGACGGCCTGGAGATCGAGGCGGCCAAGGCTGCGGCCATCGCCCGGATCGAGGAGCTGGGCCTGGGGGAAGGCGCCACCGTCTATCGCCTGCGCGACTGGGGCGTGGCCCGCCAGCGGGGCTGGGGCTGCCCGGTGCCGGTGATCCATTGCGCCAAGTGCGGCGTAGTCCCGGTTCCCAAGGACCAGCTGCCCGTCGCCCTGCCCGAGGACCTGGAGTTCGGCAAGCCGGGCAATGCGCTGGACCGCCATCCCACCTGGAAGCATGTGGCCTGTCCCACCTGCGGCGGCGAGGCTCAGCGGGAAACCGACACCCTGGACACCTTCGTCGATTCCTCCTGGTATTTCGCCCGCTTCACCGATCCCGACGCCGATGAGGCCATCAACAAGGCCGCCGCCGACTACTGGCTGCCGGTGGACCAGTATGTGGGCGGCATCGAGCATGCGGTCCTGCACCTGCTCTACGCCCGCTTCGTTACCCGCGCCCTGGCCGACCAGGGGCAGCTGTCGGTGAAGGAGCCGTTCGCCGGCCTCTTCACCCAGGGCATGGTCACCCACGAGACCTATCGCCGTCAGTCCGGCGAGTGGCTGGAACCGGCGGCCGTCGAGATCGAGGCCAGCGGGAACACCCGCCGGGCCATACTGATCGAAACCGGCGAGCCGGTGGTCATTGGCGACGTCGAGAAGATGTCGAAGTCCAAGAAGAACACCGTGGCCCCGGAGGAGATCTTCGAGGTTTACGGCGTCGACGCCGCGCGCCTGTTCGTTCTGTCCGACAGCCCGCCCGAGCGCGACACCCAGTGGTCCAATTCCGGGGTCGAGGGCGCCTGGCGCTTCGTCAACCGGGTCTGGGCCGAGTTCGAGAGCCAGCCCGCCAGCGCCCCGGCCGCTGAGCCGGACGAGGCCGCCAAGGCGCTCACCCGCGCCAGCCACCGGCTGATCAAGGCCATGACCGAGGCCGTGGACGATTTCCGGTTCAATTCCGGCATCGCGCGTCTGTACGAATTCCTGAATGTTCTCAAGGCTAACCCGGCTCAGGGGGCGACGCCTGCAGTGCTGGCGGCCCGGCGCGAGGCCCTGTCGGTGTTCGCCCGGCTGGTGGCGCCCTTCACCCCCCACCTGGCTGAGGAATGCTGGGCCGCGATCGGCGGCGGGGGTCTGGTGGCTGTCGCGCCCTGGCCGGACTATGATCCCGCCCTGGCCGAGGATGCGGTAAAGGTTCTGCCGGTCCAGGTGAACGGCAAGCGCCGGGGGGAGATCAGCGCCCCGGCCGGCGCCGAGCCAGCCGACGTGGAGAAGATGGTGCTTGGAGACCCTGAGATCGCCCGTCGCCTGGAAGGCCTGACCATCCGCAAGGTGATTGTGGTCAAGGACCGGATCGTCAACATCGTGGCCAGCTAGAGCCCTTTCTGATCTGATCGCTTCAATCAGATCAGATAAAAAGGGCTCTAAATCATAAAGTTAGAGCATTTTTCGATCCGATAACCGCATCACACTTATCGGAAAATGCTCTAGATTTGGAATGTGATGATCATGTCCCCCCGCCTCGCCACAGCCCTGGTCCTGGCCTGCACCGCGCTGAGCCTTAGCGCCTGCGGTTTCCGGCCCCTGTATGCCCAGCCGGGCGTGACCCCGGGTTTGTCGGCGGTCCAGGTGGTCGCCCCAGGCGGCCGGGCGGGATATCTGGTGGGTGAGGCCCTGGGCGACGCCATGGGGTCGGGGGCCGGCGCCCCGGCCTGGCGACTGAACCTTGATCTGTCAGAGCAACGTTTCCCCCGGGGTCTGCGGGTGGATAATGTGGCGACCCGCTATGAATATGTGCTGATCGCCGCCTACACCCTGCGCGACGTGGCCACAGACGTCCCGGCCAAGGTCGGCCGGGTACGGGTGGAGCTAACCTACGATTCCGCCGACCAGCCCTATGCCTCCGTGGCCGCCCAGCAGGACGCCCAGGAGCGCGCCGCCGAAGAGGCCGCCCGCCGTATCCAGCTGGAGCTCGCCGCCTGGTTCGCCGAGCAGGGCCAGGATTGAGGCTTCCGCCGGCATGATCCTCAGCCGCCGGCCTGACATCGAGCGTTTCCTGGCGCGCCCCGACCCTGGCATTCGCGGGGCGCTGATCTATGGCCGCGACATTGGCGTGGTCCGCGAACGGGCCAACCAGCTGGCGGCCAAGGCCGTGGCCAATCCCGACGATCCCTTTGACGTGGCCCTGCTCACCGACGGGGACATCGACGGGGACGCCGGCCGTCTGGACAATGAACTGGCCTCTCAGTCCCTCATGGGCGGTCGGCGCCTGGTTCGGCTGAAACTCTCCAGCGAGAAGGCGAGCCTCGACAAGATGGCCGCCGAGGCGGCGAAGGGTCACGACGAGGGCGCCTTCAACCCTGAGGCCTTCTTCCTGATCGAGGCCGGCAATCTGGGGCGGGACTCGACCCTGCGGAAGATCGCCGAGAAGGCGGCCGCCATCGCCGTCATCCCCTGCTACGAGGACGAGCCCGGGGACATGGCCCGCCTGGTGCGCGAAGCCCTGAACGCCGAGGGGGTGGGCCTGAGCGCCGATGCGCTGGCCCTGTTCGTGGCCCGCCTGCCCAAGGACCGGGGGGTGGCCCGTCAGGAGATCGAGCGGCTGATCCTCTATCTTGGCCCCCGCAGCGGGATCACCGCCGGGCCCAAGGATCTGGAGGACTTCTTAGGCGTCGAGCCCGAGGCCTCCCTGGCCGACGCGGCCTCAGACGCCTTTGGCGGCCGCATCGCCGAGGCCCAGAGCGGCCTGCGACGGGCCGCAGCCGAGGGTGAAGCCGGCCCCGCCGCCGTCCGAGCCATCAGCCAGCACCTGGCCAAGCTGCGCCGCACACTTACCCTCGTCAGGAACGGGGCTGGCCTGCCCGAAGCCGCCAAGGCGTCCGGGGTGTTCTGGAAGAATGAGCGGGAATTCCTGCGCCAGGCCCGGGCCTGGAGCCTGGAGACCCTGGATGCGGTCCAACCCGAGGTCCTGGCCGCCGACCGGGCCTGCAAAACCACCGGCAGCCCCGACCGCCTGATCGCCGAACGCCTGGCCCTGACCATCGCCGCCCGCGCCAGGCGGATGGGGCTGTAGGGACAAAGCCTGCACGCGCGCCGCAGGCGCTTTCAAGGGGCGACACCAAGGACACAAAGGGCCGCGAAGGACACAAAGACGGGACCGCCGCACCCCTTCGTGTCCTTGGCTGCCTTCCTGCTCTTCGTGTCCCCTCTTTTTCGGGGCCCCGACCTTAAACTTACCCCGTGCGCGACAGCCGGCGGCAGAGGTCATCCAACTGTTCGAGGGTCTGGTAGCTGATCTTCAGCTCGCCGGCGCCGCCTCGGTCGGCGATCTGCACCGACAGGCCGAGCACCTCGGCCAGATCGTTTTCCAGGGCGAGCGTGTCGGTGTCCTTTTCGGCGCCGGAACCGCCGCCACTGCGGCCACCGCCGCCCCGGGCAGCAGGCGCCGCGCCCTTGCGCACCAGGGCCTCGGTCTCGCGCACCGACAGGCCCCTGGCCATGACCTGTTCGGCCAGAGCCTCGGGGTTGTCGGCGGTGATCAGGGCCCGGGCGTGGCCGGCCGAGAGCTTGTTCTCAACCACCAGGTTCTGGACGGAGCCGGGCAGGGTCAGCAGGCGCAGCATGTTGGCCACATGGCTGCGGCTCTTGCCGACTACCTGGGCCACCAGCTCCTGGGTGCGGCCGAACCGGGCAATCAGCACCTCATAGCCGCGCGCCTCTTCAATGGCGCTGAGATCTGCCCGCTGGACGTTTTCAACGATGGCGATTTCCATCACCTGCAGGTCGTCCAGCTCCCGCACCACGGCGGGCACGGTGTGCAGGCCGACCTTCTGGCTGGCCCGCCAGCGGCGCTCGCCGGCGACGATCTCAAACCGGCCATTGGGCAGGGGGCGCACCAGGATCGGCTGCAGCACGCCGCGTTCGCGGATGGAGTTGGTCAGCTCCTCCATGTCCTCGTCATGGAACACGGCCCGGGGCTGAGAGGCGTTGGGATCAATCAGGTCGATGGGCAGGTCGCGCATGGGCGACTGAGCCCGCACCGGCGCGCCGGCTTCGGCGGCCTCGGCGGCAGCCGCCGCATCGGCGATGGTCTCATCCTCGGCCTCGCCCAGCAGGGCCGACAGACCCCGGCCCAGACCCCTGCGGTTCTCCGCCATGTTCAGACTTCCTGCTTGCTGGCCGCAGCCTTGCGGCGCTGGCGCTCGCGGACCACGACCTCGCGGGCGAGCTTCAGATAGGCCTGGCTGCCGGCACATTTCAGATCATAGACTAGCACCGGCTTGCCGAAGGACGGGGCCTCAGAGACCCGGACATTGCGCGGGATCACCGTGTCATAGACCGTCTTCCCGAAATGGCCCCGCACATCGCTGGCCACCTGTTCGGACAGGCTGTTGCGCTTGTCGTACATGGTCAGCACCACGCCTTGGATCTCCAGGGCCGGGTTCAGACTGCCCCGCACCAGCTCGACAGTGCGCATCAGCTGGGTCAGGCCTTCGAGCGCGAAGAACTCGCACTGCAGGGGCACCAGCACGGCGTCGGCGGCGGTCATGGCGTTGACGGTCAGCAGGTTGAGCGACGGCGGGCAGTCGATCAGCACATAGGTGAAATCCCCTTCCCGGCGGATCTGGTCCAGGGCGTCCCGCAGTTTGAAGGATCGGCGGCTCTGATTGCCCAGCTCCAGCTCGACGCCGGACAGGTCGGGGTCAGCCGGGATCAGGAACAGGCCCGGCAGGTCGGTGGCCACCACCGCTTCCGTGGCGGGCTTCTCGCCCATCAGCACGTCATAGAGGGTGGTCTTGCGCTTGGCCCGAGCGACACCGAGCCCGGTGGAGGCATTGCCCTGGGGATCGGAATCGATCAGCAGCACCTTCTCGCCGACGGCGGCCAGCGCCGTGCCCAGATTGATCGCCGTGGTGGTCTTGCCCACGCCGCCCTTCTGATTGGCGATCACCAGGACGCGGGCGCGGCTGGTCGGCGCAGCGGCGGGCCGGACCTCCTGGACCTCAGCTTCGGCGGGCATGGATCTTGTTCCTCAGACGAACGATGCGGCCGCGGGGGTCGCTGGTGCTGGGCAGAAGCTCGGCCTCGAACCGCCAGGCGTCCCGGGCCGCCTCAATCTCGGCGGCCACATCCTGGCCTTTCAGGAAGAGGGCCTGGTTGGCGCCCGTCAGCCAAGGCTTGGCATAGCCCAGCAGGCGGGTCATCGGGGCGCAAGCCCGCGCGGTGACGATATCCACATCCCGCGACAGGTTTTCCGCACGGTCGTTGTGAATCACCGCCGGCAGATCGAGAGCCCCGACCACCGCCTCCAGGAAGCGGCACCGCTTGGCCATGCTCTCCACCAGATGGACCTCAAAGCCCTCGCGGCCTTTTCCGAGGATCGCGAGAACGATTCCAGGCAGTCCGGCGCCGGCGCCCAGATCCGCCCAGGTGACGGCGTCGGGCGCCAAGGAAATGAGCTGGGCGGAGTCCCAGGCATGCCTTCCCCAGAAGTCGGGCAAGGTGGCCGGGCCGACCAGATTCATCCTTTGATTCCAATCAGTTAGTAGGTCGCGATAGGTTCTGAGGCCCTCGATTTGCGCCGGCGAGGCGCCGCTCAGGCGCACAAATTCGGCCTCATCGATGTGGGGTACGGCGCTGTGCGCCACAGGGGCGATTTTTTCGGGGCTATTTTCAGCGGTTTCAGCGACCGACGGTGTCTCGCTCATGCCGCCACCCTGCGCCGGACATGGGCCAGCAGGGCGGTGAGCGCGCCGGGCGTCACGCCTTCGATCCGTGCGGCCTGACCCAGGGTCAGGGGGCGGATCGTCGCCAGCTTTTCCCGCACCTCGTTGGAGAGCCCGCCCACCGCGCCGTAGTCGAGATCGGCGGGCAGGCGTAGATCCTCGTCACGGCGGAAGGCGGCCACGTCAGCGGCCTGGCGATCCAGGTAGCCGGCATAGCTGGCGTCGATCTCTACCTGCTCGCGGATTTCAGGCGCCCAGCTATTCAGCTCCGGCCAGACAGCACAGAGGTCTTCGAAGCTGATGGTCGGATAGGCCAGCAGCTCCGTCACGTTGCGGACCACACCGTCAGCCTTGACCGGCAGGCCCGCCTGGGCGGCCTTGGCGGGCGACAGGGTCAGGCGGGCGGCGGTGTCGCGCGCCTCGGCCAGGGCGGCGGCCTTGGCGCCAAATGCATCAGCGCGCTGCGTCCCCACGACCCCGAGCTCAACACCCTTGGCGGTGAGCCGCTGGTCGGCGTTGTCGGCCCGCAGGATCAGACGGAACTCCGCGCGGCTGGTGAACATGCGGTAGGGCTCGGTCACACCGCGGGTGACCAGGTCGTCGATCAGGACGCCGATATAGGCCTCGTCCCGGGCGAAGATATGGGGGTCAGACCCGCCCGCGGCCCGCGCCGCATTCAGCCCGGCCACCAGGCCCTGCGCCCCGGCCTCCTCATAGCCCGTGGTGCCGTTGATCTGGCCGGCCAGATAGAGGCCCGGCAGGCGCTTGACCTCCAGGGTCGGGTAGAGCTCCCGCGGATCCACATAGTCATACTCGATGGCGTAGCCATACCGGCGCACCTTGACCTGCTCCAGGCCGGGAATGGTGCGCAGGAAGAGGTCCTGGGTCTCTTCGGAAACCGAGGTCGAGATGCCGTTGGGATAGACGGTGTCGTCGTCCAGACCTTCCGGCTCCAGGAAGATCTGGTGGCTGGTCTTGTCAGCGAAGCGGACCACCTTGTCCTCGATGGAGGGGCAGTAGCGCGGCCCCCGGCCGCTGATCCGTCCGCCATAGACCGCCGATTCCGACAGGCGCTCGGCGATGATCCTGTGGGTGGCCTCAGTCGTATAGGTGATCCCACAGGCGATCTGTGGCGTGGTGATAGCTGAGGTCAGGAAGGAGAAGGGGACGGGCTCGGCGTCGGCCTGCTGCATCTCCAGCCGGTCCCAGGCGATGGTGGCTCCATCCAGACGCGCCGGCGTGCCGGTCTTCAGCCGTCCCATGGCTAGGCCGCTGTCATAGAGCCGATCGGCGAGAGCAATGGCCGGCGCCTCCCCGGCCCGGCCCGCGGGAATGCGGCGGTCGCCCAGATGGATCAGACCCTTCAGGAAGGTGCCCGTGGTCAGCACCACCCGGCCCGCGGCATAGACCTGCCCCGAGGCGCCCACAACGCCAGTGATCCGCCCACCGTCCACCACCAGGTCCTCGACCGCCTCGCCGATCAGGGTCAGGTTGGGGGTTGCGGCGAGCTCGGCCTGCATGGCCTGCCGATAGAGCTTCCGGTCGATCTGGGCCCGGGGACCGCGCACGGCGGCGCCCTTGGAGCGGTTCAGCAATCGGTACTGGATGCCCGCCTGGTCGGCCATGCGGCCCATCACCCCGTCCAGGGCGTCGATCTCCCGGACCAGGTGCCCCTTGCCCAAGCCGCCGATGGCCGGGTTACAGGACATCTCGCCGATGGTCTCGAGCTTGTGGGTCAGCAGCAGGGTCCGGGCGCCCACCCGTGCTGCGGCGGTCGCGGCCTCGCAGCCGGCATGGCCGCCGCCAATCACGATCACGTCCCAGGGCTGAGAGTTTTGGGGGTTGGGGATCACGCCGTCGCCTTGAAGCAAAGACACCCCCGCGCGGGCGGGGGCGAGGGGGTCTATATAGGCGATAGCGGGGAAAAGGTCGACGGGCCCCGCCGTCGCATCAACGCCGCAGACCGGCTTTCCAGGCCACACCTGGCCCTACCGGCGAAGCACGGTGATGTTTCACGTGGAACACGCGGTGAAGCTTGGGCCCCACCGTTTCACGTGAAACATCATTTGCCGATACAGAAGCTGGCGAACACCCGGTCCAGCACATCCTCCGCCCCGATGCGGCCGGTGACCCGGTCCAGGGCCCGCGCGGCGAGGCGCACATCCTCGGCCGCCAGCTCCGGCTCCACCCCCGGACCCGCAGCTCGGGATAGGCGCTCGATCGCCTCCACCAACAGCTCCCTATGCCGCAGTCGTGTGGCCGTGGGTGGCTCCCCACCCCCCAGGGCGCCACTGACCCGCAAGGCCAGGGTCTCCTCGAGCCAGGCCAGGTCGTCCCCTGACAGCGCTGTAAACGGCCGGCCTTCAACTTCGGAGGCCTGAACCCCCAGGTCGCGCTTGGTCAGCAGAATGAGGTCATCGGGTTCCGGAGACACAGGCAGGTCGCCGTCGTTCACCGCCGTCCCATCCCTCAGCCAGATCCGCAGGTCGGCCTGGGCGCCCCAGGCCTGAGCCCGGCGCACCCCCTCGGCCTCAATCTCGTCTGCGGTGTCCCGCAGGCCCGCCGTGTCGGCCATGACCACCTTGTAGCCGGCCAGGACCAGGGGAACCTCGATAATGTCTCGGGTGGTGCCGGCGGTGGCGGTGACGATGGCCGCCTCCCGCCGGGCCAGGGCGTTGAGCAGGGTGCTCTTGCCCGCATTGGGCGCTCCCATCAGCGCAATCCGATAGCCGGACCGCACCCGTTCGCCCCGCTCGCTCTCCGCCGCGGCGGTGCGCAGCTCGGCGATCAGCGCTGTCAGGACCGGGGCGGCGCGGTTGGCCACATCAGCGGGGATCTCTTCGTCCGGAAAATCCACCGCGGCCTCAAACACCGCCAGGGCTTCCACCAGCGCCTCGCGCCAACGGTCCTGCGCACCACTCAGGCGTCCGCCCAGCTGGTCCAGGGCCTGTCGCCGCTGCGCCTGGGTCTCGGCCTCGATCAGATCGGCCACCCCCTCGGCCTGGGCGAGATCGAGCCGCCCGTGCTCAAAGGCCCGGCGGGTGAACTCCCCCGGCTCGGCCAGCCGCAGGCCCTGGGCGGCCAGGGCGTCCAGCACGCCGGCCACCACGGCGGGGCCCCCATGCAGGTGCAGCTCCACACTGTCCTCGCCGGTATAGCTGGCCGGGCCGGGCATCCAGAGGACCAGGGCTTCGTCGAGGATCGCGCCGCCTTCGTCCTGCAGGCGACGCAGCGCCGCCCGGCGCGGCGCTGGCAGACGGCCGGCGATCTGCGCAAGCGCCGGGCCGGCCGCCGGGCCTGATATACGCACCACCGCCACAGCCGCCCGCCCCGGCGCCGTGGCCGGGGCAAAGATGGTGTCGGTCATTTGGGCCGGGCGCCGCCGCTCATGGCGCCCTCGGCCGCCGCCGTCATCAGCTTGCGAAACTGCTCCTGAGCGCCGACCCCGAAGGCGGTCCAGGCCTTCACCAGCTCATCGGGCGAGGCCATGGCCATATTGGCCTCCATCCGGCTCTGCATCTCCTTGACCAGCCGGTCGTTCAGGTCCGTGACGTCCGGCAGGCCGAGGAAGGCCCTAGCCTCGGCCGGGGTGCAGTCCACTTCGACGGTCATCTTCATGGGAGTCTCCCTGCCCGCTGCCGGGCGTTGTGGCGACATTGTTGCGTGGGCTTGTTAGGTTCGGCGCCCAGGGTTCGGCTCGCCGCATCCTGACCCTATATGCCGATGAAACCAACGGGAGCAGATCATGGCCGGGCAAACCCTAGAGATTCAGACCGCCGACGGCGCCTTTTCAGCCTATGTGGCCAAGCCGGCCCAGACGCCTGCGCCAGCCATCCTCGTGATCCAGGAGATCTTCGGCGTCAATCAGGTGATGCGCGACATCTGCGATGACTACGCCGCCCAGGGCTATCTGGCGGTCTGCCCCGACCTGTTCTGGCGGATCGAGCCAGGAGTCGACATCACCGACCAGTCCGAGGCCGAGTGGAAAAAGGCGTTTGAGCTGATGAACGCCTTTGATCCCGACCAGGGGGTCCGCGACATCCGCGTGGTGATCGACACGGTTCGCGCTCACGGCGACTGCAGTGGGAAGGTCGGCGCGGTGGGCTTCTGCCTGGGCGGCCTCATGGCCTTCCTGACCGCCACCCGCACCGACGCCGACGCCAGCGTCTCCTATTACGGGGTGGGCATCGAGCAGCGCACTGGCGAGGCAGAGCGGTTGGCCCGACCGCTGATGATGCACATCGCCGAACAGGATCAGTTCGTGCCCAAGGCGGCGCAGGAGCTGATCACAGGCGCCCTGAAAAACCATCCCCAGGTGCAGATTCACACCTATGCCGGCCGCGATCACGCCTTCGCCCGCAAGGGGGGCGAGCACTATGACGCGGCCGACGCCAAGCTCGCCAACGAGCGGACGCTCGCCTTCTTCAAAGCGAACCTCGCCTGATGCGCGCCATCCGCATCAGCCGCACCGGCGGTCCAGAGGTCCTGGAAACCGTCGAGATCGACACCCCTCGCCCCGGCCCGGGGGAAATCCTGATCCACAACCAGGCCATCGGCCTCAACTTCATCGACACCTACCACCGCACCGGCCTCTATCCCGTGAAGCTCCCCTCGGGCCTGGGAATGGAGGGCGCCGGCGAGGTGGTTGAGGTCGGCGAGGGCGTCACCCGCTTTCAGGCCGGCGACCTGGCCGCCTATGCCTCTGGCCCTATCGGCGCCTATGCCGAGTTTCACGTGGTGAAGGCTGAGCGGGCGGTGAAGCCGCCGGCCGGTCTGACGGCCCAGGTGGCGGCAGCCGCCCTGCTGAAAGGGATGACCGCAGAGTTTCTTCTGCGCCGCTGCTTCCCGGTCCAGCCGGGCCAGACCATCCTGGTTCATGCCGCCGCCGGGGGCGTGGGCTCGATCCTTGTTCAGTGGGCCAAGGCCCTCGGGGCCGTGGTGATCGGCACGGTGGGATCGGCGGACAAGGCCGCCCGGGCCCATGAGCTGGGCGCCGACCACACCATCCTCTACCGAGACCAGGATGTCTCCGCCGAGGTCCGCAGGATCACCGACGGCGTCGGGGTCCCGGTCGTTTACGACTCCGTGGGCGCGGCGACCTTCGAGGCCAGCCTGAAGAGCCTCGCCCGCCGGGGCATGCTTGTGTCCTACGGCAACGCCTCAGGGCCCGCGCCGGCCATCCTGCCCGCGCGCCTGTCCCAGCTGGGCTCGGTCTTCCTGACGCGGCCAACCCTGTTCGACTATGTGGCCACCACCGAGGACCTGGACGCCAGCGCCTCGGCCCTGTTCGACGTGATCGCCAAGGGTCAGGTCCGTATCGATATTGGCCAGACCTTCCCCCTGGCCGAGGCTCGGGCGGCGCACGAGGCCATGGAGGGTCGCGAGACCGTCGGCGCCTCCCTGCTCATCCCCTAAACCCGCTCCAAAGGACGCAAGACGTGGAAAGCTTTTCCCTCTGGCACTGGCTGATCGTGGCGGTGTGGCTCTTCCTGATCATCTTTCCGATCGGGAAGATCCTCTCGCGCATGGGCATCCCCTGGGCCGTGGCCTTCCTGACCGTCGTGCCCGTGGTGAACCTGGTGATGCTGTGGGTGGTGGCCTTCATCAAGTGGCCGAGGGATCACGTCCCCCCGACCCGCCGACGTTTCACGTGAAACAGGGGCTGGGCCATGCGTCCTTCGAGGCTCGCTTCGCTCGCCCCTCAGGATGAGGGAAGTGGGTGCTGGCTGAAACCTCTCAGTCCGTCCTCATCCTGAGGCGCCCTCCGACAGCAGGGCCTCGAAGGACGAGGGCGGTCGCAGAGCTTCACCGTCGTCATGGTCGGGCTTGACCCGACCATCCATGAACACCCGCTCGCGCCGGGGCGCATGGACCCTCGGGTCAAGCTCGAGGGTGACGGGAGAGGGGGTAGCCGCAAGCCAAAAAAAGGGGGCCCAGGGCCCCCTTTTCCTTACGTGTTCATCGACTGGAAGAAGTCGTCGTTGTTCTTGGCGTTGCGGAGCTTGTCGAGCAGGAACTCGATGGCGTCCTGCGCCCCCATGGGGTTGAGGATCCGGCGCAGCACATAGGTCTTTTGCAGCTGATCCTTCGGCGTGATCAGCTCTTCCTTGCGGGTGCCCGACTTCAGCACGTCGATGGCCGGGAAGATCCGCTTGTCGGCGACCTTACGGTCCAGCACGATTTCCGAGTTACCCGTGCCCTTGAACTCTTCGAAGATGACCTCGTCCATCCGGCTGCCGGTGTCGATCAGGGCGGTGGCGATGATGGACAGCGAGCCGCCCTCCTCCACGTTCCGCGCCGCGCCGAAGAAGCGCTTGGGCCGCTGCAGGGCGTTGGCGTCGACACCGCCGGTCAGCACCTTGCCCGAAGACGGAACCACGGTGTTGTAGGCGCGGCCCAGACGGGTGACGGAGTCCAGCAGGATGACCACGTCGCGCTTGTGCTCGACCAGGCGCTTGGCCTTTTCGATGACCATTTCGGCCACCTGGACGTGGCGGGTGGCTGGCTCGTCGAAGGTGGAGGCGATGACCTCGCCGCGCACGGTGCGCTGCATGTCGGTCACTTCTTCCGGCCGCTCATCGATCAGCAGAACGATGAGATAGACCTCGGGGTGGTTGGCCTCGATGGACTTGGCGATGTTCTGCAGCATCACCGTCTTACCGACCCGCGGCGGGGCGACGATCAGGCAGCGCTGGCCCTTGCCCAGGGGGGCGACGATGTCGATCACCCGGCCCGAGCGGTCCTTCAGGGTTGGATCGTCGATCTCCATCCGCAGACGCTCTTCGGGATAGAGCGGCGTCAGGTTGTCGAAATGGACCTTGTGGCGGACGTTTTCCGGGTCTTCGAAGTTGATCTGGTCGACCTTGACCAGGGCGAAGTAGCGCTCGCCTTCCCGCGGGGCGCGGATGGCGCCCACCACGGAGTCGCCGGTGCGCAGGCCGAACTTCCGGATCTGCGAGGGGCTCACATAGATGTCGTCAGGACCGGGCAGATAGTTGGCCTCGGGGCTGCGCAGGAAGCCGAAGCCGTCGGGCAGGACCTCCATGGTGCCGGAGCCCGAGATCTCCACGCCTTCTTCGGCGAGGGTCTTCAGGATGCCGAACATCATGTCCTGCTTGCGCATCGAGTTGGCGTTCTCGATGTCCATCTGCTCGGCGAAGGCCAGCAGGTCGGAGGAGGATTTCTCCTTCAACTCCTGGAGCGACATCTTGGTCAGGCCCATGGCGGCGATCGCCTGGGCGGCCGGAGACGGCTCATCCAGGTCGTTGTCCGCGCCGCCGTCGTCGTCGGTCTGGGATTCGAGGACCTGGGTTTCGGTGTCTTCGCTCATGATGGTCTTTAACGGCTCTGATGGAATTTCACGGTCCGCCGGCCGGCCAGACACAGTCCGGGCGGGCAGGGACAAAGGGTGGGGCGCCCTCTGAGGCGGCGCCGGCTATGTTGTCTCGAGGACCGGGCCGTCGGCGGTGAACGCGCGGCTCCGGGAAAAGGCGGGGCGCGGGATGGCTCCCGCGTTCCTTAGGCAAAACCACAGGCGGGGGCCTGTGGTCAATAGCCGTCCCTGCTGATTTGGGTTCAGCGCCCGCCGAATTCCAGGGTCACAGCCAGGACGGCGACAATCGTGATCAGGAAGGGGATCTCATTGGTCGCCCGCCAGAACTTGGCTGTACGCGGCCGTTCGCCGGCCGCCAGCTTCTTGCGCGCCCCAGCCAGCATGCCGTGCCACCCCGACAGAAAAGTCACCAGGGCGAGCTTCAGGACGATCCAGGGCTGCAGCAGGAAGCCCCAGCCCTGACCCATGGCGTGCACATGATACATGATCAGGCTCAGGCCCAGGATCCAGGTGATCACCATCGAGGGATTGATGATGATCCGCAGCAGTTTGGCTTCCCAGACCTGGAAGTGGGCGTCGAACTCGGTCCCCGGGGCGGCGGTTTCGGTGTGATAGGCATAGAGCCTGGGCAGGTACATCATGCCCGCCATCCAGGCGATCACCGCGATGATGTGCAGACCGCGAAGCAGATCATACCAATTCATGCCGCCATCCCCCTCTTGCAGGCGCATTTCCCATAGGCCGCCGGACAGCTCCAGCCGCCGGCCGGCCCAACGGCCGCCCCGCCGTCCAGGGCGTCCAGCACCATGGCCTTCAGCCCGTCGATAAAGTCCCCGGTCACGCCGAGCGCCGGAACCCGGAGGTATGGGGCGCAACCGATTTCATGGGCGATCTCGGCATATTCGTGATCGAGCTCCACCAGGGTCTCCACATGTTCGGAGACGAAGGCGATGGGGGTCAGCAGAACCCCGCGCCCATCGGCCTTGGCCTGGCGAATGGCGTCCTCGGTGGAGGGGCCGATCCAGGCCAGTGGCCCGACCTTGCTCTGATAACAGACCTGCCAATCGGGCAGGTCCGGCAGCAGGGCCGCCACGGCTGCGGCGGTGGCCTCCACTTGAGCCTGGTAGGGATCGCCGTCCTTGATCACCTTTTCCGGCAGGCCGTGGGCCGAGAACAAAAGGCGTACGTTTTCTGGTCGGCCCGCCGCCTCCCAGGTCTCGGCGATCTTGGCCGCATGGGCGGCGACCACCTGACCTTGGGTGGGATAGCAGCACACCGCCCGCGAGACGCCGGGGCCCCGATAGACCTTGGCCCAGTCCTTCAGGGAGGAGGCCGAGGTGGTGGTGGAGAACTGCGGATAGAGCGGCAGGAGGACGATCTCGTCCGGCGCAAAGGCCGCCACCTCCGCCGCCGTCGCCTTGGCCCGGGGGTTCCAGTAGCGCATGGCGATGAAGATGCGGGTCTCCAGCTCCGGCGCAGCGATGCTCAGCGCCGCCTCCAGCGCCTGGGCCTGGGCTTTCGTCTCCGGCAGCAGGGGCGAGCCGCCGCCCATAATGGCGTAATTGGCCTGGGCGCTCTTCTTCCGGGTCGTAGAGATCAGGGCCGCCAGGGCGTAGCGGGCCGGCGCCGGCAGTCCAATGATGGCCGGATCGCGAAACAGGTTGAAGAGGAAGGGCTGGACAGAGTCCGGACCATCGGGGCCGCCCAGATTGAACAGGACGACCGCAAGCTTCTTCTTCATCTAGGTCCCCGTGACGCGGCGAACCGCGCGTTCGATGTGCTCCACCGGGGTGTCTGGCAGAACCCCATGGCCCAGATTGAAGATATAGGGGCCCTTGCCCCACTGTTCGATCAGGGCGTCGATGCGGTCGTCCATGGCCGGCCCGCCGGCTCGCAGCAGCAGATTGTCCAGCGCGCCCTGGATGGCCTTGCCGCCGGCCTGGATCCGCTGACCCTGGGCGGCGCTGGCCTGGGTGTCCAGGGCCACAGCCTGGACAGGCACAGCGGCGGCATAGTTATCCACCAGCGCGCCGGCCCCCCGGGGGAAGCCGATGAAGGGGGTGTCGATCCCGGCGGCGCGAACCTTCTCGATGATCGCCGCGTGGGGGCGAATGACGATGCGCTCGAAGACATCCTCGGCCAGGCCCTCGGCCCAGCTCTCGAACAGCTTGAGCGCCTGGGCGCCGGCCTTGGCCTGCATCACCAGATAACGGGCGGTGGACTCCACCAGGATGTCCAGCAGCCGGTCCAGATCCTCAGGGTGCTGATAGGCGTAGGTCCGGGCGCCGGAACGGTCTGAGCCCCGGCCCTCGATCATGTAGGTGGCCACGGTCCATGGCGCGCCGGCGAAACCGATCAGGGCCCGCTCCGGCTCCAGTTCAGCCCGCACCCGGGTCAGGGTTTCCCCGATCTCGGAAAGCCTGCCGGTAGACGCCTCGATCTCGGCCTCCATGGCCGAAAGCGCCGGCAGTTCCCCCAGCCTTGGCCCCTCGCCCGCTTCGAACCACACCTTCTGGCCGAGCGCCTTAGGCAGCAGCAGGATGTCGGCGAAGACGATGGCCGCATCCAGGGGAAAGCGCCGCATCGGCTGCAGGGTGGCCTCGGCCGCCATCTGCGGATTGTGGCAAAAGGCGATGAAGTCCGGCGCCTTGGTCCGCAGCTCGCGATACTCAGGCAGGGAGCGACCCGCCTGGCGCATGAACCAGACCGGCGGACGCTCGAGGGTTTCGCCAGCCAGGGCGCGAAGGAGGCGGGGCTTTATGGTGTCGCTCATGCCAAGCCTTAAAGCGGCTCTGGCGGTCAGGCTCAAGTCTCCTGGTGAAGGGACACGAACCCCCTGTGCCAGGCTCACGCCCTTCTTCCTGAAAGAAAGAGATTGTTTGGGAAGAGGAGGTGGTAGGGCCGGTCAGACCCGGGGATAAGCGCCGCCGACACAGGCCATACCGATCCCGCCCACAAGCGGCGCCCCTTTTATCCCAGGTCTGATCGCACCCCTGTGAGTCCCGGGCATAAGGTCGGCAGCCATTCGAAATGCTTAACAAAAGCTTAAGGGCGCCCTGCCCCGCGGCCTGAGGATGACCGCGTGTGGCCCGGCGGGCCTGTGTTTACCTTTCGTTAAGGTTTTCCCCGGCGGGTGAAACTGTGTGCGAAAACCTTGCCAGCGACGCATCTGTCCCGGGGCTCGTCCAGCGGCGGTTCCAGACCTGTATAAGTGGCCGCCTATCCCCAAGGCTGTCTCCCTCGGTTAAGAGACTTATCGACTCTCCTGTCCCCAAGAGCATTTTGTCGCAGGCCGCCGCCCCGGTATGACCCACCCGCGCATCGCCACCTATTTTCACCTGCATCTGGTCTCGGACTCCACCGGCGAGACCCTGAACGCCATGGCCCGCGCCGTGTGCGCCCGGTTCGACGACGTCCTGCCCATCGAGCACATCTACGCCCTGGTGCGATCGCGCCGGCAGCTGGACCGGGCCATGGACGATATCGAGTCCGCCCCCGGCCTGGTGATTCACACCATTGTCGACGCCGAGCTGCGCGCGGCCCTCGAGGACGGGTGCCGGCGGCTGGAGATCGCCTGTATCGCCGCGCTTGATCCCCTGGTCTCGGCGGTGTCCCGCTATCTGGGGCTGGCCACCTCCACCCGGGTAGGCGCCCAGCACGCCCTGGACCACGACTATTTCAACCGGATGGACGCCCTGAACTACGCCATCGGTCATGATGATGGTCAGGGGGGGCAGGATCTGGAACAGGCCGACGTGGTGCTTGTGGGGGTTTCGCGGACGTCCAAGACGCCGACCTGCATCTATCTGGCCCATCGCGGCGTGCGGGCGGCCAATGTGCCGCTGGTGCCGTCCAGGCCCATCCCCGACAAGCTGCTTCAGCTGAAGAACACCCTGGTGGTGGGCCTGACCATCTCGCCCGACCGGCTGATTCAGATCCGGCGAAACCGCCTGCTCAGCCTCAAGGAAAACCGCACCTCGGCCTATATCGACGTGGATAATGTGCGCGAGGAGATCGTCCAGGCCCGGCGGCTATACGAGCGTCAGGGCTGGCCGGTGATCGACGTCACCCGCCGCTCGGTGGAGGAGACGGCCGCCGCGGTCATGAACCTGCTCACAGCCGGCCGTCAGGTGGACATACTCGGATGACCCGGATCATTCTCGCCTCCCAGAGCGCAGCCCGCAGCCAGGTGCTGGCCGGCGCTGGCGTCACCTTCGACAAGATCGTCTCCGGCGTGGACGAGGATCAGGTGAAGACCCGCATCCTCGCCGAAGGGGGCGGCCCCAAGGCGGTCGCCCAGGCCCTGGCCGATATCAAGGCCCTGACCGTCTCTGACCTGCAACCCGGTTTGGTCATCGGCGCCGATCAGACCCTGGAATTCGCCGGCGCGCTCTATGACAAGGCCACGAGCCTGGATGAGGCCCGCGCCAGGCTGCTGGCCCTGCGGGGCAAGCCGCACCACCTCCATTCGGCCGTCACCCTGGCCAAGGACGGTGAGGTTCTGTGGTCGGAGACCGCCTGCGCCACCCTGACCATGCGTGATTTCTCCGAGCCCTTCCTGGACGCCTATCTCCAGATGGAGGGTGACGGCCTCCTGGGGTCGGTGGGCTGCTACCGTCTGGAAGGTCCCGGCGCCCAGTTGTTCGCCCAGATCGAGGGGGACTACTTCGCCATACTGGGCCTGCCCCTGCTGGGTCTTCTGGATCAGCTCCGGCAGCGTGGAGCCCTGATCCCATGAGCCGGACGCTGTCTGGCGGCGCGCGGGTGGCCGGCGTGGTCGGCGCGCCGGTTCGCCACTCCCTGAGCCCCCTGATCCACAACGCCTGGATCGAGGGCCTGGGCCTTGATGCGGTCTATGCGCCGTTCTGCCCGCCCGAGACCGGGTTCGAAGCCTTCATTCAGGGGCTGCGGGGCGGGGCGATCGCCGGGCTGAACGTCACCCTGCCGTTCAAGGAGCAGGCCCTGAGCCTGGCCGACGCCCCGACCCCGGCGGCCCAGGCGGCGGGGGCGGCCAACCTGCTGCTGTTTGAGCCCGACGGAACGCTCCGCGCCGACAATACCGACGGGGCCGGACTGCTGGCGGCCTTCGCAGGCCAGGCCCCAGGCTTTGATCCGGCCGCCGCCCCGGTGGTGATCCTGGGCGCCGGCGGCGCAGCCCGCGGCGCAGCGGCCGCGTTTGTGGCGGCGGGCGCCCCCGAGGTCCGCATCCTCAACCGAACCCTTGCCCGGGCCCAGGCCATCGCCGAGCGCCTCGGCCCCCGGGTGTCGCCCCTGCCCCTCGATCAGGCCCCAGCCGCCTTTGAGGACGCCGGCGCTGTGATCAACGCCACCTCTGCAGGCCTGTCAGGCCAGGGGGAGCTCGACGTACCCCTCGCCGCCACGCCGGAGGGCTGCGTGGTCATGGACATGGTCTACAAGCCGCTGATCACGCCCTTCCTGGCCCAGGCCGAGGCGGCGGGCCGGCGCACCGTCGATGGCCTGGCCATGCTGATCGGTCAGGCGGTCCCCTCCTTCACCGCCTTCTTTGGGGTGGCGCCGCCGTCCGGGATAGACGTGCGCGCCCTGGCCCTGAAAAGTCTGGGGCTCAACGAAAGGGTCTAGCGACAATGCTGATCATCGGCCTGACCGGTTCCATTGGCATGGGCAAGTCCACCACCGCGGCCATGTTTCGCGAACACGGGACGCCGGTCTATGACGCCGACGCCGCAGTGCACGATCTCTATGATGTGGGCGGGGCGGCCGTGGGGCCGGTGGGCGAGGCCTTCCCTGGGGTCGTCCAGGGCGGCGCGGTGGACCGGGAGCTGCTGCGCCAGCGCGTTCTGGGCGATCCCGAGGCGCTGAAGCGGTTGAACGCCATCGTCCATCCCCTGGTGGGGATCGACCGCCAGAGCTTCTTCGCCGAGGCCCAGGCCAAGGGCGCCGACATGGTGATCCTCGACATTCCCCTGCTCTATGAGACGGGCGGGGACGCGCGGATGGACGCCGTCGTCGTGGTCAGCGCCCCGGCCGACATGCAGCGCGAGCGGGTGCTGGCCCGCCCCGGCATGACCCCTGAACGCCTCGACGCCATCCTCGCCCAGCAGATGGCCGACGCCGAAAAGCGGGCCCGGGCCCACTATGTGGTCGATACCGGCCGGGGGCTGGAGCACGCCCGGGCGCAGGTCACGGAAATTGTGAACGCCCTGCGCGCGCGGGCCGCCGCCGCCGCGGCGCCTGGCCCGGTTGAAGCCGCCCCCAAAGCGGGCCATTGAAGCCCCCATGGCCCGCGAAATCGTCCTCGACACCGAAACCACCGGCTTTGAACCCCGGGAAGGTCACCGCCTGGTGGAGCTGGCCTGCCTGGAGATCGAGGACTTCATCCCCACTGGCCGCACCTTCCACTGCTATATCGATCCCCTTCGGGACATGCCCCCTGAGGCTGAGAAGGTGCACGGCCTGTCCGCCGACTTCCTGAGAGGCAAGCCCCGGTTCGAGGCGCCGGAGGTGGTGGACGCCTTTCTCGACTTTGTCGGCGACGCCCCGATCGTGGCCCACAACGCCGCCTTCGACCGCACCTTCATCAATTTCGAGCTGGGCCTCTGTGGTCGGATCGAAATCATCGAAGACCGCTGGGTGGACACCCTGGTGCTGGCCAGGGCCCGGTTTCCGGGCATGGCCAATTCCCTCGACGCCCTTTGCCGCCGGTTCAAGATTTCCCTCACTGACCGGGAAAAGCATGGGGCGCTCATCGACGCCCGCCTGCTGGCCGACGTCTATCTGGAGCTCAAGGGCGGGCGCGAGCGTCGCCTGGAGCTGACCCCGGCCATGGCCGCCCAGGCTGTGGGCGCCGCCCGCCAGGCCAGCTATGGCGCCAGACCCCGGCCGCTCACCGTGCGGGCCAGCGATCTGGAACGCGAACGCCATGCGGCCTTCGTTCGCGATGTGGTGAAGTCTGACCTGCTCTGGAAAAAACACGGCCTCTAGAACCGACAACGGCGCCCCGAAGGGCGCCGTTGAACAGCTTCAGAAAGCCGCGCCTCAGATCAGGCGTTGCCGATCTCGTTCATCTGCGACAGGTCGCCCTGGGCCTTGCGGGCCGCATAGACCCCGGCGAAGTCGATCGGGTCGAGCAGGAAAGGCGGGAAGCCCCCGTCGGACGTGACGTCGGCGATCACCCGACGGGCGAAGGGGAAGAGGAAGCGCGGGCAGTCCACCAGCAGCACCTGCTCCAGATCCTCCGGCGCCACGCCATTGATCCCGAACACGCCGCCATAGAGCAGCTCCACATGGAATACCGGGCCATCTTCACGGACGGCGCGGGCCGAAAGCTTGAGGTCCACTTCGAACAGACCGTCTTCCCGGCCGCGGGCGTTCATTTCGACCCCAAGATCGATCTGAGGCTGAGCGCCGGCGCCGCGCAGGGCGTCAGGGGCGCGGGGATTTTCAAACGACAGGTCGCGGATGAACTGGGCCAGGATGCGGACACCCGGAACAAAGGCTTCAGCGCCATTGGGCTGGCCGCCGGGGGCGGCGGCGTCGGTGTCGGTCATGCACGTCTGTCCGTTCTGGGAGGCCAGGCCGGCGTCAGAGCCGACCCCATTGTGGCGGGAAAACCCGCCCATTCCTGGCGCGGGCTGCTAACATGCGACCCTGCATGATGCAACGTCGGTCCTGACGCCGGCGTTTCGAGCGACTATATAGACCATGAGGGCCTCGTTTCTGGCCCGTTCGCCCACAGAAGCCCACGAGAGACCCGTTTGCCCCTACTGGAGCTGATCATCTTCGCCGCCCTGGCGGCCATTGTCCTCTACCAGCTCTATTCGGTGCTGGGCCGGCGTGTCGGACGGCAACCGGAGGACAAGCCCGCGGGCGAGGGCCAGCCGAGCCCGGTGCGCCCGGTCGAACGTGTGCTTGAGGCGCCCGAGGAGGCCGAAGGGGTCGCCCTCTCTGGTCTGGCGGCGGTGCGCGCCCGTGATCCCAGTTTCGATCTCAGCCATTTCCTGCATGGGGCCAAGTCGGCCTATCAGATGATCGTCAACGCCTTCGCCGCCGGTGAGCGCGACACCCTGCGCAATCTGTTGTCCGACGAGGTCTATTCGGCCTTTGAATCGGCCATCTCCGCCCGGGAGGCCGAGGGCCGCACCGAGACGGTGGAATTCCTGCATCCGCCCCGGGCCGATATGGAAAAGGCCGAGGTCGACGGCGACGCCGCCCGGGTCACCGTCCGCTTCCTGGCCGAACTGCGCAGCCGCACCAAGGACGAGCGGGGCGAGGCGGTGGATGACCGCCGCACCGCCGAGCTCTGGACCTTCGAGCGTAATCTCAAGAGCAAAGACCCCAACTGGACCCTGGTTCACGTCGACGCCGCGGAGGCCTAGGTCCGTGCGTCTGCGTCTGGTCGGCGTCCTCGGCGGCGTCCTCCTCCTCAGCGCCTGCGCCACCGCGCGGGCGCCTGATGAGGCTTCGACACCCTCCCTGCCCCCCGCACCGCCAACGGGGGAGGCGCCCCAGGCGCCTGCATCGCCGCCGCCGGTGGCCTTCAGCAGCCTGACGGGCTGGGACGAGGCCGACCACGCCGAGGCCTTTGCGGCCTATCAGGCGACCTGCGGCGTGGCCAAGGCGGCCGCCGAGGCCGAGATCTGTCGCCGCGCCCGGGCCCAGCCGCGCCTTGAAAACGCCGCGGCCCGGGCCTTCTTCGAGGCCAACTTCCGCCCCGTGCCGGTCCCTGGCGAAGGGGTGCTGACGGCCTATTACGCCCCAGAATACACCGCCCGGACCACGCCAGACGCCGAGTACAGCGCGGCCGTACGTCCCAAGCCCGCCAACCACGCCGCCCTGTCGGGCCGCGCCGACCGGGGGGCCATCGAGGCCACCGCGCCCGACCAGGTGCTGGCCTGGATGCGGCCTGAGGAGCTGTTTTTCCTGCAGATCCAGGGCTCAGGCGTCCTGACCTTTCCCGATGGAGCCCGGGTCAAGGTGCTGTTCGCCGCCCATAACGACCTGCCCTTTTCCGGCATCGCCAATCCCATGCGCGACCGGGGGCTGCTGGCGGCCGACAACACCTCGGGCGAGGCGATTCGCGCCTGGCTGGCCGAGCATCGCGGCCCCGAGGCCGACGCCGTCATGCGGCTGAATCGCCGTTATGTCTGGTTCCGTCTGGAGGCCGATGACGGCCTTCACCCGGTGGGCGCCGCCGGCGTCCCCCTGCCGCCCGACCACGCCATCGCCGTGGATCTCAGCCAACACCGGGTGGGGGAGCTGTTCTGGATCGACGCCCAGGCTCCTATTCTCAGCGGCGCGTTCCCCACCTATCGCCGCTTGGCCGTGGCGCTCGACACCGGCGGCGCCATCAAGGGTCAGGTTCGGGCCGACCTCTATCTGGGCTCCGGTCCTGAGGCGGGGGTGGAGGCCGGACGGGTGCGTCACACCCTGAAGATGGTGCGGCTGACCCCCAAGGTGGGCCCCGACCCCACCCCATGAAACGCCCGCTTCGACCTGAGGAGCACAGGCTCTGGTCGGTCGTGGCGGCCACGCTCCATCCCCTGCCCGGACGCCATACGCCGACGGCGCCGGCGCAACCCGCCGAACCGCCGCCCCCGGCCATCGTCCCCAAGGGCAAGGCGCCCCCTGGCAAGCAACCGCCAAAGACCGCGCCGCCGGGCCCAGGCCCTGCGCCGCGCCCGCCCTCGCAGGCGCCCTGGCCAGGGCCTGAGCTCATCGAACCCAACCGGCATCACCGGATCGTGCGAGAGCGCGACCCCATCGCCGCGCGGCTTGATCTGCACGGCCTGACCTATGACGCGGCCCGGGCGCGGCTGGACGGCTTTCTGCTGCAGGCCTGGCACGAGGGCCATCGCGCCGTGCTGGTGATCACCGGCAAGGGCTCCCGGGGGACCGGCGATGGGACTTTGCGCCGGGCCGCCCCGGAATGGCTGGCCGCCCCCCACCTGCGGTCCATCGTGGCCGGGGTCTCCGAAGCCCATCGGCGTCATGGGGGCGGCGGCGCCCTCTATGTCGCGTTGAAACGCAAAACCCGGGGATGAGCCCGCTGCGGAATTCCGCGTTAGACTGATCTGAACGCAGCGAGGTCGCCGATGAAGCCCATCACCATCGATATCCCCCACAGCCTCGGCGCCGCTGAGGCGCGGCGGCGTCTGGAGGAAGGGTTCGACAAGATCCTCAGCCAGTTCGGCGAGAGCGCCAAGCTCACCCGCCAGTGGAGCGGCGACCGCATGGGCTTTTCGGCCACCGTGCTGGGTCAGACCATCAGCGGCCATCTGGACGTCATGGCCGACGCGGTGCGGATGGAGATCAATCTGCCCAATGTGCTGGCCATGCTGGCGGGCAAGATCAAAGGGCGGGTTCAGAAACAGGGGCAGCTGCTGCTGGAGAACAAGTCCCCGCCGCCCAAGCCTTAGCTTTTCCGGGCGGCCTTCTCGGCATGGCCGGACACACCCTCGCGGGCTTCGAGCCTGGCGGCGACCTCGTCGAGGGACACACCTGAGGCGGCCATGACCACCAGCCAGTGATAAAGCAGGTCGGCGCTCTCAGACGCCAGGGCGTCCTTGTCGGCCTGCACGGCGGCGATCACCGTCTCCACGGCCTCTTCCCCCAGCTTCTTGGCGGCCAGGGACGGATCGGCCAGCAGGCGGGCGGTGTAAGAGGCGGCCGGATCGCCGCCCTTGCGGCTCTCGATCACCGCCGACAGACGGGTGAGCACTTCGGCCAGGCGGTTCATGAGAAGGCCTCAGCGGCGTCCCGGCGCATCTCGGCTCCGGTCAGGCGGGCCGGCAGGCCAGCGGCGATCATGGCCTGCTTGACCTCGCCGATGGACACCTCGCCGAAGTGGAAGATGGAGGCGGCCAGCACCGCATCGGCGCCCCCTTGGGTGGCGGCCTCAACCATGTGGGCGGCCGAACCGGCGCCGCCTGAGGCGATCACCGGCACGCTGACAGCGCCGGTCACGGCCCGCAGAAGTTCGATGTCGTATCCGGTCTTGGCGCCGTCCCGGTCCATGGAGGTGAGCAGGATTTCGCCAGCCCCCTTCTGCACCGCCAAACGGGCGTAGTCGACCACATCCAGGCCCGTATCCTTGCGGCCGCCGTAGATGAAGACCCGCCAGTCCCCGTCCTCAGTCCGCTTGGCGTCGATGGCGCAGACCACGGCCTGGGAGCCGAAGGCGTCGGCGCAGGCGCTGATCAGGTCAGGGTTCTCGACAGCGGCGGTGTTGACGCTGATCTTGTCCGCGCCGGCCAGCAGCAAACGGCGGGCGTCACCAACCTCGCGGATGCCGCCGCCGACGCTGAGCGGCATGAAACAGACATCGGCAGTGCGGGCGATGACGTCCAGGATGGCGCCGCGGCCCTCGTGGCTGGCGGTGATGTCGAGGAACATCAGCTCGTCGGCGCCGGCCGCGTCATAGGCGCTGGCCTGCTCCACCGGATCGCCGGCGTCGCGCAGGGAGAGAAACTGCACGCCCTTGACCACGCGGCCGTCCTTGACGTCCAGGCAGGGGATGACGCGCAGGTTCAGCATCAGGCCGCAGCCTTGATGGCTTCGGGCGCCTTGATGGCGCCGGTATAGAGGGCCCGGCCCAGGACCGCGCCAGCGATCGGGCGACCCTTGCGGGCCCGCAGGCGATGAATGTCCTCGACGCTGGCCAGGCCGCCGGCGGCGATGACCGGAATGTCCACCGCATCGGCCATGGCCCCGAAGACCTCGACATTGAAGCCGGTGAGCGCGCCGTCCCGGTCGATGTCGGTGATGATCAGGGCGCTGACGCCAGCGTCCTCGAACCGCTTGGCCACGGTGACGGCGTCGAGATCGGAATCCTCTGTCCAGCCCTGGACGGCCACCTTGCCGCCGCGGACATCGACGCTGACGGCGATCTGCTCAGGCCACAGGCGGGCGGCTTCCACCACCACCTGCGGCTCACGCACGGCGAGCGTGCCGAGGATCACCCGGCTGACGCCGGCCTCGATCCAGCCCTCGATATCGGCCAGGCTGCGGATGCCGCCGCCCAGCTGAACGGGCACCGAGACGGCCGACAGAATGGCCTCCACGGCCGAGGCGTTGACCGCCTTGCCTTCCACCGCCCCGTTCAGATCCACCACATGGATCCAGGGGAAGCCGGCATTGGCCCACTGTTTGGCCTGGTCGGCGGGCGAGGTGTTGAACACCGTGGCGGTGTCGAGGACGCCATGCAGCACGCGCACGCACTGGCCGTCCTTCAGGTCGATGGCCGGATAGAGGATCAAGGTCGCCACTCCAGAAAGCGCGCGAGGAGAGAAAGCCCGGCAGACTGCGATTTCTCCGGGTGGAATTGAACCCCCGCCACATTGCCCCGCGCCACGGCGGCGGCGAACCGTCCCCCGTGATCGGTGAAGGCGGCCACGTCGGTCGGATCGGCCGCGTGGAAGGCGAAGGAGTGGGTGAAATACATGGCCCCGTCAGAGGCGAGGCCGAGGGCCGCGCCCGCCGGACTGATGTCGTCCAGGCTGTTCCAGCCCATGTGCGGCACCTTGCAGGCGGGGCTGTCGGGTGTCAGGCGGCGGACCTCGCCGGCGATCCAGTCGAGACCCGGGGTCTCGCCGAACTCCAGGCCACGGGTGGCCAAGAGCTGCATGCCGACGCAGACCCCCAGGAAGGGAGCGCCCCGGGTTTGCACTGCGTCGGTGATGGCCTCCACCAGGCCGGTCCGGGCCATCAGGGCCTCGCGGCAGGCGGCGAAGGCGCCGACGCCGGGCAGCACGATGCGATCGGCGGCGGCCACCGTCTCAGGGTCGGCGGTCACGCGAATCTCCGCACCGCCGGAAGCCGAGCCGGCGGCTTTCTCAAGGGCGTTCTGCGCCGAACGGAGATTGCCCGACCCGTAGTCGATCAGGGCGACGGTCTGCATAGCGGTTCCTTAGACCCTTGGGCGCGCCTAGAGCACGCCCTTTGTGGAGGGGGCCTGGCCGCCCGTCTTGGGGTCGATCTCAATGGCCGTGCGCAGGGCGCGGGCCAAGGCCTTGAACCCGCTCTCGGCGATATGGTGGCTGTTGTCCCCGTACAGGGTCTCCAGATGCACGCAGGCGCCGCAATTCATGGCGAAGGCGTGATGGAATTCCTTGAACAGCTCGGTGTCCATCTCGCCGATCTTCGGCGTGCGGAAGGCGGTCTTCCAGATCAGATAGGGCCGGTTGGACAGGTCGATGGCGCAGCGCGTCAGGGTCTCGTCCATGGGGATGTAGGCATGGCCAAACCGGCGGATGCCCTTGAACCCGTCGAGCGCCTTGTGGATCGCCTGGCCCAGCACGATGCCGGTGTCCTCCACCGTGTGGTGGGCGTCGATGTGCAGGTCGCCCTTGGTGCGGACCTTCAGGTCGATGCCGCCGTGGCGGGCGAAGGCGTCGAGCATATGGTCGAAGAAACCGACGCCGGTCTCCACGTCAGACACGCCGGTCCCGTCCAGATCGACGCTGATGGTGATCTGGGTTTCCTTCGTGTTTCGAACCACCTCGGCCGTGCGCGCCATGGTCTTCAAAGTCCTCTCGAAGCGGCCAGGGCCTTCAGCGAGGCCTGCGGCCGGGGCCCGTAGTGGGAAATCACCTCCGCCGCCGCCAGCGAGCCAAGCTGGCCGCAGACCGGAAGCGAGCGATCGTTCGCCAGTCCATATAGGAAGCCCGCGGCGTACTGGTCGCCGGCCCCGGTGGTGTCGACCAACTTGTCCACCGCCGCGGCCCAAATCTCGTGACGGGCCTCGCCGGCGGCGATGACCGAGCCCTGCTCGCTGCGGGTCACCGCGGCGATGGCCGTACGGCTGGCCAGGGCGTTCACCGCGGCGTCGAAGTCAGGGGTCTCGAACAGGGCGCAGACCTCGGCCTCATTGGCGAAGACGATGTCCACCTGGGTCTCGATGAACTCCATCAGGGCGCCGCGATGGCGCTCGACCACAAAGGCGTCCGACAGGGTGATGGCGATCTGGCGGCCATTGGCCCGGGCCAAGCCTGCGGCCTTGGCGAAGGCGCGGCGGGCCTCGAAGGGGTCGAACAGATAGCCTTCCAGATAGACGATCTTGGCCGCCTCGATGATCGCCGGGTCGACGTCGTCGGCGGTCAGCTCGGTGGAGGCGCCCAGATAGGTGCACATGGTGCGCTGGCCGTCCGGCGTCACATTGATCAGGCAGCGGGCCGTGGCCGGGCCGGCGCCCAGCGGCGCCACATCGAACCGCACGCCCTGGGCGCGCATGTCGTGGGCGAAGACGTCGCCCAGCTGATCCTTGGCCACCTTGCCCAGATAGGCCGCCCGGCCGCCGAAGCTGGCCACCCCGGCCACGGTGTTGCCGGCCGAGCCGCCGGAGGTTTCGACGCCCGGCGCCATGCGGCTGTAGAGGTCCACGCCGCGGGCCTCATCGATCAGCATCATCGCGCCCTTGGACAGGCCCTCGGACGTCAGGAAGTCCTCACTCGCCGGGGCGATGACATCGACGATGGCGTTGCCAATGGCGGCGACGTCGTAAAGCTCGGTCATGGCGGGAGGTTTTCTCTTCTCGTTGAGCGGCGATGACCGCGGTCAGGTATCGGGGAACGGGCGCCGATTACAGGGAAAGTCCAGTCGGGGCAATGTGAAGCAGGCCCGCGAGCCCCGCCAAATACGAGGATGGTCGCGTCTTGCGCGCCCAGCCCAAATGGGGCGCTATCGCGCGCCATGCAGCTCTACCACTTCAGCGATGATCCCGGCATTGGGGTTTTCCAACCGCGCCCCGTGCGCGTGCCCTCGGCGCGGCCGCCGGGGCGCGACTGGCTGAACGGGCCGCTGGTCTGGGCCATCGAGGCCGCCTGGCAGGCCATGTACCTGTTTCCCCGGGACTGTCCGCGCATCTTGCTCTTCCCCCGGGCCGAGACCACCGCGGCCGACCGCGCCGCCTGGTTCGGCGACAACCCCGCGCGGGCGTTGGCCTATATGGAGTGGGACTGGCTGCAGCGCCTGCGGGAGGCGACCCTGTACCGCTACGCCCTGCCCAGCGCCCCGTTCGAGGATCTGGAGGATGCGGGCATGTGGGTGGCCCGCGAGCCGGTGACGCCCCTGGCCTGCGAGACCCTGAGGGACCTGCCCGCCGCCCTGCGCGAGGCCGGCGTCGAGCTGCGTCTCACCGAAACCCTCACCCACCTGCGGCCGGTGTGGGACACCACCCTCCACGCCAGCGGCATCCGCCTGCGTCACGCTAAGGACTGGGTCTGAGCGGTTTTGGGGGGAGGGCGCAGGCCCCGCCGCCGCGCGCGCCGTAGGCGCTTTCAAGGTGAGACACGAAGGGCGCAAAGGGGCGCGAAGGATACAAAGGCGAGGCCGCCGATCTCTTCGTGTTCTTGGCTGGCTTCGTGGCCTTTGTGTCCCCTCTTTTCTTGGCGTTGCGCGCTAAGTGAACAGCGCGCGGGAGGGGCAGAGGTCGGCGACAGGGCACTCGTCGCACTTGGGCTTGCGGGCTGTGCACACATAGCGGCCGTGCAGGATCAGCCAGTGGTGGGCGCGCACCAGATAAGGCTCCGGGATCACCCCCATCAGCTCGGCCTCCACCTGGTCGGGGGTCTTGCCGAAGGCGAGCTTCAGCCGGTGGGCCACCCGGAAGACGTGGGTGTCCACGGCGATGGCCGGCTCGACCCTAAGCTCGTTCAGCACCACGCTGGCGGTCTTGCGCCCGACGCCCGGCAGGGCCTGCAGGGCCTCGCGCTCAAGGGGCACCTCGCCCCCGTGCTGGTCGATCAGGATGCGGGCCGCGGCGATGACGTTCTTGGCCTTGGTGCGGAACAGGCCGATGGAGGCGATGAAGCCGATCAGGCCCTCTTCCCCCAGAGCCAGCATCTTTTCCGGCGTGTCGGCGACCGCAAACAGCCGGGCCGTGGCCTTGTTCACCGAGACATCGGTGGCCTGCGCCGATAGGGCCACGGCGGTCACCAGGGTATAGGGGCTGTCATAGTTGAGTTCGGTGCGCGGGTCGGACTCGGCGGCCTCGAACCGCTCGAACAGGGTGGCGATGCGGGCCCGTTCGGCCGGCGACAGGCGTCGGGTCGCCGCTTTGCGGGCGGCTTTCTTCGGAGGTGATGCGGCGGGCTTGGCCATGGCGCTTGATGCCCTGCGCAAAGCCTCTCGCCAAGTCCGTCGGTCTGGCTAATATCGCACCTGCGATGGACAGCCCCTATTACATGGACGCGGTCATCACCCCCAACCGCTCGCTGTCCCAGCGAGGGTTTGTCATCCTTATTTCCTGCATCACGGCGTTGAACTGCGTCTCCGCCCTGGTCTTCATGTCCATGGGCGCGACCCTGGTGCCGATCTTCCTGGCGCTGGATGTGGGCGCCATCGCGCTGGCCTTCGCCGTCAGCTTCCATGGCGCCAAGCAGGTGGAGCGGGTGCAGGTCACCGCCCACGAGGTCCGGGTCCTGCGCCAGACGCCCCAGGCCCAGGCCCTGGTCTGGACCTCACCCACAGCCTTCACCCGGGTCGATGTGGAGGTGGAGGATGATCAGACCGTCGGCGTGCGGGTACGGCTGTCGGGCAAGTTCGCCCAGGTCGCTGCGGCCCTGTCGCCAGGCGAGCGGGCCGAATTCGCCAAGGCCCTGGAAACCGCCATCTGGAAGGCCCGCACGGGACGCTTCTAGGGCCTGGCCGCGCCTAGAGCATTTTCCGATAAGTGCGATGCGGTTATCGGATCGAAAAATGCTCTAACTTTATGGTTTAGAGCCCTTTTTATCCGATCTGATTGAAGCGATCAGATCGGAAAGGGCTCTAGACCCGGATATCCAGCAGGGAGCCCGGCCGCAGGATCATCTGCGGCGCCTCGTCCGGCGCGGCCCGGGTGGGCTGCGGAATCTCGCGCACCGGCGTCGCCCGGACCTGCACCTCAGCTGTCTGGGCGGTGCGGGTCGCCTGAACCGGCGCTTGGGCGGGTGCGGCCCGGCCGAGCGCGGCTTCGAAAAACGCCTTCTGAGCCGCATTGCGCGCCTGCCCCTGGACCCCCTGTGGAGCCGCCGGCGTCGGTGTCGGGAAAGGCGGGCGAATGGCGGTCACGGCGAAAACCGGGGTCTGGAGCGGGAAATCGAGGCCAAAATGGCCGCTCGCCACTGAATTTATGGTTAACGGGATCTGAAGGCCAGGGGGCCATTCCCGTCACGGTCCGGCTTGACCCGAGGGCGACGGAGAAGATGGAGAACGCGGGGGCGCCGCCCCTACTCCCGCTGCCCCCACAGCGCCGCGGCGTCTTCTGCGCTCAAGGGGCCTGCGTGTTTGGCGAGGATCGTCCCGTCCGCGCCCACCAGGTAGGTCTCAGGCACGCCGGTGACGCCGAACTCCACGCCGGCGCGGCCGTCGCGGTCCACCAGGTGAATGTTGAAGGGGTCGCCGAGGCGGGCCAGGAAGGCTTGGGTGTTGGGCGGGGCGTCCTTGTAGGCCACGCCGATGATCGGCACGCCCTGGGCGGCCAGGTCCACCAGCACCGGATGCTCCACCTCGCAGGGGGGGCACCAGGAGGCGAAGAAGTTGATCAGGGCCGGCTGGCCGTTCAGTGCATCGGCGAGCGCCACCGGGCGGCCGTCTTCCAGGTTGGGCAGGCTGAGCGCCGGGACCGGCTTGCCGACCATGGCCTGGGGCTGGACCTGCGGGTCGCGGTTCAGGGAATAGAGGCCAAACAGCAGGCCAAGCGCCACGAGCACCACCAGGGGGATGAGCGCCAGCCAGCGGCTCATGGGGCGGCATCCTGGACAGGGGCGCCGCGACGGGCGGCCTCAGCGGCTTCGGCGGTCTTGCGCAGGGACTCGGTGCGGGACCGCCAGTGGCGGGCGTGGGCCAGGGCGCCGGCGACCATGCCGGCAAAGACCAGGGCTGTGATGGCGAAGGCTGGCCACACAAAGGCGCCATAGGGGCTGGCGTCGAGATCAAGCATGCCGAACATCCTCAGGCCCTCGCCGCGCGCAGCGCCAGGGCCTCGGCCCGGCGGCGCCATACCTCGCCGCGGATGCGCACCAGCCACAGCGCTCCGAAGGCCGACATATAGGCCAGCGCCATGAGCAGCAGGGGATAGAGGAAGACCTCGGCCACGGTGGGGCCATCGGCGCGGAACACGGAAGCGCCCTGGTGCAGGCTGTTCCACCAGTCCACCGAGAACTTGACGATGGGCAGGTTGACCACGCCCACCAGCGCCAGGATCGCCCCGGCCCGGGCGGCCTTGGCCTCGTCATCCAGGGCGGCGCGAAGCGCCATATAGGCGACGTAGAACAGGAACAGCACCAGCACCGAGGTCATCCGCGCATCCCACACCCACCAGGCGCCCCACATGGGCCGGCCCCACAGGGACCCGGTGATCAAGGCCAGCGCGGTGAAGGCCGCACCCAGGGGGGCGGCGGCCTGGGCGGCGGCGTCGGCCAGGGCGTGGCGGAAAACGAGCGAGAGGAAGCTGGCTGTCCCTAAGCAGGCATAGACGAACATGCTCATCCAGGCCGCGGGCACATGGATGAACATGATCCGCACCGTATCGCCCTGCTGGTAGTCCTCGGGCGCGGCGAAGCCCAGCCACAGGCCCGCGATCGCCAGGACCACGGCGATGGCGCCGAACATGGGCGCGGCCCAGCGGGAAAAGGCCATGAACCGTTCGGGATTGGACAGGAAGGCCGGGGCGGGGATCATGGTCGCGCAATTAGCCCTTTGGCCGGCAAGCCCGCAAGGCGCCGCCGGGTCGCGGGCCGACCTTCAGCGCCCGCGCTTGACGGATGAGGTCTGGCGCCGCCCGAGACGACACGGCCTTGGCGTGACGAAACCTGAGCGCCGTCAGAACCTTGCCCGGCGCCACCGCTCGGAGCGGAACCGGCAAACGATGGCGAGGTCTGGGCCGAAGCATTCCAGGCGTCAATCGCAAACATGATATAAATCAATAAGCTATCTTGCTCGAACGCGGCCGGTTGCGTCCCGCCGTTTGGCGTCTGATAATGGCTGCAGGCCCGCCGAGCGCGCCGACAGTTTTTGAACAATCGGTATGACCTTCGCCCCGAAACATACCGCATCTACGAATTGCCCGGTCAACCGGGCGTCAAGGAGGACGACATGGCCTGGGACTTTGAAACCGACCCGGAATTCCAGAAGAAGCTCGACTGGATCGAAGACTTCATGCGCGATGAGGTCGAACCCCTCAGCCACCTGGGCATGGCCGCCCACGGGCCGCTCGGCCGCGAGAAGTTCATCAAGCCCCTGCAGCAGAAGGTGAAGGATCAGGGCCTGTGGGCCTGTCACCTGGGGCCTGAGCTCGGCGGCCAGGGCTTTGGTCAGCTGAAGCTTGGCCTGATGAACGAGAAGCTGGGCCGCAATTCCCTGGCCCCGACCATCTTCGGCTGTCAGGCGCCCGACACCGGCAACGCCGAGATCATCGCCCACTATGGCACCGAGGCGCAGAAGGAGCGGTGGCTGTGGCCGCTGCTGAACGGCGAAATCCGCTCCGCCTTCTCCATGTCCGAGCCCACCGGCGGGTCCGATCCCCTGACCTTCACCACCCGGGCGGTGCAGGACGGCCAGGATTGGATCATCAATGGCGAGAAGTGGTACTCCACCAACGCCCGCTATTCGAAGCTGCTGGTGGTCTATGCGATCACCGACCCGGACGCCAAGGACCCCTATCGGCGGACCTCGATCTTCCTGGTGCCCACCGACACCCCTGGGGTGGAGATCATCCGCAATGTGGCCGTGGGCGCCGGCGGCGAGATCGGCAGCGGGTCAGAAGGCTATATGCGTTACACCAATGTCCGCGTGGGGCCTGACGCCCTGCTCGGCGACCGGGGCGCGGCCTTCGTCATCGCCCAGGTCCGCCTGGGCGGCGGCCGGGTCCACCATGCCATGCGCACCGTCGGCGCCTGCCGCCACGCGCTGGATCTGATGTGCAAGCGGGCCGTTTCGCGCACTACCCGGGATGGCCGCCTGGCCGACCTGCAGATGGTGCAGGAGCAGATCGCCGACTCCTGGATCGCCGTCGAGCAGTTCCGCCTGCTGGTCCTGCGCACCGCCTGGCTGATCGACAAGCACAAGGACTACAACAAGGTCCGCAAGGACATCGCCGCCATCAAGGTGGCCATGCCCAAGGTCTATAACGATGTGGCCACCAAGGCCGCCCACCTGCATGGGGCGCTCGGCGTCTCCAACGAAATGCCCTTCATGCACATGGTGACCTCGTCCCTGGTCATGGGCATCGCCGATGGCCCCACCGAGGTGCACAAGGTGACGCTGGCCAAGCAGATCCTGAAGGACTACCGGCCCGAAAACGATCTCTTCCCCAGCTACCACATCCCGCGCCTGCGCGATGAGGCCAAGGAGAAGTACGCCAAGGAGCTGGAAGAGCTGAAGGAAGGCTACGCCAAGCTGAAGGCTGAACGAGAAAACGCCCCGGCCTGATCCCACGCCTGATTGAACCCTCGGGCGCGTCCTGAGGGTTCGTTCGCGCTGCAGGCGCTCTTAAGGCGGGACGCGAAGGACACGAAGATTCGCAAAGGGCGCAAAGAGGCAGCGGCCTCGTCTTCGTGTCCTTTGCGCCCCTTTGTGTCCTTCGTGTCCCCTCTTGTTTCTGGCGGTGCGCGCCGACCCTTGCCTCGCGGCCACCACTCGGCTTTCTGGGGCTCAAGGTTGCGCGAAGACGCCAAGAGCCCAGAGGACACCAGGACCCCCATGACCGAGACCGCCGCCAAACCCTGGCCCGTCATGACCATTGAAGAGGCCCATGCGCAGCTCACCGCACCGGGCCAGCGCTTCGAGCTGGACGAGGCGGTGATCGACGGGGTTCCCACCAAGGTCTGGAAGAACGCCCCGCCGACCCTGCGCGACGTGCTGCTCAATGGGCGGGCCTTCGGCAGCCGCGAATTCCTGGTTCACGAGGACGAGCGGGCGACCTTCGAGGCCTTCACCCGGGCGGTGATCACGCTGGCCCACCAGCTGCAGGCCGATGGGGTGAAGCCCGGGGACCGGGTGGCGTTGGTCATGCGCAATCTGCCGGAATGGCCGGTAGCCTTCTTCGCCGGCGCCATTGTCGGCGCGGTGGTCACGCCCCTGAACGCCTGGTGGACCGGGCCTGAGCTGGAGTTCGGTCTGGCCGATTCCGGCGCCAAGGTCGCCCTGGTGGACGATGAGCGGCTGGAGCGGATCCTCGAGCATCTGGACGCCTGCCCGGACCTGGCCCGCATCTATGTCGCCCGCGCCGACGTTCTGCCTGCCGACCCGCGCCTCGCCCGGCTGGAGAACATCATCGGGCCGGTGAACAGCTGGGGCGATCTGCCTGACAAGGCTCTGCCCGACGTGGCTCTGGCGCCCGACGATGTGGCCACCATCTTCTATACCTCCGGCACCACCGGGAAGCCCAAGGGGGCGCTGGGCACCCACCGCAACCTGACCGCCAACATCATGGCCAGCGCCTGCGCCGCCGCCCGGGGCTTTCTGCGCCGTGGCGAGCCGATCCCCGAGCAGGATCCGCACAAGCTGCCCCAGCGGGCCTATCTGCTGGTGGTGCCCATGTTCCATGTGACCGGCTGCAACGCGACCCTGTCGCCGGCCATCAATTCGGGCTCCAAGCTGGTCCTGATGCGCAAGTGGGAGCCGGTGGAGGCCATGGGCCTGATCGAGCGCGAGCGGGTCACCAACACCGGCGGGGTGCCCACCATTGCCTGGCAGCTGATCGAGCATCCGGCCCGCAAGGACTTCGACCTCTCGTCCCTCACCACCGTGGCCTATGGCGGCGCGCCCTCGGCGCCCGACCTGGTGCGCAAGATCGTCGAGACCTTCCCGGGCTCGGCGCCCTCCAACGGCTGGGGCATGACCGAGACCTCGGCCACCTGCACCACCAATATCGGCCGCGACTATGAGCACCGCCCCGACTCCTGCGGCGTCGCCCCGCCGCCTTGCGAGCTGAAGATCGTCGATCCCGCCGACGGGGTCACCGAACTGCCCGTGGGCCGGGTGGGCGAGCTGTGGGCCAAGGGGCCCAACATCGTCAAAGGCTACTGGAAGCGGCCCGAGGCTACGGCCGAGACCTTCGTGAACGGCTGGGTGCGCACCGGCGACCTCGCCCGCCTGGACGAGGAGGGCTTCTGCTTCATCGTCGACCGGGCCAAGGACATGCTGATCCGCGGCGGCGAGAACATCTACTGCGTGGAGGTGGAGAACGTCCTCTACGACCATCCCGACGTGATGGACGCCGCCCTGATCGGCCTGCCCCACCGAACCCTGGGCGAAGAACCCGCCGCCGTCGTTCACCTGAAGCCGGGTGGAACGGCCACCGAAGATGAACTGCGGGCCTTCGTCCGGGCGCGCCTGGCGGCCTTCAAGGTCCCGGTGAAGGTGGCCTTCTGGCCCGAGACCTTGCCGCGTAACGCCAATGGCAAGATCATGAAACCGGAGCTGAAAGCCGCCTTCGCCGTCGAGGCGGAGGCCTGAACGCCTTGGAGCTGGGCCCCGGGGCGCCTAAATGGCCAGCAGAGGCCCCCATGGGCCAATGAGAGCACAGATGACCACGACCCCGGACACCCAAGCCGACGCCGCCGAACGGGCGGTCAGCCCCATCGAGGAGATCATTGAGGAGGCCCGCAACGGCCGCCCCTATATCCTGGTGGATGCCGAGGACCGGGAGAATGAGGGGGATGTGATCATCCCCGCCCAGTTCGCCACCCCGGCTCAGATCAACTTCATGGCCCGGCACGCCCGGGGCCTGATCTGCCTGTCGATCACCGCCGAGCGGGCCCGGACCCTGCGCCTGCCGCCCATGACCGCCGACAACGGATCGGGCCACGGCACCGCCTTCACCATTTCCATCGAGGCCCAGGAGGGCGTCACCACCGGCATCTCGGCCCATGACCGGGCCCATACGATCGCTGTGGCTGTCGATCCCACCAAGGGGCCGGACGACATCGTCTCCCCTGGCCATGTGTTCCCCCTGGTGGCCCGGCCGGGCGGCGTTCTGGTGCGCGCTGGCCACACCGAGGCGGCCGTGGACATCTCCCGCCTGGCCGGGCTCAACCCCGCCGGCGTCATCTGCGAGATCATGCGCGATGACGGGACCATGGCGCGGCTGCCGGACCTGATCGAGTTCGCCCGCCGCCACGGGTTGAAGATCGGGACCATCGCCGACCTCATCGCCTATCGCCGCCGCACCGAGCGACAGGTGGAGCGGGTGCTGGAAACGCCGTTCGAAAGCGCCCACGGCGCCTTCCGCATGGTGATCTATCGCAACATCCTCGATCACACCGAACATGTGGTGCTGACCAAGGGCCGGATCGCCCAGGACCGGCCGACCCTGGTGAGGATGCACCGGGTGGACTTCGCCGCCGACCTTCTGGGCGCTGTGGGCCCCCGCCGCGACCATGTCCCCCAGGCGCTCAAGGCCCTGGCCGAACATGACGGGGCCGGCGTGGCCGTATTCATCCGCGACTCCAATCCCGCCTGGCTGTCGGAGCGCTATGGTCAGGACGGCGCGGCGAGCGCCCCGGCCAACACCCTGCGCGACTACGGGGTGGGCGCCCAGATCCTGCTGGACCTGGGGGTTCGCGACCTCATCCTGCTCAGCAACGCCGACACCGTGCTGCCGGGCTCGGCGGGGTACGGCCTGAAGATCGTCGGCCGCCAGCCCCTGGGCTGATCCGCCTCACGCCGCGGGGGCGGCGGGCGGCTGGCCATAGACAACCTTGGCGCCCTTGAAGGAGCGGATTTCCGGCGCGGGCAGGCCGTTGGCCTTGATCATGGCCATCAGTTCATCCTTGCGGGCCTGCATTTTCTCGGCGAGGGCCACCAGGTCCACATCGGTGCGGCGGCACTGGGCGAACATGCCCTCGGAGGGCCGCTCCTCCTCCTTGACGTGGTGCTCGATCTCTTCGGACAGCACCGAGACCTTGGCGTCATAGAAGGCGTCGTCGGGGTCGCCGGCCATCAGCTCGGCGATCAGCATCTTGGCGCCGTCGTGCTCCACATAGCCCTCGTCGAGCATGTCGTCTTCGATCTTGCCCCGGAAGGTGGGGTAGAAGATCTCTTCCTCGATCAGGGTGTGGACGGTCAGCTCGGTGCAGATCTTCTGGACGAGCTTGGCCTTGCGGTCCTTGGACGTGGCCTTTTCGAACTGCTCGAACAGGTCCTCGACCTCGCGGTGGTCGTCCTTCAGCAGCTTGATGGCGTCGATCTTGGCCATGGGTGTCTCCCGTTTCTGGCGTCTGGCAGATCAAACGCCAGGGCCGGGCTTTGGATGCGCCGGTCGCCACATGTGGCGACAGAATTGCCAAGCCCCCCTGTTTTCCGCCAATCTGATCGGTATCGACGTGGATTTTCACGCCGAGCCGACTCAACCGCTCAAACGACGGCCCCCGGCCGCTCGATTTTCATTTCAAGCCGCCTCATTTTTCCGAGCCCATCCCATGACCCAGATCCTTGTCCCGCGGCAGTTCCGCGGCCCCCCCGTCACCGCCAATGGCGGCTATATCTGCGGCCTTCTGACCAAGGCGGTCGGCGGCAAGGGCAGCGCCATGCTGCGGGCTGGCGTGCCCCTGGACACCGCCGTGGAGCTGGTGACCGCCGAGGATGGCGCGGTCTCGGCGGTGAATGGCGAGGGTCAGGTTCTGGGCGTGGCGCGGCCCGGTGGGGACGATCAGATTCCCACCCCGCCGCCGTCTCCGGGGATCGAGGTCGCCCGGGCGGCCGCGGCGGCCTCGCCCTTCGCCACCCGCTCCCTGCACCGGGGCTGCTTCTCCTGCTGCATTGAGCGCGAGCAGGGAGAGGGCCTGGGCGTGCATGTGGGCCAGATTCCCGGGGCGGAGCCTGGGGTCTGCGCGGGCCTGTGGGTTCCCCACGCCAATTTCGCCGGCCCCGACGGGACCATGCCCGACGAGATCACCTGGGGCGCCCTGGACTGCTCGGGCTCCATGGCCTGGTGGATCAAGACCGACTCGCCGGTGGGCCTCCTGGGCACCATGGCCGGGGAGGTGCTGAAGGCGCCCAAGGCTGGGGAGACCTATGTGGTGGTGGCCTGGGCGCGGGAGTCTGAGGGCCGCAAGTTCTTCGCAGGCGTCGCCCTCTATGACGCCGCCGGCGAGGTGGTGGCCAAGAGCGGTCAGATCTGGATCGGCCGCCCCGCCGGCGCCCCGGCCCCAGCGCCCCTGGCGCCCGCCGCCAGCGCCTGAGGAGGCCTTGAGGCGGCCGGCTCGCAAACATCAGCCGCCGCCCCTTTTCTCACAGTGTCGGGAAAGGCCCCGGGCGGGCATTTCCTTTCCCGTGGAACGGGCCTATACGGAATATTGACAACCGCCCGGCCGAAAGGCCGGGCGCCGTCGTTTCTGGAGTACGGCCATGACCGACATTCTGATGCCCAAGGCGACCGCCGTCTGGCTGGTCGACAACACGTCGCTGACCTTCGAACAGATCGCCGACTTCTGCGGCCTGCATCCCCTCGAGGTGCGTGGCATTGCGGACGGCGAAGTGGCGCGCGACATCCGCGGCGCCGACCCCATCGGCAATGGCCAGCTGACCCGCGAAGAGCTGGACGCGGCCCAGGCCAATTCCGCCTATCGGATGAAGGCTCAAAAGAGCCGCCATGCCGAGCTGCTGAAGCCCACCAAGAAGGCGCCGCGCTATACGCCGGTGTCCCGTCGTCAGGATCGCCCCGACGCCATCGCCTGGTTCCTGCGCAACCACCCGGAGGTGCCGGACGCTCAGATCGCCCGGCTGCTGGGCACCACCAAGGCGACCATCGACCAGATCCGCAACCGCACCCACTGGAACTCGGCCAACATCAAGCCTGTGGACCCGGTGACGCTCGGTCTGTCGACCCAGATGGAGCTGGACGCCGTGGTGCGTAAGGCCGCCGACAAGAAGGCCAAGGACGACGCCAAGGCCGGGATCACCGACCCGGACGGCCCTTCCCTGCTGCCGGCCTCTGAGACCGGCGTGATCGAAGACGCGCCCCTGGCGACCGACGAGGACTGAAGCCTGGCCTTGGCCGGGGCTTGAAAAGCATGAGGCCCGCGCGATGCGCGGGCCTCATTTCGTTCCAAAGGGTCAGTGGGCCTTGCGCTGCAGGGTCTCCATCTCTTCCTTCAGCTTGAGCTTTCGTCGCTTGAGTTCCTGAAGTCGGAGGTCGTCTCCCGCGGGGCTTCGCACTTCATCCTGGATCGCCTTGTCCAGGGATTGATGGCGAGATCCAAGCTCACGGATGCGGGCTTCAACGGCCATAGGTACGCCTCCTTCAAGGTTTTTCGACACGACACCTGATCACCCCTTCGCCGGGGTGTCAGATCAAATATGATTGCGCAGGGTTGAGGTCGCATTAGGGCCGGCTTTTTCGGCATGGGGGTGAGACGGAATGTCGCGAATGGGTCCAGCCGGCGCCGAGCAGGGGCGTCCCCGCCTCGTGGTGGGGATCGCCGGGGCCAGCGGGGTGGCCTATGGCCTGCGCGCCCTGGCCGCCTGCAAGGATCTCGGGGTCGAAAGCCATCTGGTGATGAGCCGGGCGGCGGCCCTGACACTGGCCCAGGAGACGGAGCTGTCCCTGGCCGAGGTCCAGGCCATGGCCGATGTGGCCTATCGCCCCGGCGATGTGGGGGCGGCGATCGCGTCCGGCTCGTTTCCGACCCTGGGCATGCTGATCGCCCCCTGCTCGGTGCGGACCATGAGCGAGGTGGCCACCGGCGTGACCTCGTCCCTGATGACCCGGGCGGCCGACGTGACCCTGAAGGAGCGTCGCCCCCTGGTGCTGATGGTCCGCGAAACCCCCCTACACCTGGGTCATCTGCGCACCATGGTGAAGCTGGCCGAGATGGGCGCGGTGATCGCCCCGCCCCTGCCGGCCTTCTACGCCAAGCCGCTCAGCCTGGACGAGATGGTCGACCAGTCGGTGGGCCGTAGCCTGGATCTGTTTGGCCTGTCCTGGTCGCGGGTCAAACGCTGGGGCCAGGACGTGGCCATGCCCCCAGCCGCGGACGACTGAGCCGTGGATCTCTGGTCGTGGGCCGTCTCCGTCTATGGGCGCGAGGGCGTCGCAGACGCGGCCCTGGCCCTGCAGGATGAGCACGGCCAATGCGTGCCCCTGCTCCTGTGGGCGGCCTTTACGCGACCGGTCGCGCCAGATCTGATCGACCGCGCCGTCAGCCTCGCCCGAACCTGGGAGGCCGCCGCCATCCTGCCCCTGCGCGCCGCCCGACGGGGCTTGAAGGCTGACCTGCCCGGCGCGCCGGCTGAGGCCCGGGAGGCGCTGCGGACCCGGGTCAAGGCCGCCGAGCTGGACTCTGAACGCCTGTTGCTGTGGGCCCTGGCTGAGCTTGGGGCGGCCGGCGGGGGCTCCCTTCCCGCGGCTCTGGCGACCGTGGCCGCCGGCTGGGGCGGGACGGTCGATGCCGCGGCCCTGGATCGACTGGCCCGCGCCCTAAGCGGGTCTTTACCCCGTCCTGGCAAAACAGGATGATGGAGACGCGCGGACACAAGGCCATGGCGGGGGCGGCATGAACGATCTGGGGCCTGATCCGGAGGCGCAGCTGCGCGAGCGACTGGCGGCCGCCCGGCAGGAGCATGCCGATCTGGACGTCGCTGTGCAGGCGATCAGCGCCATGCCTACCCCGAGCCTGGGGGTTCTGGGCCGTTTCAAACGCCGAAAGCTCGCCCTGAAGGACGAGATCGCCGCCCTGGAAGATCAGCTGACCCCCGACATCATCGCCTGAGCGACCTCGGCCGCCTCAGTCGATGACCTTGAACCGGCCCTTCTCAAAGACCCGCAGCACCTGTTCCAGCTCATGGCCCCGGCGCAGGATCATGCCCCCCTGGCCGATCACCGCCCAGGCGCCCTGGCGCCGGGCCAGGGCCGGGCGCTTTTCGATCCGGTAGAGGGGCGCCTCGGCCGCCCGGCGGAACACGGAGAAGGCGCAAGCCTCGGGCCCTGGCTCGATGGAGTAGTCCCGCCACTCCCCGGCCGCCACCATGCGCCCATAGAGGTTCAGCAGGCGCTGGAATTCCTGGCGCTGAAAGAAGACCGGCCCGGCCCTGCGGCCGCCGGAGGCGGAATCGTTGGCGGACGGATCAGTAGCCATCGCCAGAGAGCCTGACTCAATATCGCGCCGAAATCGAGCCGCCTTCTTGCGCCCGCCCCGGGGACGCCACGCCGTGAAAAGACCTTATTTCGGTCCTGAGGCCGCCTGTTTGGGCGTCGATAAAGGCATTGTCGGTTGATCGGGACACCTCGCGGTTCCGGACCCTGAACAGCCCCCCCAGCCCCCCTGGGACCCGGGATCCTGATCAGCCGGCGTCTATCCCCTACCCCGGAAGACGGCCCGTGCGGAGAAGCCCCCCTCCACCGCGCGGGCCTTTTCTTTTGGCGGCCTCGCCTGTGCCGCCTCAGCGCGCGGCGGTCTGCGTGGACGCTGCAGGCTTGAGGGTCGGCGGGGTCTGGGACTTGGCGGCCAGGATGCGGCCGCCCTCGGGACCCTGGACAATCAGCAGGGTCTCCAGCCCGTCTTCCTTGGGCTCGGGGGTGGAATAGGCCGTGGGGCGCCCGCGCCAGCGGCCCAGGCGAACAATCTCCCGCACCACATTGCGCTGCTCCAGGGTCTGGCCCCGGTTCTCGCCCCGTCGCACCACTACCTCCCGCGGCTTGGGGTCGTAGCGCACCAGCCAGACCTCCGCGCCGCCCCGGGGGGCGGGACCAGAGCCCACATCCACCCGTCGCGGACCGATGAACTGAATATCCGGCGCCGGGCGTCGGGCGTGGGCGGCGGCCTCCAGCAGCGCCTCGACCTTGTCGGGCTCCACGGCCGAGGCTTCGCTCGCCCCATTGATCACCAGCTGCGGGGTATAGGGCTCGCGCAGGGAGAGCGGCGTCAGATAGGCCCTTTGCCGTTCGGCGAACTCCGGCAGGGCGAAGGTGTCCTCCCAGCCCAGATAGTCCCAGTAGTCCACGGCGAAGGTCAGGGCGACAACGCCGGGGCGCTCGGCCAGTTCATTGACGAAGGCGTTGGCCTCGATGCAGGCCGCGCAGCCCTGGGCGGTATAGAACTCCACCACCACAGGCGGCTTGGCCGCGGCGGCGACGGCGGGAACCGCCAGGAGACACAGGCTTGCCAGCAGGGCTCTGATCATGGGCGGGCAATAAAGCCGAGTTGTAGCGCCAGCGCGTTTCAACAAGGTGTGAGCGGAGACCGACATAGGGTTCGACGTCTCAAAAAAGGCAGCAGTCCCTCAAAAAACGGGAAAGGGGGCCGCGGCGAACCGCGACCCCCCAAAAGTATACCCAGCCCTGCGGCGGATCTTAGCCCTCTTGCGAGGCCAGGTTCCGCAGGACGTAGTTCAGCACGCCGCCGTTCTTGAAATACTCAAGCTCGGTGGGGGTGTCGATCCGGCAGCGCACCGGGAAGCGGGCCACGCGGCCATCGCCGGCGCGGTAGAGCTCGACGGTCAGCTGCTTGCGGGGCGACAGGTCGGCCAAGCCGCGGATCGAGACGATCTCCTCGCCGGTCAGGCCGAGCTTCTGCCAGCCTTCCTGGGTGAACTGCAGGGGCAGGACGCCCATGCCCACCAGGTTGGACCGGTGGATACGCTCGAAGCTCTCGGCGATCACCGCGCGCACGCCCAGGAGCTTGGTGCCCTTGGCCGCCCAGTCGCGGGACGAACCCGTGCCGTATTCCTTGCCGGCGAAGACCACCAGCGGGCGGCCCTCGGCCTGATAGCGCATGGCCGCGTCGTAGATCGACATCACTTCGCCGGTGGGGAAGTGCTTGGTCACGCCGCCTTCGATCTCCGGGGTCAGCTTGTTGCGGATCCGGATGTTGGCGAAGGTGCCGCGCATCATGACCTCATGGTTCCCGCGGCGGGCGCCGTAGGAGTTGAAGTCGGTCTGCGGCACCTGACGTTCACGCAGGTATTCGCCAGCCGGCGAGGTCAGCTTGATCGAGCCGGCCGGGCTGATGTGGTCGGTGGTGATCGAGTCGCCGAACACGCCGAGGACACGGGCCTCGATGATGTCGGTGATCGCGTCCGGCTCCATGCTCATGCCCTCGAAATAGGGCGGGTTCTGAACGTAGGTGGAGCTGACGTCCCAGGCGTAGGTCTGGCCGCCGGCCACCTTGATGCCCTGCCAGGCCTTGTCGCCCTTGAAAACGTCGGCGTAGCGGGTGGCGAACATCTTGTCCGTCACATGCTTGCGCTGCAGCGTGGCGATCTCTTCGTTGGTCGGCCAGATGTCCTTCAGATAGACCGGCTGGCCGTCCTTGCCTTCGCCGAGGGGCTCGGTGGTCAGGTCGATCTGCATTGAGCCGGCGAGCGCATAGGCGACCACCAGCGGCGGCGAAGCCAGATAGTTGGCCCGCACGTCGGGGTTCACCCGGCCTTCGAAGTTACGGTTGCCCGACAGGACCGAGCAGGCCACCAGGTCGCCCTGCTGGACGGCCTCGGAGATGGCTTCCGGCAGGGGACCGGAATTGCCGATGCAGGTGGTGCAGCCATAGCCCACCAGGTTGAAGCCGAGCGCGTCCAGGGACTTGGTCAGGCCCGCGCTCTTCAGATAGTCGGTGACCACCTGGGAGCCGGGCGCGAGCGAGGTCTTCACCCACGGCTTGACCTTCAGGCCCTTCTCGACGGCCTTCTTGGCCACCAGGCCGGCGGCGATCAGCACGCTGGGGTTGGAGGTGTTGGTGCAGGACGTGATGGCCGCGATGACCACGTCGCCATGGCCCACATCGAACTTCTCGCCGGCCACGGGGACCCGCTGGGCGATGGAGTCGGCCTTGCCGAAGTCCTTGGCGAGCGCGTCCTTGAACTCGGTGGCCGCGGTGGTCAGCAGCACCCGGTCCTGGGGCCGCTTGGGGCCGGCCAGCGAGGGCACAACGCTGGAGAGGTCGAGCTCGAGGGTGTCGGTGAACACCGGATCGGGCTCGTCGCCTTCGCGCCACATGCCCTGGGCTTTGGCGTAGGCTTCCACCAGGGCGACGCGGTCAGCGTCGCGGCCGGTGGCGGCCAGGTAGTCGATGGTCGCCCGGGTGATCGGGAAGAAGCCGCAGGTGGCGCCGTATTCCGGGGCCATGTTGGCGATGGTCGCCTGGTCTTCCAGGGTCATCTTGGCGAGGCCAGGGCCGAAGAATTCGACGAACTTGCCGACCACGCCCTTCTTGCGGAGCATCTGGGTGACGGTCAGCACCAGGTCGGTGGCCGTCGCGCCTTCCGGCATGGCGCCGGTCAGCTTGAAGCCGATGACCTCGGGGATCAGCATGGGGATCGGCTGGCCGAGCATGGCGGCCTCGGCCTCGATGCCGCCCACGCCCCAGCCCAGGACCGACAGGCCGTTGATCATGGTGGTGTGGGAGTCGGTGCCGACGACGGTGTCGGGATAGGCGACCGTGCCGCCGTCCACATCGTTGGTCCAGACGGTCTGGGCCAGATATTCCAGGTTCACCTGGTGGCAGATGCCGGTGCCAGGGGGCACCACGCGGAAGTTATTGAAGGCCGAGGAGCCCCAGCGCAGGAAGCGGTAGCGCTCGATATTGCGCTCATATTCCCGCTCGACATTCTCGCCGAAGGCCTTGGCGTTGCCGAAATAGTCCACCATCACCGAGTGGTCGATGACCAGGTCGACGGGGTTCAGCGGATTGATCTTTTCCGGATTGGCGCCGAGCTTGGTCATGGCGTCGCGCATGGCGGCCAGGTCGACCACGGCGGGCACGCCGGTGAAGTCCTGCATCAGGACCCGGGCCGGGCGGAAGCTGATCTCGTGCTCCTTGGCGCCCTTGTTGTCGAGCCAGGCGGCGACGGCCTTCAGGTCGTCCTCGCCCACCGACACCCCGTCCTCGTTGCGCAGCAGGTTCTCCAGCAGAACCTTCATCGAAACGGGCAGGTTGGAAATTCCGTTCAGGCCGGCGTCTTCCGCAGCGGCCAGGCTGTAGTAGACGTAAGTCTTGTCGCCCACCGTCAATTCGCGGCGGGTCTTCAGGGTGTCGATAGACGCCATCCTAAAGGATCCTCTCTCTGTTCACGGCCGTTCATCAACCGCCCCCGGGATCGCGCGCTCAAAGGGAGGGACACACAGCGTCCGACCCCGCGCCGCGTACGCCCCCTCGGGTGGCGACGGCCGCGGCTGTCATAGACCCGGCCGCGAGACTCGTCCATGCGAGGTGTGAGGACATTTTGGGTCCTGATCTCGTGTTTTTGACGGTCCGCCCGTGATCCCAGAGGTTTCAATCCAGTCCCTGGCCCTGTCCCGCGGGGGCCGACAGTTGTTTTCGCGACTTATTCTCAGGTTGAGCCCGGGGGAGGCGGTGGCCCTGACCGGCCGCAACGGGGCGGGAAAGACCAGTCTTTTGAGGGCCATAGCGGGCCTGATCGCTCCTGATGAGGGCCAGATCGCCTTTGGCGGCGTCGAGCCTGCTGAGGCCCGGGAAGCCATGCATCTGCTCGGTCATCTGGACGGGCTGAAGTCTTCGCGCACCGCCCGCGACGAACTGTCCTTCTGGACCGGTTTCGCCGGCGGGGCGGGCGACGCGCCGGAGGTCGCCGCCGCCCGCCTCGACCTCCTGCCCCTGCTGGATCTGGAGGTGCGCCGGCTCTCGGCGGGGCAGAGGAGGCGCCTGGCGCTGGCCCGGCTTCTGGCCGCGCCCCGGCCCCTCTGGCTACTGGACGAGCCCCTCAGCCCCCTGGACGCGGAGTGGCGCGGCCGTTTTGGAAAGATCATGGGCGAGCACCTGGCCAGCGGCGGCATGATCCTGGCCGCCGTGCATGATCCCCTGCCGCTCAACGCCCGCACCGTGGAGATCGGCCGATGAGCCGGGTGAGGGCTCTGCTCGCCCGGGAGACAGCGCTCGCCTGGGGCAAGGGCGGCGGGCCGTTGGTGGCCGTGGGCTTCTATGCCGGAGTGGCCACCCTCTTGCCGCTGGCGGTGGGCTCGGAGCCCGAGCGGCTGGCGGCGGTGGCGCCGGGCGCGGCCTGGGTGGCCCTGGCGCTGGCGGCCCTGCTCTCCCTCGATCGTCTGTTCGAGCGGGACTTTGAGGACGGGTCCCTGGACCTGCTGACCCTCTCGCCCGTCCCGCTGGAGATCATCTGTGCGGTCAAGTGCCTGGCCCAGTGGCTGGCCACGGGCCTGCCGCTGGCGCTCGCCGCCCCGGTGGCGGCCATTGCGCTGGGCGCCTCGCCCCAGCTGAGCGGCCTGGTGATCGCCTGCGCGGTCCTGGGGGGGCTGGCTTTTTCCTTCATGGGCGGGATCGGCGCGGCGCTCAGCCTGGGCGCCCGGCGGGGCGGCCTGTTGACCGCCGTGATCGTCCTGCCGATGTTCGTGCCGCCGGTGATCTTCGGGGGCGGGGCCCTGGCCAGCCTGGACTCAGGCCTGCCCTGGAAGGCCGGCTTCGCCCTGCTGGGCGCCTATACGGCCGCCGCCGTGGCCCTGGGCCCCCTGGCCATGGCCGCGGCCTGCCGCAACGCCCTGTCCTGAGACGGGAAAAAGAATCTGCGACGGAACATCGGTCCCCCGCCGTTGAAGTCCTCAGAGGGGCGCAACCGGAGACCACAGATGAAAACGATCAAGACCCTGGCGCTGACCAGCGCCCTGGCGAGCCTGACTTTCGCCACCGCCAGCTTCGCCCAGCAGCCGCAGGCGCCGGGCCAGGGACCGCGGGCGGCCATGGAAGGCCGCGAGCGCCCGAGCCCCGAACAGATGCGCAGCCATATGGCCGAGCGCCTGCGCGACACCCTGCAGCTGACCGCCCAGCAGGAGGCCGCGCTCAACACCTATGTCAGCGCGATCACCCCCAAGGCCGGCCAGCGTCAAGATCGACGCGGGGCGCGGGAAGCCACGCGCGACATGACCACGCCTGAGCGCCTGGACGCCATGGCCGCCCGCATGGCGGAGCGGCAGGAGGCCTTCGCCGCCCGGTCGGCGGCCACCAAGCGTTTCTACGCCCAGCTGACGCCGTCCCAGCAGAAGGCCTTTGACGCCCTGCGTCCGGCCGGTCGCGGCATGGGCGGCAGGGGTGGTCCCCACGGCATGGGCCATGGCGGCCACGGCGGCAGGTAAGCTCCCGCCACCTGAGCCTGCGTCGAGGGACGCAGGCTCACGGTTCCCGTCTCAGTCGGCCCCGGCGGCCGGCGCCATGACTGGCGTCGCCTGGCCGGTGTCGGCGACCGCGCCCCGGGGCGGGGGTGAAAGCGTCGCCTTTCGCCAGCCGCCCCAGACATAATAGCCCCCCGCCAGCACCACCGTGGTGAGACTGCCCAGCGGAAAGCTCCACCAGATGGCGTCGGCGCCGAGGGCGGGGGTGAGCAGCTGGGCGAAGGGGATGCGCACCACCCACAGCGACACCACCATGGCCAGCAGGGGGGCGATCACCGCGCCTGTGGCCCGCACGACGCCGGCGAAGATGAAGGCCACGCCGAAGGGGATGAAGCCCCACAGCGCGATGGCGTTGATGTGCCGGGCGATGGGGATGGTCCCGCTCTCTTCGGACAGGAAAATCCGCAGGATCAGCGGCTCGGCCAGATAGATCAGGCCGATGGGCAGGGCGGTCATGATGATGGCGAAGACGACGCCGGTGCGGGCTACGGCCTCCACCCGGTCCATGCGCCCGGCCCCCACATTCTGGGCGGCCATGGAGGAGACCGCGGCCCCCAGCGCCATGGCCGGCATCTGCACATAGGTCCAGACCTGCATGGCTGCGGCGTAGGCCGCTGCGGTCTGTGAGCCATAGGCGTTGACGAAGGCCAGCATCACCACCGCCGCGCCGGAGACCACCAGCATATGCATGGCCATGGGCAGGCCCTTGAACACCAGGGTCTTGAGGATGGCGGGGTCCGGCCTGAGCATCCCCCACTCGCCCTTGCGCAGGACCAGCGGGCTGCCGGTCCGGTAGAGGAAGATGATCATGCCGGCGAGCGCGATCGTCTGGCTGAGCAGGGTGGCGGCCGCCGAGCCGGCGATGCCCAGGGTTGGCGCGGGCCCAAGCCCCAGGATCAGCACCGGGTTCAGGATGATGTCCAGGGCCACCGCGGTCAGGGAGAAATAGAAAGGGGTGCGGGAGTCGCCGGTCCCGCGCATGGCCATCATCACGAACGAGAAGAAGTACATGAAGGGCAGGGCGGCGAAGATCACCCGCAGATAGATGACCGCATCGGCCCGGGCGTCGGCCGGCGTCCCCATGGCCGCCAGGATGGCGGGGGTGAGCGCCAGTCCAGCCAAGCCCACGGCCAGCGACAGGAGCGCGAAGAAGAGCGTGCTGGTCCCGGCTACACGCTTGATCTCCTGCGGGGCGCCGGCGCCCACGGCCTGGGCGATCAAGAGGTTGGCGGCCATGGCCAGGCCAAACACCGCGCCCAGCAGCAGGAAGAGGATGTTGTTGGCGTTGGCCGTGGCCGTCAGGGCCGCCGGCCCCAGGATGTGGCTGACCCAGGCGGCGTTGGCGGTGCCGTTCAGGGACTGGAGGAGATTGGCCCCCAGCATGGGCAGGGTGAAGACCAGCAAGCCCCGGGGAATGGGGCCGGTGGTCAGGTCCGGCGGGCGCCTGGGGCCCTTCGCGGCGGCCGGCGCCTGATCCGCAGGCGCAGTCTCAGAGGGTTCCAAACGACGCTCCCGGCCGCGTCCATGCGCAAACTGCGATCAAGTCTAGGCGGCGCGTCGGGACCTCACAACCCGGCTGCGGGGGCCCCTTCGTCTTGAGCCCGCCGCATTTCACTGTATGAGGCAGGACTAACCATTTGACCGGGCGCGCCCCTGGGGCGACCGCAGACGAAGTTCGGCATGAAAATTCTGATCACCGGCGGCGCCGGCTTCATCGGGTCGGCCGTGGTCCGCAGGGCGATCGCCCAGGGCCATGAGGTCGTCAATCTGGACGTGCTGGCCTATTCGGCCAACCTGGCCAATGTGGCGTCGGTGGCCGACGCCCCTGGCTACGCCTTCGAAGAAGCCGATATCTGCGACGGCCCGAGAATGGCCGAGATCTTCGCCCGCCACCGCCCGGACGCGGTCATGCACCTGGCGGCTGAGAGCCACAACGACCGGGCCATCGACGGGCCGCTGGACTTCGTGCGCACCAATGTCACCGGCACGGCGGTGTTGCTGGAAGCCGCCCGGGCCTATTGGAACAGCCTGGAGGGGGCGGCCAAGGCGGCGTTCCGCTTCCACCATGTGTCCACCGATGAGGTGTTCGGCGCCCTGGGCGAAGACGGCGCCTTCACCGAAGAGACGCCCTACGACCCCAACTCCCCCTATTCAGCCAGCAAGGCCGGCGCCGACCATCTGGTGCGCGCCTGGGGCAGGACCTATGGCCTGCCAGTGGTGATCACCAACTGCGCCAACAACTACGGTCCCTTCCAGTTTCCCGAAAAGCTGATCCCTACCGTGGTGGTCCGGGCCATGGAGGGCAAGACCATCCCCGTCTATGGGGACGGCCGGCAGGTCCGCGACTGGCTGCATGTGGATGATCACGCAGAGGCCCTGCTGCTGGTCCTGCAGAAGGGGCGGCTGGGGGAGACCTACTGCATCGGCGGCGACTCCACCCATCGCAATCTGGAGGTGATCCAGATGCTCTGCGCCGAGCTCGACCGCCTGGCGCCGGCCAATACGCCGCATGCCGACAAGATCACTTTCGTCGCCGACCGCCCGGGCCACGACTTCCGCTATTCCATCGACGCGGCCAAGCTGAAGGCCGAGCTCGGCTGGGAGCCGGCCACGCCGCTCAGCGAGGGCCTGGCCCAGACCGTGGCCTGGTACGTGGAGAACCGCGACTGGTGGCAGGCCATCCGCGACAAGGGCTTCCACTCCGAGCGCCTGGGCCTGGCCAAGGGATGAGCCTGAAGATTCTGCAGTTCGGCGCCACGGGCCAGCTCGCCCGGGAGATGCTGGAGCGCGCCGGTCCCGGCGTGGAGATCACCGCCCTGTCCCGGGCCGAGGTGGACCTGACCAACCCCGACGCCATTGCGCGGGCCATCGGCGAGGCCGGCGACACCGATCTGGTGCTGAACGCGGCGGCCTATACCGCCGTCGACAAGGCCGAGGCTGAGCCGGACCTGGCCTATGCCGTCAACGCCTGGGCGCCCGCCGCCATGGCCAGGGCCTGTCAGGCCCGCGGCCTGCCTCTGCTGCAGATCTCCACTGACATGGTGTTTTCAGGCGACAAGTCCGGCCCCTATGTAGAGACCGACTCGCCCGCCCCCCTGCACGTCTATGGCGCCTCGAAGCTGGCCGGCGAGCAGGCGGTGCTGAACGCCTGCGACCGGGCCCTGGTGATGCGGGTCTCCTGGTTGTTTTCGGCCTATGGCCAGAACTTCCTGCAGATGATGCTGCGTCTGGCCAAGACCCAGCCGGTGCTGAAGGTGGTGGCCGACCAACGGGCCTGTCCCACCGCCAGCGGCGATCTGGCGGCCTTCATCCTCAGCCAGGGGGAGCGCCTGGCCAAGGCGCCGGCCGGCGCCCGGGAATGGGGTCTGCTGCATGTGGTCAACGCCGGCGCGGCCAGCCGCTACGACATGGCCCAGGCGATCTTCGCCCAGACTCAGCCGGACAATCCGCCGGCCATGGAGCCGGTGCCCACCAGCGCCTTTCCGACGCCGGCCCGCCGGGCTCTGAACGCGGTGCTGGACACCGCACGCATGCAGGAGGTCTTCTCCCTGCAGCTGCGCCCCTGGCAGGAGGCGCTGGAGGACGTGGTGGCTCAGTTGACGACCCAGAAGGAGACGGCGTGAGACGCGGAATCATCCTGGCGGGGGGCTCGGGCACCCGGTTGCACCCGCTGACCCTGGCGGTCTCCAAGCAGCTGCTGCCCATCTACGACAAGCCGATGATCTACTACCCCCTGTCGGTCCTGCTGCTGGCCGGGGTCCGCGAGATCCTGATCATCACCACGCCGGAGGATCAGGCCGGTTTCAAGCGGCTGCTGGGCGACGGCTCGCAGCTCGGCGTGCGCTTTGAATTCATCGTCCAGCCCAAGCCTGAGGGCCTGGCCCAGGCCTATCTCCTGGGCGAAGAGTTCGTCGGCGGCGAGCCCAGCATCATGGTGCTTGGCGACAACATCTTCTTTGGCCAGAACTTCGGCCAGATGCTCCGGGCCGCCGATGAGCGGACCACCGGCGCCACCGTCTTCGGCTATCCGGTGAACGATCCCGAGCGCTACGGCGTCGTCGAGCTGGGCGAAGGCGGCAAGGTGCTGGGCATCGAGGAAAAGCCTGCCGAGCCCAAGTCCAACTATGCGGTCACGGGCCTCTATTTCTATGACGGCAAGGCCAGCGAGTACGCCAAGACGCTCAAGCCCTCCCACCGGGGCGAGCTGGAGATCACCGCGCTCAACCAGGTCTATCTGGACGCCGGCGAACTGAATGTGGAGCTGCTGGGCCGGGGCTTCGCCTGGCTGGACACCGGCACCCATGACAGCCTGATCCAGGCCGGCGAGCTGATCCGCACGCTCGAGCTGCGCCAGGGCCTGCGCATCGGCTGTATCGAGGAAGTGGCCTATTCTAAGGGCTTCATCGACCGCCACCAGCTGGCCGATCTGGGCCGCGCCCAGGCCAAGGGCGAATACGGCCAGTACCTGATCCGCCTGGCCGAACGCATGGCGCCCGGCGCCGAGCCGGCGGAGTAGGCGTAAGCCTCAGTCGACCCAGAGGTCCTGGGCCTCGCCCTTGCGGTTCAGCGCCCGGACGGCCCGCTTGACCACGGCGATCAGGCGTTCGCGCCGGGCGATCTCGTCATAGGTGAGCGAGCCCCTCGCCAGGCCCTCCAGCAGGAAGCGGCCAAGGTCGCGGCTGGTCTGGAAGCGCGGGTCGCTGCCGGCCTGGGTCAGCGCCAGGAACCGTTCGCCCACCTGATTACGGTCAAAGGCGCTCTGGGCGTTGGCCAGGCGAGAGCGCAGCATGGGATCGGTGCGGGCGGCGGCCTCCAGCTCGGCGAAGGCCACGAACGGCGTCTCGTGCAGCAGGGCCCAATAGGCGTCGATGGCGTGCTCGGCGGCGTCCACGCCCGGACCAGCGGGGCTGGAGGCGGCCTGCTCGAAACTGCGGGCGCGCTCGACCTCGATATGGGCCACGGCGGCCTCCACCAACTCTTCCCGGCTGGAGAAGTGGTAGAGCATGGCCCCGCGGGTCAGATTGGCCGCCTCGGCGATCAGGGCGTTGGTGGCCGCGTGATAGCCGACCTCGGCGAACAGGCGCATGGCCGCGTCCAGAATCCGGGCGCGGGTCCGGCGAGACTTGGGGGTCTCCTTGGCGGGATAGGTTCGAGCGTCCATCTGCACAGGCAAGGCTTCAATCAAAGTGCGGCCGACATATGGCGAGCTATGCTGCGGCGCCAGTGTTGCAGTGCGGTTTCATCAAAGCGACATGCAATCAGCCTACCGGACGGTCAAATAGAGGCGCTTCGGAGGCGTTCGTGACCGATCTGGGAATCCGACGTTATCGGACCGTCTTCGTTTCCGACGTCCATCTAGGCACCCGCGGGTGCCAGGCAGAGATGCTGCTGGACTTCATCCGCCACATCGAGTGCGACACTCTGTATCTGGTCGGCGATATCGTCGACGGCTGGAAGATGAAAAGCGGCTGGTACTGGCCGCAGGCGCATAATGACGTGGTGCAGAAGATCCTGCGCATGGCCCGCAAGGGTGTGAACGTCGTCTATATTCCCGGTAACCATGACGACCGCATCCGCGATTTCTGCGGAATCCACTTCGGCGGCGTGGTTGTGGCCCGGGACGCGATCCATGAGGGCGCCGACGGCCGGCGCTTTCTGGTGACCCACGGTGATGAATTTGACGGCGTCGTGCAGCACGCCAAGTGGCTGGCCTTCCTGGGGGATTATTCCTACCGGGCGCTTCTGTCGGCCAACACCCTGTTCAACCGGGTGCGGCGGCGCATGGGCTTTGGCTATTGGAGCCTGTCGGCCTTCCTGAAGACCAAGGTCAAGAACGCCCTCCACTTCATCGAGAACTTCGAGGGCGCGGTGGCCGAGGAGGCCCGGCGGCGTGGGGTCGACGGGGTGATCTGCGGCCATATCCACAAGGCCGAGATGCGCCAGATCGAGGACATCCTCTACATCAATGACGGGGACTGGGTGGAGAGCTGCACCGCCCTGGTCGAGCATATGGACGGGCGCATGGAGATCCTGGAGTGGGCCAAGCTGCGCAGCTGGTCCGCCGTCCGGGAGGCCCGCGCCCTGCCTGAAGCGGGAGAGGCGGAGCCAGCGCCCGTCGCCCCGCCCCGGCCCGCGCCGGTGGCGGCCTGACCGCTCCACCCTACGTTGACACCCGTTCTGGCTCATGACAGTGAGACTGTCATGAGCGACGATTCCCAGACCGGCGGTGACGCCCGCGACCGCCAGAAGGCCGCCACCCGTGACCAGATCCTGCGCGTGGTGGGCGCAAGGCTGGAGGCCGGGCCCCTGGACGAGCTGTCCTTCGCCGACATCGCCCGGGACGCCGGGGTGGGCGAGCGCACCGTCTATCGCCACTTCCCCACCCGCGAGGCCCTGCTGGGCGCCTATTTCGCCTGGGCCCAGGCTCAGGCCACCCTGCCCCTGGCTGAACAGCCTCAGGCTGAGAGCCCCAGCCGCCCTGAACCCGCCGCGCCGCCGCCGCCGGCCCGCTCCCCGGCCCAGCGGATGTGGCAGCCGGCCGCGCCGGTGGACGAGGTGCAGCGACCCATGCGGATCCTGCTGGCCACCGACGCCTGGGAGCCGCAGGTCAACGGCGTGGTCCGCACCCTCACCCGGGTGGTGCGCGAGCTGCGCGACCTGGGCCACCAGGTGGAGGTGATCAGCCCCGACCAGTTCAAGACCCTGCCCCTGCCCACCTATCCGGAGATCAAGGTGGCCATCGGCGCCTATGAGCCGGTGCAGGAGCGGTTCAAGGCCTTTGAGCCCGAGGCCATCCACATCGCCACCGAGGGGCCGATTGGTCTCGCCGCCCGGCGGATCTGCGTGGAATGGAAGCTGCCCTTCACCACCAGCTACCACACCCGGTTCCCGGAATATGTCTCGGCCCGCCTGCCGCTGCCGCTCTCGGTGGGCTACACCTATATGCGCTGGTTCCACCGGCCCTCGGGCCGGCTGATGGTGGCCACGCCCACCATGCGCGACGAGCTGACCCGGCATGGCTTCCGTAACATCTCGTCCTGGTCCCGGGGCGTCGACACCGAGATGTTCCGCCCCCGCGCCGAGGGCGAGAAGGACATCTTCGCCCACCTGCCCAAGCCGATCTTCCTCTATGTGGGCCGGGTGGCGGTGGAGAAGAATATCGAGGCCTTCCTGGGCCTCGACCTGCCCGGCACCAAGGTGGTGGTGGGCGATGGCCCGCAGAAGGACGAGCTGGCCGAGCGTTATCCCGGCGCCGTCTTCACCGGATCGAAGTTCGGCGAGGAGCTGTCGGCCCATTTCGCCTGCGCCGACGTCTTCGTCTTCCCCTCGCTCACCGACACCTTCGGCCTGGTGATCCTGGAGGCCATGGCCTCAGGGACCCCGGTGGCGGCCTATCCCGCCCCTGGCCCCATCGACATCATCCCGGACTCCGGCGCCGGCGCGCTCGCCACCTCGGCCACTGAGGGGCTGAAGGAGGCTTGCATGGAGGCCCTGGCCCTGGACCGCCGGGCGGTGCGGGCGTTTGCTGAAACCTTCTCCTGGACCGCCTGCGCCGAGGACTTCGTGCGCAATCTGCAGCCCTATCCCGAGCCGGAAAAGACCCGCTTCTGGCGCAGGTTGCGCCGCCTGGCGAGGGTGCGCCGCCGGCCGAAGGCGGCCTAAGGTCGTAGAAAAAGAGGGGACACAAAGGACACGAAGATAGCCAAGGACACCAAGGGGTCGGCGGCCTCGTCTTTGTGTCCTTTGCGCCCCTTTGTGTCCTTTGTGGCCCGCTCTTGAAAGCGCCTGGGGCGCATGAGGCGGCGATCACCGAGCCCTCGCCCCAACCCCGTCATCCTGGGCCTTGTGCCCAGGATCCCTCGCGCCGCTTGCGCCCGCCCCGACGAGGGACCCTCGGGACAAGCCCGAGGGAGACGCCGTGGGGATGGCGCGCGAGCTTGCCCGTAATGCGCCCCTGGCCGACAGTGCGCCTGCGCCGCGAAGTTGGGCGCGTTTTGGGATCACCGTCATGCCCCTTCTGCTCGACCGCCGTATGCTGATGGCCTTTGGGGCCGCCGCCGCCGTTCTGCCGCTCCAGGCCCGCGCCCAGCCGGCGCCGGCGCAGAGCCCGGAAGACGCCGCCTTTGACGCCCTGGCGGCGGCCTGGCTGGAGGCGAGCCTGAGGCTCAGCCCGATCACCGCGACGCTCTGGGGGGACCACCGGTATGACGACCGGCTGGATGATCTGAGCCTGGCCGGCTGGACCGCCCGCCGCGACAGCGCCGAGGCCTTCCTGGCGCGCCTGACCGCCATCGCGCCGGTCGAGCTCAGCCGCGAGCGGCAGGTGGACGCCGCCATCCTGCGCAACAGCCTGGCCGGTGAGGTCTGGACCCACGACACCCTGCAGGCCCATCGGTGGGACCCGCTGATCTATCAGTCCTCGGTGGGCTCGGCCCTCTATGGCCTCATCGCCCGGGACTTCGCCCCCCTGCCGCAGCGGCTGGCCTCGGCGACGGCCCGGATGAACGGCTTTCCGGGGCTGATGGCGCAGGTCCGCGCCAGCCTCGATCCGGCCCGCACGCCCAAGATCCACGCCGAAACCGTGTCGGGGCAGAACGCTGGCCTGGTCAGCCTGGTGGACCTGCTGCTGGCGGAGGCCGCCGCCCTGGACGCAGACGGGCAGGCTGGCCTGCGCGCCGCAGCCGACGTGGCCAAGGCCGCCATCGCCGAGCACCAGACCTGGATCGACCAGACGCTGGTCCCCCAGGCGGCTGGTGAATGGCGCCTGGGCGACGACCTCTATGACGCCAAGCTGGCCTTCGCCCTCGACAGTCCCTTGAGCCGCGCCGAGATCAAGTCCGCCGCCGAGGAGGCGCTGGCCCAGGTCCGGGCCGAAATGTACGACATCGCCCGCCAGGTTCTGGTGGCCGCCGACGCCCCGCCGACCCCGCCCAAACCTACGGCTGATCAGGAGCAGGCGGCCATCGCCGCGGCCCTGGAGCTGGTCTATGCCGACCGGGCGACGCCGGAGACCCTGATCGAGACGGCCCAGGCCAAGCTGGACGCGGCCATCGCCTTTGTCGCCGCCAACCCCATCGTCACCCCGCCCACCGAGCCGGTGCAGCTGGTCCTGACCCCGGAATTCCAGCGGGGCGTGGCCGTGGCCTATTGCGATCCGCCCGGCCCGCTGGATCGGGAGCTGCCCACCTTCTACAAGCTCTCCCCCATTCCGGAGGACTGGACGCCGGAACAGGCCGAGTCCTTCCTGCGGGAATACAACAACTGGACGCTGGAGGGCCTGACCGTCCACGAGGGCACACCCGGCCACTACCTGCAGCTGGCCATCTCCAACCGCCACCCCTCGGTGCTGCGCTCGGTCCTCTGGTCGGGGAGCTTTGTTGAGGGCTGGGCCTGCTACGCCCAGGATGTGATGGTCGAGGCCGGCCACCGGGACGGCCACCCCCTCTATCGGCTGGCCAACCTCAAGTTCCTGCTGCGGGTGATCACCAACGCCATCCTCGACATCGGCGTCCATGTGGAGGGCTGGGACGAGGCCCGCGCCATGCATCTGATGACCCACGACGCCTTCCAGCAGGAGCGGGAGGCGGCCGGCAAATGGACCAGGGCCCGGGTCTCCTCGGCCCAGCTGCCCACCTATTTCGTCGGCTGGCGGGAACACTGGTCCCTGCGCCGGGAAGCCCAGGCCAAGGCCGGCGACGCCTTCGACATGAAGGCCTATCACGATCAGCTGCTAGGCTTCGGCTCCCCGCCGGTGCGGATCTCCCGCCAGCTGATGTTCGACCTGCCGGTGGCGTGAGGCGAGGGGGCGGGCGCGCTTAGCCCAAGCGGCCGGTCTCAACAGGGATAGCGGCATTGGGCGATTTCGAGCTGCTGGGCGGCGCCCGCGCCGCTCACCCGGTAGACGAGCCGGTCCTCCAGGGTGATCCGACGGGACCACCATCCTTTCAGATCGCCGCGAAGGGGCTCGGGCTTGCCTGTGCCCTGGAACGGCGTGCGCATGCACGCCTTGATCAGGCCGTTCACCCGCGCCAGCACATTGGCGTCGGTCTTCTGCCAATGGAGGTAGTCGTCCCAGGCCTGGTCGGCGAAGACCAGCCTCACGGTTCGATGAGCTGCCGCTCTGAGCCGGCGCCCGCGTCGAGCTGGGCGATCGCATCGGTAAGGCGCTGGGCGTTGGCGGGCCGGGAGACCAGATGCAGGGTCTCCTCCATGGCGTTCCAGTCCGCCAGCGAGACCATCACCACCGCCTCGCCGCGGGTGCGCGTCACCACGATCGGCGCGCGATCCTCCACGACCTTGTCCATCATCGTCTTCAGGTTCGCGCGGGCGTCGGAATAGGTGATCACATCCATTGGTCGTCTCCTGCCCTACAAAATGTACGAAATATCGTACAATACAAGGTGGGCGAGGGCTGGATCGAGCTCGCTCAGCCCCACTCAGACTGTCGCCCACAGACGACATTGGTTGACAAAGCCACACATTTGTCGCTCACAGTTGACACATGATCGAGGTGCGTCAGACCGAGACGTTCAGGGCTTGGCTTGAGACGCTGCGGGATCGCCGGGCTGCGGCCAAGATCGCCGCTCGCCTCGCGCGGCTCGAACTCGGGAACTTCGGCGATGCAGAGCCAGTCGGCGAAGGCGTCTCCGAGCGGCGGATACACTACGGGCCCGGCTATCGGGCCTACCTTGTGCAGCGTGGCGAGGTCCTCGTGGTCATGCTCTGCGGTGGCGACAAGTCCTCGCAGCATCGGGACATCAGATGGGCCAAGGCCATGGCGCGCGAATTGGAGTTGTGAGCGGATGCCTCCGAAGACCAGCCGTTTTGATGCGGCCGCAGTTCTCGACACGCCCGAGGCGATCGAAGCCTTCCTGGAGGACGCCTTCGAGTCCGGCGACCCGTCCTTCATCACCCACGCCCTGGGGATCGTCGCCCGGGCCAAGGGGATGTCGCAACTGGCCGAAGAGACCGGCCTCTCCCGTCAGGCCCTCTACAAGGCGCTCAGCGCTGAGGGCCGCCCGGAATTCAGCACAGTCCTGAAGGTGGCCGGCGCCCTGGGCTTCCGCCTGCACCCGGAGCGGGTGGCCGAGGGCGCCTGATGAAATTCGATAGGCCCCTCCCGAGGTTTCAGTCGCGGCCTAGGCAGATCGACCTCATCTCAGCCTCAAGATCGGCATGTCACTTGAGAAGGCTGGCTCAAATCGCTCGGTCCAGCCGACGTGGCTGACAGCGGGCGCGAGTTTATCTTCATCCATAAAGCTCCAGCCGCCGCTATGGATGTGAAGTTCCTTTTCCGCCATGGCGACTGACATGATGAAAACTGCCAGGCTCGGGTCTCGCGGGAGACTGATCCGGAGGACTACCGGCGGCCCGCCGTCATCGACATAGCGGCTTCGCTCAAGCCTCGCGAGCGGTTGGCGGTACTCGGCCCAAAACGCCTTCAGCAGATTTTCCCGGCTCGACTTATCCTCCGGCGGGAGGAAATAGGCGTATTGGTCCCACTGGCTCATCGGGTTGTTGTCGATCCGCCACGCGACAATTTCGCCGGTGAGGCTCGGGAGGTGTTCGCCGTGGACGTACTCGCCTCGGTCGTTCCAACTGAAATTGTCGGTTGTTCCCCACGCGAGAAAGCCGTCCTCACCATAACCAACGTCCATGCCTTGCGTGATCAGAGTGAACGAGGCCATCAGTAGTTTTGCTTCCAAAGCCAGGACCATGCAGGCGCCTTGGCTAGATGGGTCCTTCGTTTGATGTGGACCTCGGCTAGGTCGTGGTAAGCGCCGTAACGGTTTTCGACTAGCTTGGGGACAAAATCGGCCGGGTCTAAATTGCCCCGTTTGAACGTGACGTGTACGAACCGTTCTTCGCTGATAGCAGCCGATGTGAATGCGTCTTGCAGGGCCTTCGCGATCTTGCCGCTCGCGTCCTTCACGGCGACCTTCAAGATGACCATCTCTGTTCCCCCAGCGTAGTCATTCCGACTGTCGTAGTGCGCGGTGCCGACCCTGCCCCTCTCTGGCCTCTCGTCTTCCACTAGGGTTAGTTGAACTGGGATAGCGAAGTCGGTCCCGTGCTCAAAGTGGACGACGCCGATCGCTGTAGGAAAATCCCAATCAGTGCGATCGTGGCGACTGCTGTAGTTCTGCTCAAATTGGGAAAGCGCCAGCGTCAGCCACTCGCCGGTCAGGGACCATTTGACCTCGTGAGTGTCGAAGCTGGCTGCGATCTTCAGACCCGGCGACTGTTTATCTTTGCTGCCGAACATCTTGGCCCTCCCCCTCCAGTCATAGACCAAGGATTGGTCAGATTGTAAGTCCGAGATGGCGGTGCCGAACTTCCCCGCCATCACGAGCCCTCATCGGTCACCCCTACCCCCACCCCCCGCAATTCCTACCGCCCCACGGGAGTCTTGCGGTTGTGGCGGGGGGGCGGGGTATGTAGGTTGCGGCCCTCTTCCTTCACCAGTGTCTGCAAGGACCGTCCGCGCTCATGAGCGACGCCGAGAAACGCACCTTCACCGACGAGGAGGCGCTGAGCTTCCACCGTCTGCCCACCCCTGGGAAAATCGCCATCGTGCCGACCAAGCCGATGGCCACGCAGCGGGACCTTTCGCTGGCCTATTCCCCCGGCGTGGCCGTACCGGTGCTGGCGATCGCCGAGGACGCCGACAAGGCCTATGACTACACCTCCAAGGGCAACCTGGTGGCGGTGATCTCCAATGGCACGGCCATCCTGGGGCTGGGCAATCTGGGGGCCTTAGCGTCCAAGCCGGTGATGGAGGGCAAGAGCGTCCTCTTCAAACGCTTCGCCGATGTGGACTCCATCGATGTGGAGGTCTCGGCCACCGACCCCGACGAGATCATCACGGTGATCAAGAACATCGGGATCACCTATGGCGGCATCAATCTGGAGGACATCAAGTCCCCGGAATGCTTCCGCATCGAGACCGAGCTGCAGGAGCTGCTCGACATCCCGGTGTTCCATGACGACCAGCATGGCACGGCGATCATCTCGGCCGCGGGCCTGCTCAACGCCTGCAAGATCACCGGCCGGTCGCTTTCGGATGTGAAGGTGGTGCTGTGCGGCGCGGGCGCGGCGGGCATCGCCTCCCTGGAGCTGATGAAGGCCATGGGGGTGCGGAACGAAAACTGCATCGCCGTGGACAATACCGGCGTCATCTATCGCGGCCGGTCGGAGGGCATGAACCAGTGGAAGTCGGCCCACGCCATCGACACCGACAAGCGCACCCTGGCCGAGGCCCTGGACGGCGCCGACGTGTTCCTGGGGCTGTCGGTCAAGGGCGCGGTGACCCCGGAAATGGTCGCCTCCATGGCGCCCAATCCGATCATCTTCGCCATGGCCAATCCCGACCCGGAGATTACGCCTGAAGAGGTCCATGCGATCCGCAAGGACGCCATCATGGCCACCGGGCGCAGCGACTATCCCAATCAGGTCAATAACGTCCTGGGCTTCCCCTACATCTTCCGCGGCGCCCTGGACGTGCGGGCGCGCCGGGTGAACATGGAGATGAAGATCGCCTGCGCCAAGGCGCTGGCGGCGCTGGCCCAGGAGGACGTGCCCGACGAGGTGGCCGCGGCCTATCACGGGGTGCAGCTGAAGTTCGGCCCGCAATACATCATCCCGAGCCCCTTCGATCCGCGGCTGATCTCCTACATCCCGCCGTTCGTGGCCCAGGCGGCCATGGACACCGGGGTGGCGCGCAAGCCCATCGAAGACATGGACGCCTATCGCGCCCAGCTGGCCCAGCGCCTCGACCCCACCGCGGCCTTCCTGCAGAAGCTGCAGGGCTCGGTGTTGACCGGCCCGAAGAAGAAGGTGGTGTTCGCCGAGGGCGAGGAGCCCAGCGTGATCCGCGCGGCCTACGCCTTCCAGACCGCTGGGCTGGGCGAGGCCATTCTGGTGGGCCGCGACGAGCTGGTGGCCGAGAACATGCGCGCGGTGGGCCTGAGCCCCGCCGACGCCAATCTGCGGGTGGTCAACGCCCGGACGTCGGACCACAATCCGGAGTTCGCCGAGTTCCTCTACAAGCGGCTGCAGCGTCAGGGCTATCTGATGCGCGACGTGCAGCGGCTGGTGAACCAGGACCGCAACTCCTTCGCCGCCTGCATGGTGGCCTTGGGTCACGCCGACGGCATGGTCACCGGGGTGACACGCTCCTACGACCAGGTGCTGGACGAGGTTCTGCGGGTCATTGATCCGGCGCCGGCCGGCCGGGTGATGGGCATGTCGGTCCTGCTGGGCAAGGGTCACACCCTGTTCATCGCCGACAGCAATGTCACCGAAATGCCCGAGGCCGAGGACCTGGTGGAGATCGCGCTGGAGGCCGCGCAGGCGGTCAAGGCCCTGGGCTACACCCCGCGGGTGGCCTTCATGTCCTATTCCACCTTCGGCAATCCCATGGGCGACCGCTCCGAAAAGGTGCGCGACGCCGTGGCCATGCTCGATGAGATGGAGCTCGACTTCGAGTACGAGGGCGAAATGCCGCCGTCGCTCGCCCTGGAGCCGGAGCGGCGGGGCAACTTCCCCTTCATGCGCCTGACCGGCCCGGCCAATGTGCTGATCATGCCGGCCATCCACTCGGCCTATATCTCCACCCAGCTGGTGCAGGCCTTTGGCGGCGCCACCCTGGTGGGCCCGATCCTGCTCGGCCTCGAAAAGTCGGTGCAGATCGCGCCCCTGTCCTCCTCGGTCACCCGCATCCTGCAGCTGGCGACGCTGGCGGCCTACGACCTGCGCCAGACCGAGGCCCCGCGCTGATGGCTTACGGCGCCCGCCAGCTTAACTGACGGATCGCGCGCCTTCGGGGCGGCGGGCGATCCGCCGTCCGCCCCCCGAAGGAGTCCGCGCCATGAGCGCCCCGCCTATGACCTCGACCCAGATCCAAGCTGAGGCGGGCCTCAGCCTGGGGATCGACTTCGGCACCACCAACACCGTGCTGGCCCTGGCCGCCCCTGGCGCGCCGGCCAGTCTTGCGCGCTTTCCGGCGCCGGACGGCGACGTGTTCGCCTTCCGCTCGGCGCTGGCCTTCCACGCGCCACCGGACCAGCCCACCGAGCGCACGGTGGAGGCCGGCCCCTGGGCCATCGAGGCCTATGTGGAGGACCCGCTGGAGACCCGGTTCATCCAGTCCTTCAAGACCTTCGCCGCCTCGGCCAGCTTCACCGAGACCCAGATCCTGGGGCGTCGCTACGCCTTTGAGGACCTGCTCTCGGCCTTCCTGTTCAAGCTGCGCGAGCATGGGGGCGAGACCCTGGCCAACCTGCCGGCCCGGGTGATCGTCGGCCGCCCCGTCACCTTCGCCGGCGCGGCGCCTGATCCGCGCCTGGCCCTGTCGCGCTACGAGGCGGCGTTCGCGCGGCTGGGCTTCTCGGAAATCCTCTATGTGTACGAGCCGGTGGGCGCGGCCTTCTTCTTCGCCCGCACGCTGAAGGCCGACGCCACCGTCCTGGTGGGCGACTTCGGCGGCGGCACCAGCGACTTCTCCATCATCCGTTTCAAGCGGGACGGGGCGGGGGCCTTCCGGGCCGAGCCCCTGGGCCGCTCCGGCGTCGGCGTGGCCGGTGACGCTTTCGACTACCGGATCATCGATCAACTGGTTTCGCCGACGCTGGGCAAGGGCTCCAGCTACAGGACCTTCGGCAAGACCCTGCCCATTCCCAACCGCTACTATTCGGCCTTCGCCCGTTGGGACCAGCTGGCGCTCTTGCGGGCGTCCCGGGACATGCGCGAGATCCGCAAGCTCGAACGCGAGGCCGTCGAGCCGGACAAGATCGCCCGGCTCATCGAGATCCTCGACGACAACCACGCCTATCCCCTCTACCGGGCCGTCTCGCGCCTGAAAGAGACCCTGTCGCGGCAGGATCAGGCCACCTTCGCCTTCGAGGCCGGCGGGGTCTCCATCGTCGCCGAGGTGGCGCGGGGGGAGTTCGAGTCCTGGATCGCCCCTGAGCTCGCCAAGATCGAAGGCGCGGTGGACGAGGCCCTGGCTGACGCCGGCCTGACGCCGGACGGGATCGATCGGGTCTTCCTCACCGGCGGCTCGTCCCTGGTGCCGGCGGTGCGCGCCATCTTCGCCCGCCGCTTCCCCGCGGAAAAGATCGAGACCGGCGGGGAGCTGGAGTCCATCGCCTCGGGCCTGGCCCTCATGGGCCATGAACCCGACCTCGCCCGCTGGGGCGAGCGGGCGGTGCTGGGTTAGGCCGGCACGACCATCGTCTCGCCGGCTGGAACCGCCAGCTTGATGCGGGTGCTCACCGTCCCGCCCGGCGCGCTGACCTTGTCCATGACCCGGAATGCGGTCTCGAAACGCTCAGGCGTCACCTCGCACAGCAGGTAGCCGCGCTGGGAATTGTTGAACTTGAGCTGCGGGTTGGCCGCCTGGATCTCCGCCATCCGCGGCTGCTGATCAGTCCCATCGCCGCCAGACGTGATGGAGGTGGCGACAAATTCCGTGGCGATGGCCCGGGCCTCGGGATTGCGACCGTCCAGGTGCAGCTCGCCGGCATAGTTCTGGTGCTCGTCCCCGGTCAGCACCACCGGATTGGCCACCCGCCGGTCGCGGATATGGCGCAGCAGGCGGGCCCGGGGGCTACGATAGCCGCCCCAGGAGTCGGGATTGGCCATGTAGCCGGGACCTGGATCGCGATCGAGGTCCATCATCATCACCTGCTGGGCCAGCACGTTCCAGCGGGCCTGCGAGCTCGACAGGCTGTCGAAGACGAACCGTTCCTGGGCCGCACCCAGCATTTCGGCCGCCCGCTCCAGCTCGCCGCAGGTCCCCCAGCGGTCGCCGCAGGCCTGGTCGGTGCGATACTGGCGGGTGTCCAGCAGGTTCAGCCGCAGCAGGCTCCCATAGTCGGCCCGCCGGTAGAGCCGCATGGCCGGCCCGGCCGGGAAGGCTGAGCGGCGCAGGGGCATGTGCTCGTAATAGGCCTGCATGGCGGCCTGCTGGCGCAGGCGGAAGAGGGCGGGATCGGTCCCGTCTTGATCCAGGTCGGCGGCCCAGTTGTTATCGATCTCGTGGTCGTCCCAGGTGACGAACCAGGCGGCCGCCGCATGGCTGGCCTGCAGGTCGGCGTCCATCTTGTACTGGGCGTAGCGCCGCCGGTAGTCGTCCAGGCTGTAGATTTCCTGGCCCACATGCTGGCGCTGGTTGGCCTGGGGGCCGGCGCCGGAATTCCACACCCGGGCCGCACGACCCTCATAGATGTAGTCCCCATAGCAGAAGACGAAGTCGAGCTCGTCCTCCTCCGCCAGGCGTCGGTGGGCGGTATAGAGGCCCTGCTCATAGTGCTGACAGCCGACCACGCCAAACCGGGCGCGAGCCAGGCTGGCGCCCACTGCGGGCGTCGTGCGCGCCCGGCCCGCCAGACTGCGCTCGGACCCGGCCATGAAGCGGTAGTGGTAGGTCCGCGCCGGCGAAAGCCCCGCCACCTCCACATGGACCGCGTGGCCAAGTTCAGGCCGGGCGACCGCCTCGCCCTTGGCCGCGATGCGGGCGAAGCCAGCGTCTTCGGCCACTTCCCAGCTCACCGGCACGGGGCGGGCCGGCATGCCGTAGCCCACGGCCAGGGGATCGGGCGCCAGCCGCGTCCAGATGACGAAGCCGTCCGGGGCCGGGTCGCCGGCGGCGACCCCCAGCTGGAATGGGTAGTCGGCGAACACGGGCTGGGCCAGGGCCTGGCGCGGGTCGAGCGCCGGGGCGAGGAAGGCGCCGAGGCCCGCGGCCAACATCCGCCGGCGCGACAGGCTCAGGGTTCTAGTGATGTGGTCGTCCATGCGCGCCTCCCCAGCAAGGTCGCCGATCCTAGCCCTGGTCCATGACGGCCGTGAGTCAGGGCTCCCGGAGACCGAGCGCCGCCAGGGCCTCATCAGCGGCCCGCAGGCCGCTCTCCCAGGCGCCGTGAGCGGTGGAGAAGGACCGGGTGGAGGTGGCTTCGCCGGCGAAGAACAGCCGCCCGCCCACCGGCTCGGCCAGGGCGCGCCGGGCTGCGGCGCAACCGGGCAGGGCGTGGGAATAGGCGCCCATGGCCCAGGGGTCGGCGCCCCAACGGGTCTCGGCCAGGGGTTGCAGCTGGCGGCGCACATCAGCGCCGTAGTGGGCGACCAGCTCATCGATGGCGAAGGCCGTGGCTGCGCCCGGCTCTGCCGAAAGGGCGCGGGCGTGCTCGCCGCCGAAATAGGCCTCGATCACCGGCCGCCCCAGGGGACGCAGATAGTAGCTGCCGGTGGCCGACCGGTCGGTGGCGCCCCACAGGTGGCTTTCCCGGGGAAAGACCTCCGGGGCCGCGGGCCGCAGAAACACCTTCTCAGCCTGGCCGAGCGGCAGGCCGGTGGCGGCGTCGACCTTGGCCGGCAGGCGCGGATGGATGCGGATGGATTCCTGGGCGATCAGGTTGGTGGAAACGGTCAGCACGGCGGCCCGGGCGGTGATGGCTCCCCGGGCGGTCTCCAGCCGCAGTCTTGGTCCCTCATGGTCGATGGACAGGACCGCGCAATGGGGGACGATCAACGGCCGTGGCGCCAGGCTGCAGATCGCCGCCCCGTAGCCATCCAGGGCCCGCCAATCGACCCCGGTGTCCAGGAATGCGCCATAGTCCTGAACCGAAATCTGCGACAGGGGCGCGCCGTTATAATAGGCGCTGAAGGCCTCCAGCATCGGATGCCAGCGGGCGGCCCGGGGCGGCAGATGGGCGATGGCGCGGCCTTCCTGGCCGGACCGGGCGGCCTGGTCCAGGGCGGCCTCGAAGTCGCGCATGGCCTGGGCGAAGGCGAGCTGGTCCTCAGGCGTGAGGTTCTGGTTGGTCTCTGGCCGGCTCCAGGCCGGCGGGGTGTGGTCGATCGCCACGCCGGAGCGGGTGAACAGGGCCGCCAGGGGGTTTCGGTCTGCGCTGTGCAGCCAACCGCAACCCAGGTCCAGGGGCAGATCGCTGCGGGCCAGAAGGGTGTGGGCGCGGCCGCCGATGCGGCCCTGACCCTCCAGAACCACCACCGACAGGGCGGCCCGCGAAAGCCGCGCGGCCGCAGCAAGGCCCGCGGCGCCAGCCCCGATTACAACGACATCAAACTCGTCCTGCATGGATCATCTAGTCAGGTTCTGGGGCCAGGGTTCAAGCCCTGGCGGCCATTGTCCCCAGGCGTGTCGGAAGCCTCAGGCCGCAGGCGCCGTCAGGTCGGCGGCCTCCAGGTCCAGGGCCTTGGCCGGGATGCGCCGCAGGTCCGGGGCCTTGGCCTGCAGGGCCTCCAAGAACAGGTCCGCGTCGCCGGCGATGATCACCGCCGCGTCATCTGGTGACAGCTGCTCGGCGGCGAAGGCCTGAACCTCATCAGGGCTCACGGCGTCGACCTTGGCCGTATAGGTGGTGATCTCCGACAGGGGGACCTCCTGCAGCGCCAGCTCCCCGAGCACGCCGCCGAGACCGCCCGCCGTGCCAAGCGCCCGCCCAAAGGCGCCGATCAGCACCGACTTGCGCGCGCTGAGCTCCTCTGGGGTCACAGGCTCGGCCGCCAGCCGGGTCATTTCGGTGGCGATCAGATCCATGACCTCAGGCGCCGACTCATTCTTCGTCTGAGCCTGGGCCTGGAAAGCGCCGGTGGTCCGCCGGGCGCTGAGGCTTGAGCCCGCCCCATAGGACAGGCCGCGCTTGATACGAATCTCCTGGTTCAGGCGGGCGGAATAGCCGCCGCCAAGCACCGAATTGGCCACGATGCCCGGATAGTAGGCGGGGTCCCGACGGGCGATGGCCGGCTTGACCAGGCGCACCGCGGCCTGGCCGGCGCCGGGCAGGTCGATGACCACCACCTGGCGCTCGGCGACGGGCGACACCTGCGGTTGGGCCGGCAGGGGATCGCTCGGACGGGTCCAGTCGCCAAAGGCCTGGCGGGCCAGGGCGAAGCCCTGCTCGGGCGAGATGTCGCCGCTCAGCACCAGGATGGCGTTGTCGGGCCGCACATGGCGCTGATGCAGGGCCTTCAAGCCCTCGGGCGTCAGCCTGGGCAGGGAGGCCGGCGTGCCGTCGGCCGGATGACCGAAGGGGGTGCCGGCGAAGATGATCGGGCTGACGGCCATGGCGGAGAGCTGGCCTGGGTCTTCATAAGCCACCGCCATGCCGTCCAGGGCCTGGGCGGTCTGGCGCGCCAGCTCCTCGGCCGCAAAGGCCGGGTTGCGGACCACGTCGGCCAGGATGGCGAAGGCCTGGGGGGTCTTGTCCGACATCACCGTCAGGCTGACGCTGGTCGACTCCAGTCCCGCAGAGGACGAGAGGCTCGCCCCCAGGGCCTCGATTTCCTGGGCGATCTGCGGCGCTGTGCGGCTCGTAGTGCCCTCGGTGAGCATGGCTGCTGTCATGGACATGGCGCCGGCCTCGCCCTTGGGATCGGCCCAGGCGCCGGCCCGCACGATCAGGGCGGCCGACACCAGGGGCAGATCGCTGGAGCGGGCGACGATCACCCGCAGGCCGTTACCCAGCACCGTCTCGGACGGGGTTGGCAGGACCGGGTCGACGGGGGCGCCCACCGGCGGCGGGGCCTGACGCTCAGCCTCAGGGGCCAGGGTGACGATCTCGCCGTCAAAGACCACCGCCTGGGCCGGCGGTGGGCCGGGCTCAGCCGCCGCGGTTCCTTCCGGACGGGCGCTCTCAGGGCGGTAGCGAATGGTCATCCGCCGGTCCTCGGCCAGATACTTCTGCGCCACGGCCTGGACGTCGGCGGCGGTGACGGCGGCCAGATCAGCCAGTTCAGTGTTGGCCTTGGCGGGGTCGCCTTGCGTCGCCCAGGCGTAACCGAGCGCAAAGGCGCGACCATCGACGGTCTCGCGCTCGCGCAGGGCGCCGGCGATGAGTTCATTGCGGGCTTCGTTCAGCTCAGCCTCCGTGGGCGGGGCCTCGCGCAGGCGGGCGACTTGCGCCAGCAGGGCTGCCTCGCCGGCCTCCACCGTCTCGCCGCTGGCCAGGATGGCGCCCACCGCGAACAGGCCCGGCTGCTGCGGCAGGTCGGCCTGGGAGAAGGCCTCCACCGCGATCTGCTGCTCATAGACAAGGGCGTTATAGAGCCGCGAGGACTTGCCCCCGGACAGGATGGCGTCGAGCACCTTCAGCGCCGGGGCGTCGGGATGGGCGGCCTCGGCCCCCAGCCAGGTCAGGACCACGGCGGGCAGGGGCACATTGGGGCCATAGCCGTCGAAGACCCCAGGACCGGTGCGCGGCGGCTCCACCGCATCCACGCGCTTCAGGGGCGTGGTCGGCGTCTTCAGCGGGGCGAAGTACTTGTCCACCCAGGCGTCGAGCGCCGCCGGCTCGAAATTCCCGATGACGATCAGCACCGCATTGTCGGGGCGGTAATAGTCCCGGTGGAAGGCCCGCACATCGTCGATGGTGGCCGCGTCCAGTTCGGCGATGGAGCCGATGCCCGGCCGCTTATAGGGATGTTCCTGGTAGCTGGCCTGGGGGATCATCAGGCCAAACAGCCGGCCATAGGGGGCGGCGAGAATCCGCTGACGCAGCTCCTCCTTCACCACGTCCCGCTCGGAGTCGAAGATCTCGGCGTCTACCACCAGCGAGCCCATCCGCTCGGCCTCGGCCCAGAGCAGGCGCTCCAGGTGGTTGGCGGGGACGACCTCGTAATAGTTGGTGAAATCGTCCCAGGTTGAGGCGTTATTGAAGCCGCCCACATCCTCGGTCATGCGATCCAGGGTCTCTGACGGCATGTTGCGGGTGGCCTTGAACATCATGTGTTCAAAGAGGTGCGCAAAGCCCGAGCGCCCCTGGGGGTCGTCCTTGGAGCCGACCCCGTACCAGACCTGCACCGTCACGTTCGGCGTGGTGGCGTCCACCCCGCTCAGCACCCGCAGGCCATTGTCCAGCACCCGCTCGCGGTAGGCGATGGGCGGGATATTCGACGCCTGGGCGGCGAGGGGAGCCGACAGCACGGCCAGGGTCAGGGCGATGCGGGTGAGGGCGCGAAACATGGCGGGCTCCGGGACAGGCAAGCCCTAGCCATATCATCCTGAGCGGTGGGCGGAAGCGGTGCGTTGGCCAGCGCCGCCCTCGCCCCTCCCCCGTTGCCCGCGGGCTTGTCCCGAAGGTCCCTCGTCGAGGCGGGCGCAGGCCAAGAGAGGGATCCTGGGCGCAGGGCCCAGGATGACGGCGGTGGGGTGAGGCTCGGCAACCGACGCTCTACGCGCCGCAGGCGCTTTAAAGAGGCGACACAAAGGACACAAAGGGACGCGAAGAACACAAAGATGAGGCCGCCGGCGCCTTCGTGTCCTTGGCTGTCTTGGTGTCCTTTGTGTCCCTGCTATTTTGAATGCGCCGCCGCCCTAGTCGGCCAGCTTGACCAGCATCTTGCCGGAATTGGCCCCTTCCAGCAGGCCGATCAGGGCCTTGGGCGCAGAGGCGATGCCGTCCATCACCGTCTCCTGGTACTTGATCTTGCCCTCGCGCAGCCAGGCGGCCATGTCGCGCTGGAAGTCGGGCTGCAGGTGCATGAAGTCCGTGCCCACAAAGCCCCGCAGCATCACCCGCGAATAGATGATGTTGGACAGATTTCGCACCGGCGCCTGGCCCTCGTTATAGCCCGAGATCATGCCGCAGACGGCGATGCGGCCCAGCGTGTTCATCCGGCGGAGCGCCGCTTCCAGGTGCTCGCCGCCGACATTCTCGAAATAGACGTCGATGCCCTTGGGCGTGGCCTCTTCCAGGGCCTTGCGGATGGGCTGCGTCTTGTAGTTGATCACCGCGTCGAGGCCGACTTCATCGCGCAGCCAGGCGGCCTTGTCGTCCGAACCGGTGGAGCCGACCACATAGCCGCCTTTGATCTTGGCGATCTGGGCGGCCACGGAGCCGACGGCGCCGGCGGCGGTGGAGACGAACACCTGCTCGCCCTCCTTCATGGCGCCGATGAACAGCAGGCCGCCGTAGGCCGTGAAGCCGGTCATGCCCAGGGCATGCATGTGGACGGTGAGCGGCAGGCCCTCGGCAGGGGTCAGCTTGGACAGGGCCTTGGGGTCAGAGACGAAGTATTCCCGGAAGCCCATGCGGTTGTTGACCAGATCGCCGACGGCGAAGTCGGCGCTCTTGGACTGCACGACTCGGCCCAGGGCGCCGCCCATCATGGCCTCGTTCAGGGTCTGGCCGGAGGTCAGCCGCGGGCGCATGGCCGGGTCCACCGACATGTAGAGGTTCTGAACCAGCACCTGGCCGTCGGCGGCGTCGGGCACGTTGGTCTCGACGATCTCGAACTCGCGCTCCTGCGGCATGCCATTGGGGCGGGTGATGAGATGAACTTCGCGGCTGATGGGCATATGGCCCTCCCTTATGTGTCTCGAATGGGCGAAAATTATGGGGCGGACCATGGACCGCGCCGATCGGGGGCTTCAACCCTGACGCAGGGGAAGGCCTAAGAGAAGGGCTGGGGGGCGGCGATGAGCGAACGGATCATGGTGGACGAGGCGACGGTGGTCGCCCTGGTCGCCGACCAGTTTCCGCAATGGGCGGGCCTCCCCATCACCCGGGTCAAGCCCGGCGGCGGGGACAATCGCACATTTCGGCTAGGCGAGGGCCTGCTGGTCCGCATGCCGGCTGCGGCCCACTACATCGCCCAGGTGGAGAAGGAGGAGGCCTGGCGTCCACACCCATGAGCGCGACCTGCACCTGCGGGTCTTGAGGCGCTTGGGGGTGATGTAGGCCCCTGCGCGCAGCGCTGGAAGACAATCCACCACGAAGGACACAAAGATCACCAACGGTCAGGAGGCGCGGCGTCTTTGTGCCCTTCGTGCCCTTCGCGGTTCGTTCTTTCTAGCGCCTGCGGCGCGGACGCGCTCAGATCGCGTCGCCCCAGTCCAGGCGCCGCGCCACCGCATAGGCGGGCTTATGGCGGCGCGCGACGAAGCGCTGTTCCAGCACGCCAGTCTCCACGCAGAGCTTCAGATCGATGCCGGGCTTGGTCTGGCGCGGGGGGCTGAGCACCCGGGCCTCGAAGGGTGTCACCGCCACGCTGTCCCGGGTCGCAGCCAACCAGATGAACTTCTCGTCCTCGAAGGGGACTTCGGCGCCCTTGGCCAGTCGGTGGTCGCGAGAGCGGGGCAGGCGCTGGACGAAGTGGCACCAGTCGGGCTGGGTCAGCGGACAGGCCTGGGCGTGGGGGCAGGGGCCGGCCAGCCGGGCGCCTGCGGCGATCAGCTGGGTGCGGGCGGCGAGGATCCGCTGATAGCCGGCCGGCGTGCCCGGCTCCACCAGGACCAGTACGCCCTCGCAGGCCCCCCAGAGCCGGTCCACCAGGGCGGCTTGCGCCGGCAGTGGAATTTCGGCCAGGACGTAGGATGCCACCACCAGATCGGCCCGCGGCCAGGCCTCGGCCTGGGTCGCCGTGAGGTTCGCGCGCCGCCGCTCGGCGCCCGCGATCACGGGTGGTCCGGCCGCGCCCAGGATGCGGGCGAGGTCGAGGAAGGGGCCGCTTTCGTCCAGTAGCAGGGCCGCCTCGATCTGCGGCCAGACCTCCAGCGCCGCCCAGGACGCCGTGCCGGGGCCTGCGCCCGCGTCCAGCAGGGTGGCCGGCGCAAAATCCGGACAGACCTCGGCCACGGCGGAAAAGACCGCCATGTCGGCCGCATAGGTGGCCGGCAGGCGGGCCAGCGCATAGGCCAGCGCATCATCCGGGGTCAGCACCACCCCAGACGATCCGGCCCCGCCGCGATAGGCGGCCGAAACCCGGGCGGCCCGCTCGGCGAGATCGCGACGGGAGACGCCCTCGAGCCTGGCCTCGATGGCTCCGCGCAGGGGGCCGGGAAGGTCGGGGCTCAAACCGCGACGCGATTCTGCACGAGGTCGTCCACCACGCCCGGCTCAGCCAGCGTCGAGGTGTCCCCCAGCTGGTCGGTCTGGTTCTCGGCGATCTTGCGCAGGATGCGGCGCATGATCTTGCCCGACCGGGTCTTGGGCAGGGAGGGCGCGAACTGCAGGGCGTCCAGGGCGGCGAAAGCGCCGATCTCCCGGCGCACCCAGCCCTTGATGTCGGCGGCCAGGATGTCGGTCAGCTCCACATCGGACTTCAGGGTGACGAAGGCGTAGATGCCCTGGCCCTTGATGTCGTGGGGATAGCCGACCACAGCGGCCTCGGCGACCGCCTCATGGCCCACCAGGGCGCTCTCGATCTCGGCGGTGCCCAGGCGGTGGCCCGAGACGTTGATCACGTCATCCACCCGGCCGGTGATCCAGTAATAGCCGTCCTCGTCCCGGCGGCAGCCGTCGCCGGTGAAGTACTTGCCGGGATAGGTGGTGAAATAGGTCTGGATGAAGCGCTCGTGGTCCCCATAGACCGTGCGCATCTGGCCAGGCCAGGAGTCGGTGAGGCACAGATTGCCGCTGGTGGCGCCGTCGAGGACCTTGCCGTCAGCGTCCACCAGCTGGAACTTCACGCCGGGCAGCGGCTTGGCGCAGGAGCCGGGCTTGGCGGGCGTCGCGCCGGGCAGGGGGGTGGCCAGGCAGGCGCCGGTCTCGGTCTGCCAATAGGTGTCGACCACGGGGCAGCGGCCATCGCCCACCACCCGGTGATACCAGAGCCAGGCCTCGGGGTTGATCGGCTCGCCCACCGTGCCCAGCAGGCGCAGGGACTCCCGGCTGGTGGATTTCACCGGCGCGTCCCCGTCGCGCATCAGGGCGCGGATGGCCGTGGGCGCGGTGTAGAAGATCTCCACCTTGTGCTTGTCGATGACCTGCCAGAAGCGGGAATTGTCCGGATAGGTGGGCACGCCCTCGAACATCACCGTGGTGGCCGCATTGGCCAGGGGGCCATAGACCACATACGAGTGGCCGGTGACCCAGCCCACATCGGCGGTGCACCAGAAGATTTCGCCCGGCCGATAGTCGAACACCAGCTCATGGGTGTGGGCCGCCCAGGTGAGATAGCCGCCGGTGGTGTGCAGCACCCCCTTGGGCTTTCCGGTCGAGCCGGAGGTATAGAGGATGAACAGCGGGTCCTCCGCATTCATCGGCTCGGGATCGCAGGTGTCGGCGACGGTCTTTTTCAGCTCGCCATAATAGGCGTCGCGGCCCTCGACCATGGGCACGTCGGCCCGGGTGCGGCGCACGACGATGACGTCGGTGACGTCCGGGCAGGACTTCAGCGCCTCATCCACATTGGCCTTCAGCGGGACGATGCGCCCGCCGCGCACGCCCTCGTCGGCGGTGATGACGATGCGGGAGTCACAGTCCTGGATACGGCCGGCCAGGCTGTCAGGGGAAAAGCCGCCGAACACCACCGAATGCACAGCCCCGATCCGGGCGCAGGCCAGCATGGCCACGGCCGCGGCCGGGATCATCGGCAGATAGATGGTGACCCGGTCGCCCTTCTTCACGCCCTTGGCCTTCAGCACATTGGCCATGCGGCAGACCTCGGCGTGCAACTGGCCGTAGGTCAGGGTGTCATAGACGTCGGGGTCGTCGCTCTCCCAGATGATGGCCACCTGATCGCGCCGCGTCGCCAGGTGCCGGTCGATGCAGTTGACGCTGACATTCAGCTCGCCATCGGCGAACCACTTGATGCGGAAGTCCGAGGCGTTGAACGAGACGTCCTTGACCTGGGTGAAGGGCTTGGACCAGTCCAGCCGCCCGGCGACCTCGCGCCAGTAGGCCTCGGGGGCCTGCTCGGCCCGCTGGCAAGCGGCGTCATAACCAGCCGCCGTCATGTGCGTGCGCTTAGCCCAGGCCTCAGGCACCGGAAAAATCTCGCCTTCGCTCACGGCGCTACTCCCTCATTCGACTTTGGCGCGGAGTATGCGGAGTGAGGGGCCTGTGGCAACCGTTGAGGGGGCGGAGTCTTCAGTCGGAGCGGCGCGCCTTTCCAGTCGTCGCCCTCGGGCTTGTCCCGAGGGTCCATGAACACAGCCGTTCGCCGGTGTTCATGGATGGCCCGGTTGAGCCGGGCCATGACGGTGGTGGGCGTTTCCTGAAAAGAAAAGGCCCCACCGGAGCGGGGCCTGATCCCTAAGCCGCCTTTTCGAAGAGCTTGTTCCAGCGGCGGCGTTCGCGGGTCTTCCACGAGCCGCGGTGCCAGGCGTCCGAGGCGATCAGGGGGACCACGGTGGTGGCCTCGGCGAAGACCATCTGCTCGAAGGTGACGTCCACCTTGCCCCAGGAGCAGGCCTCCTGCAGCGTCGAGGACGAGCAGGCGCCGTCGCGCACATCGGCCACCGTGATCTGGATGGCGTATTTGTGCATGTCGACCTCCTGCCCCAGGATTTCGGCGCAGACTACCGTGTCCTGGGCGAAGTTCTTGGGCACGCCGCCGCCGACCATGAACAGGCCCGTGGCGCCGGCGGCGATCTTCACGTCGGTCAGCTCGCGGAAATCGGCGACGGAGTCGATGGTCAGATAGGGCTTGCCCGCCTTCATCCGCTCCACCTGATGCTTGACCAAGCCAAAGCCGGCCGAGGAATCGGTGAAGGCCGGGCAGAAGATCGGCACGCCTTCCTCATAGGCCGTCTGGATCAGCGAGCCGGGCTTCTTAGCGTTGCCCGCCGCCAGCCACTTGCCCATTTCCCAGATGAATTCCCGTGAGGAATAGGGCCGCGGCTCCAGCTGGTCGGTGATCTCCTTGATCACCGCGTCGCAGGTCTGCAGCTCTTCCTCGTCGATATAGGTGTCGTAGATCCGGTCGATATAGAGGGCGCGCAGGTCGCGATCATCGACCTCGGCCTTGGCCTGATAGTGCTTGAAGCCCAGGGCCTCGAAGAAATCCATGTCGACGATGGAGGCGCCGGTGGCCACCACGGCGTCGATCAGGCCGTACTTCACCATGTCGCGGTAGATGTGCATGCAGCCGCCGGCGCTGGTCGAACCGGCGAGCGTTAGCCAGGTGGAGCAGGCGGGATCTTCCAGCGCCATGGAGAAGATGTCGGCGGCGCGGGCGGTATCACGGCTGGTGAAGCTCATCTGACGCATGGCGTCGATGATCGGGCGGGCGTCGTACTGGTCGATGGCCACGTGCTCGACGGTGGACGAGAGCAGCTCGGCCTTGCGGTTGGACTGAACCTCAGCGTTCATTCTCTTGGAGTCCTAGAGTTTGAGCGCCCGTCCATGGAAAAAGGACGCGGCCGGGACGGAGCGACCGGCCGCGTCTCTATGCGGTTCTGCGAAGAGCTGAAACGCCCTAGCGCCGACGGCGTTTCTTGCCGCGGGCTCGCGACAGCTTGACGACATTGTGCGGCTCGGCGCGGGGCACCGGGATGGAGCGACGGGCCAGGCCGTACATGGACGCCATGGGGGGGTCGTTCACCGCCACAGTCTCGGTGTCGCCGAAGCCGTTGAAGCGGGTGTTCATCGCCACCCCATAGGCGCCGAGCATGCCGATCTCGACATAGTCGCCCTCGCGCACATCCTCCGGCAGCCAGAAGGGGCCGGGCATATGGTCGAGGGAGTCGCAGGTCGGACCATAGAAGCGATAGGGCTTCAGCGGGCCTTCAACCTCGCGGGCCACCCCGTCCTCGCACCGGATCAGCTTCACCGGGAAGGGCCACTTGGTGTGGGTGGCGTCGAACAGGCTGCCATAGGAGCCGTCGTTCAGATAAAGGGCGTCGCCCTTGCGCAGCTCCACAGCGGTGAGCACCGAGGAGGCTTCCGCCACCAGGGCCCGGCCCGGCTCGCACCACAGCTCGGTGGTCTCGTGGACCATCATCTCGGCGAAGCCGCGGTCGATGGAGTCCATGTAGTCGGCCAGCGCCGGGGGCACCATGCCGGGATAGACCGACGGGAAACCGCCGCCCACATCCACCACGTCGGCGAACACGCCGGCGCGGACCAGGGCCCGGGAGGCCTGGCTCATGGCCGCCTGATAGGCGGTCGGCCGCATGCACTGGCTGCCCACATGGAAGGAGACGCCCATCAGCTCCTGGGTCGCCCGACGGGCGGCCAGCAGCAGGTCGGGGGCCTCATGCGGATCGACGCCGAACTTGCCCGACAGGGAATAGGCCGCGCCCTCGGCGGCGACGCCCAGGCGAACCATCAGGTTCAGATCCTTGGCGTGCCCGGTGGCGTCGAGGATCTTGGCCAGCTCCTCGTGCGTATCCAGCGCGAAGGTCCGTACCCCATGGTCGAAATAGGCCGTGGAGATGGCGCGCCGGCTTTTCACCGGGTGCATGAAGGCCATGCGCGCCCCAGGGGCGTGCTGAGCCACCAGCTCGATTTCCGGAACCGACGCCACGTCGAACGAGCGCACGCCATTCGCCACGAGGGTTTCAAGCACCCACGGCGAAGGGTTGGCCTTCACAGCGTAGAAGACGTCGCCTTTGAAATTATCCTGGAACCAACGGGCCGCTAGGGCCACAGCATCCGGTCGCGCAAAGGCGACAGGACGCTCCGGTGACCGCTCACGGACCAGGTCCAGGGGCGTATGGTACGTATGCACCTCACGCAACCCCCAACAGATTGTTGAACCCAATCCGGCGTTAGCAACGCTTAGGACAACGGGGTCCGCCGGAGCCGTCGCAGATAGTGGCATCTGAAACGGATGTAAAGGGCGGAACTCAAAAAGGTCCTTGCGCCGCCAAGGGTTTCCCACGTCAGACGGGCCCGTTGCGGCGCCCGCGACGCCGATGCGCAGGAGCCGTGCTGGACCGCGCCCGGCGCCCATGTCATGAAACCGTCGTGGGGCTCGGCGATCACACGCTGGTATGAGTTGGGCCGCCAAACGCCCAGGGGATATTCGTCATTCATGTCTGACGCTGCCGTTCTTTCGGTGCGCCAAGTGTCGAAGAGTTTCGGGTCTCGCCGCGCGCTGGACACCGTCTCCCTCGACGTCGCCCGCGGCGAGATGATCGCCCTGATCGGTCCCTCGGGATCGGGCAAGTCCACCCTGCTGCGGGCCATCAACGGCCTGGCGCCCATCGACAAGGGGCCAGGGCGCATCGACGCCTTTGGCGGCAGCGTGCAGGCTCAGGGGCGTGTGGACCGGGAGGTGCGCCGCACCCGTATCCGCATCGGCATGATCTTCCAGCAGTTCAATCTGGTGGGCCGCCTGACCCTGTTCACCAATGTGGCCATGGGCTCGCTCGGCCGGATCGGCTTCCTGCGGGGCCTGCTGGGCTTCTGGCCCGCCGAGACCAAGGGCGCGGCCATGGCGGCGCTCGCCCGGGTGGGCGTGGCCGAATATGCCGGCCAACGGGCGGGCACCCTGTCGGGGGGGCAGCAGCAGCGGGCCGCCATTGCGCGCGCGCTGGTCCAGAAGGCCAAGATCATCCTGGCCGACGAGCCGGTGGCCTCCCTCGATCCTGTCGCCGCCCGCAAGGTCATGGAGATCCTGCGGGAACTGAACCGCGCCGATGGCCTCACCCTGATCGTCACCCTGCACCAGGTCGACTACGCCATGCGCTATTGCGACCGGGTCATCGCGCTCAAGGCCGGCAAGGTGGTCTATGATGGGCCGCCCAATGGCCTGACCCGCAAACAGCTTATCGACATCTACGGTCCGGAATTCGAAGACGTCTTCTGGGAAGGAGCTCCCCAATGATCCGTCGCAGCCTGATCGGCGCTGGCCTCACGGTCGCCCTGGCCCTGGGTCTCGCCGCCTGTTCCGAGCGTGAGACGCCGGCCAGCGCCGCGCCTGAGGTGCTGAACTTCTCCATCCTGGCGACGGAAAACTCCACCAGCCTGGACACCTTCTGGAAGCCGATTCTGGCCGACATGGAGAAGGAGATCGGCATTCCGGTGAAGCCGTTCTACGGCTCCAACTACACCGCCCTGATCGAAGCCCTGCGGTTTGGCCAGACCGATGTGGGCTGGTTCTCCAACCTGTCGGGCCTGGAAGCCGTGCGCCGCGCTGACGCCGAGGTCTTCGCCCGCACCTTCGATCCCTCCGGCGAGGATGGCTATCGCTCGGTGTTGATCGCCACCGCCTCCAGCGGCCTGACCCTGGAGGACGTGCTCAAATGCGATCAGAGCCTGGATTTCGGGATCGGCGACGCCAAGTCCACCTCGGGCACGCTCGCGCCCATGACCTATCTGTTCGCCCCGCAGAACATTGAGCCGGAGCGCTGCTTCAAGCAGGTGCGCGCCGCCAACCATCAGGCCAATCTGTTCGCCGTGGCCAATGGCGTGCTGGACGTGGCCACCAACAACTCCACCGCCATCCGTCTGCAGACCGCCCGGGACGTGGAGAACCGCGCCAACGGCCAGCCCACCGTCACCGACAAGGTTACAGTGATCTGGGAGTCCCCCAAGCTGCCGGAGGACCCCATCGTCTGGCGCAAGAATCTCGATCCGGCGGTGAAGGAAAAAGTCCGTCAGTTCTTCCTGACCTATGGCAAGGGCGAGGGGCCGGAGGCCGAACGCCAGCGTAAGCTGCTCGCGGCCATCTCCATCGGCGGCTTCCTGCCGGCTGACGCCAGCCACCTGCTGCCGGTGCGCGAGATGGAGGCCACCGAGGCCCTGCTAGGCGCCCGCAACAGTGGCGACCAGGCCAAGATCACCGAGGCCCAGACCGCTCTGGACGCCATCCGCGCCGAACGGGAAGCCCTGGACGCCCGGGCCGGAGAGGCGCCGGCGGCGGCTGTCGCCCCTGCTACGCCGGCGGCCCCCTAGGTTCCTGAAGACAAAAGAGCCAGACGCCTGTGAACGCGCCCGCGCCCAGCGCCGCCCTGAACCCGCCCGCGCGGCCGCTTGGCCAGTGGATCTTCGATGTCCTGCTCTGGGGCGGCATCGCCATCGTCCTGGCGGTGAGCTTCGGCCCCGCCGAGATCGAGAAGTTCCCGCTGCTCTTCTCCGGCTCGGACAATATGCGCGAGTTCGGTCGCGCCTTCGTCAATCCGGACTTCGAGCTCCTGCCCTTCTTCATCAGCCAGATGTGGCTGACCATCCAGATGGCCATGTGGGGCACAGCCCTGGCCGTCTTCCTGGCGGTGCCGCTCGGCCTGCTGGGCGCCCGCAACATCGCCCCGCCGGCCGTCCAGTGGCCGGTGCGCCGGGTGATGGACATCCTGCGCTCGGTGCCCGACCTGGTCATTGGCATGGTCTTCGTGGTGGCCGTGGGCCTTGGCCCCTTCGCCGGGGTCATGGCGCTCGCGCTGAACACCGGCGGGGTGCTGGGCAAGCTGTTCTCCGAGGCCGTCGAATCCATCGACAAGGGCCCTGTGGAGGGCGTGCGCGCCACCGGCGCCCACAAGCTGCAGGAGATCGCCTGGGGCGTGGTCCCGCAGGTCGCCCCGCTCTGGACCTCGTACGCCCTCTACCGGTTCGAATCCAACAGCCGGGCGGCCACCATCCTGGGCCTCATCGGGGCCGGCGGCATCGGCCAGATCCTGTTCGACAGCCTCAACAGCTTCAACTATTCCCGCGTCGCCGCCATCGCCGTGGTGATCGTCGTCGCCGTGACCCTGATCGACCTGCTGTCCCAGGCTATCCGCTCGCGGCTGATCTAGAGCATTTTCCGGCGTGATTTCTGTTTCGGCGAGACCGGTCGAGGGAACGCAGCCCTGCCTGCGCCCTTGACCCCGCCCGCCCAGGGGCGACACTCGCAAGCCCTGCGCCTGCAACGCCCCGGAGAGACCGCCCTGACCGCCCCTGTTCGCTTCGCCGTCGCCGGCGCCCTTGGCCGGATGGGCCAGGCGGTCGTCTCCGTGCTCGAGACCCGGTCAGACGCCGGTGTGTTCGCCTGTTTCGACCGGCCTGGCGCAGACGATCCGCGACTGGTGGATCAGGCCAGCGCGCTCGCGGCCGCCCAGGTGGTGGTGGACTTTTCCACGCCGCAAGCCTCGGTGCAGCTCGCCCAGGTGTGCGCAGCCCGGGGCGAGATCGCCCTGGTGATCGGGTCCACGGGCTTTGACGCCGACCAGATCGCGGCGATCGAGGAGGCCTCGAAGGCCATTCCCATCGTGCGGGCCGGCAACTTCTCCCTCGGCGTCAACATGTTGCTGGGCCTGGTGGCCCAGGCCGCGCGGGCCCTGGCGGCGTCGGACTACGACATCGAGGTCTTCGAGGCCCACCACAGGCGCAAGGTCGATGCGCCCTCAGGCACGGCCATCATGCTCGCCCAGGCCGCCGCCGAGGGACGCAATGTGGCCCTGGAAGCCGTGGCGCGCGCCGCCCGGGACGGGATCACCGGCGCACGGCCACAGGGCGAGATCGGCTATTCGGTGATGCGCGGCGGCGGGATCATCGGCGAGCATTCGGTGGTCTTCGCCGCCGATGACGAGATCCTGACCCTGTCCCATTCCGCAAGGGATCGCAGCCTGTTCGCCCGGGGCGCGGTGGAGGCGGGCCTCTGGGCCGTGCGCCAGCCGCCGGGCGCCTATGACATGCAGGATGTGCTCGGCCTCAAATCGCGCGCAGGCGAGGCCGCTCCGTGAGCGGCGATCTCGACCTGCTCAGCCTCGACGCCTCGGGCCAGCTGGCCCTGCTGGCGTCTGGCCGGGTCAGCGCCGTGGAGCTTCTGAAGCTCACCCTGGCCCGCCACGAACAGACTCACCGGCGGCTGAACGCCGTGGTCGCCGCCGATCTGGAGCGGGCCCTGGAGCGGGCTAAGGCCATTGACGACATCCGCGCCCGAGGCGGGGCGCTGGGGCCGCTGGCCGGTCTGCCCATGACCATCAAGGACACATTGGACGTGAGCGGCATGCCGGCCTCATCCGGGCTGGAAGTGTTCCGCAGGCGTCAGGCCGAGGACGCCGCCGTTGTGGCTCAGGCCAGGCGGGCCGGCGCGGTGATCTGGGGCAAGACCAATGTGCCGGTCATGGCTGGCGACTGGCAGAGCTTCAACGCCCTCTACGGGACCAGCAACAATCCCTGGGATGTGACCCGCACGCCGGGCGGATCGTCCGGCGGGGCGGCCGCGGCCCTGGCGGCGGGGGTTACGGCCCTGGAGATCGGCTCGGACATCGGCGGCTCCCTGCGCGTGCCGGCCCACTTCTGCGGGGTCTTTTCGCACAAACCCACCTGGGCGCTCACCCCCCAGCACGGCCATGTCCCGCCCAGGCCCGGATCGTGGCAGGAGCCGGACCTGAACGTCATCGGCCCCATGGCTCGCTCGGCCCGGGACCTGCGGCTCCTGCTGTCTGTGATCGCCGATGGCGGAGTTTCGCCCAAGGCGGCGCCGGCCGACCTGACCAAGGCCCGCATCGGGCTCTGGCTCGAAGCGCCGGGCCTGCCGCTCGACCCGCAGGTCCGGGCGGTGCTGGAGGCCTATGGGGCGGAGCTGGCCGCCGCCGGGGCGGTGGTCGAGGTGATCTCCCCGCCGGTGGATATCGAGACCCTGCTGGAGTCCTATCTGCTGCTGCTGGGCTCGATCATCGGCGCCGATATGCCGGCCCGCCAGATCCGCCGCATGGAGCTGATGCGTCCGGCCGCCCGGTTCGCGCGGGCCCGAGGCGCCGGCCCCTTTTCCTGGGCTGGCACGGTGATGGCCTATACCGCCCGGCACCGGGACTGGCTGGCGGCCGACGCCATCCGCGCGCGCCTGCGCCGGGAGATGGAGGCGGTGTTCGAGGGCTATGACGCCATCCTCGCCCCCATCGCGCCGGGTACGGCCTTCCCCCACAGTCAGGGGTCGTTCCCTTCCCGGCGGCTGAAGTTCTCCGACGGGGGCGGCGCGCCCTACATCACCATGCTGGGCTGGATCGCGCTGGCGACCGCCTGCCTGCTGCCGGCGACCACCGTGCCAGCCGGGATCGCCGCCGACGGCCTGCCCGTGGGCGCCCAGCTGATCGGCGGCCATGGGACCGACGCGCGGCTTCTGTCCCTGGCCCAGGCCATTGACGAGAACGTCCGCGGCTTCACCCCGGCGCCAGCGGGGTGAGCCAGGTCAGCGCACCGCCGCCCAGGGCTTGGACAGCAGCGTCGCGCAGTTGATCAGACCCACTAGGGAATAGGTCTGGGGATAGTTCCCCCACAGCTCGTTCCCATCGAAGGAGATGTCCTCCGACAAGAGCCCGGCGGCGGTGCGCCTCGTCAGCATCTCCTCGAACAGCTCCCGGGCTTCCTGGCTGCGACCACAGAGGTGCAGGGCCTCAATCAGCCAGAAGGTGCAGATGTTGAAGGCCGTCTTGGGCTCGCCGAAGTCGTCGGGCAGGGCGTAGCGCAGCATATAGGGCCCCCGCCGCAGCCCCGTCTCCACGGCCGCGATGGTGGCGGCCATCTTCGGGTCGCTGGCCGGGGTGAAGCGCACGTCCACAAGCTGTAAGAGGCTGGCGTCCAGCTCGTCCCCGTCGAAGGTGGCGGCGTAGCGGCCGAGCTCCTCGTTATAGGCGCGGGCTTCGATGACCTGGCGTATCTCGTCGGCCCGGGCGTTCCACAGGGCCGCCCGCTCCAGCAGGCCCAGCTGCACCGCCGCATTACCCAGGCGGTCGCAGGCCGCCCAGCACATCACCGCCGAATAGGTGTGGATCGCCTCGCGGCCCCGGAACTCCCACAGGCTGGCGTCGGGCGTCGCATAGACCTCATAGGCCCGCTCGCCCACGGGCTCGAGGGCGCGGAAGTCCTCCACCGTGGCCTGACGCAGCAGGCGCTCGTCGAAGAAGGCCTGGACGGTGGACAGGATGATCTGGCCATAGACGTCGTGCTGCAGATGCTCATGGGCCTGATTGCCGATCCGCACCGGCCCCATGCCGCGATAGCCGGGCAGGGCGGTGGCGATCTTCTCGGTGAGCCCGGGCTCCAGCCCCACCCCATAGACCGGCTGCACATGGCCCCCGCCGGCCTCGGCCACCAGGTTGCGCAGATAGGCGAGATAGTTCTCCAGCATGTCGGCGGCGCCCAGCCGGGTGAGCGCCTGGACCACGTAATAGGCGTCCCGCAGCCAGCAGTAGCGATAGTCCCAGTTGCGTCCGGACTCCGCGTGCTCGGGGATGGAGGTGGTGAGCGCCGCCACGATGGCGCCGGTCTCCTCATAGGCGCAGAGCTTCAGCGTGATGGCCGAACGGATCACCGCCTCCTGCCACTCCAGCGGCACTGACAGGGTGCGGACCCATTCACGCCAGTAGTGGGTGGTCTCGGTCAGCATGCGGGTGCTGGTGGCCATCACATCGGCGTCGAACCCCTCATCGGGGCCGAGGAACATGGCGATGGGCTCCTCCAGGCGGAACAGCCGCTCCTCGGTGATGTGGCTGACCGGCGCGTTGGTGGTCAGCCGCATGGTCGTCGGGCCGCCCACATAGCGGATGTGGTTGGAGCCGGCGGTCTGGCGGGCGGCGGCCTGGCCCCAGTTGACGCTGGGCCGCATGCGGATGCGGATTCGTGGGGCGCCGCTGATTGGCCGGATCAGCCGGATCATGGCCAGGGGCCGGTAAACCCGCCCGAACTGCCGATAGCGCGGGGCGAAGTCGAGGATCTCCAGGCTCTCCCCGTCCTTGTTGGTCAGTTCGGTGCGCACGATGGGGGTGTTGCGCAGATAGGCCTGCCGGGTCTGGGCCAGCCCCTCGGCCTGGATGTCCCACAGACCCTGGACGTCGGCGTCAGCCGGGTCGCGGTCGCTGAGTAGGGCCGAGAAGAAGGGGTCGCCGTCCACCCGCGGCACGCAGCCCCAGACGAAACGTCCATGCCGGTCGATCAGCGCGCTGGCCGAGCAGTTGCCGATGGGAAAAAGGTCCAAGGTCTGAATCACAGGGACAGGGCCTCGCGGGAGTTATGTCGCATGGGTCTGCGTCCTCTTTATTCTCGACGGCGCGCGGGCGCCGTTTGCTAAGCTGTGTCTTAAGGCCGCGCCAAGCGACTCGCCGCCATCTTGGCCCTGTGCAGGGCCTGCCGCCAAACGGGGAACCCATGATTCGAGCCCGCCGCGCCCGTATCGTCGCCACCTTGGGCCCCGCCAGCCGCAGCCCGGATCAGATCGAGGCCCTGGCCCGGGCCGGCGCCGACGTCTTCCGGGTGAACTTCAGCCATGGAACGCACGAGGACCATGCCAAGGCCATCGCCACGGTGCGGGGGGCCGAGGCGGCCGTCGGCCGTCCCCTCGCGGTGCTGGCCGACCTGCAGGGTCCGAAGCTGCGCCTGGGCCGGTTCACCGACGGTCAGGTGGCCATCTCCCCTGGCCAGGCCTTCCGTCTCGACCTGGACCCCGCCCTTGGCGATGCGAGCCGGGTCTGCGCGCCCCATCCGGAGATCCTGGCGGCGGTGAAGGTCGGTGCTGACATCCTCATTGACGATGGTCGGGTGCGCCTGCGGGTGGTGCGCCACGGCAAGGACTTCGCCGAGACCGAGGTGGTGGTGGGCGAGGCCCTGTCCAACCACAAGGGTCTGAACCTGCCGGGCCACCCGATCCCCATCCCGGCCCTGACGCCCAAGGATCGCAAGGACCTGGCCTTCGCCCTGGATCAGGGGGTGGACTGGGTGGCCCTGTCCTTTGTCCAGCGGTCCGCCGACATGGCCGAGCTGCGCCAGCTGGTCCAGGGCCGGGCCGCTGTGCTGGCCAAGATCGAAAAGCCCGCCGCCCTGGACGCCCTGGACGAAATTCTCGACCTCTGTGACGGGGTGATGGTGGCCCGCGGCGATCTCGGCGTGGAGCTGGCGCCGGAGGACGTGCCGGTGGTGCAGAAGTCCCTGATCCGCGCCTGCCGCACCCGGGGCCTGCCGGTGATCGTGGCCACCCAGATGCTGGAATCCATGACCAGCGCCCCGACGCCGACGAGGGCCGAGGCTTCCGACGTGGCGGGCGCAGTCTATGAGGGCGCGGACGCCCTGATGCTGTCGGCTGAGACCGCGGCTGGGGACTTCCCCCTGGAGGCGGTGTCGATCATGGACCGCATCATCTGCCGGGTGGAGCGCGACCCTCGCTGGCCTGAGCTGATGGCGGCGGAATATCCGATCGAGGACGCCGACGCCGACGCCCTGGTGGCCGCCGCCGGCCGCGCCGCGCAAGGGCCATCCATCGTCTGCCTGGCGAGCTTCACCACCACCGGCCAGACGGCTCTGCGCCTGGCCCGTGAGCGGCCCCTGCAGCCGGCCCTGGCGCTGACGCCCCATGTGGAAGTCGCCCGACGCCTGGCCCTGACCTGGGGGGTGGAGGCGAGGGTGGTGCCCCAGCCGACGGATTCTGAGTCCCTGGCCAAGATCGCCACTGAGATCGCCCGGGACCTGGGCCTGGCGGCGCCGGGCCGCCGCATCCTGATCCTGGCCGGCCTGCCTATGGGCTCGCCAGGCGCGGCCAACATCCTGCGGCTGGCCCACGTTCCACGCCGATAGGCCGCCGTCACGCCCAGTTGGGGCTGCAAGGCCGCGTCCGAGGGACTAGAAGGGGGCATGATCGAGACCTTCGGGACCCCTGAAGCCCTGGCTGACGCTGCGGCCAGCGCCGTGGTCGAGGCCCTGTCGGCGGCCATCGCCGGCGGCGGGCGCGGCCGGCTGGTGGTCACCGGCGGCCGTTCGCCGGGGCTGGTCTATGACCAGCTGAGCCAGACTGTGCTGGACTGGGGGCGGGTGGACGTCACCCTGTCGGACGAGCGGTTCGTCCCCCCCGACCATCCGGCATCCAACCAGGGGCTCGTGGCTTCGCGGCTGCTGAGCCGTCAGGCGGCGGCGGCCCGGTTCATCCCCCTGTGGCGGCCGACAACCGATGCGGCCGCCTGCGCGGCGGCGGCCGAGGCGGAGGTCGCTGCGCTTACGCCCTTCCACGTCACACTGCTGGGGATGGGACCGGACGGCCATGTGGCCTCGCTGATCCCGGGCGCCGTCGGGCTGGAGGCCGCCATGGACCCGCATGGCGCGCGGATGTGTCTGGGTTTCGACCAGGCGATCGGCGATCCGCCCCTCCCGCGGATCACCCTGACCCTGGCGGCGTTGTTACAATCCCAGGCCATTCTCATCCTGATCGCCGGGGCGGAAAAACGGCGGGTTGTCGAGGACGCCCTTGCGGGCGCTGACCTGCCCGTCGCCGCCCTCCTGACCCAGAGCCGCACCCCGGTGCGGGTGCTCTGGACGCCCTGAAGGAGCCGACATGCCCATTCATCCGGTCGTCGCCGAGGTCACCGACAGGATCATCGCCCGCAGCCGCGACACCCGGGCCGCCTATCTGGCTCAGATCGACGCCGCTCAGCGCTCGGGCCCTGGCCGGGCCAAGCTGTCCTGCGCCAACTTCGCCCACGCCTTCGCGGCCCTGCCCGAGGAGGGCAAGGCCAGGATGCGCAATCCGATGGCGCCCAACCTGGCCATCGTGACGGCCTATAACGACATGCTCTCGGCCCATCAGCCCTATGAGCGGTTTCCCGATGTGATCCGGGCCGCCGCCGAAGCCGTGGGCGCCACCGCCCAGGTGGCCGGCGGGGTGCCGGCCATGTGCGATGGGGTGACGCAAGGGCGGCCGGGGATGGAGCTGTCTCTGTTTTCCCGGGACGTGATCGCCATGTCGACGGGCATCGCGCTTTCCCACGACGCCTTTGACGCCGGCCTGATGCTGGGGATCTGCGACAAGATCGTGCCGGGCCTGACCATGGGCGCCCTGGCCTTCGGACATCTGCCGGTGATTTTCGTGCCTGGGGGCCCGATGACCTCGGGGCTCTCCAACGCCGAGAAGGCCCGGGTGCGGGGCCTCTATGCCGAGGGCAAGGTCAGCCGCGAGGAGCTGCTGGACTCCGAGATGCAGTCCTATCACGGGCCGGGCACCTGCACCTTCTACGGCACGGCCAACACCAACCAGATGATGATGGAGATGACCGGCCTGCACCTGCCGGGCGCGGCCTTCGTCCATCCCCACACCCCCCTGCGCGAGGCCCTGACGGCGGCGGCGGCGAAGCGGGCGGTGGAGATCATCGCCGGGACCGAGGCCTATACGCCCATGGCCCAGGTGGTGGACGAGAAGGCCATGGTCAACGCGATGGTCGGCCTGATGGCCACCGGCGGCTCGACCAATCACACCCTGCACATGGTGGCCATCGCCCGGGCGGCCGGCATCCTGCTGACCTGGGCCGATTTCGACGACCTGTCCCGGGTCGTCCCGCTGATCGTCAAGGTCTATCCCAATGGCTCGGAGGACGTAAACGCCTTCCAGGCGGCCGGCGGCATGGCCTTTGTCATCCGCCAGCTGCTGGACGCAGGCCTGGCCCATGAGGACGTGGCCACCGTGGCCGGCGGCGGTCTGCGCGCCTATCAGCGCGAACCTTTCCTGGAGGACGGCGCCCTGGTCTGGCGGGAAGGGCCGACGCAGTCCCTTAACCGCGACATTCTGCGGCCCATCGATGACCCCTTCCAGCCGGAGGGCGGCCTGCGCCTGATGGCGGGCGGGCTCGGCCGGGCGGTGATGAAGACCTCGGCGGTCAAGGCCGAACACCTGGTGGTCGAGGCGCCGGCCAGGGTGTTCGACGATCAGGACGAGCTGCTGGAGGCCTTCCGCCGCGGGGAGCTGACGGAGGACTTCGTCGCCGTGGTCCGCTTCCAGGGCCCCAAGGCTAACGGCATGCCCGAACTGCATAGCCTGACGCCGACCCTGGTGGTGCTGCTGGACCGGGGGCTCAAGGTGGCGCTGGTCACCGATGGCCGGATGTCGGGCGCCTCGGGAAAGGCGCCGGCCGCCATCCATGTATCGCCAGAGGCCGCAGATGGCGGCGTTCTGGCCAAGGTGCAGGATGGCGACATGATCCTGGTGGACGCGCTACAGGGTCGGCTGGAGATCAAGGTCGACCCCGCCGTCCTGGCGGCGCGGCCGGCGGCCCAGGCGCCGGTTCACGCCCGGGGGTTTGGCCGCGAGCTGTTCGGCTGGATGCGCCGGGCGGCTGGTCCGGCCGAGGCGGGCGCCTCGGTCCTGTTTGAAGAGGTGGCCTGATGGGCGCGATCTATTCCGGTCTGGTGGGGGATGTGGGGGGCACCAACGCCCGCTTCGCCCTGGTGGATGGCGAAGGCCACCTGCGGCACACCAAGGTCTATACCTGCGCCAATTATGGCGGGCTGGATGAGATCATCGCCGAGTATCTGGAGGAGACCGCCGGCAAGCGCCGTCCCGCCAAGGCGGTGGTGGCCGTGGCCGGTCCGGTGGTGGACGGGGAGATCGAGTTCACCAATCTCGACTGGCAGGTCTCGGAAACCGACCTGATCGCCAGCTTCGGCTTCGACGCCATCAAGCTGATCAATGATTTCGCCGCCCAGGCCATGGCGGCGCCGGTTCTGGCGGCCGCGGATCTGCGCCGTATCGGGCCGGAGCTGCGCGGGGCGCCCACCTGTCCCATCGTCGTCCTGGGCCCCGGGACCGGGTTCGGCGTCGGCGCCGTGGCCCGCTCCCAACATGTGGACATCGCCGTAGCCACCGAGGGCGGCCATGCGGGCTTCGCCCCCCATGACGAGGTGGAGGCCCATGTCTGGCGGCGGCTGCAGGGGCTCTATGGCCGGGTGTCTGTGGAGCGGGTGCTGTCGGGTCAGGGCCTATTTGACCTCTATCTGGCGATGGAGGATCTGGCCGGCCGCACACCCGACCTGGCCGATGAGCGGGCGGTGGTGGAGGCCGCCGACGGGGGCGATCCGACCGCCGGCGCGGTGCTGGACCGCTTCTGCGCCATTCTCGGCGGCGCGGCGGGGGACTTGGCCCTGACCCATGGCGCCCGCGGCGGCGTCTATGTGAGCGGCGGCATCGCCCCGCGCATGGGCGAGCGGCTGATGGCCGGGGGCTTCCGCGACCGCTTTGAGGCCAAGGGCCGCCTGGCCGACTATGTGCGCGAAATTCCCACCTATCTGATCACCCATCCCTATGCCGCCCTGGTGGGCTGCAGCCGGGAGCTCGCCCAGCTGGAAGGGGTGCGCCTGTGACCTCGCCCATGCCTCTGGACCACATCATGGCCCTGGCCCCGGTGGTGCCGGTGCTGATCATCGAGAACGCCGCCGACGCCGTCCCCCTGGCCCGCGCCCTGACCCGGGGCGGGCTGTTCGCCCTGGAGGTGACCCTGCGGACGCCTGCGGCCCTGGACGCCATCGCCGCCATCGCCGGTGAGGTGGAGGAGGCCGTGGTCGGGGCCGGCACGGTCACCTCGGCCACCGCCCGCCAGGCCGCCGCCCGGATGGGCGCCCGCTTCGCCGTCAGTCCGGGCCTGATCCCGGGCGAAGGGCTCGAGGGGCCGATTCCCCTGCTGCCGGGGATCGCTACGGCCACCGAGCTGATGGCGGGCATGGAACACGGCTTCACCGCCTTCAAGCTGTTCCCGGCCAGCGTGGTGGGCGGGGTCGGCCTGCTGAAGGCCCTGGCCAGCCCCTTCCCTCAGGCGGTGTTTTGTCCCACGGGCGGGATCGATGCGGCGGGGGCGCCGGACTATCTGAAGGAGCCCAATGTGGCCTGTATCGGTGGCTCGTGGGTGGCGCCTAAGGACGCGGTGGCGGCCGGCGACTGGGACCGGATCACCGCGCTGGCCCGGGCTGCGGCGGCCCTGCCTCGGGCCCGGCCGGCCCCGGCGATCTTGACCTAAACCATCCACAGGCGCATAAGCGCGCCCTTCCGGCGCAACCTCGGTCAGCGCCCTCCCCCGCCACGACCCCCATCACCATATGGGACGAGGGCGGCGAGGCCCCCCGTCGACGTGATCGTCCACGGGGGTTGATCGCGTTTGGGCTCATGGTTTCCTGTCCGCAGGCCGCCATGGAGCCGGAAGACAAGCGGGCGTGACGTCGTCACCCCATGGGAGTTTGAATGTTCGACGCACTTTCTGAACGGCTGTCCGGGGTATTCGACCGTCTGTCGGGCCACGGCGTGCTGTCTGAAAAGCACATCGACGAGGCCCTGCGCGAGGTCCGCATCGCCCTGCTGGAGGCCGATGTGGCCCTGCCGGTGGTGCGCGACTTCATCGCCAAGGCCAAGGAGCGTGCGTCGGGCGAAGAGGTGCTGCGCTCGGTCCGTCCCACCGACCAGGTCATCAAGATCACCTATGACGGCCTGGTGGAGATGCTGGGCGGCGACGAGGTCGAGGGGCTGAACCTCTCCCTCAATCCCCCCACCGTCATGATGATGGCCGGCCTGCAGGGCTCGGGTAAGACCACCACCGCCGGCCGCCTGGCCCTTCGCCTGGCCCGCGAGCGCAAGAAGGTCCTGCTGGCCTCGCTGGACACCCGCCGTCCGGCGGCCATGGAGCAGCTGGCCACCCTGGCGACCCAGGCCGGCGTCGACAGCCTGCCCATCGTGGCCGGCCAATCGGCGCCCGATATCGCCCGCCGGGCGCTCTCGGCCGCCAAGCTGCAGGGCTATGACGTCCTGATCCTCGACACCGCCGGCCGCACGACGCTGGACGAGGCGATGATGGCCGAGGCGGCCGAGATCGCGAAGATCGCCAGCCCATCCGAGACCCTGCTGGTGGCCGATGCGCTCACCGGCCAGGACGCGGTGCGCACCGCCAAGGCCTTCCACGAGCGGCTGCCGCTCACCGGCCTGGTGCTGACCCGGTCGGATGGCGACGGCCGCGGCGGCGCGGCGCTGTCCATGCGCGCGGTCACCGGCCTGCCCATCAAGTTCCTGGGCGTCTCGGAAAAGATCGACGGCCTGGACGTCTTCGACGCCCGCCGGGTGGCCGGCCGGATCCTCGGCCAAGGCGACGTCGTCGCCCTGGTGGAGAAGGCGGCCCAAGACTTCGACCAGGCCAAGGCCGAGGTCATGGCCAAGAAGCTGGCCAAGGGCCAGTTCGACCTGGACATGATGGCCGACCAGTTCGCCCAGATGAAGAAGATGGGCGGCATGGAGGGGCTGATGGGCTTCCTGCCCGGAGTCCAGAAGATGAAGAAGCAGATGGCCGAGGCCAATGTTTCGGACAAGACCCTGGACCGTCAGGCCGCGATCATCTCGTCCATGACCAAGGCCGAGCGCAAGAAGCCCGACATCCTGCAGGCCTCGCGCAAGCGCCGCATCGCCAAGGGCGCCGGCGTCGAGGTGGCCGAGGTCAATCGCCTCCTGAAACAGCATCGCCAGATGGCCGACGCCTTCAAGATGATGAGCCGCGACGGGGGCAAGGGCTTCGCCAAGATGGCGGGCATGCTTACCGGCGGCGGTGGGGCCGACATGGCCCGCATGAAAGCCATGGGCGGCGGCAAGGCTCCCACCCCGCAGGAGATCGAGGAGGCCAAGGCCCGTCTCGCCGGTCTTGGCGGGCCCGGTATGGGCGGCCTCGGCGGCGGTCTCCCCAAACTTCCCGGCCTTGGCGGCGGTCTGCCGCCGGGCATCAATCCCTTCAAGAAATCCTAGAGCCCACAAGGAACATCCATGCTCAAGATTCGTCTGTCCCGTGGCGGCGCCAAGAAGCGTCCCTATTACTCGATCGTCGTCGCCGACAGCCGCGCCCCGCGCGACGGCCGCTTCATCGAGAAGGTCGGGGCCTATAACCCGCTGCTCAAGAAGGATGACCCCAACCGCGTCGTCCTGAAGGTCGAGCGCATCGAGGAGTGGGTCAAGAAGGGCGCCCAGCCCACCGACCGCGTCGCCCGTTTCCTGTCCCAGCAGGGTCTGGTGAAGTGGGAGCACGGCAACAACCCGCAGAAGGCCGAGCCGGGCCGCAAGGCCAAGGAGCGGGCTGAAGAGCGCGCCCAGCGCGAAGCCGACCGCGCCGCCGCCGAAGCCGAGGCCGCCGCCCAGCCGGCGCCTGAGCCCGAGCCCGAAGCCCCGGCCGCCGAAGAGCCGGCCGCTGAGGCCCCGGCGGCTGAAGAGCCCGCCGCGGCCGAAGAGGCCCCCGCCGAAGACGCCAAGGAAGGCTAAGGCCTATCCCGAATTCCGCCTCCGTCGTGGTCAGACCAGGTCTGGCCATGGCGGAGGTCGGGATGCTGAGGCGATGAGAGTCTCTGAAACGAAGGCGACATGCCCGACAAGCTGATCCAGGTGGCCCGGGTGGCCGGCGCCTTCGGCGTGCGCGGCGAACTCCGCATCACCACTTTCACTGAAGATCCCATGTCGCTCAGCGCCTTCAAGGCCCTGCTGCGCCAGGACGGCTCGCCAGCCCTGACGCTGACCAGCGCGCGGCCCGTCAAGGGCGGTGTGGTGGCGAGAGCCAAGGAAATCGAGACCCGCGAGCAGGCCGAGGCGGCCCGCGGCCTGCGTCTGTTCATCCCCCGGGGGGCCCTGCCGCCGCCGGAGGAAGACGAATTCTATCTGACCGACCTGATCGGGGCTGCGGTGGAGACCCCAGAGGGTGAACGCCTGGGCGAGGTGAAGTCCGTGCAGGACTTCGGGGCCGGCGACCTGCTGGAGGTTCAGCCGGCCAGCGGCCCCTCCTGGTGGCTCCCCTTCACCCGCGAAGCCGTGCCCGAGGTGAAGCTGGCCGAGGGCAAGCTGATCGCCATCCCGCCGGAAGAGACCGAGTAGGGCGACAGCCCTGCGGCCGCCCTCGTCCTTCGAGGCCCGCTGGCGCGGGCGCCTCAGGATGAGGACGGAATGAGGAGCCTCCGCCTCCGCTCACGCCCCTCATCCTGAGGCGTGCGAGCCTTGGCGAGCCTCGAAGGACGCAAGGCGGCTCAGTCGCCCTTGCGCATCCGCATCAGGCCTTCCTGGGCGACCGAGGCCACCAGGGTTCCGTCCTGGGTGTAGAGGGACCCGCGCACGAAGCCGCGGCCGCCGGACGCCGAGGGGCTGTCCTGGGTGTAGAGGTGCCAGTCGTTGAAGTTCGACGGCTTGTGGAACCACATGGCGTGGTCGAGGCTGGCCGACTGCAGGCCCGGCGTCTGCCAGACCACCCCGTGCGGTCGCATGGCGGTCGACAGCAGGTTCATGTCAGACGCATAGGCCAGGATCACCTGGTGCATCCGCGGATCATCGCCGATGGCGCCGGTGGCGCGGATCCAGACGTCGGACTTGCCCTCGGTGGGCTTGGTGTTTCCGCCGAAGCCGAAGGCGTCGCGGCCGCGCATTTCGATGGGCCGCGGACGCGACATCATCTTGCGCATTTCCGGCGGCATCTTGTCGGCCACCTTCTTCATGGACTCCGCCTCGGTAGGCAGCTCGTCCGGACCGGGGACCTTGGGCATGGGCGCCTGATGGTCGAAGCCGTCCTCCACCACCTGGAAGGAGGCGGCGAGGTTGAAGATCTGCTTGCCGTTCTGGATGGCCACCACCCGGCGGGTGGTGAAGGTGCCGCCGTCGCGGGATCGGTCGACCTCGAACAGGATCGGGATGCGCGGGTCGCCCGGCCGGATGAAGTAGCAGTGCAGCGAATGGCACATACGCTCTTCGACGGTCTCATAGGCGGCCAGCAGGGACTGGGCGATCACCTGGCCGCCGAAGATGCGCGGCGGTCCGCCCTGGGGGCTCACGCCCCGGAACAGGTTCTGCTCGATGCGCTCCAGCGCCAGGGTGTCAGGCAGGATCTCGGGGTTGTCCATAATGACTTATCGTATGTTGCAGGTGCGAAAGCGCCAGGGCTTAACCCCTGAGGCCCGCCGCGGCAAGGCGCCGCCGGGGCCTTGGCATTTGCCTGCTGGCTGGTGCAGATGGGCCCATGTCCTTCGACGCCACCGTCCTGACCATGTTTCCCGAGGCCTTCCCTGGTCCCCTGGGGGTCTCCCTGATCGGAACCGCCTGGCGCGAACAGGGGCTCTGGACGTTGGAAACAGTGGACATTCGCGCCTTTTCCAAGGATAAGCGCGGCTTCCTCGACGACACCCCTGCGGGGGGTGGTCCTGGACAGGTGATGCGGGCGGACGTCATCGCTTCGGCGCTGGACAGCGTGGAGCGGCGAGGGCGGCCGCTTTTGTACATGAGCGCTCGAGGTCGGCCCCTGACCCAGGCGCGCGCGAAGGAATGGGCCGCGGGTCCGGGCGTCATCGTCCTGGCCGGCCGGTTCGAGGGGGTGGACCAGCGGGTGCTCGACGCCCGGGGGTTCGAGGAGGTCGCCGTGGGCGACGTCGTCCTCGCCGGTGGCGAGGTGGCGGCCATGCTGACCATTGAGGCGTGCGTGCGTCTTGTGCCCGGTGTGTTGGGCCAGGCGCTGAGTTTGAGTGAAGAGAGCTTCGAAGACGGGCTTCTCGAGCATCCGCAGTACACCAGACCGCGGACGTTCGAAGGGCGCGACATCCCGCTGGTGCTGCTTTCTGGGCACCATGCTGAGGTCGCCAAATGGCGGGCGCAGCAGCGGGAAGAGACCACGCGGGAGCGGCGGCCGGACTTGTGGGCGCAACATCTCGCCAATCAACAGGCAAAGGGCGCGTAAAGCCCAGTGACAAAGGAACTGAACCGATGAACGTGATCCAGCAGCTGCGCCAGGAAGAGGCCGACCGCCTCAAGACCGCCCGCAACTTCCCCGACTTCCGCCCGGGCGACACCGTCCGCGTCAACGTCAAGATCAAGGAAGGCGAGCGTGAGCGCGTCCAGGCCTATGAAGGCGTCTGCATCGCCCGCTCCGGCGAGGGCGTCGACGAGAACTTCACGGTCCGCAAGATTTCCTTCGGTGAGGGTGTGGAGCGGGTCTTCCCGATCCTCTCGCCGATGATCGAATCCGTCGAGGTCAAGCGCCGCGGCGTCGTGCGTCGCGCCAAGCTCTATTATCTGCGCGATCGTCGCGGCAAATCGGCGCGGATCGCCGAGCGCCAGATGACCCCGGCCGAGCGCGAGGCCGAAAAGGCCGAACGCGCCGCCCGCGCCGAGGCTTCGGCCGCGGCCCACGCCCCCAAGAAGAAGGACGCCGAGGGCTAGATCACCCTTTAGCGTACCAAGAGAAGCGGCGGCTGCAGACACCTGCAGCCGCCCTTTTTCTATCATCGCTCCAGGCGCAGGTCCTGCGTCAGGCTTTCGGCCAGGTGGTCGAACATCAGCCGCATCCGTCGGGTGGTGCGCAGGCCTTCGGGCATGCAGACCCACATCTCCAGCTCCAGGGACACCCGCTCAGGCAGGACGTGGATCAGGCCGTCCCGGCGAGCGAGCGGCGTGGGACAGATGCCGATGCCCAGGCCCGCCCGCAGGGCCGCCAGCTGGGCGATGTCGCTGTCGCTGCGAAAGGCGAAGACGTCCCGGGTGACGGGCCGGCCAATATCGACATCCCGGGCGCGCTTGGGTGACTTCTGGTCAAAGCCGATCATGGCGTGAGCCTCCAGCCCCTCGACATCGATCGGAAGCCCCCGGCGGGCCACATAGGCTGGCGCGGCGTACAGACCCATCTGAATCACCCCCACCCGCCGCCCCACCAGGGTGTTCTGGGTTGGCCGTGTCATGCGCAGCGCGATGTCGGCGTCCCGGCGGCTGAGATCGGCCTGTTCGTTCGACAAGGTCAGTTCGACCTCGATCATCGGGTGGGCCGCATGGAAGGCGGCCAGGATCGGCGGCAGGATCTCGCAGCCGACGAGCTCGCTGGCGGTGATGCGCACCGTGCCGCCGGCCTGCTCGGCGGCCCCGGCCACATCACGCATGGCCGCCGCCGCGGCCGCGGCCATGTCCTCCAGCCTTGGACGAAGCTCCAGCGCCAGCTCGGTGGGCTTCAACCCCCGGGGCGAGCGTAGAAACAGGGGTGATCCCAGGCGCAGCTCCAGGGCTTCGATGTGGCGTCCGATGGTCGGTTGGGCCACGCCGCGGATCCGGGCGGCGGCCGACAGGCTGCCCGTCTCCAGAACAGCGTGCAGGCTTTGAAACAGGTCCCAGTCAGCGGCGGAGATGGTCGGCATGACCCGATGATGGGGCCTGAATTCGCATCACACAATCACAGCGCCGCACGGGGGATCAGGCTGGGCCCGCGGCCTCCAGTCGCCCAGCCACTTCCTCCAGGGCGGCTTCTTCCTCCAGGGCGGCCTCGGCCAGGGCGTGCTGCTCGGCCTCCCGCTCGGGGCGTCGCCGGCGGCGGCGTTCCATCAGCCGGCCGGCGGGGAAGGCGTGCATCATCTTCAGGCCGGTGACGGTCGACAGGTTGGCGACCACCCGCCTGGCCTCGGTCATCATCTGCTGGACCATCTCCTTGTGCTCGATCTCGCCTTCCTCACGCACCAGGGTCAGCCGGTGCAGGGCGTAGAGGCCGAGCAAGGCCGATAGCAGGAAGTAGAAGTCCCAGTTGTTGAAAGCCAGGTGCAGGACGTCCACATCCTCGCCGGGCTGCGACCAGCGGATCAGCAGCTCCAGCTCCCGCGCGGAGAAGAAGTCGGCGAACAGGCCGCCCAGGATCGGGGCCGCCGCCGCCGCCATGGAGGTGATCAGGGTGTTGGCGGCGATATAGGCCGTCGCCCCGCCCCGGGGGGCGAGCTTCAGGGCGATGTTGACCGTGGCCAGTCCCACTCCCGCTGCGGCGGCGCCAAACACCACGTGCAGGGCGATCAGATAGGCGCCGGCCAGCTGGCGATCGTCGATCTGCGAGGTCAGCGCCGTGGCGGCGATGCAGAGGATGTAGGCCGGCGCCGTCACCGCCAGCACCGACTTGTTGGAGAACCGGTCGCTCAGCTGACCCCAGAACCGCAGAACCCCCATATTGGCGACCTGGCTGACCACGCTGAGCGCCATGACAAAGGTCAGGGGGTAGTTCAGCTGGGTGACGAAATAGACGGTGAAGAAGGGGCTCGCCAGGTTCACCGCAAACTGCCAGCTGGACAGGAACAGGATCAGACGGCGGAAATTCCCGTCCCGCAGGGGCGCGCGCAGCAGGCGGTAGAGGTTCACCCCGGCGGCGGGCGGGGCCATCACCGGCTCTGGGGTCCGGGCCAGGGCCGCCACGCTGATCATGCCCAGGACGAAGGCGATGCCGAAAAAGGTGGCGAAGACCAGACCCTGACGGGCCATGGCCACCTGGTCGAGGGCCACGCCAGCAAGGATCGTCACGCTGAGGGTGACGCCGGTGGCGATCACCGTGCGTCGCGCCGTGAACGCGCCCAGCCGCTCCTCCGGGATCAGGTCGCGGACCCAGGAATTCCAGGCGCAGCTGGTCACCGCGCCCAGGGAGCCGATCACTACCTGGGCGGCCACCAGGGCCGTCAGGCTCCAGGCGTTGTGCGGCAGGAGCGCGATGGCCGCCATCACCGGCAGGGTCAGTCGGGCGCAGAAGGCCGCCGTGGCGGCGATCAGCCGGCGCCGGCGCAACTTTTCCACCAGGGGCACGGCCGGCGCCTGGATCAGCTGGGTCAGAAAGGGCAGGGCCGCCAGCAGGCCGATGACGGCGTTGGACGCCCCCAGATATAGGGCGAAGGCGGCCAGCACGATGCCGGAGGTGACCGCGGTCACCGCCGTGGCGGCGGCCGAGTCCACCATCATCAGGGCGGTCGCCCGGTCGAGGTCGCGCTCGTCCTGCGGGTCGCTCTCGAGGGTCATGGGCACCCGTCCTAACGGGTTTGGCCCCAGGCCGAAACCGCAAGGGGCAAATTCATAGGGGCCAGGCGGCGGCTTGCGACCTTTACGGGACGGCCTTTGCCCACCTACATAGCCGCCCATGGCCGCAAAGACGCTCTACGACAAAATCTGGGATGCTCACCTCGTCGCCGAAGGGGACGGGGAGTCGATCCTCTACATCGATCTGCACCTGATCCACGAGGTGACCACGCCCCAGGCCTTCGCGGGCCTGCGCGCCGCTGGACGTCCGGTGCGGCGGCCTGACCGCACGCTTGCGGTGGCCGACCATAATGTCCCCACCGAGGGTCAGGCCCTGGGCGCCGCCGCCGTAGCCGACGAAGAGGCCCGCCTGCAGCTCCTGACCCTGGAGCGCAATGTCGCCGAGAACGGCATCGAATACTTCCCCATGGGCGATCTGCGGAACGGCATCGTCCATGTGGTGGGGCCTGAGCAGGGGCGCACCCAGCCGGGCATGACCATCGTCTGCGGCGACAGCCATACCTCGACCCACGGCGCCTTCGGGGCCCTGGCCCAGGGCATCGGGACGTCTGAGGTCGAGCACGTTCTGGCCACCCAGACCCTGCGCCAGGCCAAGTCGAAGAATATGCGGGTCACCATCGACGGGACCCCGGCGCCTGGCGTCGGCGCCAAGGACTATGCGCTGGCCGTCATCGGCGCCATCGGCACGGCTGGCGGCACCGGCCATGTGATCGAATATGCCGGCGAGGCGATCCGCGCCCTGTCCATGGAAGGGCGCATGACGCTCTGCAACCTGACCATCGAGGCTGGCGCCCGGGCGGGTCTGGTGGCGCCGGACGAGACCACCTTCGACTATATCCGCGGCCGTCCCGCTGCGCCCAAGGGCGCGGCCTGGGACATGGCGGTCGCCCACTGGAAGAGCTTCTTCACCGACAAAGACGCCGTCTTCGACCGGGAGATCGTCCTGGATGCGGCCAAGATCGCCCCCCTGGTGACCTGGGGCACGTCCCCTGAAGATGTCATGCCCATCGACGGGCGGGTCCCTGATCCGGCCAACTTCGCCACGCCGGACAAGCGCGCCTCGGCCGAACGGGCGCTGGACTATATGGGCCTTGTCGCCGGTCAACCGATCACCGAGGCGAAGATCGACCGGGTGTTCATCGGCTCGTGCACCAACAGCCGCATCGAAGACCTGCGGGCCGCAGCCGCCGTGGTCCAGAAGGCCTTTCTGGAGGGCCGCCTGGTGGCCCCCCATGTGCGGGCCATGGTGGTGCCAGGCTCTGGCCTGGTGAAGGAGCAGGCCGAATCCGAAGGCCTGGACGCCATCTTCAAGGCCGCGGGCTTCGACTGGCGCGAGCCAGGCTGTTCCATGTGCCTGGGCATGAACCCCGACCGTCTGGCGCCAGGCGAGCGCTGCGCCTCGACCTCCAACCGCAATTTCGAGGGCCGTCAGGGCCGGGGCGGGCGCACCCACCTGCTCAGCCCCGCCATGGCTGCTGCTGCGGCCATCGCCGGCCATCTGACCGACGTGCGCGACTTCATCTGATGATCTCAGGCCTCGACCATGTGGCCCTGGTGGTCCGCGATCTGGAGCAGGCGGTGAACGCCTATACCCGGCTGCTGGGGCGGGCCTGCAACTGGATCGGCGCCGAGGGCGGGGTGCGCCAGGCCTGGTTCCAGCTGCCCAACATGGCGTTGGACCTGATCTCCCCAGACGGCGAAGGCGGTTTCGGCGCGGCCATCGCCGCCCATCTGGACGCCCATGGGGAAGGGGTCTGGGCCCTAGCCTTCACCACTCCTGATATCGCCGGGGCCGCCGCCCTGCTGCGGCGCCGGGGGATCGGGGCCAGCGATCCGGGATCGATCCGCACGGTTTACGCCGATGGGCGCAAGCGCTACTGGACCACCTCTAGCCTGGACCCTGCGACCACGGCCGGCCTCAGCCTGCTGCTGGCCGCCCCGCCCCGGGATGGGCAGCCCTGGCCCCAGTCGGAGGCCACCCATGGGGAGGCCGCCGCGGTCAGCGCGCTCGATCACGTGGTGATCCATACCCCCAATCCCGACCGGGCCCTGGCGCTCTACGGCGCCAAGCTTGGCCTCGACCTGCGGCTGGACCGGTCCAATCCCGACTGGGGGGCGCGGCAGCTGTTTTTCCGCTGTGGCGAGACCCTGGTTGAGATCGGCGCCAGCCTGAAGACCCCCGTCTCTGACGCGCCGGACCGCTTTGGCGGCCTGGCCTGGCGGGTGGATGATCCGGCCGCCGTCCATGCCCGCCTGGCCGCCGACGGCTGGGACGTTTCAGACCTGCGCCAGGGTCGCAAGCCCGGCACCCGGGTCTTCACCGTGCGGGCCGGCGCGCCGGGCCTGCCGGCCCTGATGATTCAGCAGAGCGCGCCGCCAGCGCCTTCGGAGACCGCCTGATGAAGCCCTTTACCCGCATCGACGCCAAGGCCGCCCCCCTGGCGCTGTCCAACATCGACACCGACCAGATCATCCCCAAGCAGTTCCTGAAGACGGTCGACCGGATCGGCCTGTCCAAGGGGCTGTTCTATGATTTCCGTTTCGACGAGGCCGGTCAGGAAAAGCCCGACTTCGTGCTGAACCAGCCGGCCTATAAGGACGCCGGCGTTCTGATCGCCGGGGACAATTTAGGCTGC